>ENA-OPCH01000002-OPCH01000002.1-human-gut-metagenome-genome-assembly--contig:-NODE-2-length-335595-cov-24.727666_pt1 | contig 335595 bp, 285 predicted proteins | sample MGYA00241250_ERZ501480 | MGnify/ENA primary metagenome ERZ501480 (study PRJEB25962, sample SAMEA2042515) | human gut metagenome | biome: human gut; feature: human-associated habitat; material: faeces... | reverse complement strand
CTTAATATAAGTTATTGATTTACAGACGATTAAATGTTAATTTAACGCAGTATTGTACTATAAAAAGCAAGCTTTAACTTTTCGATAAAATTCATTTCATGACGTGAATCAATTATAAAACCATTTTTCCCATCCTTTACAAGGCAGTTACTTCCTGCATCCTTGCTGATCAACACTTTGCATCCAGCAACTAAAGCTTCATTGGTAACAGCGCCAAAAGGTTCTTTATAACTTGGCAATGTAAAGACTTGAGCAACATTATACCAAGCATATAACTCATCGCCCTCTAAATGCCCCGTAAAAATAACAGCAGGATTACCTGCTGCAATTTTCTCTAGTTTTTCTTTTTCTGGTCCATCACCAACAATCACAAATATGGTATTATCTAAGTTAGCTTTTATGAATGCACGTAAAGCAAACTCCACATTCTTTAAAGCAACCAATCGACCAACAAATAACAAAACCATTTTGCCTTCAAGCTGATAATTTTTCACATAGTTGTGACTAATCGGAAGTACACGCTCTAATCTTTTCTTGGCATTCACATCATCACAGATAATCGGGAAATATATTCCCTTTTGATATTTTTCCTGATTATAAGCAGCAACTCTAGGTTCTACATTAATTACATCATCAACAAAAGGCATCATAGCCTTTACAGCCCTAGCATGTCGCTTAGTAAATGGGTTGTTATTTACCAACATATCATAACTATCATCATTGATTATAACGATTTTATAATGCCTTCTAGTAATAAATTTATGTAAGATAATTATAATAGTAGAAATTCCAAATTCAGCTCCTAAAACTATATCAGGGCGGGAAGTATCTAACTTTTTCCAAATAGCCTTCATCCATTTTAATAAGCCCATTTCTTCTTTCACTATATAACTAGGCTTATAGTCAAATTGCTTTTCTATCTTTGCATAATCAAAAGTTTGGTCTTTTAGATTATGCCAAAATAAACAGACTTGAGTATTGTAAAGACGGGATAATGCATTGAATAAATCAATGCGATATGGTGCTATAACTGGATGAAATACTAAAAGATTCTTTTTCATAAATAAAGTACAATAATTAACATCAATATATTTATATGCATTATCCTTGCAGACGATTAAGCAAAAAACGATTTATTGTATGAGGTAAAAATGCCATAACTATATATACATATACTTTATAAGCAAACATATTATATTTTAGGGATTTGAAACTAAAATATAACAAATCAAGCCTATCATTCAATTGCAAAGAATTCATAGCTTTCATTTTATACCATAAACTTAGATAACTCTTTAACCCCTTTATGTTTTTATGTGACAGATATAGCTTTTGCAATTCATCACCAACGAAATCACTTCTATCATTTTTTCGTCTTGCAACTGCAGAACTCTCATCACCAAGATTAAATGTTGCTGTAACCTTTTTAGTAAAAGCAAAATCTGTAGATAAAACGATTCGAGCCCATGTAAGTAAGTCTTCTCCAGAGGTTATTCCTACAGGAAAGCCTCCTATCTGCTTTAACAATTCTTTATCAACACATACTGCACTAGACCAAATAGGAGGATTAGAATTACTTGCCACTATAAAATAGTTATCAAGTACTCCTTCGCCCCCATCAAAAGACAAGCCATTCAATATTATATCCTTGTATTTTCCTTTATGCAAGATATTATAATTAGTAGCTCTTGCTTTCGATGATGGAAAATGCTTGATAAGAATATCCAAACTCTCTAAATGATCTTTCGCCCATATATCATCAGCATCTAAAAAAGCTATATATTCTCCTTTAGCTTCATCTATACCACGATTACGAGCAGCACTAACTCCCCCATTCTCTTGATTAACCAATCGAATTCGAGAATCAGAAATTCGCAAAACTTCTTCTACGCTGCCATCAGTAGAACCATCATTAACTATTACTATCTCGAAATTCTGGTAAGTCTGATTCAAAACAGTTTGAAGCGTTTTAGCTATTTGCTTTTCCTTATTATATAAAGGTATTACAACAGAAATCATAATTTTGTTATTTATCGAGGAACTATCACTTTTAAAATTTTGTATATAATTGAAAATACCCTTTTATTTTTGTTATTGCTATAGGAATAATTGTTTTAAAATTTAATTTATAGGCATTTTCCATAAAATGTCTAATAGCAAATTTCAACGCATGAGGTGCATCAGCTTTATTTATATAGAAAGCATCAACATTCTTATATGGCAATAATTCATTAGGAACTATAAGATATTCATCTGCTTGCTCTGGAATTTTTATATCCATATCTCTTTTAAAAAAATGCACATACATGAATTCATCCTTGAATACATTATTCCCAACTGCAGCTAAACGATAAAGACGACCATGTTCATAACTAAAAATGAAACGTTTGTTCTTTATTTTATCTTCTTTTTCAAGATGGTCCAACTTAAAATTATAAACAAAACTAGATAAATTTGCGAATGATTTCTTTTGGTAATACGGAATCTTTTTATAATCAAACAAACGATTTATAAAATCTTCATCTGTAAATTCTGAAATCGGCGATTGCAGCAATGGATATACGGATTCAGTATCTATAGTTTCACGAAATAAGCGATTTACATAATCTACATTCCGAAATAGGGTTGAATGCCCCTGATAACCTATCTTATCATACGTAACAAATATCTTTTCATCCAAAATGTTACGAATATTACCCCAAATAAGATCAATGTCACAAATTCCCCAAAAATCATAACCTTTTAAATAGTCTGCAAATGCCAATCCATATGTTATTTTAAAATCACAAAGCTTATAAGGATGACTCAAGTTTATCTCAAAATCAAACAATTTTTGAATTCGCTCTCGAACAGCAGCAAAAGTTGTATATTCAACTTTAACATTTGCCGGATAGCAAAAATCTCTTTTGTCATCAGTTAAAATAAGCCAATTTACAGTTGGATTATTAGCACAACTGTGTAACCAAACAGGAAACAACCTTGGAAATTTCCCAAAATAAGGAACAATATATAAAATCGTCGTCATAGTTTAACAAAATATATTTATAAGCCAATAAACATTATAATCCATCGGTCTAAAAATTCAATTAAAAACACTATTATAGTCTTGGCAAGTCTGAATTAAAACAGTTTGAAGCATTTAAACAATCTGATTCTCCTTATTACCACAGAAATCATAATTTTATTATTTATCGAGGAAATAAAACATTCATAATCCTAGGATAATGATTAATCACTATGGCAACCATCAAACTAAAGACTATGGTCAATATCAACAAAGAAACTCCTAAAAGGATACTAGGATTCAAGAAACACAAAGTTACCCTTAAAAGGACATTATATATAATTACATGAAAGAGATAAATCTGTAAAGAGTACTTACCCAAGAACCGCAACACATGGAATCTTCCCCATTTTTGGCAGCTAACTATGATATATGCAAAACTTATTGGGATAAGTATTTTTATCACTTGTGAAAACAATGAATATATCTGATTCAACTCATGATATTCCAAATAACCAAACACCATAGAAGCAAGAACAAATATACTCACCATAATTTTACCAATATATTTATAGTGAAAACTTGCTTCTATTAATTCTCTTGCACATATTCCTACCAAGATATACTTCATGCTACCTACAAAGTTTAATGGAATATAATTCAAATAACCTAAAGATATATCTAAACTTTCTAATAACCAAAAGCAAAATGCAATCAATACAATTAGCATTTTTACAGATTGAGATACATTAAAATAAACATCTCTAACAACTATAACCATTAGCATTGTTGGCAAGAACCACAAGAAATGAAAGCCCATATAAGTACTGGTCATCCATTGACTACCTACCAAGAAAGATTGTACTATTTTAGGAAGTTGGAATTGCCCCCCCCATAATGAGCATAATGAATACACACAAAACAGAAATCCATAAATATGGAACAAGCAACTTTATAAAGTTACGTTTTGCATGTTTTACTATATCCACTAAATTCAATTCTTTACATCCATATAAGAATGGCAGAACGAAAAAAGCCCAAACATGAAATGTATATAGCCAAGATCTCCAAATATAGAAATGATCAGCCTCTATACTAGGCTTACATAAAATGCTATTATGACCTAAAACTATAAGCAGAATCAAAATACCTTTCCAACCTACAGATAAATCTCTTTTTAATAAACTTGTATTCATTGACTTCTACCACCACAAATTATCCGATACACCAGTGGGAAATATTTTTTTAATCTTCTTGCACATATTAAACAGATACCAACAACAAGAATTGGTGCTGAAAAATAAATTAACAATATACCTGTTTGCGACATTGCTAGTTTTAACAAGATTCCTTTTATTAAAGTAAGAATTGGTTCATGAAAAACGAAAATAAAAAATGTATATCTATAAACCTTGCAATTACTAAATCTACCTAAAGTTCTGACATAAACAACATCATATAATCCCCATACAAAGGACATTCCCAACAATAGTCCCATACCATGTATTATATTATAAAAGGGACAACTATAATCCCATACACAGAAGACTATCCAGAGAATTCCTTGTAATAAAACAGAGCCTTCAGAATTAACTTTTTCCGCCAATGTTTTATGATTTAAAGCCATATAAGCACCTATTGTTACAAATAGCACAGATTCTATAGAGATGACATATTGAATATCAAAAAACCATAATAGAAAAAGCAATAATAAGAACAACTCCTTTAAGATTTTTAATCCACCGTACAAAATCGGACTTATTGAAACACACAGAAACAGATCTCTAACAAACCAAAGCTGATAACATCCAACAGGATTCCACAGCAGTGCTTGCAAAAAATCAACCAACTGATATTTTTCTAAACCTTGATAACTATTGAAAGCAGATGGCAAAATGAATTTAATAGAATACACTATAGTAAAACCACTGATACTCCATATCAAAAAAGGAACCAACAATGACCTAACCCGCTTCTTTAACTTACTGCAATACCAACTATAATTTAGAGTCTTACAATTGTAAAACAGCAAAAATCCTGAGATATAAAAGAAAAATGGGACAGAAATTCTTGTTACTTCCGAAGTCAAAAATTGTTGAAGATGAAAACTATTTCCTTTAGAATAGACTAACAACTGACTATGTAATATTACTACAAGTACAATTGAAAGAAAAGAAATTGCTCTCAGTTTATTACTCAGATACGTACTCATTTTCTAATTCAGAATATTTCATAAAGAACCCAATAAATATAAATGGAATAATCAAAGAAGTCATAGAATGCGAAACAACATTATCATATCCCATAGAAAAGGCAACTCCTGACATACTAGACACAGCTAATGCCGCAGTCATCTTACTATAGAAATAAGAACTAGATAAGGCTATAGCCCCAGCTTTCAATAATAAGACCAAGAAAAAGACACCAAGTAAAACCACACTAACAATACCAGAATCACATAATAATTGCACATAATCTGAATGAATCAATGTAATTTTAACCTGAGTAAATCCCGTTTTCTTATCCTTTAAATAATGAGTAGAAGAACCCAAACCAGCACCAACAATTTTATTAGGCTCATAGAATTTTCTCAGCAAAACATCCCATATATATTCACGGCCACTAGTTTGTATTTTATCTGAGCTCATAGCTCCACCACTAACAATATCAGTAACCGTAACTTTTCCTGCATCATTTCCAAAAAATTTCTCATTAACCTTTGGAACAAACAAAACTATTGATAAAAACATGATTCCAAAGAAAAACAAATATGGTATAGCTTTCAATTTATATCTGAAAAGGCTAAACATACTACCTACTATAGTTATACCACCAAGACCAGTTCGCACTACTTCTAACAATGTAGAAAGCAACAACCAAACTGCTCCCAAATAATGCTTATGACTGAAAGTCAACCAATTCAAGACGAAAAACAATCCTATAATTGCAGTAAAGTAATCCGCCAACCCCGCATACGTTAAAAAAAAATTATTTAAGAAGAAATATAACGATGGTGCAAATACCGCACTTATACCACCCAAAAACAATGCATAAATAAGAGAATATCGAGTGACATATTTTGCAAAGAAATACAGGTCATATTCTCCTTGAATCGCCGAATAGCCTAACCATAATGAAAGCAATGGAATGGAATACTTGATTAACAATAAAATTGCATCAAAAGGAGCAGAAGACCAAATCATAGTTATAGCTAACCATAACAGAAATATGATATAAGCATTTACTATGCTATTGAACCGAATCAAAATCATCCCTCTACTTATCAATAACAATAAAGTAATGAAGTAGATTGAATATTTAATGATCGAGAACTGACCTAAAAAGAAAGGAGCAGAACAGATAATGAAAATCAGATAAAACAACACTCTATTTAACTGATAACATTCTTCACTTTCTTTTCCCCACTGTATCCATCTCTTATTATCAAACACTGGCAAAAAAATTACCATTGAAAAATAAGCAAACAAAAACAGCAGCAATCCGTTTATTATCGTAATCATACTAACCTAGAATATAAATCATTAAACAAATCAGCATACCTTTCAAAGGTAAACTGCTGTACATAATCCTGTAAATGAGTACGCATTTGCTCTAAATGTTTTGGATTTTCTATAAGACAACAGATTTTATTAGACAAATCATCCACCGATTCCGGTAGATGAAGTAATCCAACATACCTTTCTCTTACTACCTCAGGCAAGCCACCGGTATTGCTGGCTACCAGTACGCAACCACGTGCCATACCTTCTATTGCCGTCAGGCCGAAGCCTTCGCTTCTAGATGGCATTAATAACACGTCTATTTTATCATAATATGATTGCAAGGCTGCTTGTTCTTGCCTTCCAACAAACTTTATTATATTTTTAAGATGCAACCTATTAGCATCTTCCTCCATTTGTTTCAGCAAGGAACCATCCCCTACCACCAACAAACGAACATTCTTATGCTTGTCATATACTTTGGCAAAAGCAGGAACTACAAGATCCATACCCTTGATATGCTCCAAACGACTCACCACACCAATGGTTATAATATTCTTATTTTCTCTTTTTTTATCAGTAATCTGAATATAACCAGGCAAGGCATTATATATGGTATAATGAGCATGAGCAGGAATACGACAGATAGAAGAATCAAATAAAGAACAACTCCCAAAGAAGTTTTTCTCTGCTCTAAGTGTAATACAGGTAAAAGCTCTCAATACATGACTCTGCAAAAACTTTAATAGTTTCATTGCTTTTACTCCATATACATCAGCATTGGTATGAGCTGTTGCAACGATATTCTTCTGCCCCATCAACTTTAACAAGATGATAGGAATGGCACCAGGTGCCATATACTGTACATGTACAACATCAGGTCTAAGAGATAATTTAATCTTCCATAAATTTTTCAAGAGGAACAAGATACCCTTCACTCCTCCCAATCGTACTCCTGCTTTTGAAAAGAGTACCACTTTACTACCAGCTTCTTCATACAGCTTCACCATATTTTCGGTATGCTCGAAATAACAGGCAGTTGTCACTTGATGCCCACCCTGTATCAATGCACGCACGAGATTCAGGGTTTGTATTTCCGTGCCACCAGTTAAGAGACACGGAATTGCTATTAATACTTTCATGAATTGCAAAATAAGTGAATATCACTTCTATCGTTTTCCTGATATTTTATGCTTATAGTAAGCCAATACAGGACCTAAATCAGAGAAGCAGATATTGATAAAACATCTAGTACGAAGGAAATCTTTCAGCCAATGCCAAATAGTGATATCGCCCTCTTTTACGTAAAGTAAATCGATACTATAGTTCATCATATAAGTCTTACGGAACTTCTTCCAATTTATCTTCTTGGAAGCATCCACATAATATGCATGAAGATTCGCACCGGCACATGTTGATGCATATGCTAAACCTTCATTTCTGAAATTAACCTCCATAAAATAGTTCTTACCTTCTTTTGTATGCAAGAACTCCACACTAAACGGTCCGTGATAGCCAGATGCATGAAGGAAATGCTCTATCTTTTGCACATCAACATTAAAGCTATCCATATTCTCAAAGACACCAAAGGCACCAGCACCAACTAATCTTGGCCAATGGCGATACTTATGAATAGCACCACCCATTACAACACCTTGATTGGTACTTACACCTACAGCGTCTATCTCGTATTCCTTCTCTATGAATTGCTGCAAGAGATACTTTTGGCAATGGCTATTTTCCTGCAATGCTATCTTTAGCTCTTCTATATTTTTACAAATATGAATATCCTCTTTTGCGCCCTTGCTGCTTACCAAAGGCTTGGTAAGTAAAGGAAATACCAAAGATATTCCATCCAAAGAAGTCTCCCTATCATAAACAACAGATTGAGGAACATCCAAGCCACATTGCTTTGCCAACTCACATTGTGCAGCCTTATTAAACAAATTACCAATCTGCTTACCTCGGCAAGGAGTCAGAAACCGTTCAGAAAGTTTTGCCTCACGAGCATCAACCCATTCTGCTGCAGCATCAAAGGTTGTCATCAGATACTGACCTTTAACATGAGATAACTGTTCTAACAGAGACATACATTCATCTAGCTCCGATACAACATATAGGTTATTAGCTTTCAGATACTTGCTATATTTTACATAGCATGTATCCTCATGGCATACTAAAATCAGTACTTGCGCAATGTGAGCTTCTCCGAAACTTCTGACAGCACTAAGCGTATTATGCGTAGAATCACCTATAATAATTACCTGATTCATTTCACTCTAAAATATAATTCCTTATCCCATTTATTTGCCCAAAGAAACACCGGAGGCAATACTCCACTCCATGGCTTGCCACAAGGAGCCTTTGGTTCAATATAAACATCAATTGCTTTCAATTTTACGGCATGCTCTTTCTTATTCATTCTAACAAGACAAGCCTGTTTCCAATCAATCTTCCAACAGTTATAGAACCAGAACCATACACAGTATTCATACTGCTTGGCGTTGGGGCAAATCTTATCAAATAAATGAGATACAATATTGCTCGTAGTTACATGATCCGACCAACCTTCTCCATTTTTATGAGGATAGAACACAGATACATCATTCTGACCATCCACTATTTTGTGTATAAGACTAGAAAGTTTATCTGTTTGAGAATCACTCTCTAGAACTCCACCATCTGGATAATCCAAGAAATGGATATATTCTTGAGACAACCCATATTCTTTCGCTGCACGAATAGTCAACTGTCGGCGCTGACGGATCAACTCGCTTTCATCAATGTCACAACAGCCAGCATGACTTTTACCTCCACCCGTCATGACAATCAATTCAACTCGTTTTCCCTGCGCTATCAAACGCTGCATCAAACCACAACACCCAAACACCTCATCATCAGGATGTGGGGCAACTATCACGGAAAGATTAGCTGGAGTCAAATCATGAAGACTGCTTGTCTTTAAATGAATAGTTTGAACACGAACTTTCCTTATGAGAATTTTATACATATCCTATTTGTACAATAATATATATTGAAAAATATTATCTTCTCTATCCAATCAGTATCTTTCCCACTTTTGTTTGCATCAAGGCCCAAGAAAGACACCAAGAAATACATATCACGGAAAGTGTAAGCATGAAAGGAAACAAAACAACATGATTAGCAGCCAAATCCTCCAGAGGAAATATACGCTTTGCCGTAGAAGATATCATATAAGGTCCTACCCAATAATGGAAGATATAAATACCAAAGGAATATTTACTTAACCAAACCAACGGTTGACATAATCTTAAAATATGCCCTCCCATATTAGCAAAAATATACAATATTCCTACTAATAAACTTGCTACACAAAACACTGAATACCATGTTTGATCTCCATATTCTAAAGGACTAAAATAAGTCTGAAGTAAAAATGGAATCAATAAAAGTGTCACAAGATGATATTTTGATATAACTTTTTTTATTTTCGTTTGGTAAGAAGACAATAACATACCAAGTATGAACCATCCAAACCATTTAGAAATATTATGAATTCCCATAATCATGGGTAAAAACTTTTCTTGACTAGCTCCCAAAAGAAAGACTACCAACATAAAGACCTGCACATTAACAGACTTCATATATTTCTTAATAAACCATCCCAATGGAAAACACCAGAACAGGAAAGATAAATACCATAAGTGGGCAAAACCACCAGTATATAACTCCCATGGCCTAAAAGAAACACCTGTTGTTGCCATCATTAAGATACCAAATACAAAGAAAGGAAGCAACAAGCGCATTGCTTTCTTTTTGATAAGAGGTACAAATTCTTGGTATTTACCTTTATCATAAAAATAGCTGAACAAAAAACCAGCTATCAATGTAAACATAGGCATAGCTATATTAATCCCCACACATTGGTTGAACCAGAAATATGCATCATGATACATCTGTACCGTTTCAGGGAAATGAGCAGGTACATACATATACTGATAAACATGGAAGAATACTACAACCAAGATAGACAAAGAACGTAAAATCGAAATATATGTAAGTTTCATTTTTAGTCTTCTAATATTCTTTCATAAATATCGATCACATGCTCTGCACTAACTTGCTCATATAACTTTTGAGTAGAATAGTCTTGTGAAAGAGTATGATTCATCCAAGCCATATAAAGCTTTAAAATACCATTTTTAATACTCCTATAACTCTGATTATTCACACTAATTCCACCACCAAATTGAGCCAATGTGTCAGCTGCAAAACCATTGGTCGGCGATATGGCAAGAATTGGTTTTCCTAACTGAGCATAGTCTGTGAACTTGCTGGCAAAGAAGATTCCTTTTTTCAGACGAGCTTCTAGCAATACCAAACAATCGAATTCCTGCATTTTTTGAATCGCCTCCATATAAGGGAATCCACCAATACATTTTACATAGTCTTCCAGCTGATATTTTCTGATAAGTTCTGTCGTATAGTCATTAAAATGCCCCATAATAGAGAATTCCATCTTATCAAAGCCTTCATCTATTAACTCACGTAAAGCCTTAAAGGTAAGTTCAGGATTACGCTCTTTAGACAGATTTCCAGAATGGCACATTCTGAACTTATCATTAACTGGTTTTACTTTCAATCGAGGAACAATATCCTCAACCAATGCAATATGTGGAATAACCTCAGTTTTCAGTTCTGCCAAAAAAAGATAATGCGAAGTAAAATGTTCCAATAAAGACTGTGAAGGAAATGTATTTACATCAGCACCCTTTAAACACATCTGAGTAAATTGATCCTTTCTAGCCTGTTCTTTTGCCGAAAAATGATGCGTATAAGGCTCTGGCCATATAGGAGCAGCAGGATCATTCCAATTAGCAATCCATCTAATCCCCAACTTTTCTTTAAGACGAAGACCGATAATATGTGGAATATCACTTGGTGAACGGGTCAACACAGCATCATAATGATTCTCTTTACAGAGCTTCAATGCCAGTTCGTATGCACGACACGCCCAACGGACACCTCCTTCAGGATACATACCTAACTTAACAGAAGAGCGAAGAACGTCCCACATACGAGTGAGTTTTCCTCCTACTGGATAAGTTATAGTGATATTATTCTTTTTAAGTGGCAACCAAGGTTCTGTCCATTCAGTCGAATAGGCAGGACCTTCATCCACCTTTGATAACACATCCACATGCCAACCTTTTTTATACATGGCATAGGCCAACTTACCATTACACAAATTTTCAGAGAATGTATAAGGAAGATAGCCGGGAGCTATTAATAATAATCTCATAATCAAATTTCATTTAAAATCTTTCGCATATCCTTTTTTACGACATCACTCATTTTTTTTGCATTATCATACAATTTTTGTCCCACTACATCTATATTTTTACGCAAATTATCAATAGTAGATAACATTAGATTTGTCGTAAGTTTACTATCATCAATACAATATTCCTCACATTCAAACTGATGCATAAATTCACGAGTTTTTACATGATAAGCAACTCCAACTAGCGGAGTACCAGTAGCCATTGCAAATATGGTTGAGTGAGTTTTATGCCCTATAAAGAATTGACATTTCGCAACTTCTTTTATATGACTTTCTGTAGTTAAATCATCGTCATAAACCTTACACATTGTCGGTTTTGATACCTTATCAGTAATTTCCTTAATCAGTATACGATCATCAGGACCAGTACCCTTTAACTCCATTGGGAAGAAACGGACTTCGTAACCTTGTGCATTCAAATAATTACATGTATCGACAAATGTCTTAATATAATTGGCATGTACTTCAGGCTCTCGTTTCTGTGTTGCATAAATCGCAATTCCTACCCTCTTATCACGTTTTGTTGGAAGGACATAATCAGCAATCAAAGAGTTGAGAGTGATCACACTTTCAAAAGTATTTATTACTTTATCATTGGTTACACCCATTCTTCGAAGTTCATCTGCCGATTTCAACTCACGAGGAAGCATTATTTTGCAAGCTGATAGAATCTTCTTTGTGAGTATTTCATTCTTTGGATTATGGAATTCAAAAGGACCAAAAGACTGCGAAAAGCATACTAATGGTTTACCCAAAGAAAGAACTGCCATTGCATCATAATTAATAGAAGAAACTAAATCTCGGGAAAGCAAAGTCGTAAAATGATGTCCACCAACACTCAGTACTAAATCTGCATCCTGTACAACCTTTCTATAACCAGGATTAATAAAACATTTACAAATGCTATTTTTACCCATGTTTAAATAAAGCGTACGAAGTATAGTAAAAGTATAGGGCTTAACTTTTTCTAAAGTCTGCCAATAACAATGTGGAGAAGCTTCACTAAAGCACCAACTGTTAGAAACAAACTTGATACCATTTTTCGAATAAAAAGGTTCGTTATTCCACAACTCTGGCGATGATGTAGAGATGGTTATATTAATACTCGAGTCTATCGACTTGATGAGATTGCACATTGCATAAGCTACCGCTCTATCACCTTTATTTCCTGCATATTGATGGATAAGAAATATATTCATTATAATCAGTTAAATGTTATTCGTTATTTTTACGTATCGGAGCTAAATAACCATATTCGGCATAGCCCATGACTGCACAAAAAATAATAGCATAATCTTCAGGAATATCCAAAAGTTTTCTAAGCTTTATATCATCTTCTTTAGTATGTTGTCCCCAGGACAGAATTGTTCCTGTTATTCCCATAGTTTGTGCAGCAAGGAAAACATTCTGAGCACCCAAACTAGTATCAACAGAAGGTAAATACATTTCTGTTGGCCAAACATAACCTCTCACATTAGCTGTAAAACACCAAAAAGAAGGAATATTTTCACCAAATCCGGTACCCCCGATACAACATGACAGGCATTTCTTTGCTAAATCTTGTTCATTAGCAACAAAAATTCGAATAGGCTGTTTATTGCAACTATTAGCAGCCCAATTTGCAATATCCTTCAATTTTGCAATGGTGTCTTCTGATATTGGTTGAGAAGTAAAGCAACGATTTGAACGTCTTGCCTTTACAAGTCCTTCAAACTGTTCAAAAGTTATATTATTCTGGGAAAAATCGCTTCTGAAAGGTTTGAATTCATTAGGATGACTCTGAAGTTGTTCATATTTAGCAAGCTTTTCTTCTGCCCATAATACCGTAGGATCATTAGCATATTCCGTTTTTTTTATTTTCTTTATCAGCTGCTTCAAGGCATCGTAATAATTTTTACTATGCCCAGGAGATGCATCCGTTCGATGTAAGCCTTTATCTATAATATGTCCAAACTTACGCATCAACATCAAATCCTTATAAATATGATCTTCCAAAGATAGGTCAAAATAACGTTCCGTCTCAGTTAAGATTTCCTTATAATATTTCGGAACAACTATAAAGCCATTTGCTATTAGCTTATATATTTTATAAGGTATTAAAACTTTCAAAAATTTTCCACTTATTTTCATTTAATGCTACTTTTATGAATAAATCTATGTACAAAAAATCTGAACTGTTGAACGAAACAGAAGAACATACATGCTAATACCAACATATATGTACAAACCACAATTCCCCCATATAGAGCCCAAGATAAGAAAGACTGATTAGGGATAACATTTATATAATGGTCTGCTATATAAGTAACCAATAAAATAGATATCATTACTAAAAATAGAATCTTTCCTATACCACCTACATACTCCAATACATTATCTTTAAATCCCCAATGGAATAATAAGTAAGGCTTCCAAATATTCACTATCAGAATTTGGCTAACAATACCACCCAACAAAACACCAGGAAGTCCCCAAAGAGCACCACAACTGCAAGCTACACTTAAATTTATTACAATTTCTGCTATAGGAGCCCAAACATCCCAAAATAAGCCATATCCATAATTAAATTGCATAACACCACCTCTTGTGTAACTTATAAACACATTGATTACTATCAAGATTAAGATGATGTCATCAAGGATATACTTATCTCCTAACCATAATGCTATAAATGGATTGATTAACATATAAATAGCAAAAGATATAACGCCGCCAATAAAATAACGAATGGAAATAAGTTCCCAAAAGACTTTTTTAATATTATCTTTATTCCCTTCTGCAATTAAATTACCTACACCAGCTCCAGTACTCTCCAAGAAAGTATTGACAAACTGTGCTAATTTATCTGTAATAATAGTATAGTTACCATAGTAAGCCACCATTTGCAAACTAGCAAATGCATAAGTCAAAAATGGAACTGTTTGCCATTGTACTATACTACTTATTTTTTGAACAAACAGTTGCTTCGTATATTTAACGACCTCAGGATATTTCTTCATCAACTTTCTACCTTCACTTATCTCAGATTTAAGCCATGGATAAGTTTGATTGATTTTCCAATTAAGTACGAATGAGTATAAGATACCGAAAGTCAGTTCTATAGCTACCCATATATAATAGTTTTTATAATAATACGCCAGAAATATCTGCAAAAGTGTTTTAAGAATATTAGCTGATTGGAAATAACCAACAACAACATAATTCTTTTGATCTGCACCCAACAAATTTTGGCGATAATTGATAAAATATCCTATTAATGAAGAAGCTAAGAAACTATAATAAGCAAAATATATTAAAGTCCATTTAAACTCTGTATTTGGAAAGATCAAAGGAAGAAATATGGAAAGAATCATTCCTGCTGCTAATATTACCACACCAATACAGCGATATAAATATCCTAATACAGAAACAATTTCATTTATCTTTAATTCATCATGTTCAAATAATGGTTTATAAAGAATATATCCAATAGCAGTAGCAATACCTAACTCCGCCAAGTTTAAAAATCCTAGCAAATTCTGCAAAGTACTTGTAAAACCAATAAATTCTGCTCCTAATGTATCTAAGAAAATCTTTCTTGAAAAGAAAGACAATATCAATACCAAAAAATAGAAAATAAGATTTACCCTTGCATTCAACAAAGACTTCTTAACTCTAGAATCAGTATTAGACATAATTTTTAATATAGTCTTCTTTTATTTTTTCAATATTTCTACAATTCTCTCGCAAGCCTTACCGTCTCCGTATGGATTCACGGCCTTTGACATCTTTTCGTAAGCTTGCTCATCCTCCAACAAAGTACTAACCTCATTCATAATCTTCTGGTAGTCGGTACCAACAAGGTGAACAGTTCCACTTGCTAATGCTTCAGGACGCTCTGTAGTATCACGCATTACGAGAACTGGCTTGCCTAATCCTGGAGCCTCTTCCTGGATGCCACCAGAATCTGTCAGTACGATAGTAGCTTTCTCCATAAGATATACAAACTCCAAATATTGCAATGGTTCGATAAAGAACATATTGCCCAAGTTACTCAAATCCTCACCGAATACCTCGTGGATTGGTTTTCTCACATTTGGGTTCAAGTGCATTGGATAAACGAAATCAACATCTGGATATTTGCTTTTCAAGTCCTTGATGGCAGTTACCATGTGAATAAAGCCCTCACCGAAGTTCTCACGGCGATGACCTGTTATCAGAACCAGCTTCTTACCATCAGCCAAACGATTAACATCATAACCTGCCTGCTTTAAAATCTCTTTCTGCTCCTTCGCCAAAGTCTCGTCGTTCTTCAACTTATTTACTACCATGTGAAGGGCATCAATCACCGTGTTGCCAGTTACATAAATATTACCTTGTGCCTTTTCTGCCTTCAAGTTACTTTCTGACAGAGGTGTTGGAGAGAAGTTGTAAGTTGCAATACGACCTGTAATCTGACGATTCATCTCCTCTGGCCATGGTGAGTAGATGTTATGTGTACGAAGTCCTGCCTCGACATGACCAACAGGAATCTGCTGATAGAATGCTGCAAGTGCTGCCGCTGTTGATGTTGTTGTATCGCCATGAACCAATACTACATCTGGCTTGCACTCCTTGAATACATCTCTCATTCCAGTCAACACACGGGCAGTGACATCATACAGGTCTTGTCCCTGCTTCATGATGTTGAGATCATAATCTGGTTTTACCTCAAATATATTCAATACTTGGTCGAGCATCTCCCTGTGCTGACCAGTTACACAAACGATGGTCTCAAACCCATCATTATGCTTCTGAAACTCTTTTACCAATGGGCACATTTTTATTGCCTCTGGACGAGTTCCGAAGACTAACATTACTTTTATCATATAATATTATTGTTTATCATGAATAACAATTGATTCATACGTAATTTGGTACTAAACAAATGACAGAATCTACACCAATAGTAAAGATACTAATCCAATTCTTCAAAATTCAGTTTAAAAGCATTACTATCCATGACAGCTTTATAAAACTTAACATGTCTTAGATATTCATTGTCTCTAACTACCTGTTTAACTTCCTCTATCATAGTATCATCTGTCTTACAGCCAAAAAAGATTGAAGTCAAAGCTGTAGGATTAAACGAATAAACTTTATGCTCTTTTTTAAACAGCATTCTCTACCTCATCATTATTATAAGGCAAGCTGTGTCTTTTAGCGATTATATAATTGCATCCTGAGCCTCTTTCGGTGGGTCAGTTTCCGAAAGAGAACTGCAGGATGCGTTGTGGGTGATTATGTAGCGCCCAGACTACTAAGCTACTTCTCGTTATATATATTTTTTTGTTATTTCTAACAATATAATTGTTTCGTATCGGAAATGAAGGACATAGAGTCCTTACCAGATAAGAATCGTTTTTAGGGTATTCTTACCTGGATATTGATTGAGTAAAACTAATTTGAATTTGATATTATAAGAGTTTTTTCTACCTCTCCGTCTCTCCTGCAAAGAGATTTGTTCTAAAATCATCCCGTCCTTCTTTACCATTAAAGAAGGCTCCACCTCTCATCTCGGTCTTCTCCCCTCAGGGAAGAAGAGGAAAACCGCCCTACTCGGTGCTCGAACCGCTACGCTATAAGGTTGGCGGACCAAAGCGGTCTCGCCAGATTATGCGGGATGGGACCGCCAGGGGTGGAAAGGCGATTTGCAAATATTTAAACTTCCTCATCTGGATTGAAGTGCTCAAAGAAACTGGTTCTTCGCTCTTGTAATGTACTTGTTTCCTGACACAAAAAGCGACAGGCAAAATCATACATCGGCGTAGCAGCACTATGCTCACTGGCATCAATAAACTCTAAATTATCAACATAATAGTTTACCAGGTCGGCATCCTCAGATAAGTCAGCTGCAAATAAAAACAGATACTCACAACCTACAATTTCCATTAAATCAAGAATCTTAGGTACTATGAATTGCCAAAACACAACTGTTCCTAACTTCTGATGTATCCCTGTTTGATACCAAAAATCACGATATGCTTCATTTGCACAGAAATGCACAATCTCTACTCCTGCAAAAGTGGTACCTACATTCTTGTTATTCTCACCAAAGATTTTAAGAAGTTCCTCTGAATCCAAAGAAAGATGAAGAGCTCTTGCTACCTCCAGTTTTTTCAATCCCTTCTTGGTTCTTGCTTTTTCAAGTATCGCATTGATTGCATCTTTATCTGTTCCTTGCAATGAAGGATCTTTGCTCAACTGAAAAATATGCTCATAGAAGGCTTTCATATCTAACAGGCGATCACCTTCCAGAAATTCATCATACAACAAGCCACACTTCAATGAGAAATAAAACAAAATTTCACCTGAATTATTCTTAACTACATAATAAGCTACTCGATGATTTGCATCATCCTCATAGGCCTCATTTTGCAGCGTATTGACAATACTGGGATTCCTTCCATTATAAAAGTCATCCACCAATCTGAAATTATCAACATTAGAGGACAATCTTTCACAATGTAAGGATCCTAATATCCGTTCTTGTTCTTCAGTTATTCTCATGCTCTTGACATTTGAAAATCCTTATACTGGGCTAATAAGAATCTACGGATATTGATTCTTTCTGCATCCTTGCGAATATCCGACAAATCTATATCAACATCACATGTATCGTATGGTGAATAGCCCTCACGCGCCTTCTTCCAAGAATATTCGCCATGACTCAAAGTACTGAGACTCCATGACTGCTTGGGAGCATACTGCTCAAAGACCTTATCAAAAACACCTTGATATTTTTGGAGACTTTCTCGGGATAGAGAAAAACTCAATGAGTTATCTTTATAGTGCTGACGAATTTCAAGTATAACAGGACCATATTTCCATGCCTTGAATTTTGCTCCGAACATGGGTTCTCCTAACTGAACCAAGCATTCACGCTGAGTGAAATAAAGCAACTTATGTAGCTTCATCTCATCAATGCGAGTACCATATTGATGCTCATAGCGCTGGCAGATATAGGATGCTATTTTCACGACATCTTCCATAATTCTGTTCCTTTCTTTATTGTTTACATGGTGCAAATATAAGGGAAATATATGATATTGCCAAAGAATTTCTGATTTTTAACATTGTCCCACAGATTGCACAGATGAACGCAGATTTTTTACGTTTTATCCGGTTCCCCTTATAGGGGTATATGTTTGGGTGGGTGTGAAGGGGGTGTATAAGAACTTTTGTATATACATCGTGCGCAAAAGATAAAGAGAAAGGGTATCAGATAGTTATGCCTTCTTTTTAACACTCTTTTCACGCTAAAGTTCATTTACCCCCTTCACACTTCACGCTTTGTTTGCTAATCTAAAAATCGATCATTTCGGCGATAATGGTTCCAGCAACCCGTCAATCAGACGAAGCAGCTCGTCTCTGTGAGCCTCGCCAACCAACGACTCCATCCAACGTATCGCGCCCCAGTAGTCGTCGATGGAAACATCACGGTCCATCGCCTCCAGACTCTTGGTGTACGCATCAGACAGCCGGAACTCCTTGCGGATGGCTGACTTGGTGGAAGCCCAATGCTTCTCCTCCTCAGTAAGACCACCCTCAAAACGGTCTTCCTTCAGTTCTTCACGCATAGCCCAGAACACGTTGTGGACTAAAAGATTAAAACACTTGTGGACAGAAATCATGCCCGTCTGTAGTCGTAGGAATCCTTGATTCCCATGACTTCACTTTTGATTTTTTTGAAAAACATTTTAAATAAATTTATGTTATGTTCCAAAATCGGAACTTTTTGATTTCAATGCCAAATTTTATGCTTAGCTTTGCAGCGGAATCTATATGATTCAATTTTAAACAACTTCATATAATTTGCTTAAAAATGACAATAACAGAACAAAAACAAAGACAAGAAATGGTATTACCATCTTTCTTCTATGCTATCGCCTCCAGCGAAAGCAGACAACTCATCAGTCTTGATGAACTGCAGCGAATCATCACCCTCGACGCCATGACCCAGGCTCGTACCGAAGACTACCGCAAGAACATGCGCATCAGCAGCGAGCTCGCTCATCAAACCAAGGTGATGATGCCAGGCATCACTACCTCCGTGCTCATGGACGGACGGGGCAAGGAACTGCGCAACGTGGTGAAGACCACCCAGATGATCGCCGTGGACATCGACAAGATTCCTGCAGAAAAGATGAAGGAGGTCGTACAGAAGGCGGACGCCGACCCTCATACCATGATGAGGTTCATCACCGTGAGCCAACGGGGCCTGCGCATCATCTCCAGATACCTGCCCATAGATGACGACGAGGTGACCGCACTGGAACTTTTCGATGTGATCATACGCAAGGCGATGAGCTATTACAGTAAGTTGCTAGGCGTGCCTGCCGACGAGCAATGCGTAGACATCACCCGGATGTGCGGACTCGCACACGACCCTACCGCCTACTTCCATTGGGACGCAGAGGCTTTCGGCCTGGACACCCACGACCTGAAGGCGCTCTACACCAAGAAGGCCAACGAGGCGAAATATGCCAAACGTGCCAGCAAGCGCAAGCGAAACAGCCAGAAGATGGTGGCACTGGGCAAGGGGGTTCCCTCGATGGACGAGGCAGCGCAGCACATACTGAACCTACTCGACACGTGGGGCTACAAGTTTGAGAGCGGTGCCCACAACGAGTATGTGCTCCACTTCGGCAAGGTGTGCGTGCGCTATGGCATAGACAAGGAAGAGGCAATGACCTACGCCAAGAGCAACTTCAGTTCCGACTATCCCGATGCTGACAGCGTGATGAAATCATGCTACAAGCACACCGAGAAGCTAGGCACCTGGCACTTCTACCGCAAAGGCGAGGGCTTCTCGGGTAAGCCGACCGTCAAGGTAATCAAGCAGTGGCTCTCAATGAGATACGAGTTCCACCACAATGAGGTGACGGGATTTCACGAGGTGCTGAGTCGCGATATAATCAAAGGCAAATACCATAAGTGGACCCGCATCGACGACAACATAGAGAACACCATCTGGACCCAGATGGACGAGATGGGACTCGAAGTGAGCGCCATCAAGCTGCACGCCATCATCAACAGTGACTTCAGCGAGCCTTGGGACCCCTTCGACGAATATCTCAGGAGTCTGCCCAAATGGGACGGAAAGACCGACTACATCGACGAGCTTGCCAACCGGGTAACCATCAACTATTGCCCTGGCTACCACCACTCGCAGGAAGAGTTCAGATACTTCTTCAAGAAATGGCTCGTATCGATGGTGGTGGCATGGGTATCACCGAGAGTGGTGAGCCAGACCATCCTGATATTCATCGGGAGGGGTGGCATCAACAAAACCACATTCTTCTATTATATCCTGCCACCATGCCTGCGCCAGTACTTCATCAACGAGTCAACCGCCAACTATACCGACAAGGACTTCATGGAGGCTTTCTCAAGCAAGGCACTGATATGCCTCGACGAGCTGGAGTCTACCTTCGGCAAGGGGCTGAGTGCCCTCAAGAGCAACGTCACCAAGCTGGTGTTCTCCATCCGCCGCCCCTACGACAAGTATCGTTCGGAACTGCTGCACCGTGGTGCCCTCTGTGGCACCAGCAACAGCATACAGATCATCACCGACGAGGAGAACCGCCGCTACTCGCCCTGGTTTGTAGACAACATCGAGAGTCCTAGGGAGACACCCATCGACTACCAGCAAGTCTATGCCCAGGCTGTAGCTCTGGGACAAGAGGTAACCAATCGGGTGAAGAACCAGGAAGAGGGATGGGTATACTGGCTCACCACCGTCGACATCGACGTGATGAGGGAGCACAACGGCATGTTCATGGTTTCCAACTTCATGGAAGACCAGATACTGCGCTTCTACAAGGTGCCGAAATCAGACACCGCCCCTCAATATGTAAAGTTCCGCTATTCATCGGAAATCATGGAGCGCATAGGCGGAAGTCCCGCCCTGAGCCGCAACATGAGTCACCAGAATCTGAGCGCCGTGATGCAGCGACTGGGATTCAAGAAGGTACACCGCGCCAAAGGCAACGGATGGCTCGTGATAGAGAAGAATCCGGGAGAAATCAACACCGAAGCCATCTGCAGTCCAAACGAATGCGCAGAAACGTACCTGAAACCGTACAGAACCGTAGCTACAGATAGCCAGAATGGTTCTGACCAACAGTAAACAGCGTTCTGGCAAGTGCTAACCAGCATTGCCAGCAACGCTAAGTATCATCAAGAGAAACGCTAAGTATCATTACCGCGGTTCTCATAAAAGTCAAAACTATATGAAAATCAAGATATACAAAAAATTCGAGCTTGCCAAGCTCTACTTTCCGGAGCAGTCGAAACACGTGGCACTTAACCACCTGATGCGAATGGTAAACCACTGCCCGCCCCTGCTTGAAGCCTTGCGAAGAGAGGGCTACGAACGGTTGGCGAAGACCTTCACCATGCGCCAGACGCTGCTCATCTATGAGTATCTGGGCGAGCCATAATACTGAGTTTTCCAGTTTTATGCCCCATCGTATCCCTATCTCACCCCTATCGTACAGAAGCCTCTTCTGAAAGTCGTATCTTTGCAACCGTAAACAAGAAACAAGCACTGCGCAGCGCTTTAATACATGAAACACGAACCATAAAACAATTTATTAGCCTTATGATTGAGTACGATTTAAAGAAGAACAACAACAAGAAGAATGAGAAGGCTTACGGCAAGTACTACGCCAAGCCCCACATTAGTGAAACTGTAGATCTCGATGAGCTCGCCGACCACATGCATGGTCACAACTCTCCATTCTCAGCCGGGACCATCAAGGGCATCCTCATCGATGCCGTGACCCACATCAAGGAGCTCCTGCTCATGGGCAAGAATGTAAAGCTCGACAACCTCGCCATCTTCTACATCAGCATCAAGAACAAGATGGGTGCAGAGAACGCCGACGACTTCACCGTATCTAAGAACATCGAAGGAGTAAGAATGAAAGCCCGCGCCACGGGCGACTTCCGCTCTGTGAATCTCAACCTCGACGCCAACTTGAAGAAGTATGGTGCTAAGAAAAAGAAGTCTTCGACCACCACCGACACCGAAACAACTACGCCATCGGGAGATACAGGCAAGAGCGAATCTGGCTCTACCACTAACCCAGGCAGCGGTTCGGAAGGCGATGGACTTGAGTAACCGGGATAGCATATCCCCGTTATCTCTTAACGGGGATTGCAAATCCCCTTAACATGTTTTTTTTAATATATTGACCGAAAATGACACAAGATCGATTTCCGATGACGATTGGCGGCGAGGAGGTGCTCAATGAGCATCACCTGCTCGCCTACACAGAGAACGGCGAGATGATGGACTCACCTCTGAGCGTCCGTTTTCTCGTAATCCATTGCTCGGCAACACGTGCCGACCGTAACTACACCGACAAGCAACTGATGCGCGACCACAAGAAGCGTGGATTCCGCACCGTGGGCTACCACTTCTATGTCCACAAGGACGGAAGCATCACGCAGTTCAGAAAGCTGCTGGAGGTGGGCTCACATGCCCGCCCATACAACCGCTGCTCCATCGGCATCTGCTACGAGGGCGGGCTGGATGACGAGGGGCGTCCTGCCGACACCCTTACCCGGGCCCAGTATGACGCAATGTGGAATCTGCTGCGCAAGCTCAAAATCACGTTTCCACAGGCTAAGATAGTGGGTCATCGTGACTTGCCGGGCACCACCCCGAAGGCATGCCCTTGCTTCGATGCAGCGAAAAAATTTCCACTTTAATGCTTAATGCTTAATGTTAAATGTTAAATGTTAATTTGAACTATGAAGAAAGAAACCATCAAGAAGGTGATCAATTTCATCATCACCGTACTTACCGCCGTAGCTAGCGCATTCTGCGTACAGAGCTGCCAGTAAATTCCCAGTAATCAAACCTTAACCTTAAGTTCTAATTCTACCAGTATTGCCTGAAGATGCCGAGGCGGTGCATGTCGGAGCCCACCATGTCGTACATATCGTGCTTCATGAGCCACTTGCATCGCTTCTGCACCTTCTTGCCATACTGCCCATCTATCGAGAACGCATTTCGCTGGAACTTGATGCCCATCAACTTGAGCTTCTCGTAATCGCGCTTCTCCATATAGAGGTAGCGTTCAGGATGGGCAAGCACGGGCGTGTAGCCCTTGTTCTTGATGCGCTCCAGGAGGGCATGAAAATTCATCGGGGCAGAGAAGATGCTCGTCTCCACCAACAGGAGCTTGCCATCCTCGCCCAGCGGCAACAGGTCGTTTGCCTTCAGGCGCTTTTCGAAGAGCGCATCTAGCATATTTTCGGCTGCGAGATGCAGCCGGAGCATTTTTCTGTCAGCAGGGTTTCGCTCGGCGAAGTCCTGCTGATATTGTTTCAGGAAGTCGGCAAATACTTGGCGCAAATGGGTGGTCTCGTTGGGTACGTCTTCCATAATATGAGGCGTAAGCCAGACATCCCTCATGCCTGCGCCTTCGTAAAAGCACAACATTTCCAACGACTTCTTTACCTCTTGAAATCCGTCGTCCACGCCGGGCAGGATGTGGCAGTGCCAGTCGATGCCGCCGGGGAGTCTCTCTGATGGTGCTTTCTTGCTTGCCGTCGGATTGCAAATCCAACGGAACGCCTCACGGAATATATACATATTTTTCTATTCTTTCATCCAATTTTCTACTTTCCTATTTTTGCATCCCCATTCTTGTCGGAGCCATAGTGGTAGCCATAGCGATAGTAGTGGCCGTAGCGGCCGCCCTGAGCCTTGGTTCCGTTCAGAATGAGCGACATATTCTTGAATTTCTTGTCCTTGTAGAACTGCTCGATGTCGCCCAGCATGCTGCGCTCCATCAAGCCGCTGCGAACCACGAAGATGGTGCGGTCGGCATATTTCTCGATAATCTGGGTATCGGCTACAATCTCTACAGGAGGACAGTCGATGAAGATATAGTCATACTCCTTACGGAGCTGATTGATAAGCGATTCCAAACGTTCGCTGAAGAGAAGCTCCGTTGGGTTTGGAGGCATGGTACCGATAGGCAGGATGTCGAAATCCTTCACCAGTCCGTTCTCCTCACCATGGCAGATGATGCCCTTCAGGTTGTCGGTTCTGCCATTGAGGTAATCACTCAAGCCCTCGGCAGGATTGCCTACGAGCATAGAGGTGGAACCATGGCGGAGGTCACCGTCGATGACGAGCACCTTCTTCTCCTTGATAGCGAGCGACATGGCGATGTTGGTAGCCAGATAGCTCTTGCCGGAACCCGGATTAAAGGAAGTGATGACGATGACGTTCTTTTCAGGATGCGCTCCGATGGTGAACTCGAAGTTGGTACGCAATACGCGGAATGCCTCGTTCACGATGTCGCGCTTGCCAGCCTTCACCACAATCTGACGCACCTCCTTCGGCTTCTTCCAGAACAGAATGAGCTGCTTCAGGGTTGGACGATTCTTGCGGCTGATATAGAACGGAATCTCGCCCAGGAATGGGATGGTTACGTTCTTCAGATCCTTGCGGCCACGCACGGTGGTGTTCATGTTTTCACGCACGAAGATGATGACCACAGGGATGAGGAAGCCCAGTGCGAATGCCACCAGCAGGATGTTGCGGCGCACAGGAGCCACAGGCAGGTTGCTGCCTGTAGGAGGAGTGATAACACGGGTGTTATAGGCGGTAAAAGCCTTGGAGAGCTCGTTTTCCTCACGCTTCTGGAGGAGGAAGAGATAGAGCGCCTCCTTTACCTTCTGCTGACGGCCTACGGTCTGCAGATACTTAGCCTGGTTAGGGTTGCTGGCAATCTGCGAGGTGGTATGCGCCTCGTTAGCCTGCAGGGTGCCCAGCTGGGTGCGGAGGGTTACCACGAAGTTGTCGATACTTGCCGTAATACTTCTGCGCATGGCATTCAGGTTCTGGTCGTAATCGGCAACCAATGGGTTCTGTTCGCTGGAGTTTGCCACAATGTTGTTGCGCTCCAACAGGGTCTTATTGTATTCAGCAATCTGCTGCTCGATGCCCGGACTGTCGATACCGGTATTGGATGGCAACACCTGGTTCTTGCTCACTCTGCCTACGAGACTGCTGCGGATATACTGTGCGATGGAGAGGCGTGAGTTGAGATCCATGATCTGCTTGCTCAAATCGCTGCTCTTCTGCATATACTGCTGAGCTGCAGTCTCTACATCAGGCAACAGGTTGGCACTCTTGAAGGAAGAGATATCCTTATCCACATCGCCCAGCTCATGCTCGATAACGCCGAGGCGCTCGGTGATGAAACGGGAGGTGGAAACGGTCATCTGGTTCTTGTCGTCGAGCCAGTTCTTGCGGTATACGGCGATGATGGTGTTGAGGATATCCTCGGCACGCTTGGTCTGTACATCCGTATAGGTAAGATTTACGATGGTAGTCTTCTCCTCGTTCAATCCCACCGTGAGCGAGCCCAAGATGCGATTGGTCATGGAATAGAGGTCGGTATGGCTTACGTAGAGTGCCGGTGCATCGCCACCCTTGATAAAGGCAGCGTATGACGGTGCAGCCTCCAGCTTCACCTTACCCAATGGAGTCTGAACCAGTTTGCCCAACTTACCTGTGACGGTCTTGTTGGTCTCCACAGGAGTTCCATTAGAAGAGGTACCCTTGAAATCAGTGAGTTCAAACTTATCTCCGCCCTTCAGGTAAACGGTCATCGAACCATAGTGTTCTTCGCCGATGGTGAGGAACTGCACGGTGACAGGGAGGTCGTTGCCATAGAGCACATTGCGGTGGAATCGTCCGTCAACAGCGTAATCTACATTGAGTTTCAGCTGCTTTCCTACTTCCAGAAGAACGGAAGGCGACTTGATGGCAATGAGTTCGTTATTAACGTTCGACTTGGTGCCTCCCAATCCCATATCAGAGAACATCGACTCCACATCATTATTGATGGAACTACCTTTGCTTTCATCCTTGATAAGCAGGGAAGCCGTGCGCTGGTATACATTCGGTGTAGAGAGCAGATAATAGCCGGCTGCTCCCATCGTAACGAACAGGGAGAGCACGAACCATTTCCATCTGGCTAAACAGAGATAAAAGAGGTCTTGCAGGCGGAGGAAATCATCCCCCTGGTTGCGGCGAAGCATCGGATTTGGAGCACCCTGATTATTCGCCGGATTTGAATTCTGTATCATCTATAATTTATAAACTATAAACTATTAATTATCAATTATTAATTAACCTTGAGGAAGGTGAGGATGGCAACGGCGAGTGAAGATACGCTCAGCCAGAAGCCCGTAGACTGGATGGTGTTTCCATTGACGGTAGAAGTACGCTTCTTGGTATCGTTAGGCGAAACATACACCACGTCGTTCTGCTGCAGGTAATATACAGGCGAGCTGAACACATCCTTGCCCGAGCAGAGGTTGATCTTATAAATCTTCTGATGGCCGTTTTCCTGACGAAGCACCATCACGTCGTCGCGCACACCGGTGATGGTCAGGTCGCCGGCATTGCTGATGGCATCGAGGATGGTAACCTTCTCGTCTTCGATGGCAAACTGTCCAGGATGGTTTACCTCTCCCATCACGGAGTAATGGAGATTGCTCAAGCCCACGGTAACCACAGGGTCCTTGACCAGGCTTGCGTCTATCAACGCTTTCTTGATTTTCTCAGCCACCTGCTCACGCGACAGGTTTGCCACATGAACGGTTCCCAACACAGGGAAATCGATATTGCCCTTGCTGTCTACCGTATAATAATAGGCATCCTTGGCGACGGTCGACGTGGTGGCGGTTCCCGTAAGGTTGAAGAGCTGTGAGATCTGTGGATCCTTGCTCTTCACGCCGATGTAGAGTTTATCTGTTGGCTTGGCGGTGATCACCGCACTTTTCAGATTGATTAGCGTGTCAGGATTTTGGTTAAAATCCTGGAAATAAGCTATTTGTTGTGGGGCTCCACAAGCTGACAGGACAAGAAGTCCCGTACAAAAAGCTCCAGAAAGCAATGAATTACGATATTTCATATGATTTTATATTTTTTCTAGAAAACATCTTGGTATATAGGTGGTGGCGACAGCACAGACCCCGTCTATCGACACGATGAGGCGATGGTCGCCATTGATGCGCTTGATTTCGCCCTCCAGACCTTTGAACCTGCCGTCGATGACCCTGACACGTTCACCTTTCTTCCAGTTGAAGGCTCCATCCTCGAAATATTCCAGCCCCTCCTGATCGCCCGACGATACCATCATGAACATCTGCATCTGTCGCTTGGGAATGGCGATGGGCTGTGGGTCGAAGTCCACCAGCTGGCGATATAGCCTTGCCTTGCCACACAGTTCCCGCTCCAGGCATAGCGCCTGTCGCTTGTTGCTGCGCATGAAGAAAAGCGAGGGTATGAGTGGGCGCTCCACCACAATCTTCTTGCCTTGGCTGTTTACATGTCTCTCTTTTACGAAAGGGGCGTAATATTCCATCACATCGCCCATCATGTCTTCGGGGAATGTGTTTTTCATCTGGTCAGGATCCTTAAGCGCGTTGTTGAACAGGTTGAACAAGTCTCGGCAAAGCGCCACTTTGTTCATGAACACGCGCATGGCATACCATGATGCCTCTGTCTCAGCTGGTTCGCCAAGAGTCTCGGCTTGTATGCTTAGAGAATGATTGATATCTTTTATTGAATTGTCCATTCTTTCATTTTAAGTATTCTTATACAGACACATTTTCTCTTCCCCCTTATGTCGAAACGAGTCGTCACAAGCAGCAAGGAGATTGAGACAGTATACTTCTCATAAAGCTTCTGTCGTTCGGAGCAACCCTGATCCAGGCGATGCTGTACCCGCAATCCCATTTGGGTAACTAAGCCTCATATTTTCTGGTTTAGTTCTCAAATGCGCCGCAAAGTTAACAAAAAAAAAAAAACGAAAGAATGTTAGCGCAACTTTAAATAAAATTAGTTTTTTAAGCCGTTTTCTTAATATTTGCTAATTTTACTGTTTACTTGCATACAAAACATAAATCGGGGTAAATCTCTTTCAATAAGTGATTTACCCCGATTAAACATTATACAGATGGAAGGAAACTTAGTTGTTTACGCTACCTCCCACAATATCAAGCAATTCATTGGTAATGGCCTGTTGACGACTCTTGTTGTACTGCAAGTTGAGTTCGCGCAAGAGTTCATCGGCATTATCCGTAGCGGTCTGCATGGCCACCATTCTGGCAGCATGCTCACTCGCCTGGCTATCCAGCAACGCTGTATAAATCATCAGACGAAGCTGCTTAGGAATCAAGACTCCCAAAACAGTCTCCAAGTCTGGCTCTACAATGAAGTCATCATTCAGAGGTTTTGCCTCAGAACTCTGGCGTTCGTCAGCTTCAGCCTGCTTTTGGCGCAGATATTCCTGAGCCTTTGCCGTAGCCACATTAGAGGTAAGGTCACGATCGTTGTCCACTCCTATCGACTCAGTGCTGAGGTCAATAGGCAAGAAAGTCTTGCGGGTCAGAATCTGTGAACCGGCACTCTTAAAGTGATGATAAATCATCTCCACCTTATCGAGCTCACCAGCAGCATACTGCCTGGCAAGTGAATAGGCGATATCTGCACAGGCGCTGGCACGAGGATGATCGGCAAGATCATTAAAGTTACCGCCAATCTTCAAACCCAGTTTCTGTGCCTTCTCTGCCACTTTTCGTCCGATAGGATATACCGTGATGTCGTCAATGCCTTGAGCCTTATACTCGTCCACCGCATGCATCATCATCTTGATAACGTTGGAATTGAATCCACCACACAAGCTGCTGTTAGAACTGTATACCACAAGAGCTACACGCTTGGTTTCCTTGTGCTCCAACTGCAACGGATGGTCGACATTCGGAGTACTTACCAGGAAACTCTTGAGGATATGTTCCAACATATTTCCATAAGGCAGCATATTCTGGATAGCTACCTGAGCATGATGCAACTTACTGGAAGCCACCATCTTCATCGCACTCGTAATCTTACGGGTACTGTTAACGCTGGCTATGCGAGTTTTAATCTCTTTTAATGACGGCATAGGCTATTACGCTTTATATTGTCCTGCAACATTAGCCATGGTCTCCTCGACTGCCTTAATGGCATCATCGGTGAGTTTACCATCGCCCAAAGTCTCAATCACATCAGCGTGCTGGCTGCGCATTGCATCGAGGAACAGATCCTGACAGTCGCGAACCTTATCCATTGGCACGTCGTGCATCAATCCGTGAACACCACAGTAGAGAATAGCTACCTGCTCGCCTACCGGCATTGGGCGGTACTGAGGCTGAACCAGCAACTGGTCGTTCTTACGGCCACGGTCCAGAGTCATCGCTGTTACGGCATCCATATCGCTAGAGAACTTAGAGAAGGCCTCCAGCTCACGATACTGAGCCATATCAATCTTCAGTGTACCAGCCACCTTCTTCATACTCTTGATCTGGGCAGAACCACCTACACGAGATACGGAGATACCTACGTTGATAGCTGGACGGAAGCCCTGGTTGAAGAGGTCGGTCTCAAGGAAGATCTGACCGTCGGTGATAGAAATCACGTTGGTTGGGATGTATGCTGATACGTCACCTGCCTGTGTTTCAATGATAGGAAGGGCTGTCAAAGAACCACCACCCTTTACGTGACCCTTCATGCACTCTGGAAGGTCGTTCATCTGCTCGGCTACCTCCTGCTGGTCGTTGATACGAGCGGCACGCTCCAACAGACGAGAGTGGAGATAGAACACATCACCAGGGTAAGCCTCACGTCCGGATGGACGGCGGAGGATCAGAGATACCTCACGGTAAGCAACAGCCTGCTTACTCAAGTCATCGTATACTACGAGAGCTGAGTAACCACGGTCGCGGAAGTACTCACCGATAGCTGCACCGGCAAATGGTGCGTAATACTGCATGGCTGCAGGATCGGCAGCGGTAGCACTTACGATGATGGTATATGGCAGGGCGCCATGCTCCTTGAGGTTCTGTACCAATGCTGCAACGGTAGATGCTTTCTGACCGATAGCTACATAGATACAATATACTGGCTTGCCAGCCTCATAGAAACTCTTCTGGTTGATGATGGTATCCACTGCGATGGCAGTCTTACCGGTCTGACGGTCACCGATGATCAACTCACGCTGTCCACGACCAATAGGAATCATAGAGTCTACCGCCTTCAAACCAGTCTGAAGAGGTTCCTTTACTGGCTGACGATAGATTACACCAGGTGCCTTACGATCCAAAGGCATCTCGAAAGAATCGGTGAGGTCGATGTCACCCAGACCATCAATAGCCTGACCCAGAGGGTTTACGACACGTCCGAGGAAGTTGTCGTTTACGCGGATAGAAGCAATACGGTGTGTACGCTTCACGCTCTGTCCCTCCTTGATGCCAGCTGTAGGACCTAAGAGGACACAACCTACATTGTCTTCCTCCAAGTTCATGACGATAGCCATGGTTCCGTTCTCAAACTCAAGAAGTTCATTAGCCTCGGCATTACGCAGACCATAGATACGAGCCACGCCATCGCTGACGGTAAGCACGGTACCCACCTCGTCAAACTGCTGAGAGCCATTAACCTCCTGGAGCTGCTGCTGAAGAACCTCAGACACCTCACTTGGTTTAATTTTATCTGACATTGTTTATTTACTTTAATTATTTTTACTTTTTGAGCTGTGTCAGAATGTTGTTGAGCTTAGTCTTTACGCTCGCATCCATTCTGTAAGTATCATACTCAAGGATGAAACCGCCAATCAGTTCAGGGTTCACCTCGGTCTTGAACTCCACAGTACCTTTCGTTCTCTGCTCCACCATCTTGCGCATCTTATCCTCAGTAGAGGCGTCAACGGCAGTGGCGGTGATCAGCTTACCGCGGATGATGTTCTTCTGTTTCCTGTAAAGAGTGATATACGAAGCAGCCATGAATTGCAGGGTGCTCTCCCTATCCTCTTTCAAGACGAGAGCGATAAACTTCTTGCTCAATTCCGTAGGCTCTTTGCCCAGGGCTGTGATGAGAAGTGCCTCTTTCTTGTCTTTGGAAAGCATAGGGTTGTCTATCGTAAATCTCAGTTCAGGCACGTCGATGTAGCTCTTAAAGAGCGTCTGCATCTCCTGGTAGACCTGATCTTCGAGCTTCATGCCGAGTGCAGCCTTGATGAGGGCACGGGCATAACGCACCGATATTACACCTATATCCATAAGCTTTACTATTTGTTGTCAGAAGAAACCTCGTCCAGCAGTCGATTTATCATATCCATCTGTGCCTTGTCATCAGAGAGCTTAGCCTTGAGCACCTTCTCTGCAATCTGAACAGAGAGTTCGGCTACCTGGCCTCGGATTTCACGAATGGCGTTCTGCTTCTCGGTCTCAATCTGCTTCTTGGCATCAGAGAGGAGACGTGCGCCTTCTTCGCGTGCTTTATCCTGTGCTTTCTCTACAATGGCATCGCGGGTTTCGGCAGCCTCCTTGAGGAGGGCAGCCTGCTTCTCGCGAGCTTCCTGCAAGATGGATTCACCTTCTTTTTGGATATTGGCAAGCTTCTCGTTGGCTTCGTGAGCCTTCTTCAGACTATCATCGATGAAAGCCTTGCGCTCGTTCACCATCTTAATGATGGCTGGGAATCCAGCCTTCCAAAGAATGATGAAGACGATGATGAAGACCAGCGTCATCCAGAAGAGCAAACCGCTATCAGGAATTAATAAATCCATATATACTGGTTAAAGTTTTACTTAAACGTTTTGTTTTAACTAACTCTAGAATCATCTCTATCATGCCCCGGAAAGACATCAGGCTGATGCCTGAGACTTCCTTTTATCGGGGCAGATGATAGTGACAGATGAGATGATTACATAACGATTGCCAGGATGGCGATGATGACAGCGAAGAACGCAACACCCTCAACCAACGCAGCTGCGATAATCATAGAAGAGCGGAGGTCGCCCATCTTCTCTGGCTGACGAGCCATAGCGTCCATAGCCTGGCCACCAATGCGACCGATACCAATACCTGCGCCAATAGCGGCCAAACCTGCACCTACTGCGGCACCCAACTTTGCAATCTCTGCTGCTAATAAAAGTGATAACATAATCTTAATAATTTAAGTTGTTAATATTTTCTTTGTTTATTATCTGAATGAAATTAGATCCGTAATCTATAATCTATAAACTACTTCACTACCTCTGGCTCAGCCTCATGAGACTTTACATGAGCCAGCGAGATGAATACTGCACTCAGCATGGTGAATACCAATGCCTGAATGTAGCTTACCAATACTTCGAGGAGCATCATAAAGGCGCTCATCGCAACACTTACTATTGTCATACCCGTACCTGCCACATAGTTGGCGATAGCATTCTCACTGATGTTGAACATGATGAAAATGATAGCCGCAAACGAAAGTGCGATGGCGTGACCCGCCATCATGTTGGCGAAGAGTCGGATAATCAGAGCCAGCGGTTTCGTAAAGATTCCGAAGAGCTCGATGAATGGCATCAGTGGCACTGGCACCTTCAACCACGTTGGTACCTCCGGCCAGAAGATTTCCTTCCAGTATTCCTTGGTACCGGTGAAGTTGGTGATCAGGAATGTCGTTACACCGAAGAATACGGTGCAGGCGATATTACCCGTCAGGTTACCACCACCTGGAGGGAATGGTACGATACCCATGATGTTCGCCACGAAGATAAAGAAGAAGCAAGTAAGCAACCATGGTGCGTACTTTGGGGCTTCCTTACCCAGGGTGGCCTCTATTACATCAGTATATACCGACATGATGAACATGTGCATCAGTCCCACAAAACCCTTTGGTGCAGGATCATCCACCTTGTGCTTCCTGCACCAGCGGGCTGGTATCAGGACACAGAGCAACAGGATGATAGCATCGATGAAGAGCACGCAAACGGTCTTCGTGATGGAGATGTCAAGCGGACGAACCTCCTGGTCTCCCACCTTCTCTACTATCTTGTTGGGATTCGCCTGCGCATCAGCGTTCTTGATCACCAGATTATAAGGGCCCGGACGGTCTCCATTGGCATCCTTCTCTTCCGAGAATTCGCTGCTGCAGAACACGTGCCAGCCTGTGGTGGTATTCACGATGACAGGCAGATGAATCACTACGGGATGGTCTCCCACCTTTGTGATATGCCATTCATAAGAATCCTTGATATGACCCCACAATATCTCTTTCACATCGATGTTCTCCTTAGCCGATACCTGCAGAGGTGCCAGCGTGAAGAGCAGCATCGCCATCAAGAGGAATTGCTTGAGATGTTTCATATTCTTTAATTCTTACTTTTGTTTATTAATTATTTGTTTCAGAACCGCTTATGAAAGACGGTTCTTTTTCTCTACCCGAGCGAAGTAGATGCAGTCGAACACGAGAAGTACGACATAGAACAGGGCGAAGATGACGGTAAAGCCCAGAATATTCTGCTTGTCGCATACCAGCACATAGATGAGGAACACCAATGTACCGGCCATCAGTTTCAAGACCAATGCCGCCATGTAGAACCTGGCGAGATTGGCTGGCGATGACTTTGCAACAGCCTTCCATGCTTCACCATAAGCAGTACTTGCAGCGAGTGAGAATATCGCACTCACTACCAACGGGTTAACAACCTGGGCTATCATATCATCGCATTGAGCAGATAATCTGCAGGCAAAGAGCACGGCAAGAGCCACTGCTGCTGTAAGCCACAAAGAAATCTGCTTATACCTGATACTCGCCTGTCTGATAGTCTGCAAGCGCAACTTTTCGTCTTTTTCCATTATCTAATAATTAATCACTAAAAATTAATCACTTATCTAAACTTCTACGCAAAGGCTTACTTCGTTTTTCTTACATTCCACGAATCCGCCCTTGATGTTCATTACCTGCTTGCCTTCCTTGGTAGTGTATTCCACCTTGCCCACTTCGAGCGAAGAGATGATAGGCGCGTGATCCTTGAGAATCTCGAACGAGCCGAGGGTTCCCGGAACCAGTACGCTCTCTACCTCACCCTGGAAGACTACTTTCTCAGGAGATACTATCTTTAGCTGTAACATAAGCCGTGGATTTAAAGATTACGCCTGTGCTGCTGCGAGCAACTGCTTAGCCTTCTCCTTGGCATCCTCGATAGTACCTACGTTGAGGAATGCCTGCTCTGGCAGGTCATCTACCTCACCGTCGAGGATGGCGTTGAAGCCCTTGATAGTCTCTTCGATAGGAACCATCACACCCTTCAAACCGGTAAACTGCTCTGCTACGGTGAATGGCTGACTCAGGAAACGCTGTACACGGCGTGCACGGTTCACGGTCAACTTATCCTCATCAGAGAGCTCATCCATACCGAGGATGGCGATGATATCCTGCAACTCGTTATAACGCTGCAACAACTGCTTTACTCGCTGTGCACAATCGTAGTGCGCCTTGCCCACAATCAGCGGGTCGAGGATACGAGAGGTAGAACCCAGCGGGTCTACGGCAGGATAGATACCGAGAGATGCAATCTTACGGGAAAGCTCAGTGGTAGCATCCAGGTGAGTAAAGGTGGTAGCTGGAGCAGGGTCGGTCAAGTCATCGGCAGGCACATAAACGGCCTGTACAGAGGTAATGGAACCATTCTTGGTAGAAGTGATTCGCTCCTGCATGGCACCCATCTCAGAAGCCAGCGTTGGCTGATAACCTACGGCTGATGGCATACGACCCAACAGCGCAGACACCTCAGAACCAGCCTGGGTGAAACGGAAGATGTTATCAATGAAGAACATGATATCCGCTGCCTCACCATTCTTACCTCCGTGATCACGGAACTCCTCAGCTACGGTCAAACCAGAGAGAGCTACAGAAGCACGTGCCCCAGGTGGCTCATTCATCTGACCATATACCAGGGTAGCCTGACTCTTGGCAAGTTCCTCAGGATCGACAAGTGAGAGATCCCACTTACCTTCTTCCATCGCTTTACGGAACTTCTCGCCATACTTGATAACACCAGACTCGAGCATGTCTCGAATCAAGTCGTTACCCTCACGGGTACGCTCACCTACTCCGGCAAATACAGAGTAGCCGTTGTGTCCCTTGGCAATGTTGTTGATCAACTCCATGATAAGCACTGTCTTACCTACACCAGCACCACCGAAAAGACCAATCTTACCACCCTTCATGTAAGGTTCGAGCAGGTCAATCACCTTAATACCGGTAGCAAGCATCTCCTTGTGAGTAGAAAGTTCGTCAAACTTTGGAGCCTCACGGTGGATAGGATAAGCACCCTTCATGTCCAATTCATTCATACCATCAATAGGCTGTCCGATGACATTCATCATACGGCCCTTGATTTGCTCTCCGGCTGGCATCTGGATTGGGTTACCTGTAGAGATAACCTCCAAGCCGCGCTGCAAACCGTCAGTATTATCCATAGCGACACAGCGAACTGTATCCTCACCGATGTGCTGCTGCACCTCGATGACAAGTTCGCGTCCGTCTGGACGTTTTACCTTCAGAGCTTCATAAATTTTAGGAAGCACCTTCTCTGGATTCTCGCCCTTTGTATCGAAGTAAACATCGATAACAGGACCGATAATCTGAGAGATACGTCCGTTAATTTGTGACATAAGCTTATTAGTTTAAAAGTTATATATATATTTATATTATTCTTGACTGCAAAAGTAACAACAATTTATGGAAACCACAAATTAATTTAAAGTTTTATTCGGCTTTTATACCTTATTAAACCATTTTTAGTTCCCTTTAAACCATTTTCCTATGCAAAAGCAAGAAGTCAGGAGTTCAAACTCCTCTCTTCTTACCCTTATCTCTATAAATTAGATACTCAACTCGTCCAAAACCTTGATCAGTTTACGGTCGAATGGCTTATCTGAGCGGATAGCTTCAGAAAGCGGAACGTATACTACCTCGTTATTGCGTACACCAATCATCACATTGCGCTGTCCCTGCATGATAGCCTCGATGGCACCACAACCGGTACGGCTCGCAAGAATACGATCACGGGCTGACGGACGGCCGCCACGCTGCAAGTGACCCAGGATAGATACACGTACATCAAACTCAGGGAACTCCTTGCGCACACGGTCGGCATAATAAAGAGCACCGCACTTAGGACTCTCTGACACGATGACGATACAACTTTTCTTAGACTTACGGATACCACGCTCCATGAATTGAGCCAACTGGTCTACGTCGGTAGAATCCTCTGGAATGATAGCTGCCTCTGCTCCACTGGCGATAGCTGAATTCTGCGCCAGGAAACCGGCATCACGGCCCATCACCTCGATAAAGAAGATACGCTCGTGGCTCTGCGCAGTATCACGGATGCGGTCTACACATTCTACGATGGTATTCATCGTAGTATCATAACCGATTGTATTGTCTGTACCATAAAGGTCATTATCAATTGTTCCTGGCAATCCGATGCAGCATACATCAAACTCACGTGCGAAATTCATCGCACCTGTCAGCGAACCGTTACCGCCAATCACGACAAGCGCATCTATTTCCTCTTTCTGAATCGTTTCAAATGCCTTCTGACGACCTTCTTCGGTCATGAATTCCTTAGAACGGGCTGTCTTCAGCATCGTACCACCTGTGCCGATGATACCGCTTACATTCTCTGTAGAAAAGGTTTTAATTTCATCATTGATGAGACCATCGTAACCACGATAGATACCTTTCACAGTGAAACCGTTGTAGATAGCCGAACGGGTAACCGCACGGATAGCAGCATTCATACCTGGAGCATCTCCTCCAGATGTTAAAATTCCAATAGTCTTAATCTTTGCCATAACTATACCTTATTATATTATATATTTTTTTAATGTTAGTTTATTATCCTCTCAGGATGATGTTTTTCATCCATTACCCCTACATATACAGTAGGCATCCAAGGGTATACCCCTTGCTTTGTTTGGGTTTATCGATTTAAATAATTAGGTTTGCGGCACCAGCCACCAGGATATGAGAGAGCCAAAGGATAGCAAGTCCGATGACGCCACCCATCAAAGCTTTCCAGCCAATATTGCGGAAATACCATCCCATGTGCATACGTTCCATCTTCATCAGGGCAAGACCGCTGATTGTACCGATACCAAGAACGTTACCACCAGCCATTACGCAATATGCAATCATCTGCCAGTAGATACCATTGGTATGATAATCAGCAAGCATGCTGAATGAAGGATCATTCACATTTGCAAGATCATGAAGGGAGAAAAAGTTCATGGCTGTAGCAAAGTTGTCAAGTACAGTACTGATGATACCAGCCAAGACGCCATGCAACAGCACGCCAGGACGCTTATCATCCATACCGACAGAGTTGAGAAGAGTAGCAAAATCGTCAAAAGCGCCGGTCTCCTTCACCACTCCGATGGCAAGCATGATACCCATCACGAAGAGAATCATCTGGACGACTCCGTATTGGAACACTCTAGGAGTACGACGGTCAGCCATCGCATCCATATTCATGAGTTTACGGTTGAATATCTCGTTCACAATCCAAAGTACGCCCAATACGCAGAGCGCACCGAGGAAAGGACTTAATTTCGTAATATTATGGAAGGTAGGGATAAACCACAATCCACCGATGCCCACAAAGAGCATCAGCAAGCGCTGCCATACATTGAGACGGGTATCATCCCCGCGGTATGGCATAGCAATCCATTCTGTCTCTACTCTTTCAGGCAGCATGCGCTGCATCATCAACAACGGAATGAGCCAGGCTGCAAGACATGGCAGCAGAAGCGACAGGAAATAATGAGTAGCCGTTACAGCACCCATATTCCACATCACCAGTCCTTCCGGATTTCCGATAACGGTAAGAGCTCCGCCACAGTTGGCAGAAAGAAGAATGGCACCTCCATACACCATGCGCTGACGACGGTTTGGAATTACCCCATGCATCATCGTAAGCATCATCACTGTTGTAGTAAGATTATCGAGATTTGCCGAGATAACAAAGGTCACGGCAGCGAGAATCCATAGCATTTTCTTGGCGCTTCGGGTACGTAACAACTGGCGTATGAAATCGAAGCAACCATTGTTATTGAGAATTTCAACTATCGTCATAGTAGCAAGCAGGAAAAGTACGATTTCTGCTGCTCTACCCACATAAGGAAGGAAGATGTTACGGGCAATAAAATACTTCACCGTTGTACTGGTGGATTCTATCTCGTTCCACATTCCGAGATTCAGATAGCGTGAATAATCTGAAGAGTGTTCACTGGTCACGAAGTCCATACCGAAACAGATATAGAGAACCCATCCTACCGTTCCAGCAAAGATGGCTACGGCAGCACGGTTCACCTTGGTAATATTCTCGGTTGCAATGAGAATATATGCCAATATCAGTATGGCAAGGATGACTAGTGTCATATCATTAATTTTATTATATTCATTACATTTTGAGCGCAAAGGTAACAATTATTTTGTTATCGCCAACATTTCGGTATCTTTTTTTAATGAATTTAACTCATTTTCATACAAATGAAAATTTCGTCCGTTTTTTTCTTTCGCTATTATTTATCTTTCCTCTTCATTTCATCATAGAATCAGATGAAAACACGGATAACAGAGAAGAACATCACAGGAAGAAATATCGAGGAGGAAGTTATCAGAATATTAAAAGGTTATGTTTATATATATTATATGTATTTCCCCGAAGGAACCCACCAAAAATAGTGATTTTAGTTAAATATTACTAACAAAAAGAAGAAAATCAAGAGTAAATGCCTGTAACTCAAAGAAAATGAGTAATTTTGCGCCCGATTTATACAATTCACATAAAGTCAAACTTTATTAATTTTAATTTTTTAATTATTTTTTATGTCAGATTTAAAGAACGTAAAGCCATTGGACGACTTCAATTGGGATGAGTTTGAGAATGGCACAAGCGCAAACGTCAGCAAAACAGACCTCGAGAAGGCCTATGACGAAACTCTTAACAAGGTAACAGAACACCAGGTTGTAGAGGGAACAGTAATCTCTGTAGACAAGAAAGAGGTTATCGTAAACATCGGTTACAAGAGCGATGGTATTATCCCTGCTTCTGAATTCCGTTACAACCCAGATCTCAAGGTAGGCGACAAGGTTGAGGTTTATGTAGAGAACCAGGAGGACGTAAAGGGTCAGTTGGTACTCTCTCACAAGAAGGCTCGCCTCAGCAAGTCTTGGGAGCGTGTGAATGCAGCTCTCGAGAACGAGGAAGTTATCCAGGGTTACATCAAGTGCCGCACTAAGGGCGGTATGATCGTTGACGTTTTCGGTATCGAAGCTTTCTTGCCAGGAAGCCAGATCGACGTTCACCCTATACGCGACTACGACGTATTCGTAGGCAAGACAATGGAGTTCAAGGTTGTAAAGATCAACCAGGAGTTCCGCAATGTCGTTGTATCTCACAAGGCTCTCATCGAGCAGGAGCTCGAGCAGCAGCGTAAGGAGATCATCGGCAAGCTCGAGAAGGGTCAGATCCTCGAGGGTACCGTTAAGAACATCACTACTTACGGTGTATTCGTTGACCTCGGCGGTGTTGACGGTTTGATCCACATCACAGACCTCTCTTGGGGCCGCGTAAGCGATCCACACGAGGTTGTATCTCTCGACCAGAAGATCAACGTTGTTATCCTCGACTTCGATGAGGAGAAGAAGCGTATCGCTCTCGGTTTGAAGCAGCTCACTCCACATCCATGGGATGCCCTCGACGAGAACCTCAAGGTAGGTGATCACGTGAAGGGTAAGGTAGTGGTTATGGCTGACTATGGTGCATTCGTTGAGATTGCTCCAGGTGTAGAGGGCTTGATCCACGTATCTGAGATGTCTTGGAGCCAGCACTCGCGTTCTGCTCAGGACTTCATGAAGGTAGGTGACGAGGTAGAGGCAGTTATCCTGACTCTCGACCGCGCTGAGCGCAAGATGAGCCTTGGTATCAAGCAGCTCAAGGAAGATCCATGGGAGGCTATCGAGACTAAGTATCCTGTTGGTAGCAAGCACACAGCTAAGGTTCGCAACTTCACTAACTTCGGTATCTTCGTAGAGCTTGAGGAAGGTGTTGATGGTTTGATCCACATCTCTGACCTCTCTTGGACTAAGAAGGTTAAGCACCCATCTGAGTTCACTTCTGTAGGCGCTTCTATCGACGTAGTAGTTCTCGAAATCGATAAGGAGAACCGTCGCTTGAGCCTCGGCCACAAGCAGTTGGAGAAGAACCCATGGGATGAGTATGAGGCAATCTACACTCCAGGTTCTGTTCACCAGGGTACTATCACTGAGTTGATGGACAAGGGTGCTGTTGTAGCTCTCGCTGAGGGTGGTGAAGGTTTCGCTACTCCTAAGCACCTCACTAAGGAGGACGGCACAGTGGCTAAGAAGGGCGAAACTCTCGACTTCAAGGTTATCGAGTTCGTTAAGGAGACAAAACGCATCATCCTCTCTCACTCTCGTACATTCGAGGAGGGTAACGAGCCAGTTGCTAAACCAGCTCACAAGCGTGCAAACGGCGGTCGCAAGAGCAACAACGAGACAGCTATGATCAACAACGTTGCTGCTAGCACATCACTCGGTGATATCGATGCACTCGCTAAGTTGAAGGCTCAGATGGAGGGCAAGGCTTAATCTTAAACAGATCAGGCATTTGCTATTCATTAGCTAAATAACATTCAGGGGACTGAAATTTCAGTAATGAGATTTCAGTCCCCTTTTTTATTATGTGTATTAAAAAAAATAAACTATCGGACACTATCTGCCATCTTCGGTAAACTCATCTCGACTAATTCATGTCCTAAAACCACTAATTCATGGTATTTTTCTATCAAAACATGTCGAAAATCATAAAAACCTTTGGCGGTTTCGAGTTTTCTGTTTATCTTTGCAGAAGATAAGCTGCACTCGGCAATTTGAAAGCAAGCTTTCATTGCGCTCATTTGCATTATCTTTGCAAAAGATAAAAGTAATTAATTATATAAACTAGAGAAATCATTCTCTCAAGAATTATCAGCAAAGAAAGAGAAGCGATTCTCCAGATTACAAAAGGAAAAGAAAGTTTAAGATATGAAACAGTCAAGATTTATAGTAGCTGCTCTATCAATGAGTTGTATCACTACCCTCTCCTCCTGCTTTAAGGAAGAACCACTCAATGCCGAATGCGACATCGAGCAGGCATACATACATGCAGACAACAAGATTTTATTTACTAATCCATCTGATACATTGGTCAATGTGCAGAGTGATACGACAAAAATCGAGTTCACGATGACGCAATTCGCAAACCTCAAAAAGCAGGCGCCTATGTTTCGACTTTCTCAAGGAGCCACAATCCAGCCGGAAAGCGGAAGCGTACACGATTTCTCCAAAGGTCCAGTTACATACGTGGTTACATCGGAAAACAAGCAATGGAGTCGCACCTATCAGGTAAGCATCAAGAAGGGACAGACTACTATGCCAAAAGAGAAAGAATTCGAATTTGAAGACGCATACCTCAGCAAGGGATACTACAACTGGCAGGAAAATTGGAATGGAGATATTCTCGGCATCTGGGCAACCGGAAACTCAGGATTCAATATCAGCAACCCATCAGCTAAACCAAAGGAATATCCTACCGTGATGATAGAAGATGGACACAGGAGAAAGGGAGTGCAACTCACAACCCGACGCACAGGTGGGTTTGCCGATGTAGTGAAAAAACCTATCGCTGCCGGCAACCTCTTTATCGGACAGTTTAATGCTACCGATGCCCTTACCGATGCAATGAAGGCAACAAAGTTCGGTCGCCCATTCAGTTTTAGTGCCAAACCGGTAAAGTTGGAAGGCTGGTATAAGTATCAGGCTGGCGAAAAATTCACCGACAAGAATATGCAAGAACTTGACCGCCATGACTACGGAACCATTTATGCTGTACTCTATGAGAACATCGATGAAAAAGGAAATGCCGTATTGCTCTACGGAGATAATGTACAGACCAGCAAACAGATAGTAGCACTTGCCCTGGTAGGTGAAACCCATGATGACAACGGAAAAGTTGCTATTGGAAACACATGGGAATGGCATCACTTCAGCGTAGATTTCAAGTATAAGAAAGCCATAGACCCAGTCAAGTTGAAGAATGGTGGCTACAGTCTCACTATTGTCAGTTCATCCAGTTCAGATGGAGCTAACTTCCTGGGTGCCGTAGGCAGTACACTTTGGATAGACAGTTTCAAGTTGATTTGCGAATAAGCTAAGGAGGAAACTATATAATGAAGAAGATAACAATATTAGCTCTCCTGCTGGCATGGGGCACTGCTACATGGGCAGAAGAAAATGAAAATCAGAAGACTGAGGAGCACAAGCAGGTAGAAGAAAGCAAGCGTACCTCGTGGAACAAATATCTTCACGGCTACCAGTATCAGGCTCGCGTGGCGTATAATATCGGAGGCACAGCCCCTATCGGTCTTCCTGCTACCATCCGTACACTACACAGCTATACCCTGCAACCTAACTTCAGTCTGGGTATCGATGCTTATCACCCACTTTCAGGCAAATGGGGATTCGTTGGAGGTCTGCACTTTGAAAACAAGGGCATGAAGATTGATGCAGGCGTAAAAAACTATTATATGAGAATAGTACGTGGCGGAGAAGAACTGAAAGGTATATTTACAGGCAACGTGGTTACGAAGGTAGACATGAGTCTCATCACAGTACCATTGCAGGCAACATACGACATTTGCGACAACCTCCGTTTCAAGTTGGGTCCGTATGTTAGCTATGTAACATCAAAGAAGTTTGAAGGCTGGGCATACGATGGTTACTTGCGCCGCCAAGAGGAAGGTCATCCTAAGGGCGATCCTACCGGACAGAAGATAAAGTTGGGTCATGACGAAGGCGAGCGTGGTGATTACGATTTCAGCGATGACATGCGCAACTGGCAGGTGGGCGTAGATTTCGGAATAGACTGGCGCTTGAACAACCGTTGGGGCCTCTGTGCTGATCTGAGCTGGGGCTTAAATGGTATCTTTAAGAAAGATTTCGAGACCATCGAGCAGACGATGTATCCTATCTACGGCAGCGTAGGTATCACGTATCAGCTGAAGTAATATATAATATAATGTACGCGTACATTATTATATAAATAAATAGAAACAATACAATAATTATTTATTAATACACAAAAAAGAGAAGAAAAATGAAAAAGTTTATTTATTTAATGGCCATGGTTTGCACCCTTGGCTTCTTCACCGCTTGTAGCAGCGATGATGATGACAATGACAAAGACTACTTTGTACGCAACGAGAAGATTGAAGGAACCTGGAAGGTACAGGAAGCAGGTTTTGATGCAAATGGCAATCCTACAGGTTCAGTTGTATTAAACTGGGAAGGTTCTAATGATGCAACCATTACTATCCCAGGCTTGATGGATGAACCATATCCTATAAAGGATGCCATCAAAATGGCTCCAATGTTACTCAACAGCCAACTCAGAAGCGTTTTGCAGGATGTAACCTTCAATGAGAAGGGACAGATTTCTGCAACCTATAAGGAAGAGTCTGATGACAAGGACTGGAAGGTTGCTAACGATTACGCTTCATACCAGGTAGTTAACGAGAATATGATTACCTTATTCCTGAATACAACCAAGATTACAGAAGACATCGACGATGCTCAGGAGAAGGCAATGATTACTAACATGTTGGATCAGTTTAAGACCGGTATTCCTGTACACGTATCTTATCCAGCAACCAACAAGGTATATTTCTATGTTGACAAGGATTTCGTAGCTCCTATCATCGCAATGCTTTATGCTCAGGTTAACAAGATTCCTACTACAGGTATGGACAAGGAAGATTTGGCACGATTCATGATTTTGAAGTCAGTTGTCAATCAGCTTCCTGCCATCATGGAAAAGACCACCAAGTTTGAGGCAGGTATTGAGTTGATCAAGTAAAGAGAAAGAACTATAAATCATCAAGCTGAGGGTGTGTCATAAGTCCATAATAATGGAACATGACACACCCTTATTTTATTAATCGGCTTATTGTCGTACAACTAAAGGATGTATAGTCGTACAACTAAAGATGTTGTCACTAGGCTCGGCAGACCTGCCGACTGCAGTCAGCAGAGCTGCTGACTAGGCTCAGCAGCTCTGCCGAGCCTAGTGGGGATCTTCTAGAAGCAGTCTTCTTATACCTTAGAACCTATCTCCTTTCACCTCATATTCTATATCTTTGAACCTGACTAAACGTCTCACTTCGCTTACTCAGTAATCTCGTTCTGCTTGTCCAGCAGTCTCATTTCGCTTGCTCAACCATATTACTTCGCCTACTCAAGTCTGATTAGGTAGCGCTTTAGACGTTCTTACAAGCGAGAACGCCTGGATTTCCAGGCACAAAAAAAGATTGCATCAGCGGAAATACTTCCAACCAATGCAATCTTCAGTTTTCTTTAATCTAGAGGCTAAACACTTTCTTACGAGAAAAATCACGGAAGAAAAGAGCCTAGCGTCGGATTTACTTCACCTTTGCAACGATAGCCTTGAAAGCCTCAGGGTTGTTTACAGCGAGGTCAGCGAGAACCTTACGGTTAATCTCGATACCAGCCTTGTGAAGAGCACCCATCAACTGGCTGTAGCTCATACCATCGAGGCGAGCAGCAGCGTTGATACGCTGGATCCACAATGCGCGGAATGTGCGCTTCTTGTTACGACGATCGCGATAAGCGTAGGTAAGACCCTTCTCCCAAGTGTTCTTAGCTACTGTCCATACATTCTTGCGAGCTCCATAGTAACCCTTAGTGAGCTTCAAGATTCTTGTTCTTTTTGCTTTTGATGCAACGTGATTTACTGATCTTGGCATAATTTTTTTTCTTTAAAAGTTCGACTAAAAAGTTAATAATTAACGGAGGCAGAGCAAGTCGCGAACCTGCTTCAAGTTTGAACGGTCTACGAGAGTCTCACCAAGGAGATTTCTCTTCTGCTTCTTTGTCTTCTTAGTCAAGATGTGACTGTGAAAAGCGTGATGACGCTTAATCTTACCTGTACCGGTGAAACGGAATCTCTTCTTTGCGCCGGAATTAGTCTTTACTTTTGGCATTTTTACTTTTAATTTTAAATTGTTATTTATTATAGCGATGGCAACGCATATACCAGGGCGTTACGCATCTTTTTTTCTTAATCCTCTGTTCCTTCTGCGAGTTTCTTCAGGGTATCGCCGCCTTTAGCATTGGCGAGCAAGCTATTCTTCTCAGCATTAGCAGCACGCTCTGCATCTGCAGCAGCCTTAGCTTCAGCCTCTCGCTTCTCACGGTCCATCTTCTGCTGGCTCTTCTTTGCAGTACCAGCCTTCTTAGGACTCATGTAGAGGAACATCTTCTTACCTTCAAGCTTTGGCATCTGCTCCACCTTTCCGTACTCTTCCAAATCATTGGCGAAACGGAGAAGAAGAACCTCACCCTGCTCCTTGAAGAGAATAGAGCGACCACGGAAGAAAACGTATGCACGAACCTTGTTACCCTCGTTGAGGAACTCCATAGCGTGCTTGAGCTTGAACTGATAGTCGTGCTCATCGGTCTGAGGTCCGAAACGGATTTCCTTGGTCTCCACCTTTACCTGCTTCTGCTTCATTTCCTTTGCATGCTTCTTCTGCTGGTAAAGGAATTTAGAATAGTCAACTATACGGCAAACTGGTGGTTGCGCATTAGGAGATATCTCGACTAAGTCAAGCTCTTGCTGACGTGCCAACTCCAACGCCTTACGTGCTGGCATCACTTCTGCTCCACCATCACTCACTACTCTCACGTCGCGTGCACGAATCTGTTCGTTTACGCGGTACTGATTTTTCATTTTGTCATTTTTCATTAACTATTCGATATATTCTTTTTTGTCTTTTTGATTAAACGGCTGCAAAGTTACGATTATTTTGTGAAACCACCAAATTTTCAGTGGGTTATTTTCATTTTTGCCCGCAGATTCTTTGTTTTTCTAATGGATTTAATGTTTTACCCCCACAGATTGATATATTTAATCCCGCAAATTGATATATTTTAGTCCCACAGATTTCACAGATTAACACAGATCTTTATGATAAAGAAACTAAATCTGTAAAAATCTGTGAAATCTGTGGGACTTAAGAAAACAATAAATCAGTGGGGACTAAGAAAAGCTTTCAATCCATGGGAGTATATCCATTGACTTTACGGAAGATTGATTTTCGTATATCTGTGGTGGAAAAATTGACCAATATTCCAAGATGCTTCTTCGCCACACGCAAATACGTAAGCAATTGCTTATGAAAGACATCTTTCATTTCTGCCACAGACTTCAGTTCGACTATGACTTTATCTTCTACAAGAATATCCAGACGGAAATCTACAGGCAAAACCTTACCATCATACATGACATCCAACTTTACCTGATTCTCTACCCTAAGTCCATCTTTGCGCAACTGATAGCACAGAGCTGCTTCATAAACCGACTCAAGTAAACCTGGTCCCAATTCATTATAAACCTTATAAATAGCTCCAATGATCTTATAAGATATCTCATTTTCTGTCATAACCAAACGATTTTAAAATCCTCCTTAACAAAAAAATCTCCCACAGACGTCACAGTTGTTACAGATATTCTACAGAACACACAAAAATCTGTGTAAATCTGTGAAATCTGTGGGACTAAACCCTCAACACAAAAAATCTGTGGGACAGAGCCCTCAACAGAAAAAATCTGTGTAAATCTGTGAAATCTGCGGGAGATTAGAAAATATCAATCTGCGGGATTACTCCTCAGCTGCCTTCAGCTGCTCTGCAACCTCGGCATTGATGCGCTGAGCGAACTCTTCCATGCTCATGGTAGCCTGTTCGCCACCACCCTGCTTACGCATAGATACCAAGCCCTCGGCACTCTCCTTCTCACCAACGATGACCATGTAAGGAACACGCTTCAACTCGTTGTCGCGAATCTTGCGGCCAATCTTCTCGTTACGGTCATCAACCAAAGCACGTACACCCTGCTTGTCAAGATACTGACGTACCTTCTGAGCATAGTCGTTGAACTTCTCAGAGATAGGAAGAATTGCAACCTGGTCTGGAGTCAACCACAATGGGAAGTGACCGGCGGTATGCTCGATGAGAACGGCTGTGAATCGCTCCAGTGAACCGAATGGTGCACGGTGAATCATCACAGGAGTCTTCTTAGAGTTATCCTCGGCTGTATACTCCAACTTGAAACGCTCTGGCAAGTTGTAGTCCACCTGGATGGTACCCAACTGCCAACGACGACCGATGGCATCCTTTACCATGAAGTCGAGCTTAGGACCATAGAAGGCAGCCTCGCCAACCTCCTCGCGTGTCTCAAGGCCCTTCTCCTTGCAAGCCTCGCGGATAGCGTTCTCGCTCTCTTCCCAAATCTCATCAGAACCGATATACTTCTCTGTATCCTTAGGATCGCGGAGAGAAATCTGTGCCTCGTAGTTCTCAAAACCGAAGATCTTGAATACCTTCAGAATTACGTCGATTACATTCTCGAACTCAGCCTTTACCTGCTCTGGACGAACGAAAATGTGGGCATCATCCTGTGTAAATGTACGAACACGAGTCAAACCGTGGAGCTCACCGCTCTTCTCATAGCGGAATACGGTACCGAACTCAGCAATACGCAAAGGAAGATCCTTGTAAGAACGAGGCTTGCGAGCGTAGACCTCGCAGTGGTGAGGACAGTTCATTGGCTTGAGCATATACTCCTCATCCTCCTCAGGAGTCTGGATAGGCTGGAATGCATCCTTGCCATAGTGAGCATAGTGACCAGATGTTACATAGAGACTCTTGCCACCGATACCTGGGCAGATAACCTCCTGGTAGTTGTAAGGCTTCAGGAGAGAACGAAGCAACTCCTGCAGACGCAGGCGGAGCTGTGTACCCTTTGGCAACCAGATAGGAAGACCCTTACCTACACGCTCTGAGAACATGAAGAGTTCCATCTCCTTACCGATCTTACGGTGGTCACGCTTCTTAGCCTCTTCGAGAATTACCAAGTACTCATCGAGCATCTTCTTCTTAGGGAAGCTGATACCGTAGATACGGGTCATCTGCTCGCGCTTGGCATCACCGCGCCAGAATGCACCAGCCACACTTGTAATCTTCACAGCCTTGATAAGACCAGTGTTCATCAAGTGAGGACCACGACAGAGGTCGGTGAAATTGCCCTGGGTATATGTGGTGATGGTACCATCCTCCAAGTCCTGCTCAATATGCTCGCACTTGTAAGTCTGACCGTCAGCCTTGAACTCAGCGAGAGCATCAGCCTTAGCCACCTCCTTGCGAACCACAGGTTCGTTCTTTTTGGCAAGTTCCATCATCTTAGCCTCAATCTTGGCGAAATCATTCTCTGAGATCACCTGACCCTCGGCTGGCATCACGTCGTAGAAGAAACCACTCTCTACGGCTGGACCGAAACCGAACTGGATGCCTGGGTAAAGCTCCTGAAGAGCCTCAGCCAACAAGTGGGCAGATGTATGCCAGAATGTGTGCTTACCCTGCTCATCCTCAAACTTGTAGAGTTCTACATTTGCATCCTCATTGATAGGACGGTTCAACTCTACTGTCTCACCATTAACACCGCAAGATACAACGTTGCGAGCGAGAGCCGGTGAGATGCTCTCGGCGATTTGTAAGCCAGTTACGCCCTGTTCATACTCACGAACAGATCCGTCTGGGAATGTGATTTTTACCATAACAACTTAGTATTTTTATTAAATCGTCTGCAAAAGTACGATTTCTTTTTGTAACAAGCGAATAAAAATGCATTTATTTTGCTAAACTTTGCTAACACCTCTTTATATTAAGGGCTTTTAAGACCGAAAATACTGAGATATTGAAGTTTTCATCTGCTTTTCTACCAATATTTCGTAACACTTTGTAAAATTCAGATACATTTTTAGCCAATAAGTTTTGGAGAAACAAATATTTTCATTATCTTTGCATCCGATAACGTGACAAAATGTAAAGAAACATAGAAAATGGCAAAACCAAAGATTCTCATCATCTATACCGGTGGTACCATCGGTATGGGAAAGGACCCGATGACAGGTGTACTGGAACCTCTTGATTTCAATCACCTCGTTTCTTCCATGCCCGAATTCAAGCTCATTCAGGCAGAAATCGATGTGCGAAAATTCGACCCACCTATCGATTCCAGCGACATGGATCCAATGCGCTGGGCAGAAATCGTAAGCATGATATCCAACAACTACAACGACTATGACGGATTCGTAATCCTTCATGGCACTGACACAATGGCTTACACTTCATCTGCCTTGTCCTTCATGCTTGAGAATCTGACCAAGCCTGTAATATTGACAGGTAGCCAGCTGCCTATCGGTGAATTGCGAACCGACGGCAAGGAGAATCTGATGACAGCCATAGAGATTGCTTCTGCCAAGAATGCTGAAGGACGCCCTATGGTGCCCGAGGTATGCATCTTTTTCAACGGCAAGCTGATTCGCGGTAACCGTGCCATCAAGATCAATGCCGAGGGATTTCATGCTTTCGAATCATTCAACTACCCTCACCTCTGCGATGTAGGAATCAATTTCCAATATCACGACCATCACATTCTTACGCCGGATTACAGAAAGCCAATGGTTCCACACCTGAAGCTCGATCCGAACGTCATCGTGTTCAGTCTCTTCCCGGGTATCCAGGATAACATTGTGCGCCACGTGATGGAATCACCAGACCTCCGCGGCATCGTGATGCGTACTTTCGGTTCAGGCAATGCTCCTCACACGCCATGGATCATGCGTCTTCTGGATCAGGCTGCCCATCGCGGAGTAAACATCGTGAATATCAGCCAATGTCTTACGGGCAGTGTAGAGATGGAACGCTACGGAGCCGGCTTCCAGTTGAAAGCAGCTCATGTGATAAGCGGATACGATTCTACGGTAGAGGCTATGGTCACCAAGATGATGTATCTGCAGGGAAGATATGCAGATAACAAAAAGGTAAGAGAAAAACTGACCGAATCCCTGGCGGGCGAAATCTCTATATAGTATAAGGTGAAATCTTCATCCATATAATGAAGCAATGAAGTAAATGACAGTCTCCCGATAGTGTATACGATTAAACTACAGATTGGCAAACTGTCATTTACTTGCTCATTATGAGTCATTTAGCGAAACAAAGAAAATTACCCTACAAAACCGAATAGTATTACAGGAAATATGCAGAAAACATTTAACGAAGGTTAAATATTGACAGTTTTTTTGCCAAAAAACTTTTTGCATATCATTTTTTGTGTAACTTTGCAGCGTAGAAAAAAAGTAAAAGATCAGTATCCTTATTAGATACCAATCCGTAATATAAATTAATAAATCAACAAAACCAACAAATTATGAACATTAACAAGGTAAAGGAGTATGGTGAGTTCGTAGAAATTGCGGCTCCTGTAGAAAGAGCAACAGCTGAAGAGTATCCAACAGTATTAGGCGGAGAAATTTGGTACAACTAAGAACTTCCTGCTAAGGATTCCTATCCTTTGTAACCGATAGTTTTTCCTTTAGCAGACTTGAAACAAGAGGCTATTTTTATTTGATTCAGAACATCTTATAATTTTTAGCAGACACATTATTAGCTCAATGATAAAGGCTCAATCCTCGAATAAAATCGGGAACTGAGCCTTTATTGTGTTTATATCTTACCATCGAGATATACGGAATCGGATATTAGTGCTTACCACAGCAGCCGCCCTCTCCGTGTTCGTGATGATGCTCGTGCTTGATACCACCCTCTACAGCCTGATGCTGGTCGCGGAGCAGATCGTTCACGGTCTTCACTGGGTTGAATGTACCGAGAGGAACCTCTACAAATACTGTATTCCAGTCACTCATCGCACCATTCCAGAGACCTGGCAACTCGAGTGCCTTCAAATCCTTACCATTCTTACTCTTGCTGGAGATGAAACCGGTAGATGGATCAACGAACTTAGGAAGATCGAAGGCATTGCCCTGGTAATCCTTGGTCGCGCAGACGAGATCTACCGGGTTGAAGTGAGTACCCTCGGTGAACATCTTCATATACTCCTCGTTATTCTTGTCAATCTGAGAGCTCTCCAAAATCTGAAGGCTTACCGTGCCATCCTGATTATAGGTAAGGAATGGACCACCACCAGGCTCGCCCACGTTCTTAACGACACCGCAGACACGCATAGGACGGTTCAACTTCTTACGCAGATAGATAACCAGTTCGGCATCCTCCAGCTCCTTGATATCAGCCTTACGGCAGCAGAGGTCGCGCTGAACGAAGCGGATAATCTCCTCCAGCTTCTCATGGTTGTACTGACCAGAATCCAAAACTTTCAGATAATCGAAAGCCTGCTTCTGCAAAGTAACCAATACACCTGCAATCACCTGCTTCCAGGTAACAGTCTCAGCCTTCAGGCGATCAGGAACCACATTGTCAATATTCTTGATGAATACCACATCAGCATCAATCTCGTTGAGGTTCTCGATGAGTGCACCATGACCGCCCGGACGGAACAGCAAAGAGCCATCCTCATTGCGGAAAGGAGTATTGTCTGGATTGGCAGCGATGGTATCGGTGCTAGGCTTCTGCTCTGAGAATGAGATGTTGTACTTGATGCCGTAGTGCTGTGCATACTTATCTGCCTTCTCGGCTACCATCTGCTTGAAGAGTTCCAGGTGGTCGTGAGAAACGGTAAAGTGAACATTTGCCTCGCCGTTGCTGCTAGCATAGAGCGCAGCCTCAACCAGGTGCTCCTCCATTGGGGTGCGAACCTCGTCCTCATACTCGTGGAACTGGAGCAATCCCTTAGGCAACTGTCCGTAGTTCAATCCCTCTGGCTTGAGGAGATTAGCCACGATAGCCTTGTAATCGCCCTTCTTGATAAGGCACATAATGCCCTTCTCGTTGTTTACATGGCACTTATCGCAGAGTGCCTTGCGGAAAGCAAACTTCTTGATATTCTCGAAGAATTGTTTTTCGAAGTCAGTAGTAGGAACATCGTATGGAGCATCCAGGAACGCGAACATGTTCTTGAACATACGGCTAGCCGCACCTGAAGCAGGTACGAACTTCACAATCTTGTGACCCTCAGCCTTGTAGTCGTTCCACGCCTTCTCGTAGTTCTCTACTTCCTGAGCTGTAGGAGCCATGATACCCTTACCGATGGCAGCCGCACCCTCGAGTTTGAGGAATGGGAAACCATTCTTGATTTGTTCCAACTGGTGTTCAATCTGCTGCTCGGAGATACCGCGCGCAGAGATTTGGTTTAGATCTTGCTGATTCATAATACCATATTTATGTTAAATTTACACTATATGTGCTACAAAGATAATAGTTTTTTCTGATAATCAGAAATATTTCCGCTTTTTTTTGTACCTTTGCATTGAAAATTTAACGAAGTAGGCGTTTTTTAACGCCGAATCGCCATTGTTTGTCAAATTTAAAATAGAATATTGCAACATGGTTAGTAAATTATCAAAAGAGCACGACAGAAGGTCGGGGCTATCACATTACCTCTATGGGGTATCTACATTATTTTTAAGTGGTGTAGGAATTGGCGGTTTATCGCCATTAGTAACAAACCAAGAATTGAACATATACAATTTACTTTGTTTGTTCATTGGAACGCTATCTGCAATTATCATTGCATATTGCGCTAATAGAATTATGAAGTATAACGATAAATAATATTATTATGGATGGATTAATGTTTATTTTTTCGCTGGGGCTAATTATTAGCAGCAGCTTTGCCATCTGGCTCAACACCAAATCTGGTCAGAAATGGATAGATGAGCTATAATGACTCAATAAATATATCATCAGCAGGAGGGAACGACAATGAACGAAACACCTTTTAAATTCACATCCGAAGAAAAGGAACAGACACTCCAGATACTAGAGCGCCTGAGAACCGCCGTGGGCGATACATTCAAGCCAGGCGATGAGCAGCATCTGCGTGAAGACATACAGCATGCCTTCATCAACCATCAGATTAAGCGCAATGTCTTCGGAATGAATCCAATACTTGCTGCCCTGCAAACCGCAGAAATCGCAGTAAACGAAATCGGTCTGAAACGAGATGGCATCATCGCCATCCTGATGCAGACCAGCGTCATCGATGGCTATCAGACCATCGAAGAGATACAGAAGAAATACGGAGATAGCGTAGCCCACATTATCAGTGGTCTGCTCCGCATCCACGATTTATATAAGCGCAACCCTATCATCGAGAGTGAGAACTTCAGAAACCTGCTCATCTCTTTCTCTGAAGATATGCGCGTCATCCTCATCATGATAGCCGACCGCGTGAACGTGATGCGACAGATTCGCGATACCGAACAGAAAGAGGCAAAGCATGAAGTAAGCGAAGAGGCAAGCTACCTCTATGCCCCACTCGCCCACAAACTGGGACTCTACAAACTGAAGAGCGAACTGGAAGACCTTAGTCTGAAGTATCTCGAGCACGACGCCTACTATATGATAAAGGACAAACTGAACGCCACCAAGGCTTCGCGCGATGCCTATATCGCCCGCTTCATCCAGCCAATCCAGGAAAAGCTCGATGCTGCCGGTCTGAAATATCACATGAAGGGCCGCACCAAGAGTATCCACTCTATCTGGCAGAAGATGAAGAAGCAGAAGTGCGCCTTTGAGGGTGTATACGATCTCTTTGCCATCCGTATTATCCTCGATGCACCAAGAGAGAAAGAGTATATGCAGTGCTGGCAGGCCTTTGCCCTCATCACCGACATGTATCAGCCAAACCCAAAGCGTATGCGCGACTGGCTCAGCGTGCCTAAGAGCAACGGTTATGAAAGTCTGCATACCACTGTACTGGGTCCTGAAAACAAATGGGTAGAGGTACAGATCAGAACCGAGCGCATGGACGATATTGCAGAGCACGGACTCGCTGCCCACTGGCGCTACAAGGGTATTAAGCAGGGAGAAGGCGGTATCGACGAATGGCTTGCCAATATCCGTGCTGCCCTCGAAAACAACGATGATCTGCAGCTGATGGACCAGTTTACCACCGACCTGAAGGAAGACGAAGTATACGTGTTCACTCCAAAGGGCGACCTGCTGAACTTCCAGAAGGGAGCTACGGTACTCGACTTTGCCTACTATATCCACTCCCGCATCGGCAATACCTGTGTGGGCGGAAAGATTAACGGAAGAGCCGTCACCTTCCGACAGGAACTCCATTCGGGAGATCAGGTAGAAATCCTCACACAGAGCAACCAGAAGCCACGCCGCGAATGGCTCAACATCGTGCAGACATCCAAGGCTAAAGCCAAGATTCGTCTAGCGCTGAAGGAAACCCAGAAGAAGGACGGTCTCTATGCCAAGGAACTTCTGGAGCGCCGATTCAAGAACAGGAAACTGGAAATTGATGAGAGCATCATGGCGCGCATCATCAAGAAAATGGGATATAAGGAGAACTCAGACTTCTATAAGGATGTAGCCGAAGAGAAAATCGACGTGAACAGCATCATCGAGAGATACATAGAGGAGCGCGACCACGACCTGAACCTCGCCAATACCAACAAGCCTGCAGAAAGTGCAGAGAATTTTGAGTTTGAGAATCCTACCGAGGAACTGATGAAACAGAGCGACGATGTGCTGGTTATCGATGAGCACCTCAAGGGCATCGATTTCGAACTGGCTCATTGCTGCCACCCTATCTACGGCGACCCAATCTTCGGATTCGTTACCATCAGCAAGGGTATCAAGGTACATCGCATGGATTGTCCTAACGCCAAGGAACTGCGCCGCCGTTTCGGTTACCGCATCGTGAAGGCGAAATGGAGCGGCAAGGGAACATCCAAGTATGCCATCACGCTCCGCATCATCGGAAACGACGATATCGGTATCGTGAGCAACATCACCAACATCATTTCCAAGGAAGACAAACTCATCATGCGAGGCATCAACATCTCTTCCAAGGATGGTCTCTTCTCTGGCAATGTTACCGTAATGATTGATGATGCTGGCAAGACCGATGCACTCATCAAGAAACTGAGCGCCGTGAAGGGCGTTAAGCAGGTAACGAGAATATAAAACCGGAATACATAAAAAAATCCCGCAGAGAAAATCTGCGGGATTTTTTTATTTCGACTTATTCAAGCGCTTGATCACAGAATAGGCATCATACAAACCAAGTTCTCCTGCCTTTGAAAGATCCTGGATGGCAGTCTGCTTATTGCCACTCTTGGCTCGTGCTATACCTCTATTATAATAAGCCTCTGCAAGGCGGTTATCAATTCTCAAGGCAATGGTATAATCATCTATTGCCTTTGAAAGTTCGTTTCTGCCTGCATGAAGATTACCTCTATTATAATAGATGTAAGCATTGTTACTGTTCTGGCGGATGGCATCACTGAAATCAGCCTCGGCAGAATGGATATTCAGAACACCCTTGCCCTCAGCCTTGTTAAATTCATCCATCTCAGCCTGGCAGACAGCACGCTGCCAGTAAGCCAAAGAGTTCTTGTCATCGAGCGAGATATAATAGGTGAAATCACTGATGGCAGCCTCAAAATCACGAAGTACACTATGAGCGATGGCCCTGCGCATCAGGAGACGTTTTCTGGTTTCATTATCGCTCGCCACACTCAACTCTGCCGAAAGTTTATCAATCATCGAGAATATCTTCATAGAACCATTCTCATCAAGCTGCTCCTTACTGCAAACGATATAAACCTTGTCTGCCTTGGTATGCTGATTGAGCGCATCAACCTCCTTGTCATAAGCCTGACCTCCATTTACATTCTGATTGTTTGGGAAATAAGAGAGCTGATACATCGGCAGGAAGGCGGTTTCTACCTGACGGTTCTGAACCTTACCACGATACTCGCTCTTATAGTTGTGTTCATACTTCGGTTCGTCATCTACTACCAGCGAAGCAAACTTATTCGGGTCAACCTCAGAGCGCTTACGCATCTCCTTCTTGGTCTTTGCGCTCCATCTCGGCTGGATTCCGATATGCTTGTTCATCTGCGCCTTGAAGATACGGAATTCATCCATCTCTGCCTTGGCTGTCATGCCCAGGCGCCGGTAACAGCTGGCACGGTTAGACAAACCGGTCCAGAAGTTAGGGAACTGGTTGATAACCTTAGTATAATCCTTGATGGCAGCTCTCAGATTACCGGTCTTGTCATGCAATAGAGCTCGGTTGAAGATAGCCATGAAGTTCTGGGGTTCCATCTTGATAATGAAGTCGAAATCGGTGATAGCACGGTTATCATCACCCAACTGTACACGCATCAGTCCTCTATTATAATGAGCCAGGAAATTGTTCGGATCCAGATCAAGGGCATTGTCATAATCGCTCATCGCCCCTCTGAGGTTATTCAGATTGATACGCGCCAAAGCACGGTTAATGTAACTGTTGACATTGTTCGGTTTGAAATGCAGACTCTTGGTCAGCGCCTCATCAGCCGTTTTCCATTCCTTTCTAGCCAGCGCCATATAGGCACGCGTAGTCCAGGCATCCCCATCATACGGATTGAGCTGCAGACTCTTGTCTAGCCATTTCTCAGCCTGCACGGTATCTTTCTGATGCAGATACACTTCAGCCTTGAGCGAATAAGCATTCGACCAGTCTTTCCATTTTTCCACAATGGTATCCAGTTCCTGCTGCGCCGCCTCATACTTTTTGTTTTCCATCTGGCAGATAGCCCGGTTGAACCAGTAATTTCGGTTGCGCGGTTCAAGTCTGATAGCCTCATTATAGTCAGCTATCGCATCATCAAACCTGTTTTGTCTGATGCGACAGATGGCTCTCAAGTCATAAATATCATTGATATAGGGATTGAGATGCAACGCCTCGGTGGCATCACTTTCGGCACCCGTAAAGTCATCCAGATTAAATTTTGCCACACTGCGGTAATACCAAGGCTCATACAGATAAGGCTTGGCACCGATAGCCAGATTAAAATACTTGATTGAAAGGACGAAATCCTCATAATACAATGCACTCCGACCGGCCGTAACAAGTCGGTCTACACGATATTGGGCAGAAGTCGACATGGTGCCCATTACCATAAAAAGAACCAAGAGAATCTTCTTCATCTGTTCGTAACTCTCTGAAATAAAACCTATTGAATGTAGAATAAAAAAATATAGTAAGCCCAATCGTCACGATTACCATGAAGCTTACTATATTTTCGGAAGAACTATCGACGTATCTTAGTACGATAGGCAGCACGGAAATTGCCCTTGATGATACTCTTGAGCTTACCTGCTATCATGTTCTTGCGAAGAGGAGACACACGGTCAACAAACATTGTACCCTCCAAATGGTCGAATTCATGCTGCATCACGCGAGCCAGATATCCCCCTATCCACTCATCATGTTCATTAAAATCCTCATCCATATACTTTACATGGATGCGTGTAGGACGAACCACCTTCTCATTGATACCAGGAATAGAAAGACATCCCTCTTCAGAAGAGTCGGTATTTTCCTCATCGAGCTCTAGGATATGGGCATTGATGAAAGCATGACGGAATCCTTTATACTCAGGGAAATCCTCGCTGAGCACATCCAGGTCGATAACAACGAGGCGGATAGGCAAGCCTATCTGGGGTGCAGCCAGTCCAATGCCGTTGCTGGAATCAAGGGTTTCATACATATTATTAATCAACACCTTGAGATCTGGATAATCAGGTGTAATATCTTCAGCCACTTTTCTCAGCACTGGCTGACCATAAATATAAATCGGTAAAATCATTATCTTCTTGATTGCAAATAATCCTGTAATATGATGGTAGCACTTATCTCGTCTACCAATCCTTTATTTTCTTTTCTCACCTTCTTCTTTACACCTCCATCTATCATGGCTCTATGTGCCAGAACTGATGTAAATCTCTCGTCATAATATTCAATTGGAATTTCAGGATGAGCCTTTCGCCAACGGTTGTAGAAGTTTTCTACTCTTGCCAGGTTTTCACTTGGCTGCCCGTTAGGTTGCATCGGTTTTCCGATAACAATGCGCTCCACCTGTTCTTTCTGAATATAAGTTTCGATATAAGTGAAAAGTTCATGTGTAGAAACTGTGGCCAACCCATTGGCAATAATCTGCAATGGGTCGGTCACAGCCAGTCCGGTACGTTTTTTACCGTAATCTATAGATAAAATTCGCATTAATCTACGGATATCTTATCCTTATATAATATCAGATTACTTCTTAAGGAGTAACCAAGCATCAGGATACTCACCAGCGCGAAGCTGATTGCGGCTCTTGACAGCAGCAGCCTTATCAGCAAATGTAGAAGCTACCACGCGATACATGTTACGCTCTGTGTTCAGGGCGATCTGAGCATCGTAGCCAGCGCTCTTCAATGTACTAGCCAATCCCTCAGCGTTAGCCTTGAGAGAGAAAGAACCAACTACTACGCTATAGCTTGACAAGCCAGAACCTGAGATGAGAGAAACATCCTCAGAACGAACAGTAGCATTATCAACCTCAGTCTGCTCATCAGAAGGAGCCTGAGTCTCGAGAGGAGCTACAACTGGTTCCTGAGCAACAGGAGCCTGAGCTGCCTGCTGTTCCTGCTGCTGAGCCTTCTCATATGCCTTCTTGTATGCACTTTCCTTAGATGTACCACAACTTGCGAGCGCCAAAACTGCGCACATTCCCATGCTTAATACTGTAATTTTCTTCATAATTCTTATTCGTTTTATTGTTTATTATTGTTGTTCATTCAATATAAATTTCGCATTATGCGTTTTTTACTCTGCGAAAATACAAAAAAATGCCCGAAAAACGAAGAATATGCCGCCTAAAGTTTGTTAAATAAGGCTATAAAAACATTTTTAATGAAAAATTAAGGCTAAAAGACTTGTTTTTTAAAGAGAATTTAGTATATTTGCATTGTCAAATGAAAATGACAAGAATATAATCGTTTAACGTTTAAAATTTATAGCATATGAAAACATTAGGTTACATTGGTGCTTTCCTCGGCGGTGCTATCGCTGGTACAGCACTCGGTTTGATTTTCGCTCCTGAGAAGGGTGAGGATACACGTAGTAAGATTGCAGGTGCAGTAGACGATTTCTGCAAGAAGCACGACATCAAGTTGAGCCGTAAGGACGTTGATGATCTGGTTGACGATATCAAGGACGCAGCTCCTGAGGTTTAATCATCACCTATCATGATGTTCTCTAACGATAAAAATGTAGAAACTATCGGGCAGCTCATTGAGGTGCTTAAACATTACATCGGGCTTCAGAGCGAATTTCTGAAGCTCGATATTGTGGATAAGGTGGTACGCCTGCTTACAGTCATCACCATGATGGTGGTACTCCTGGGCTTACTTACGCTTACCCTCATTTACCTATCCTTTGGCGCTGCTTTTGCATTGGCAGACTTTATAGGTAGTCTGACTTTCGGATTCTGCATTGTTGCTGCAGTATACCTATTTATATTAATATTATTTGTAATTTTCCGCCATAAGTGGATCGAGAGACCATTGGTCAGATTTCTGGCCAGCCTCTTAATGGAAAAATAACCTCCTTTTCGCAACATGACAAATCATTCAGAAATCACAAAATATAATTCCTTAAACGATATCCGACTCAAAAAAGAGGCGATACGCAAGGAAATTGATGCCGATGATGCCAAGATTCAGACTTTATGGAACTCGCTTTTCACAAAACCTGAAATCCTGTCACGCAATGCGAGTCCTAGCAAGCGACTGCAGAGTTTGCTGCAGGTGGGAGCAGGAGCATTCGACGGTGCACTGTTGGCTTGGAAACTTTACCGGAGATTCAAACCTCGGAAGAGATAAATCATATACCGTTTTGGGGAAAGGAAAGATGCCTTGGAAAAAGGTATTTTTCAGTCATCCAAAAGGGGATAAAAACAAAAAAGGGTCGCCGCTGCGACCCCAATACCTTGTTAACCTTAAATCTAATACTATGAAAAACACACATGCAAATATAGAAATAATCTATGATACTCGCAAATTTTTCTTAGCAAAAGACTTACCAGTTCAGTATAATTAACTTTTACCAACCTATTTTTAAACCTTTTTCAATAAAAATTCATCTATTTCCTACATATACCTCCATTCCATCGAAGCCAAATTCAAAGCCTTCGGACAGCCTTTTATTCGCCTCATCGTGAAAACCTATCTGATGAGTCACATGGATAAAATAAGTATGTTTTGCTCCTATCCTGCGCGACACCTCAATAGCATCAGATACAAGCTGATGACTGTGATGTGTTTTCTCAAATCTGAGTGCGTTAATTACGAGTGTTTCCACACCTTCCAAATAAGCATATTCTTCATCACCCATAGATTTCATATCAGTAATATAGGCAAACTTACCAAACCGATAGCCGAGAATAGGCATCTTATCGTGCATCACACGGATAGGAAGAAACTCAATGTCACCTATCTGATAATGCTCATGCGGATGAATGGTATGCAATTTGAGTTTAGGAGCTCCCGGATAGAGTTTTTCTGCATTCTTCGGAAAGCAGTAAGGCATCGTATGAGGCAGCCCCGCAGTAACGATTTCATCGCCATAGATATTAATATCACCAAAGATACAGAAAGGGCGCAAATCATCAATACCACCAACATGGTCGTAATGGATATGCGTAATCAGGACGCCATCTATCTTTCTGAAAGGCACACGCAACAACTGCTGTCGGATATCAGGTCCGGCATCTATCAGAATACGGGTATTCTCCGTTTCTATCATTGCTGCACTGCGCAATCTTTTATCATGCGGATCCGTACTTCGGCACACTTCACAGTTACATCCCAACGAAGGAACACCGCCCGATGTGCCTGTACCTAACAAAGTTACCTTCATTAATTATCAAATATTTTTCTGAAAACAACCGAATTCTTCACTTAACATTCACTTCCGGATGAATCTCTATGCCAAACTTCTGCTTCACATCCTCCTGGATGGTCTTACAGAGTTTTACGATTTCCTCGCCCGTAGCGCCGCCCCGATTCACTAGCACCAGTGCCTGCTTATCATGCACACCGGCCCGCCCCAGACTCTTCCCCTCCCAGCCACACTGATCAATCATCCAACCAGCCGGAATCTTTTCATGAGAATCATCGATTGTATAATGAGGCATACCCGGATAAAGAGCAGCCAGTTCTTCGTACTTAGCCTTCTCTACAATAGGATTCATAAAGAAACTGCCTGCATTACCCAACACCTTAGGATCAGGCAATTTTGCCTCTCTAATTTCAATGATGACATCACGAAGTTGCTGGGCTGTAGGCTCAGCAATACACTTAGCCTCGAGCGCAGAACGGATATTACCATAATCCAGATCCGGACGGAAGGTTTTCTGCAAACGGTAAATCACATGCGTCACCAGATACTTATCCTTCCACTCATGCTTAAATTTACTCTGACGGTAACTATACTCGCAGTCAGCATTATCAAACACCACTACCCTGCCCGTAGCTATCTCAACCGCTTCCACCTTATATATAATATCCTTGGCTTCCACACCATAGGCACCAATATTCTGAACCGCACTGGCACCTACTTCACCCGGAATAATACTCAGATTTTCAGCTCCATGATAGCCATGCTCTACGGCATAAGCTACCACATCATCAAACACCTCACCACTACCACAGGAAAGGAATACCCAATCCGGATTGCACAAAGCATCATCCCCCTCTGCAGCTGCCAAAGTCTTGTTGTCAAGAACCTCAATACCCATAATAGCCGAATGGAGCACTGTACCAGCATAATCACCGGTCAGCAAGAGATTGCTACCACCGCCCAAAATGAGCAGTGGCTGATCTGCCTCTGTCAGCAAGCCCACTATCTGTCGGGCTTCCTCTACCGATTCATACTCCAGAAATCTGCTGCATTTAGCATCAATCCCGAATGTATTGTGAGCCAAAAGGCCATAGTTACGAATATCCTTCATATCTGATTAAACTATTACTACTAACTAAAAAGCTACATATTCAGTTTGATCAGTTCCCATTTTCCTCCATTTTTTTTGAAAGTAAGAGAGGTTTCCATACCATTGGCGATACCACGAATCACGAAGATTTTCTGGTTGCTCTCGGTATATTTCTGACCATAGATTACATTGTAAATCATGCCGTGAGGCAGTTGAGGCGCAAAGGCAGGCCATGTTTCCGGTTCTATATCGCCTGTCATCGTACTGAAATCATCATCAGGATCAGGACCGGTAAACTTCACCGGATTATGGATGTGGCGAGCCTGGAAAGCGGTATCAGTAGCAAAATGTCCGTAAAACTTCAGGAAACTGGCATTATTATTCTGATACATAGGCACGTAGCAGATGCTAGTCATCATCCACTGACCATTGATGCGATTAAACACAAACTGCTGAACTGTCTTTCTACTATAGAACACCTTTTCTATTACTACATGATCGATAGTAGTATCCTTCATCAGTTTCATCTGTTTCTGATTATCAAAAATCAGCGTGTAATAATCCTGGCGCATGAAGAAATGCTCCATCTTCCAATGATTTTTTTCTATCTTCTTGGTCAGTTTCTTACCGTGATATACCGGCAGCGGGAAGACAATACGACTTTTCTGCAACTTTCTGTTAGCTGCAAAATTAAACACGAAATCATCAAAAAGCTCGTCAGCCGCCTTTGGCATCGGAGTCTCCTCTATCAGCTGTTCTGTAGAGTCCATCGCTTGGGTGTCGGCAATCACCGAGTCGGATGAAGCCGAATCAATGGCAGGCGCAGGCTTCTTGTCTGTACATCCCACAGACGTGAAACAAACGATGGTAAGCACCGCCATTAACACCGTTAATAAACAGAGTTTTTTCATAAACCTATTAAATTTCTCAAATTTTCCATGCAAAAGTACAACTTTCTTTTGAATTATTTCATCTTTTAACCAAAAAATGTTATCTTTGCAGTCAAAAAAGATAAAAATATAGATATGTTATTAGAAAAAATAGACGAACTCTTGAAAGAAGTGAGCACTTTGACTGCCCAAAACGCAGAAGAAGTAGAGCAGCTTCGAATCAAGTATCTGAGCAAGAAGGGCGAGATTAACGCCCTTATGGCCGACTTCCGCACAGTGCCAGCCGACCAGAAGAAAGAGGTTGGTGTAAAAATCAACGAACTGAAGAACGCAGCCCTTGAGAAGATCAACGGACTGAAGGAGCAGATGGAAGAAGCCGAGGCATCAAGCGATGATATCGACTTGACCCGTACCGCCTACCCTGTAGCACTCGGTACCCGCCATCCACTCACCGTAGTGAAGAATCAGATTATCGACATTTTCGCTCGCATGGGCTTTACCCTTTTCCAGGGTCCTGAGGTAGATGACGACAAGCACGTATTTACGATGCTCAACTTTGCTGCCGACCACCCAGCTCGCGATATGCAGGACACCTTCTTTATAGAGAAGACCAACTCTGACGATGTTACCAAGAATGTGCTCCTCCGCAGCCATACTTCAGGCGACGAGGCTCACTATATGGAAACCCATGAGCCACCTATCCGCGTGCTCTGCCCAGGCCGCGTTTACCGTAACGAAGCTATCAGCGCCCGCGCTCACTGTTTCTTCCATCAGGTAGAAGGTCTCTATGTAGATAAAAACGTAAGTTTCACCGACCTCAAGCAGGTGCTCCTTACCTTTGCCCGTGAGATGTTTGGTGCAGATACCAAGATTCGTCTCCGTCCTAGCTACTTCCCATTCACAGAGCCCAGTGCCGAGATGGATATCTCCTGCAACATCTGTGGCGGTAAGGGTTGCAACTTCTGCAAGCATACCGGATGGGTTGAGATTTTAGGTTGCGGTATGGTTGACCCTCATGATCTTGAGGCTTGTGGTATCGACAGCAATGTCTATACGGGTTATGCCTTCGGTATGGGTGTTGAGCGTATCACCAACTTGAAATATCGCGTGAGCGACCTTCGTCTCTTCTCTGAGAACGATACTCGTTTCTTGCGCGAGTTTGAGTCTGCGAAGTAAAAGATACTCAACATATAAATTAATTTATGACTATGAAGAAAAATTTAACTAAACCTGTCATCGCAGTCCTGTTGGGCGCCTTGACATTCAGTTCTTGCATCGGCTCATTTGGTCTGACAAATTCCGTACTTGACTGGAATAAGAGAGCAACAGACAACAAGTTTGTAAACGAGATTATCTTCGTGCTTATCTCTCCAGCTTACGCAGTATGTTCATTTGCAGACCTTCTCGTTCTCAACTCTATCGAGTTCTGGACAGGCAACAAGGTGATTGGCCAGGTAGGAACTACTAAGGACGTAATGGGTAAGGATGGTCGCATGTATGCCATCAAGACATTGAAGAATGGCTACGAGATTACCGACCCAGATGGTGAGAAATCATACTTTGTGTTCGACAAGAAGCACAAGAGTTGGTCATACAGCAAGGATGGCGATATCCGTGAGCTTTTCAGCTTCAACGAGGATGGCAGCATCCAGGCTTGCTTGCCAAGTGGCGAGAAGATCAACGTCCCAGCAGATGCCAATGGTTTATACCAGGTCCGCATGGCTATGAATGATGGTTTGTTCTATGCATTTAACAAGTAAATAATCATAACAATTCCAGCCCGATAAAAGTGACTTTTATCGGGCTTTTTTATAATCTCCTTTCTCTTTTCCTAAGCAAGTTCATATTTCTCCTTTCCCAACCAAACTCTCCTTAGAATGCCCAAATGCAAAAAAGTGTTTAAAGAAAGCAAAGAAGTGCCTTCACCACCCTTCACCCGTAACTCTCTGATCATCAAAAGAATCGCCAAAAAGGTGAAGGGTGAAGGTTTGAAAACTCTTTTTTATATATACGCGTGAAGGGTTAGGGTAAAAACCGAAAAAAAGACCCTAGGGTCAAAAATCGGAAAAACCCTAAAAAAAAGAATATAATATAAAGATTAAAAATACACCCTTCACCTTCACCTCCCAAAAATCACATCAAAATCCTGTTCTGCATGCAACAGAAAATCATCTGCAGCAATCTGTGCCGGGATATATAATCAGGAGACAATTCTCCTTCGGAGATATTTTTCTATTTATCGGAGATATTATTTCATCCTTCGGAGATAATTTGCTATTCTTCGGAAATATTTCTTCGAATTTCAAGATAAGGCATAAAAATATAATTTTCGCCAACTTTATTTCCCGAATCCACACAATTGTCACAAATCGCATAGCTATGAAACAGAAAAGAATGTATCTTTGCAGCATCAATCATAAAGGTTGATGTAGATATGGTCTCGTCATGACTGCCAAATCGGGCTGACGCAAATGCATTACAACCAGTGACATTCATCAAAACTTGCAACCATCTACAATATTTTTCAGTTTTTCTCGTTAATAAAAGTATGAAAAAAAGATTATTGATACTCACAATATGCCTCATCGCAACCATTAAGATGATGGCGCAGGAGTTTACCCTTCACGGCAAAGTGGTAGACGAGAACAACCAGCCACTGGAGTTTGCCATCGTTTCGGTGGCTAGCCAGGGAAAGACTGCCGTTACTTCGCTCAAGGGAGACTATAGCCTCAAACTGCATTCTGCAGACAGCGTGGTTGTAAAATTCTCATATATCGGCTTCAAGACAAAAACAAAAGTGCTGAGAAGACCGCGAGGAAAACAAACCCTACAGGTGGTACTTCGCGAAGCATCCACCACCCTCGATGAGGTGAATATCAAGGGAGAGAAAATACAGTCGGACCAGATACAGGAGCTGAAGACTAAGGACATGAAGATGACGCCATCTGCCAACGGAAATGGGGTGGAAAGTCTGGTTCAGCAACAGGCTGGCGTGAGTACCCACAACGAACTCTCTTCGCAATACAATGTGCGTGGCGGAGCCTTCGATGAGAACTCAGTATACATCAACAACGTAGAAGTATTCCGCCCATTCCTGGTTCGCAGCGGACAGCAGGAAGGCCTCTCCGTCATCAACCCTTATATGGTAGATAAAATCGGTTTCTCAACCGGAGGATATGCTGCCAAATACGGAGACAAGATGAGTTCGGCTCTCGACATCACCTACAAAACCCTGAAAGCAAAAAGCAAGAAGCCGGTGGTTGAAGGCAGTCTGGCTGCCAGTCTGCTGGGTGCTGACGCATACATCGGTCTGGGAACCCAGAAACTTTCATGGCTCAACAGCGTGCGCTACAAAACTACCTCTTACCTGCTCGGTTCGATGGAAACCAAAGGCGAATACAAGCCAAACTATCTGGACTATCAGACCTATCTGAGTTACCAGCCCAACAAACGCTGGAAGCTTGACTTCATAGGCTACATCTCTGATAATCACTACAACTTCGAACCAGAAGACCGAGAAACGAAGTTCGGAACAATGGAAAACGTAAAGAGCTTCAGAGTTTATTTTGACGGTCAGGAAAAAGACCGCTTCCTCACCTACTTCGGTACACTCGGCATTACCCGCCAGTTTACAGCCAACACCAGTCTCTCGCTTCTGGGCAGTGCTTTCTATACCAAGGAACAGGAGAAATATGACATTCAGGGACAATACTGGCTCGACGAAACCGAGACTTCAGAAAACCTGGGTGTAGGTACCTATTTCGAACATGCCCGAAACTATCTCACAGCCCGCGTGATGAGCGCCAAACTGATGCTCAAGCACAAGCTAAAGAAACATCAGATGGAGGCCGCAGTAAGTCTGAAGCGTGAACATATCGAGGAGAATTCTGTAGAATATGAGATGCGCGATTCCGCAGGATACAGTATTCCTCACAATGGCAAAGACCTCTATATGGTTTATTCACTGAAGGCTCGCAACGAACTGAATGCCAACCGAATGGAAGCTTACATCCAGGACACCTACCGTTTTTCGGGAGGAAGAGCCGACAGTACCGGGAACAGACAGACACATTACACCCTGAACTATGGTATCAGAATGAGTCATTGGAATTTCAACAGAGAAACCATCGTGAGTCCTCGTCTGTCGCTCGCCATCATACCAGCCAACCATGAGAATACAACTCTCCGTTTTGCGGCAGGTCTGTATTATCAGGCTCCATTCTTCAAGGAATTGAGAGATACATCTACGGTGAACGGCATAACCATCGCATCGCTGAACAAGAAAATCAAGAGCCAGCGAAGCATCCACTTCATCGCCGGCTACGACTATAGGTTCAAGCTAGGAGACCAACGCTATAAATTCTCCGCCGAAGCCTATTATAAGGCTTTGGGCAATCTGGTTCCTTATTCGGTTAGTAACGTGAAAGTAGTTTATTACGGACAGAACGAATGCAGCGGTCATGCAGCAGGACTCGACTTCAAACTCTACGGAGAATTTGTTCCGGGTACCGATTCCTGGCTCAGTCTTTCGCTCATGGATACAAAGATGAAATTGGGTGGCAAGAGCATCCCTTTGCCTACCGACCAGCGCTATGCCGTAAACCTCTTCTTCACCGATTATTTCCCGGGCAGCAAGAAGTGGCGCATGTCTTTGAAACTCGCCTTTGCCGATGGTCTTCCTTTTGCAGCACCCCACAGAGAGCTGGAGACCAACAGTTTCCGTGCCACTGCCTATCGCCGTGCAGATATCGGTATGAGCTATCAGCTGCTCGACAACAGCCGCCGGGAGAAGAAGACCTTCCTGAAGAATGTGATGCTGGGGGTAGATTGCCTCAACCTCTTCGGCATAGACAACGTAAACAGCTATTACTGGGTGACAGATGTAATCGGTCAGCAATACGCCGTACCTAATTATCTTACCGGCAGACAGCTCAATGCCCGCATTCTTTTGGAATTTTAGGACCAAATAATTGTGATTTTTCACATTATTCTAAATATTTAACCGTAGATAGTGCGCTATCTGCGGTTTTTTTCGTATCTTTGCGCCCGAATTATACGATGTCGGTTCGTCCGCTCATCCCATGGATTCAGGAAACCATTCTATAAAGAATAAAGAAATAATACATAATAATCAATTATGAGCAAACAAGTAGAAAAGATTAAGGAGCTGATCGCTAAGCGCGAACAGGCTCGTCTTGGCGGTGGCGAGAAGGCCATCGAGAAGCAGCATGCACGTGGCAAATATACCGCTCGTGAGCGTATCGAAATGTTGGTAGATGCCGGCAGTTTCGAGGAGTATGATATGTTCAAGTTGCATCGTTGCACTAACTTTGGCATGGAGAAGAAGCAGTACCTCGGTGATGGTGTTGTAGCTGGTAGCGCTACTATAGCCGGCCGTCTGGTTTACGTATATGCTCAGGACTTCACCGTAAATGGTGGTTCACTCTCTGAGACTATGGCACAGAAAATCTGCAAGGTAATGGATATGGCTATGACTATGGGTGCACCTGTTATCTGCATGAACGATTCTGGTGGTGCTCGTATTCAGGAAGGTATCTGCGCCCTCGCTGGTTACGGTGAGATTTTCGAGCGCAACATCCTCGCTTCTGGTGTCATCCCACAGATTTCTGCTATCATGGGCCCTTGCGCCGGTGGTGCCGTTTACTCTCCAGGTTTGACCGACTTCATCATCATGAAGGAGCAGACTTCTTATATGTTCCTGACTGGTCCTAAGGTTGTCAAGACCGTAACTGGTGAGGACATCGATGCAGAGCACCTCGGTGGTGCATCTGTTCACGCAACCAAGAGTGGTGTAACCCACTTCGCTGCTAAGACTGAGGAAGAGGCTATCGAGATGATCAAGAGCCTGCTCTCTTACATCCCTAGCAACAATACAGAAGAGGCTCCACGCGTAGAGTGCACAGACCCTATCGACCGCATGGACGATACTCTGAACGAGATTATCCCAGACGATCCTAACCAGGCATACGATATGTACAAGGTGATTGGTGCTGTAACCGATAACGGAGAGTTCTTCGAAATTCAGCCTAAGTTCGCCAAGAACATCATTACAGGTTTCGCCCGCTTCAATGGTCAGAGCGTTGGTATCGTAGCCAACCAGCCAGCAGCTTACGCAGGTGTACTCGATGTAAACGCTAGCCGCAAGGCAGCCCGCTTCGTTCGTTTCTGCGATGCCTTCAATATTCCTATCGTATCTCTCGTAGACGTACCAGGATTCTTGCCAGGTACAGGTCAGGAGTACAACGCTGTCATCCTTCACGGTGCACAGTTGCTCTACGCTTACGGCGAGGCTACCGTGCCAAAGATTACTATCACATTGCGTAAGAGCTATGGTGGTAGCCACATCGTGATGGGTTGCAAGCAGTTGCGTGCCGACTTGAACTTCGCTTGGCCATCTTCAGAGATTGCTGTAATGGGTGCCAGCGGTGCCGTTGCCGTTCTCTGTGGTAAGGAAGCTAAGGCTAAGAAGGAAGCTGGCGAGGATGTTAAGGCATTCCTGGCTGAGAAGGAGCAGGAGTATACTGACAAGTTTGCTAATCCATATCAGGCAGCTCAGTATGGTTACATCGATGATGTCATCGAGCCACGTAACACCCGTTTCCGCATCTGCCGTGGTTTGGCTCAGCTCGCTACCAAGCGTCAGAGCTTGCCAGCTAAGAAGCATGGCTGTATGCCAATGTAATGATATAATTAAACATTAGAATAAATGGATAAGAATATTTATGCTGCAATTGCCATGGCACTCTATGAGTATCAGGGCAATAACGTACACGACAAGGAGCCTGGCATCATCACTATCAAGCCACGTCAGACGATGTGGAACGCCAAGTTCTTGAGTTTAACAGCTAAACCATAATGTAATAGAAATGAAAGAGTTTAAATATACAATTGACGGAAAAGAATACAAGGTTCAGATTGACGCTGTTGAGGGTAACATCGCAAGCGTGAACGTGAATGGCGAAGCTTACAAGGTTGAGATGGAACAGGAGGCTGAGCCAGAGAAGAAGAAGGTTGTGCTTGGTCAGCCAGCTGCTGCATCTGATGATGCTGAGGCTACTCCAGCTGCCAACGTAAATACAGCCAACGCTGTAAAGGCTCCTCTCCCTGGTACTATCACCAGCATCGAGGTAGCTGTTGGTCAGGAGGTAAAGGCAGGTGATACTGTTGTCGTTCTCGAGGCTATGAAGATGCAGAACAACATCGAGGCTGAGAAGGATGGCAAGGTTACTGCTATCTGCGTTAAGCCTGGTCAGGCTGTGCTCGAAGAGGATGCACTCGTGGTTATCGAGTAAATCAAGAATTTGAGAATTAGAGAATTATACTTCCAGATTCGGGATTATAATTCGGGTTCTTATAAAGAATATCAAAGGTCGCAAGCTGTTAATTGTTTGCGACCTTTTTCTATACTGCCGTATGAGCATAAACTGCTATACAAAGTAATTTTTTACTAAAGAAAAAAGACATAAAGTACTATAAAATGATAGATTTAACAGAAGAACAGATAGAAAGATACAGCCGCCACATCCTCCTTCAGGATGTAGGCCTCGAGGGGCAGGAAAAGCTCCTCAATGCCAAGGTGCTCATCATTGGTGCCGGAGGATTGGGTTCCCCAGTTGCCCTCTACCTCGCTGCGGCTGGCGTGGGACATATCGGTATCGTGGATGCCGATGTGGTTGACCTCAGCAACCTGCAACGACAGGTCATCCACCAGACCAAGGACTTGAACACCCCTAAGGTGGAAAGCGCCAAGGAGAAGATGATTGCCATCAATCCTGATGTGGAGGTAACAACCTACCATACCTTCCTCGCCTCAGACAATGCCGAGGAAATCATCAAGCCATGGGATTTCGTCATTGATTGCACCGACAACTTCCCGGTGAAGTTCCTCATCAATGATGCCTGTGTGCGACTGGGCAAGGCATTCTCGCATGGCGGCATCCTGAGATTCCAGGGGCAGACCTTCACCCATCTTCCAGGCACGGCTTGTTACCGTTGTTTCTTCAAGGAGCCACCTCCAGCAGGCGCTGTTCCTACCAGTAGCCAGGCAGGAGTCCTTGGTGCCATCGCTGGTATGCTCGGAACCATCCAGGCTGCCGAGGCGTTGAAGTACTTCCTCGGTGTGGGCGAACTGCTCACCGACCGATTGCTCACCTTCGATGCCAAGACGATGAACTTCCGCACCATCAAGGTAAAGAAGCGTGCATCCTGCGAAATCTGCGGCGACCACCCTACCATCGATCATCTCATCGACTATGAGCAGGCTGCGTGTGATTTGAAACACCACTAAGATTTAGTGATTATTTTCGAATAAACACATATAACAAAAAGCAAAGTCACAATACCCAGCTCTTCAGCTAGGTATTGTGACTTTTTTTTCAGAACCGACCCAAAGCCCAACAAAGAACAAAAACCTTGATTATAAGATACTTTATAAAACATTTCTCCCATTTTTCTTGCATGATTCAGATAATAATCGTAAATTTGCAGCAGATAAAATACGCAAGTTTATGAAAGAGAAAAGATATACATTGCCAGAAGAGCAAAAAGATGCAGCTTTCGCAGCAGAGCCTGCACCAGCCTATCACGGAAATGCCGCCATAGCACTTCCCGAGGATGAATGTGCAGAAGAAGATATTGACTGGAACAAGATTCCTGTTGGCTGGCATCCGGCTAATGAAGAAGAAGCCGTGGCTAGGATTGAAGCTATTGAAGCGGAATATGAAAGGACAGGCAAGGCTACAGATTTTGAAGAATTTATAGAAGAATTAAAGGCAGAAGGATTATGGCTTATCCAATAAAAGCAATACCAAAATTATTCTCGCTATCATGCTATGCGCACAATACTTGAAAGGTCTAGCATAAAATAGAACATTGCAGGTGGCTCAAGAACGGGCTGAAAGCCCAAAAGCTCTTAGCCCAGGGCAACGCCCTGGGTATGCTAGCAATCAGCATTGCGCCCTGCAAGGGCAAAAGCTTTAAAAAGAGTTCCACCTATAATATGTTCCCCACCTCTGACACTCGGAATAGGATTCTAGCGCCCCCGCGTTTCACGGGGGCGCTAGAACTAAATATAGAATATCAATCTCGTAATAAACCAATCTCACTTCCAAATTCCGTCTTTATTCCTCTTTATATGCCTCATACTCCTCACGAGAGATTGGAGTCTCCGAGTCAACAATCAAAACTTCATCATAGGTCAAGCCATAGAGGTGATAGACGAGGAAGTCGATTTGATTCTCCAAAGCAGAAGTGTCATTTTCGTTTTTTTGTTCTATTGCCTTTACCAAATTCTCTATTTCTAAACTACTTTTACTTAACACCATATCAGAAGGAATCGGAAATGGTTTTATATAAGCAGGTTTATAGCGATAGAATCCACCAGACATAACTGTTCCAGTATTTTGCATAAACCACCAACATAAACGAGAATTTAAAACAGCCATTAAGACCTTGTATGACACCAGCACATCGTCCTTTTTAACGTAACCATAAAGAGTAGCAGTTTGATAAAACACACCTTGTTCATCAAAGGAAAAGTTACCCCCCATAGAAATATCTGGAGCGATAAGTTTTGGTGAAGTCGCATAAGCTAACCCCTGCTTTCTACTTAATTGAAACCATTCATTATCAATATCAAAACGACCTTTTTCTCTTCTTCTAAGAATCGTTTCACATTTTTTTAAATAACTATAAGTCATAGGATACTTTTCAGATAAGTCATTCTCTTTAATAAGAGGCATATTGCCACTATTTCTCTCATATGGTAAAACTACATATCTCTGAGTATCTAAACTTCCATACAACTGCAAAAGTACGAAAAAGAATTGGTTATAAAGCAGCATATATTCAAGGCTTTTGCCCTTACAGGGCGCAGGGGGGGGGACAACGCCCTAATACCCAGGGTGTTGCCCTGGGCTAGGAGCTTTTGGGCCTTCAGCCCGTGCTTGAACCACATGCAAAAGTTCAATGATTTACTTCTTAACCAGGCATTTTATACTCATGTCTAAGCTTCCAGATAGTTCATCATATCCTCCAATGTATCGAAGTTCTTGACATTCCCCCTCTTTACATCCATAATAGCCTCCAACAAATCGCCCTCATACACTTGTGGTCTAGTATGCTTCTTATCATCCATAAAACGAACCAAACGTACATAGCCAGAGCGACAAACCTTCGACTTTTCCTTCTTGGAACAATCAAAAGCGTTCTTAAAATCTATAGTAATCTGCTTCATAATTATTTGGACTTTAAATTAAACATCTATTTTAATACTATCGTTGCATTTATTCTTTTCTCTTCACCCAAACCTTATGGCTGCCGCGGCCTAGTGAATCTATCGGCGAAGATTTATCACAGGTCAGCTCCTTCAGTTCCATAGAGGCGGAAGTACGGCTCAGGTTGTTGATGGAGGCATAATCGCCTAGGGTGAGGACTCCGTTCTTCTCTATCACCTCCAGGGCACGGGCGATGCGCTCTTCCCTGGAATACAGCTGCTTACGGATAACCTTTACACCACCCATATCACGCTCCAGGTCACGATCAGTTTCACGCTTCACATCCTTGATAAACTCAGGAGACGCCTTGAAGTTGATGTCCTTCACTCCCACCTTGCGATACGTCATCTTATCATCTGGATTCAGAATTTCCCTAGGCTTCTCATCCTCGAAAGCGAGGGAGAGGGAGAAGGTGCCGAAACCTTCCAGATTCACATTGTACCCCATGGAGAGCATATCTGTCAGCATATCAACCACATCGGTCAATACAGCCTCCGTGGTACTTTCCGAAATACCGCGATGGTAGTTCTGCATCATCTTGACGAACTCTTTTCGGGATAGTGTACGGTTGGTCACCATCTTGGGATAAACTCTGCGCTTGCCTTCATCACGCAAATCATTCAACTCTTGCAACTTGTACTTAGCCATATCAGTTTCCTTTCTTATTAAGATTGTTATCACTCCTTATTGCAGCAGCCTTTGCATCCTACAGTATTTATGATCATACCTAAGAAGAAAAGACCACAAACCTAGGAAGAAAAGTATTTAATCCTAGGAGAAATCTCCGTTCACCGACGTTGAACCGCCATTCACCGACGTTGAACCGCCGTTCATCGTCGCTGAACGGACATTCAGCGTCGGTGAACGGAGATTTCTTCCTTGCAAAGGTACAACTTTATCAGATATAAAACAAGACTTTTCCTGAATATCTTTACTTTTCCGGCCATAATTCTTCGTTTTTTGAGCTTATTTCTTTGCGTATCCCAAATAATTGTGTTAACTTTGTAGTCAGATTGCAAGCCAAAGGTCAAAGGATTGCAAACCAAAGACAAAGAAAAAGACTAAGATTAGACATTCTTATGAGTATGAAGATATTAGCAACCAGCGACTGGCATCTGGGCAACCTGTTTCACGGCAACGACCGTCTGCCGGAACACAAGCATTTCCTGAAATGGCTCCTGGAGCAGATAGCTGAACAAAAGCCCGATGCTCTCCTCATCGCAGGAGACATCTTTGATAACGGAAATCCATCGGCAGCGGCACAGACCGTTTATTACGAGTTTCTTGCCGATGCTACCCAACTGTGCCCGAACATGCAGGTCATCATTACCGCCGGCAACCACGATTCCGCCAGCCGACTGGAGGCTCCCCGTCCGCTGCTCACCCGATACCATGTGGAAATAAGAGGAAACGTAAGGAAAATCTGGAAGCAGGGAGAAAGCGAGGACGATAATAAAACCGGCGGACATTGGATCTATTCCTTCGATGACCTCATCATCCCCGTAACCAACGAGGCAGGAGAAGAAGTTATCATCCTCGCCGTACCTTTCCTTAGAAGCGATGTGGTGCAGAACGCCAGCTACTCGCAGGGAGTCAACGACTTTCTGAGAGAACTGACGGCTGAGGCTCGAAAGAAATACCCGGGCAGGAAGTGCATCATGATGGCACACATGTACGCCAAGGGTTCGGACATCGCCAAAAAGGATGCGAGCGAGAAAATCATCATCGGCGGACAGGAGGAAGTGGACCTGGAAGGATGGAACGAACATCCCGACTATATGACTTGCGGACACATCCACAAACGGCAACATATCTGGAACACCGACTGGGCAAGATATACGGGAAGTATCCTCCCGATGTCGTTTGCCGAGAAAGACTACACCCACGGCATCGACCTCATCACCATAGAACACGGAGAAGAGGAGGAAGGAAAGGAAACCGGCAAGAGCAAGGAATGGAAAGTAGATTTCCTGGAATACAAGCCTCAGCACGCCCTCCGCATCCTGCCCGAAGATGAGGAAGAACTGACCTTCAAGAAATGGCAGAAGCTCATCAATTCTGAACTCTCGGAGAGAACAGACGGCGAACTGAGCGACCATTTCGACTACGTGATGCTGAAGGTGAAACAGGAGAAACTAACCAGCGATGACATCAAGGAACTGGAGAAACTCGTCAACGAAAAGGATGCCGTGCTCTGCAAAATCCAGCGCATCATCCCGCAACTGGACCTCTCCACCATCCAGGGTTCCCAGCACATCACCAGCATAGAAGACATCATCAACCGTCCTCCGCTCGACACGCTGAAAGAAGCCTTCGCCATCAGACACAACGCTCCGATGAACGAAAGACAGGAGAAAATGTTATCCGATTTATTAACGACATCATCATTATGAAATTCCTACAACTCGAAATACTCAACCTCGCTTCGCTTGACAAACAGGGAGGCGAGGTCATCAACTTTGAAGAAGGTGCCTTAGGCGAGAGTACCATCTTCAGCATCGTAGGTCCGACGGGAAGTGGCAAGTCTACCCTACTCGATGCTATCTGCCTTGCCCTCTACAACCGCGCCCCTCGCTACCCCAGGAAGAAAGGCGACAAGAACCAGAACATCGAGATTTTCGGAGCTGCCGATGCCAGCGAAAGTAACCGTCTGGCACCTACCGACAGCCGAAACATCCTGACACGTGGCAAGAAAGAGGGCTACAGCAAACTCACCTTCCTTGCCAACAACGGCAGCATCTACCGCGCAGAATGGCACGTCAGATTCCAGAGAGTGCGCTACGAGAACGCCAAGACTGCGCTCTATAAAATCACGAGAAACGGCGAAGAGATAACGGAGGAAACTGCCGACTGGAACGAGCTGCCGAACATCATCGGACTCGACTACGACCAGTTTCTCCGTACCGTACTCATCGCCCAAGGCTCGTTTGCCAACTTCCTGACGGCGAAGGAAAACGAACGGTACGAACTCCTGGAAAAGCTCATCGGATGCGAGGAAACTTATACGAACATCGCTACTGAAATCAAGAAGGCGAAAGACCAGGCGACGGATGCCTACAACCAGATGGCAGCATCGGTGGAAGCCGTTAAACAGAACCTGCTGAACGATGAAGAACTTGCCCAACTGAAGGAGGAAATCGCCCGGTTGGAAAAGGCAGAGAAGGAACTCGACAGCCAGTTGCAAGCCATTTCTAAAGACCTGCAATGGTTTGAGGAAAACGATAAGCAAATCAAGCAAATCACTATCTGCCAGACTGATATGGAGCAAGCAGCAGATGCCATTAAAGCGATGCAAGGCCAGATTCTCCGTCTGCAGTTGCACGATGAAGTACAGCCAGCCGTCAACCTACTGCAGGAAGTAGAGCGACAGACGCAAAGCATCCACGAGCAGGAAGAAAACATTCTGAAAGCGGAAGGAAACATCAAAAGTCAAGAGTCTGCCATCAGCGAAAGCGAGAAAACTCTCACCAGTCTGAAGGAAGCAGTAAGCAAGGCACAGGAACAGCGGGAAAAGGCCCTGCCGGTCATCGCTGAAGCAAGGGCGCTGAAAACAAAAATGGAAGCGGCTATGCCGAATCTGAAAGAAAAGAAAGAGGCATTGGAGTTAGCTCAGAAAGAGAATCAAACTGCCCTGAAAGACGTGGAGGAAAACACCCGAAACATCCAAAAATGGGAAGCCGAAACGGAGAAAGCGAACCTTGCCCTCAAAACAACACAGGAAGAGATTGCCAAGCAGAAACAGGTTCTGCACGAAGCGACGCAAGCCGCTGAACAGGCTTGGGAGACGGAAAGAAATAAGACTGCCGGACAGAACATAGAGGAACTGCAGAGCCATAAATCGGCAGCCGAAAAGAAACTGCAGGATGTCCAGCAAGCCATCAAGGTTGTGGCTCATCTCGATACTGCCACAACAGAAAAGCAGAAGAATGAGGAGCGCATCCTGGTCTTGGGCAAGAGAAATGCTGAGATAGATGCAGCCCTGGGCAAGTTGACCATCGAGGCGCTGACCCAAGAGACCCTGACGCTGAGAAATGCCTATACCCTCATGGTGAGCGAGAAATGGGAGATTCATCGTGCCAACCTGACCGAAGGCAAGCCTTGTCCGCTTTGCGGCAGCACGACCCATCCTTATCATACCGACAACAGACAGTTTGAGGAAGCCACCACGGAACTCTCTCAACTTCTGAAAGTCAAGGAGAATCTGCTGAAACTGCAGCAGATACAGGAGAAGAACCTTTCCGGTGAGAGAAAACAGAACGATGGCGAAGTACAGACGCTCCAGAAACAGCAGGAAAAGCTGTCGGGAGAAATCGCAACTTACGAAGAGGATTGGAAGGCGCTCATCGCCCAGTATCCAAAGATTCCGAAGGCAGAGACAGAACTGAAATCGCTCTTGCCTATCTATGAAAACAAGGCGAAAGATGCGAGCAGCAAACTGAGCCTGTTTAACAAGATTCAGAAAGAGATAGAACGGCTGACCCAACTCAAGGATAAGGCTGTGAAGGATGAAGCTGCGTATGAAAGCAAGGCTTCTACTATACAGAATAAAGCCCAAGAAAGCACTTCAACCTGCGCCACAAAACTAGCTGAGCAAAAAGCACTTACCGTCAACCTTATCTCACAGCAAAAGAGCAAGAAGGAGGCTTACGGGAAAGCCCTTCAGATATGGAATAGCGCCAAGAAGGAAATGGAGGAATGGCAGGAGAAATACAAGCAGATTCTGAATGGCGAAGAACCAGATGCGGCAGAACAAAGATTGACAGCAGCAAAGGATGAGGCTACGAAAGCAGCAGATAACCAGAACGAGAATATCAACAAACTGAAGGCTGAACTCGCCAACAGTAAAGGTTCGCATCAAACCATGCTGTCTCAGAACAAGACGATGAAAGACAATCTGCTGGCGAAGGAAAAGGAACTCGACCTTTGGATTGAGGAATACAACAAGCAGCTTGAAGAAAAGAGCATCGAACCACCATTCATCGACCGAAATACCATCAGGGAGATGCTTCACTCTGCCGAAGACTGGAACGCTATCCGACGGGAAAAGGACGAAAAGGAGAAAGCCGTGGCTTCAACTACCGCCCTTTACCAGAGCGCAGAAAAGGCGCATCAGCAGCATTTGGAACATCAGCCTGCCCAAACCCGTGATGCTCTCTTGACCATTCAGCAGGAGTATCAGGAGAGAAGTCAGCGCAACGAACTGATTGCTGCCAACGCCAGGATGCAGAACCATCAGGAAGCTATGAAGCTGTTGGGTGACAAGGCTGAGGCTCTGAATCTCGTAACACAGGAAAAGGACGACTGGACAGCCATTACGGATGCCATCGGAGCTGACGGAAAGACGCTGCGCAAGATAGCCCAATGCTATACGCTCAGTTTCCTGATAGCGCACGCCAACCAGGAAATCAGAAAGTTCAACAGCCGTTACGAACTGCAGCAGGTAAAGCATTCGCTTGGCATCCGAGTCATCGACCACGACCGTGCCGACGATATCCGAGACACCACCTCCCTATCAGGTGGCGAAACCTTCATCGTGAGTCTGGGTCTCGCCTTGGGCCTGTCGGCATTATCTTCCCGCAACATCTCCTTCGAGAACCTGTTCATCGATGAAGGCTTCGGAACCCTCGACCCCGATACCTTAGCCACCGTCATCGACTCCCTCGCCATGCTGCAAAGTTCGCAAGGCAAGAAGGTGGGCGTCATCAGTCATACCGACACGATGAGCGAGCGCATCACCACCCAGATAAGGATTATCAAGAATGGCAACTCCGGCAGCAGTCATATCGAGATCTATCCTTAACCCATCGCAATTACACCTTAAATTATATAGTAATTACACCTTATTTATCCCTATCAGCGCCAAGGATGGCGACAACGTGGTGAACAAGAGCGATGTGATTCGTCCTCACCATAACAAAAGAAAGGGTGTGCCATAAGTCCATGACACACCCTTTCTTTTGTTTCCATTGAATATTAAACCCTGTTTCCCTCTTTTGGGAATACCACGGTTGGCTTGAAGGTCTTAGCCTCCTCAAAGTCCATCAGGGCATAAGCGATGATGATGACGGTATCGCCCACCTGCACTTTGCGGGCTGCAGCACCGTTCAGGCAGATACAACCGCTGCCACGCTCACCCTTGATAATATAGGTCTCCAAGCGCTCACCATTGTTGTTGTCTACAATCTGAACCTTCTCGCCTGCTATCAGATTAGCAGCGTCCATCAAGTCCTCATCGATGGTGATGCTACCCATATAATTCAGGTTAGCCTCAGTTACGGTCACACAATGGAGCTTACTCTTCAATACTTCTATCTGCATTGTTCTGTTATTACTTGATCTGTTACGGATTAAACTTAATAAAGAATATCTATCGAGGAATTATCCCTTATACTTGATATGGTCGATGAGACGGATAGGAGTCTTACCGCAATAAACGGTGATGCACCCTACCACATAGGCACTATCCTCCCATGAAGAAACATCCTGCAGGCTGTCGCCATCCACAATCTGGAAATACTCTACCTCCAGACCCTCTACAGCATTGATGTCGGCAACCACCTTATCATGAGTTTCCTGTACAGTATGAGTCTTGGCATACTCCACACTCTCCTTCAGGGCCTTATAGATGTTTGGCGCAATGGCACGCTCATCAGGAGCCAGCAAAGTATTACGGCTGCTCTTAGCCAAACCATCCTCATCACGGACAATAGGACACTCCACAATCTGCACATCGCTGTTGATGTACTTCACGAGCTGCTTGATGACAGCAATCTGCTGCCAATCCTTCTCACCGAAATAAGCACGAGTTGGTCGAACAATATAGAAAAGACGGCTCACTACCTGACATACACCATTGAAATGACCCGGGCGCTTGGCACCCTCCATCACGGTAGAAACAGGTGGAAACTCAAAGTGGCGTGTATCTGGTGTAGGATACATCTCCTTCACCGATGGTGCAAACACATAGTCAGCACCACAAGCCTCCAAGAGCTTGCAGTCAGCATCGAGGGTACGAGGATAGCGATCCAAGTCACCCTGATCATTAAACTGTGTAGGATTCAGGAACACAGAAACTACAGTCACGCCATTTTCCTTTACACTGCGCTTAACAAGAGAGGCGTGACCCTCATGCAGCGCACCCATAGTTGGCACAAGGCCGATTTCCTTTCCCTCCTTACGACACATGAAGAGTTCGTTCTGGAGGTCAACAATCTTATTGAATACTTTCATCGTCATAATCTGTTTTCGGGTGCAAAATAACAACTTTTTTCTCAAATGAGAAAGAAAAAACCTAAAAATATGCGAATTATTGCCGAAAATAATGAATTTCGGAGAAAAAATGCCCCTATTTGAAGTTTTTTTTGTACCTTTGCACGTAATTCGTAAGAATAAAATTTAAATTTTATGGCAAAAAAAGTATTATTTATCAATCAGGAGATCGACCCATACGTAGCCGAGTCTCACATGTCAATCATGGGACGCGAACTGCCTCAGAAGATGCAGGAAGCAGGTTTTGAGATCCGCACCTTCATGCCTAAGTGGGGCACCATCAACGAGCGTCGCGGACAATTGCACGAGGTCATTCGCCTGTCTGGTATGAACCTTATCATAGATGATACAGACCATCCGCTGATCATCAAGGTTGCATCTATACCAACAACACGACAGCAGATTTATTTCATCGATAATGACGACTATTTCAAGAGCCGCCAGATGGGCACCGATGAAAACGGAAAGGAATATGCCGACAACGGAGAAAGAGCTATCTTCTTTGCACGTGGTGTATTGGAAACCGTAAAGAAGCTCCGCTGGCAGCCTGATGTAATCGTCTGCCAGGGTTGGGCTAGCGCAGTAGTGCCATTCTATGTAAAGACAGCCTACAGCGAAGAGCCTTCATTTGCAGAATCAAAGGTGATTACCGCTCTCTATACCAACGAACTCAAGGGTGAACTGGGTACCAACTTCAAACGTTGCGTTGCCTTCCGCGATGCCAAGTCAGAACTGCTCGACAGCTATCAGGACGACTTCAACTTCATTGAGCTCGGCAAACTTGCCATCGACTATAGCGACGGTGTGGTAGAAGGTGAAGAAGAAGCTAACCAGATTCTCTTTGATTATGCGAAGGAGAAGAACAAGCCTGTACTGGCTTATCCGGGAGAAGATATCCAGGAGCCATACGCAGACTTCATCAACAAGGTTTGTCCTGACGCAGAATAAAATTCCGACAACAGAGACACATACATACAAGGATAATGAAAATTTTAAGACTCTTAACAGTATTAGTAATAGCAGCGCTTACTTTCGCTGCATGTGATGACACCACCGAGGGAATCGGTGGTAGCATCACTAACGATATTGACAACATCAACATCACTAGCGCAGTATTTCCTGTAGCTACAAAGTCTATGGTTTCAGGTGCCGTATTGAGCCGCAACAACAGCGGTCTCATCGGTAAGATGAAAGACCCGGAAACCGGCAACTATGTAAAGGGTGACTACATGACCCAGTTGAGCGTATTGCCTACTTTCTCTATAGATACACTCGATTACATCAAGCAGGCAAACAAAGGTTCTATCGAAGCAGACTCATGCTACCTCCTGGTTTCATACAATGCCAGCTACGGCGATACTATCGCCCCAATGAAGGTGACAGCCTATGAGATGACAAAGCCGATGGCAGAAGATAAGGAGTATTACTCTGATTATGATGTCTTCAAGGAAGGCTGGGTAAGCGAAAACAACCAGCATTGGAGCAGTAATTACAACTTGAGCAATACATCAGATGTCAAGAACTTCAAGATTTACTTGAATAAGAAGTATGAGAAAGATGGTAAGACATACAAGAACTATGGTTCTTACATCATGCAAACATACGCAGAACATCCTGAGTACTTCAAGACCAACTACAAGTTCCTGCACAACGTCTGCCCTGGCTTCTTCATCAAGAATGTAGGCGGTACGGGTAACATGGCTAAGATCTGGAATACAGAGCTTATCTTCTACTGGACCCGCCACAAGACCATCAAGGCAAAGGACGGCGTTACAGACAGTATAGCTGTAGGCATCGGATACAACCGTTTCGATGGTACAGAAGAGGTATTGCAGCTCAACAAGATTGAGAACGATACCACGAACTTGGAGGAGTTGGCAAGTCAGCAGAACTGTACTTACCTCAAGTCGCCAGCAGGTATCTTCACCGAGGTTACCCTCCCTATCGGGGATATCATGAAGGGACATGAGAAGGATACGCTCAACACAGCTACCATCTCTTTCCCACGGCTCAACAATGACAACGAAGACAACCCATACAACTTTGCTACACCAAGCACCATCCTGATGGTTCAGAAAGACAGTTTGCAGTCGTTCTTCGAAAAGAGCAAGTTGGCAGATAGCCGTACTTCTTATACCACAAGCTACAGCAGTACAGGTACTTATAAGAATGCCTATACATTCCAGAATATCGCCAACCTGGTTTCTGTCATGTATAAGAACAAGGGCAAGGGAGAAAACTGGAATAAAGTAGTACTGGTTCCTGTAAACATCATCACAACCGCACAGGGACATACTACCGTCATCTCCAAGATTAATCACGATATGTCACTCGCTTCTACCCGACTGAAAAGAGGTGTAATAACCACCGACAGCAACGGCAAGGCGACAAGTCCTATACAGATAAAGGTGATTTACAGTAAGTTTAAAGAAAAAGAATAAGCATTCATAACGCAAAGTAAAAAAGGAAACGAAACATGGCAGATAATTTTTTGGAGCGTCATCGCGAAGAATACGAAATACGCAAGGCTGCATGGCTCAAGAAGAAGAAACTATTCATGAAGTCAGGCAAGAAACAGAAGCCCCAGACACAGATGCCACGTCCTGAAGACGAAGCGTTATAAACACGAAAAAATATTCAGAATCCTGAGAAAGAGGGTGTATCATAAAGCATTTGAATGTTTATGATACACCCTTTTAACTTTGCCAGTTAATCCTTAAAAAACGCCGCATAAGTACGATAAAAGCCATTTAACACAAAATAAAACAAAATTAATTTGGAGTTTACCCATTTTTTTTATATCTTTGCATTGTAAATTAAAAGTATTAAATATTAAACAGACAAAAAGCAATAAAATAAAAATAATCAAGATATTACTCTCATAAAGAATTCGTTTTTAAGTTTAAACAAAAATGCTAAAGTTAGATGTTAGTAATATAAGTCCCCGTAGTAACCGTGAGGCTACTGCGGGGACGCTTTTTCAATTTATAGTATATAGAAACAAAAAGGGCAAGACCAGAGATGACCTTGCCCAATCTATTTTTATAACTCTTTATCTATATTATAAGATTCTACCTGTAAGAGAGAACTTCAAAACAGGATAAACCTTTAAATATAAACATCAGACTACAGAACTTAATCTACTACCGTAAACTTGGCATATTTCAGCAGAAGCTGTTTGGTGCCAGAATGAACGAACTCAACCGTAGCCTTCGTATTCTCACCAGTACCTTCAATCTTCAACACCGTTCCCCGTCCAAAACGCTGATGTTCAATCTTCATTCCCTCCTGCAAACCACAAGAAGAACTGCCAGCAGATGAAGCTGCAGAAGAAGAAACTGATGCTGCAGAAGATCCTGTACTGCGAGAAGCAGGATGAGAAGAATGCGTCTCCATGTAACGTTTAGCTGCATTCAGCGCTCTAACAGACTTGAAATTACCTTCAGAGAGAGATGAGCGTCCGGAAACAGACGAGCGTCCGGAAGTATGTGAAGTCTCCGGTTCATCATCAAAGAGAGAAGGCTTAGGATCTGCTACAAACTGCGATGCTACCGGTTTGGAATTCTGATACCTGCTACTGTATCTAGGCTGCTCAGCATCCTCCCACGGTCTGCGAGAACGTTGCGCTCTCGCCCACTCCGGCTGGTCAGACATCGAATCAGCTCTGGAGCCAAACAAGCTTCCACCAGCCTCATCCTGGCTATCAATCAACTTGCCGTCAATCTCATCGATAAACCGACTCGGATTATCAAACTCCATCTTGCCATATCGCCAGCGGTTCTTGGCGTTCGTCAGGATACAATGTTTCTCAGCTCGAGTAATGGCAACGTAAAGCAATCTTCGTTCCTCCTCCAGTTCTCTGAGCGAAGCAGCAGAAAGCGGACTTGGGAAGATATTCTCTTCCAAACCAACCACGAATACCGTAGGAAACTCCAGACCCTTGGCAGCATGAACCGTCATCAGAGAAACACGAGGTTCATCCTTATCACCATCGCTGTCAGCATCGGTAAGCAGAGCCACATCCTGCAGATAATCCTGCAGGAAGAGTTCATCAAACCTACCCTCTTCACGGCGTTCCTCCACAAAAGCCGACATACCGCTCAAGAATTCCTCCAGGTTCTCCTGACGTGCCAGATCATCGGCATCCTTGCCCGACATGATATCCTGACTGATGCCACTCTCCTTGATAATGGCATCACCCAATTCATAGACATCCGTAGTTTGAGCCCGTTCGATAAACGAAGAAATTAGCAATCTGAAAGTTTCCAGCTTGTTCATCGTACCCTTGGTAACCGCCAGTCCATACCGCTCAGGGGCACCGATTACCTCCCAGAAACTCACCTGGTTCTGATGGGCACAGTCAGCAATCTTCAGCACCGTAGTAGCACCGATTCCACGAGCCGGATAGTTGATAATACGCTTGATAGCCTCTTCATCATCCGGATTCGCCACCAGACGGAAATATGCAATAATATCCTTAATTTCCTTGCGCTGGTAGAAACTCAGTCCGCCATAAATGCGATAAGGAATACCCTGCTTTCTGAACTCCTCTTCGAAGCTACGACTCTGGGCATTGGTACGATAGAGAATGGCAAAATCACTATACTGGCAGCCATCCTCGCGCCGGATACGCTTCACGTCCTTCGCCACAATCGCCGCCTCTTCCTTGTCGCTGTAAGCAGGCTTATACTGAATCTTCTCACCCTTCGCATTCTCGCTGAACACATCCTTAGGAATCTGGTTGCGGTTATGCTTGATCAGACTGTTAGCCGCCTCAACGATGGTCTGGGTAGAGCGGTAGTTCTGTTCCAGTTTGAAGAGACGCGTGCCCTGAAACTGGCGCTGATAGTTGAGAATATTATCGATATTGGCACCACGGAAACTATAGATACTCTGCGAGTCATCACCCACGGCACAAACACGCTGCTTCTCCTGACAGAGTTGCATGACGATAGACATCTGAACGTGATTGGTATCCTGATACTCATCCACCAGGACATAATCGAAGCGGGCGGCATATTTGTGGCGAATATCCTCATGTTCCCTGAAGAGCTGATAGGTAAGTGTCAGCAAATCATCGAAATCCATGGCATTGGCCTGCTTGCAGCGCTGCACGTAAGCCACGAAAATCTTACCAACCTCAGGCATCTGCGCACGCTTGTTCTGCTCGAAGATAGCCGCATCGCTGTCATAAGCCGCAGCACTCATCAGGTTGTTCTTCGCCATCGAAATCTTGGCATGAACGGCAGCAGGCTTATACTTCTTATCATCCAGCCCCATCTCCTTCACTATCGCCTTGATCAGCGAGCGCGAGTCACTTTCGTCATAAATGGTAAAGTTGTTGTTGAAGCCGATATGCTCAGCCTCCGCTCTCAGGATTCGGGAGAAGATGCTGTGAAAGGTACCCATATAGAGATGCTGGGCGAGGTCATTTCCCACCAGTTTTCCGATACGTTCCTTCATCTCTCTTGCCGCCTTGTTGGTAAAGGTGAGCGCCATGATGCTCCAGGGTTTCATGCCCTGGCTCAGGAGATAAGCTATCTTATAAGTAAGCACACGCGTTTTACCCGAACCTGCACCGGCTATCACCAGCGAAGGTCCGTCAATATATTCTACCGCAGCACGCTGCGCTTCGTTCAAGTCGTTCAGTAAATCCATTAATCAATATTTACCAGATTTTTCACTCTTCATTCTTCACTCTTCATTCTTCACTTTCCCCTATATCCTCCCACAGCCGTGCCCGGGTCGAAATCTTCACCCTCACGAGGGAAGGTAGGGATAAATCTCATCTGATGTTCTATCTGTCGCTGGCGCTTCTTCATATAAGCGCTAGGATGCAGCGAACTGAATTTGCGCGGATTAGGAAGTGTAGCTGCTATCAGCGCACACTCGCCACGAAACAGATCTTTCGCTTTCTTGTCGAAATGATATTCAGCAACCGCATCCACACCATAGATACCCGGTCCCATCTCAATGCTGTTGAGATAAACCTCCATGATGCGCTGCTTGCTCCACATCATTTCGATGAGGAAGGTAAAGTAGACTTCAAATCCCTTGCGGGTCCATGAACGGCCAGGCCACAGGAAGACATTCTTAGCAGTCTGCTGACTGATGGTACTGGCTCCATGCACCTTTCCGCCACGTGCATTATTCTTCGCCGCACTCTCGATGGCATTGAAGTCGAAACCGTGATGCTTCAGGAATCTCGCATCTTCGCTCGCCATCACCGCCACAGGCATGTGAGGCGAGATCTTATCCATCGAAATCCAATGATGATGCAGGGTAATACTCTCTCCATCAGCTACTTGCTGGAAGCATCGGATAAACATCAGAGGAGTGACATACACAGGAATGAACCTATATGCCACTACAGCAAGAATGGTGGTACTGAAAAACAGCACCACCACCCATTTTACTATATTCTTGATTTTCTTCAAAATCATCTATTTAGTTTTTCCCTCCCGGGAGCATGAAAGTTATTACTTCAATGTACCGTTGTTGGCTGCGTTAACCATAGCCTGGCTAGCATACATGTAAACCTCTACACGACGGTTCTGGGCACAAGCAGCAGTAGTATTAACAACAGGGTTAGCAGAACCCAAACCCTGAACATTCTTTACCTGACGGCTTGTAACACCGCAAGAAGCGAGATAGTTGTAAACTGCCTCAGCACGCTTCTGGCTCAATGGCAAGTTGATACCATCATTACCTGTAGCATCGGTATAACCCTGGATAGAAACCTCGCAGTCGGTATTGTTCTTCAATACACCGGCAAACTGAGCCAAATCAGTCTTTGCGCTACTGCTGAGAGTAGAACCATTAGTTGGGAAGAGGATACCAGAAGCAAATGTTACCTTAACGGCAGACAAGCCATTGGCATCTGTTACAGTCTCAACCTGTGCATTCTTCACCTGTTCAGCCTCAGCCTTTACCTTATCCATGTGCTTTCCTATGAGGTTACCAGCACCGCCACCAACAGCTGCACCGATAGCAGCACCTACGAGAGCACCGGTACCACGATGGCTATTGTTGAGCAATCCACCTACGAGAGCACCCAGAGCTGCACCAGAACCGGCACCTACAGCTGTACCTGTCTTCTGATTGGTTCCACAACTTGAAAAAAGCAAGCACAAAGAGAGGCCTGCAACTGCAAAATTAGTCTTTTTCATTTTAAAATCTCCTATATTTATGTTATTTAATTGCAAAGATAACTCTTTTTTCTCCATAATGGAGAGTTTTCTAATATTTTTTTGTATTTTTGCATGCAAATTTAAGGGTATTTGTCGAAATAGAGCTAGGAAATCACCTATTTGGGGGTGGAAAATCCCTAAAAGTCGGATTTCAGACACCTGCAGACAGATGAACTGCCGCCAGCAGATGATGAAGGCTCAAGCTTATACCTTAATATATATAACAGAAGAAATAAAAAACAAAATAAATAGAATAAAGCAATATGGCTAAAGAACTCAAGAATTTAACCAAGCGCGCTGACAACTACAGTCAGTGGTACAATGATTTGGTAGTAAAGGCTGATCTCGCTGAGTTGTCACCAGTTCGTGGTTGTATGATTATCAAACCATACGGTTACGCTATCTGGGAGAAGATGCAGCAACAGCTCGACAAGATGTTTAAGCAGACAGGTGTACAGAACGCATACTTCCCTCTCCTCATCCCGAAGAGTTTCTTCTCTCGTGAGGCTGAGCACGTGGCAGGTTTCGCCAAGGAGTGTGCCGTAGTTACCCACTACCGCCTCCGTTCTACAGAGGATGGCAAAGAGGTTGAGGTTGATCCTAACGCAAAGCTCGATGAGGAGCTCATCATCCGTCCTACTTCTGAGACCATCATCTGGAACACCTATAAGAACTGGATCCATTCATGGCGTGATCTCCCTATCCTCTGCAACCAGTGGTGTAACGTAATGCGTTGGGAGATGCGTACCCGTCCGTTCCTCCGTACTTCTGAGTTCCTCTGGCAGGAGGGTCATACCGCTCATGCCACTAAGGAAGAGGCTGAGGCAAAGGCTCAGGAGATGCTCAAGGTTTACGCTGAGTTTGCTGAAAACTACATGGGTGTTCCTGTATTGCAGGGTGTGAAGAGTGAGACTGAACGTTTCGCAGGTGCTCTCAACACCTATACCATCGAGGCAATGATGCAGGATGGCAAGGCTCTCCAGAGTGGTACTTCTCACTTCCTGGGTCAGAACTTCGCCAAGAGTTTCGATGTTACCTACTTGAACAAGGAGAACAAGCCTGAGTACGTATGGGCTACTTCATGGGGTGTTTCTACCCGACTGATGGGTGCCCTCATCATGGTTCATAGCGATGATAACGGTCTCGTATTGCCTCCAAAGCTGGCTCCTATCCAGGTGGTTATCGTTCCTATCAACAAAGGCGACGAGCAGTTGGCTCAGATTACTGCTAAGTTGCAGCCTGTCATCGACCAGCTCCGCGAGTTGGGCATCACCGTGAAGTATGATGACAACCCTGCCAAGCGTCCTGGCTTCAAGTTCGCTGACTATGAGTTGAAGGGTGTTCCTGTTCGTCTGGCTATGGGTGGCCGTGACTTGGAGAACAACACCATCGAGATTATGCGCCGTGATACCTTGGAGAAGGAGAACGTAAGCTTCGACGGTATCGTTGAGCGCGTAAAGAATATGCTGGAAGACATCCAGAAGAATATCTTCGAGAAGGCTCGTGCTTACCGTGATGCTCACGTTTATGAGTGCGACAACTACGAGGAGTTCAAGAAGCGTGTGAAGGACGGTGGTTTCTTCCTCTGCCATTGGGACGGTACAGCCGAGACCGAGGCTAAGATTAAGGAAGAGACTCAGGCTACCATCCGCTGCGTGCCTTTCGCTTACGAGCAGACTCCAGGTGTAGATATGGTAAGCGGCAAGCCAGCTGTAGCCCGTGTCATCATCGCAAGAAGCTATTAATCATCCCTGGTGTCGGGAGTTCATCCTGACACCATAATATATTTAATATGAGGCAGTTGATACTATACATCCTTTTTCTGGTGTCCATGGTCTTCTCAGGCTATGGAGAGGTATCTGCTGCCCCTATTTCTTTTACTCCCGAGGATTCTTATACCGAAGATGCAAGCCATAAGAAAGATGGTTTGGCGAAGGTTGAGTATGACAAGAGCCAGCCTGAGGCACAGCTTGAAAACGCCTCACAGCTTGCTTACCGCATCTGTAGCAGCCGTCCGCAGCGCTTATTGCCAAGTGGCAACATGCACAACAGTCAGACTGCCAGTAGATTGCTTACAAATAGAATCCGTTATTTATCATCCCTTTTATCAGCTATAGAAGGTGGCATGGAGCCTTTCCGACAGGAAACTGCCCCAATCCACTTTGATGTCGCCTGCAAGTATTATGTCATTTGCCTGCGACGTCTGCTCTGTTAGTGCTTATTCTTTTCTCTTTTTAAAATTTCATATAGGTTTATCGCATCTTTCCTAAGATTTGCGATAAGACTGGTTACACCCCTATTCAAAACAAAAAACAGTTCAATATATATTATTTTTCAAGAATTAAGAATAAGCAAATAACAGTATAAAATTATGGCAAAGATTAATCATTTAGAGATGGGTGCTGATGTTTTGGCACTCCAGGATGTACAGGTAAAGAAAGGTTTCATGGGTTTGACTGTCAAGCTCATCTATCAACCTACCAACAGTGTGATTAAGATAAAAGAGAAAGAATATTCTGTAGAGGATGGAAGAAAGCTTGAGAACATCCTCAGTGCAGCCCCTAAGGATGTAGAAACAGCGATCAGCAAATTCCCTGTTTCAGCCATCAGCATGGGTAATATGAAGTTACAGGCTTGCATCTCTGACGACCACCAGTTTGTTGCCACACAGCTCCTTGCCTTCAAGGATTTCAGTTACAAGCCGGTTACAGAGATGAAGACCTATACAGGAAAGACAGCCGAAGCTTTCGCTCAGTTGTTTTAGTTATATCACAGTTTCGGGACAGGGGACAGAACAAATCCTCTGTCCCTCTTTTATTTTATAGATATAGGATGAAATCTCGGTTCATTCCCTCTTCCCAATTACGGTAATGCTTAGGCGACAGACCGGTATGTTTCTTGAAGAAGGTTCCGAAGGCTGAAGCATTGGGAAAACTGAGTTCATTGGCTATCTGCTGTATCGTCTTCGTGGTGTTCTTCATCAGGTAGATACTGCGACGGATCATCGCCTTGAAAAGCAACTGCTGGACCGTCTGACCGCAAACCGACTTGACCAGTACCGACAGATATTTCGGTGTAAGACAGAGTTCGTCTGCATAGAAAGCCACACTGCGCTCACGCATATAGTTCTTCTCTATCAGCAGCACCAGCGACTCAAAGATGGCAATCTTCCGTTCCATCTCCTTGCCGGCAGCCTTGAACGATGCCGAGAAGATGCTGCACAAACGGTACGTAACAGCCATCAGCAACAGTTTCTGCTCATGCACACAATAGGCATCCAGTTCACCACTCTTCTCTTTTTCCAGCTCCAGTTTCCTCAGCATCAGGGCATAAGAAGTAAGCATATCCTCATAGCCCGTCGTCCTGACATGGCAGGGTTTGGGATAAATCGTAGCATAAAGACGCATGGTAACCACGGTATTACCCAACATGTGACGAATCTGTTCAGCACGGTAAAAAAGAAGGGTATATTTGAGGTTCTTGCCCGTTTCCTGCACATGAAACATCACTCCTTTGGAGAGGAAAACGGTTTCACCCTCAGATGCAACAAAGGATGTTCCGTCTACGCAGAAACGGAACATCCCCTGATGACAGATTACGATTCCGACATAGTCGGAGTAGAAAGGCTGCATCAACAGCTGAGGAAACTCATGAGCCTCATATATGATGATATTATCTGTTATTTTCATGATGAATATGGGTCTGTTATCTTCAGATTTAACTGCGAAGATAACAAAAATATCCATTCATCAGATGAGCAGCCTGTATCTTTTATGATATTTTAGCACTCCACTACCTTCTTCCCAGGGATTTCACATCTACATTCTTCAGCAGATACTCACGCGTCAGTTCCCCGATATTGCGCTTGCGCCAAGGGAGAACGAGCATCAGTCCGGCACACAGCAGACAGCCGTAGAAGGTCCAGCCTGCCATCTCCTTGATGCTCACCAGCGTGGCCTGTACCTGTACCTTTCCCTTCGTACTCATGGCAGCCATATTCTGTGCCTCGGTTACACTCTTGCCCTGATATTGCATGCCTCTCACCGTCTGGTCGTAAGTCTTCGCCGTCTCGATGTTCGTGCGGTCGTAATCCTGGGCAAAGCGGGTTACATAATACTGCTGTCTGTGCTGAAGCACATTGGTATAGAGCGCAGAGCCGATGCAAGGGGCAATGACCATACGAACGGTAAGCATGATGCAAACCCAGGTTGACATGAAGCGGTAAGGCATGCGCTGGTTGGCTATCGTGGAGATGAGCGAATAGAGCAGCATCATTCCTGTAGAACGGATGATGATAGGCCATTTCATACGTTCATACATGCCGTCGTTCTGTACCTCGAAATACATGTACAGCGCATAGGCTCCGATAAAGAGGAAGCCCAGACAGTACATCCACTTCAGGTGAACATTCTTGGCTCTGGCGATAACTGCAAATATCAGTCCCACGGTGTAGCCCACCATCACCCAGTTGCCTAGCGTGGCGTTCTGCCAGTTATCTATCTTCATACTCACATTGGTGAACACGTTGACAAACATGGCACTCGAATTGCAGACCATCAGCAGGAAGAAGAGCAGGATGCCGTAGTTGATGACCCTGAGCTGGAACACCTCCATGATGAAATAAGGTGAACGCCGCGTCTTCTCCAGATAGATGAACAGAGCGGTAAAGATAAGACAGACCACCGAAGAGAAACGGATGGTAGGATCATCAAACCAGTCGAGCGTCTTACCGAAAACCATGACATAAGCAAACGAACAGAGCATGATACTGAACACCGTAACATTGCCAAACTTCGACATCGTTATCGGGAACTTAGGCATCGGATACTTATGATAAGGCATGGTGAAGAACACGATGATGATGCCTGCCAGCATGAATGCCATCATGAAATGATAAACATACTGCCACTCATAGGCATAGGCAAGCCATGCCGTTAGCCAGGTTCCCAACTGTCCGATAATCATGAAGAAGAGATAGATAACCGGCTGCGACACCATCTTCTCCGAATCTACCGCATCCCATGCTTCCTCGGTAGTAGGCTCGCATCCCGGCGTGATATTCCTCGTAGCTTCTATTCCGAAACCATATCTGATGAGCACGAAGAGATGCGCCATCAGCAGCGTCTGGCGGACAAAACCCATCAGCAGACTGCACAGTCCGAGTATAAACAGCGAGTCGGTCTGGGCACACACGAAACTGAGGATAAAGAGAATGGAGAAGCCCACGATGCACATCATCTTCTCTCTACGTATGCACACCAGATCATAGAAGAACGGCGAGAAAGCCGCCATTCCTATCGAGGTGCAGAAGCCAGCAAAGGCGATGTATTCCGACTGGATGCCGAGTCCGCTCATCATCTCGCCGCTGTTGGCAGAATAGACGCCACTCATCGTAATCATCGGCACGAAGAGGATGATCATGAAGATGATGCCGAGCGGTTTGGGCACCCAATCATAAAACGGATAATTCTTATATTCTTCTTCCATATATTACTTCATTTCCATCTAGCTGTTTTTTACTTTCTCTCAGCCTTGACAACCACCATCATGCCGGCAGCAAGATGCTCATTATCCTCTTTGCTGAGGTTGTTGAAATCGATTCTTACAGGCACACGCTGCTGAATCTTGACAAAGTTGCCAGCCGAATTGTCTGTAGGTACCAGCGAATATTTCGAACCGGTAGCACCAGAAATGGCGGTCACCGTACCCTCAAACTCCTTGTTACTGATGGCATCTACGGTCATACGCACCTTCTGTCCTACATAGAGATTCTCTATCTGGGTTTCCTTATAGTTGGCAATCACCCATTTGTTGTTTGTTGGAATGATGTAGGTAATGGTGGTTCCTGCATTCACCATCTGTCCCTCCTCGATAGAGCGGCGACCCAGTTTACCATCACAAGGGGCCACAACCACACAGTAAGAGAGATTCAGCTTTGCCATCTCTACGGCAGCCTCGGCACGCTCGATGGAGGCAGCCACATTCTGCTTGCGGGTAGTTACCTCGTTTACACCCTTATAGGCAGCAGCCTGCTGCTTCTTTACCCCTTCGAGTTTCTTTCTGGTGGCTGCATATTCTACCTCCAACTGTTCGAGCTGGATAGGAGTAGCCGCCTTTTTTTCTACCAGGTTGCGATAGCGTTCGCAGTCCTTGGCGAGTTTGGCAAGTCGTACATTTATTTCATCGATAGATGCCTGATAGATAGAAGCTGATGTCTCGGTGGTCTGCTCTGTAGCATTGATGACATTGGCTCCTGCCTTGGCATCCTTGAGGGCTGCTTCAGCCTCCATCAGACGGATACGATACTCCCGGTCGTCGAGCACAAGGAGGGTATCTCCCTTGTGTACTTCCTGATGTTCTCTGAAGCATACCTTGGCGATATAGCCGGATGCACGGAGATTAACCGGTGATATATATTGTTCTATCTGAGCATCATTGCTCGTTTCGTTAGAGTTATAATCGAGGAAGAGGCATACGATTTTCCAGAGTCCGAAAGCCAGGATAGCAACACCTATCAGGCTGGCGATAATCTGTCTTACGCGCTGCTTCTTCAGTTTCTTCCTGGTTTCTTCGTGAGATACCTGTGTAGCCTCTGCTGTTTCTACATTTTTATTTTCGTTCTGTTCCATAGTTTTATTGTAATTTGGAATCAGGGAATATGAAGAAAAGTTTTTTACATCCCGTTTTCCTGTTTATATTTTATTTCTTAATGATTTATTCTTCTCCGTTATTTAGCAACCGAAATCTGGTTGAGCTGTCCAGTCAACTTGAGCAGCGAGAGATTGGCAACCTTGTAGCGATAGTAGGCTGTGAGATAATTGTTCATTGCCTCGCTCATACGCATCTCGTCCTGCAGCACCGCTGTCATCGAAGCCACACCCTCCTTATACTGGTCGGCTGTTACGTTGTAAACATCCTGCGCCATGGTATAATTATCAAACTGTTTCTTGTAGTTGCGCTGACTGTTGTTCACCTCGCTCACCGCATTCATATAGTTTGCCTGCAGTCCCTTCAGGGCATCCTCGTAACCGATACGTGCATTCTCCTCCTCTATCTTCGCCTTTCTGATTTTAGAACGCTTTTCAAAACCATCGAATACAGGCACTCTCAGTTGAATGCCCAGACCATTGGAACCATACCAGTGGTTTGACTCGCCCGAATGAATCCAGTGATCTATCCTATCGGTAAAGGCAGAATACATCAGGTTTCCGGTCAGCGAGAGCGATGGCAGATAGCCGTCCTTGGCAAGTTTGGTCTGCTTCTGGGTGAGCAATTTCTTCTGTTCCAGCAACTGGAGTTCGTAGAGTCCCGTATCCAGTCCGTCAGCCTTCACCATCTCAATCTTTCCCGGATCTACGGCTGTCACCTTCATCTCCTTCTCGGCAGGATAATCTATCACATACTTGAGCATGGTATACTGCTGTTCGAGCATGGCGATGGCGTTATCGCGCTGCACGGTGAGGTTCTCGATATTGAGATTCACTCGCTTCAGATCTACCTCCAGACTCATCTGGTTATCATAGAAAGCCTGGGTGATGTTTCTGAGTTCTACCAGTCGCTTGATATTGTCATCCGTCAGACGAATCTGCTCAGATGTGTTCTGCGCCATGTAATACATCTTGGCAGTCTGCACGATGAGGTCTTCACGCGCCTTCTCATAAGAGAGTTGGTTGAGTTTATCGGCAATCTTGGTGATATCGATGGCGGTAAGAATCATCTGGTTATACAGCGGCATCTGCAATTGTACACCCGCCGAAGCATTATACTGCAACGTCTTGGTTACATTATAAGGCTTGCCGTAAGCCGAGCCGTCGGTAACCGAAACAGGCGGCGTAAAGTTGTCGTTGAGCTGTGCCACCGCATTGATTTGCGGATAGAGTTTAGCCTGATTTTCGCTGATAGCGTACTTTCCCTTAGCTATTTCGTTTCGGCTGCTCTGGAGCGACAGGTTGTTATCCACTGCCATCTGCAGGCACTGGCTGAGCGTAAGCGTCTCCTGTGCGCCAAGAGTATGGAAAGCTCCGAGCGCGAAACATAAGATGATTATTTTCTTCATATCTTCTTAATGATTTCTATTGATTTACGTTTCATTTATTATCTGGATGCAAAGGTACAGCTTTTCGGTGATAAAAGACTATTCACATCTTATCACAATATGTTCAAAATTTCCGAAAATAACAATAAAAATAGGTCTAGCAACACCGCGCTAAGCGGGATCACTAGACCTATCTTCTTATCTATCAAGAACTTATATTCTTATTTTAGTCTTCATCAGCAAACTCATTCAGAGTATATGCGCTGCTGCCATCAAAGCAATGGGTACATACCTGGCACTTTGGAAGACCGATGGCCTCTACCAGCTGCTCGATGGTGTTGAACTTCAGGGAAGTCAAGCCCAACTGGTTAGCAATCTCATCTACCATTCTCTGATACTCAGGAGAACCGGTGGTAGCGTATTTCTCAAGATTCTTGTTGGCATCGCCCTCAAACTTCTCAATAATACGGCGGGTTATCAGCTCCATATCACTCTTTGAAGAAGTGAAGTTGATGAACGGACAGCCGTATACCAATGGAGGACATGCAATACGCATGTGGCACTCCTTCAAGCCTGCCTGGTCGAAAAGCACCTTAACATTGTCGCGAAGCTGGGTACCACGCACTATACTGTCATCGCAGAACAACACACGCTTGCCCTTCAGCATCGCCTTGTTAGGAATCAGCTTCATCTTGGCTACCAGTGAACGCATGCTCTGGTTGCTTGGAGTAAAACTGCGAGGCCATGTAGGCGTATACTTGGCAATACAACGCTGGTAAGGCACACCCTTGCCAGCAGCATAACCCATCGCCATACCCGTACCTGAATCAGGAATACCGCTGCAGCAGTCTACCTCCACATCATCGGTCTTGGCGAGATTAAAGCCGTTGGTAAAACGCGCCTCCTCTACATTCTTGCCCTCGTAGGTAGATGTAGGGAATCCGTAGTAAACCCAGAGGAAAGAGCAAACCTGCATCTTCTTGTTGGCAGGACGGATCTGCTCCATGCCATCAGCTTTAATCTTCACGATTTCGCCTGGTCCTACCTCATATGCTGTTTCATAATCGAGATTAGGGAACGAGGTGGTTTCGCTGGAAGCCGCATAGGCTCCTTCCTTCTTGCCGATGATGATTGGAGTACGTCCCCAACTGTCGCGCGCACAGATGATGCCATCCTCGGTAAGGATCATCATGGTGCAGGAACCTTTGATGTGATGGAAAACGTTTTCGATACCTTCTCTGAAGGTTTTACCCTGAATAATGAGCAGAGCCACCAACTCAGTAGGATTGGTACTACCCGAAGACATTTCAGCAAAGTGCATATTCTTTTCGAGCAGAAGCTGAGTAAGTTCATCCTTGTTTACTATCTTAGCTACAGTGCAAATGGCAAAGCGGCCAAGATGAGAGTTCATGATGAGTGGCTGGGCATCTGTATCGCTAATCACGCCGATGCCCGATGTAGCTCCTTCAAACTTGTCGAGTGTAGATTCAAACTTCGTTCTGAAGTATGAACTTTCCAGATTGTGGATAGAGCGCACGAAGCCCTTCTCACTACTGTAGGTTGCCAAACCGCCCCGGCGTGTGCCGAGATGTGAGTTGTAATCTGTGCCGTAAAAGAGATCAGCGACACAGCTTTTCTTGGAAATAGTTCCGAAAATGCCTCCCATAAGAGTATAATTCTATGTTATAATTTTGTAATATGGGTGCAAAGATAAATAAAAATCAGAAAATATGCAAGTCTTTTTGCTTTTTTTCTATAAAAACATGATTATGAGGGTAACTTGCTACCCTATTTCGAGAAGAATAAACGGCTACTGAAACGAAAAGCGCTCCGGCAATAATTACCGGAGCGCCATGATATGATTTCCTATGAAATTAATCCAACTTCAGGCTCTTCTTGATAGCCTCGATCTTATCCATTGCAGCAGCTGTGCAGCGGTTGTAGCAACCAGCGCACTTGAATGAAGGATCCTTAACCTCAATATAGAACTTGATCTTAGGCTCTGTACCTGATGGACGGACACTTACCTTGGTGTTGTCATCGCAGAACCACTGGAGTACATTGCTTGTAGCAGGCATATCGAGCTTCTCTACGCTGCCGTCAGCATGCTTAACCTCCAAAGACTGATAGTCCTTCCAGGTTACCACCTTGCTGCCACCCAACTCCTGTGGAGGGTTGGCACGAAAGTCTGTCATCATCTGCTTAATCTCGTCAGCACCGGTCTTACCTGGGCGAACTACATTTACTGTGAACTCCTTGCTGAAGCCATACTCTGCATAAATCTGCATCAGGAGGTCGTAGAGAGTCTTGCCCTGATCCTTAGCCCATGCTGCAATCTCGCAAATCAGACAGATAGATGCAGGAGCATCCTTATCGCGTACCTTATCGTATGGCAAGAAACCGAAGCTCTCCTCACCACCACCGATGTACTGCTGCTTGCCCTCAGAGATAGCAATCTCGCGTGCAATCCACTTGAAACCGGTGTAGCAATCGCGCAACTCTACGTTGTTCTTCTTGGCAATCTCAGCGATAACTTCTGTTGTTACGATGGTCTTTACAAGGAAGTCTGTTGGCTTCAACTTGCCCAACTTCTTCTTGTTCTCAATGATGTAGTAGCAGAACATCATGGCTGTCTGGTTACCGTTGATGATCATCCACTCGCCCTTGTCGTCGCGGCAAACGATAGCCAGGCGGTCAGCATCTGGGTCAGTAGCAACCACGAGGTCAGCGTTCAACTTGGTACCGAGCTTCATACCGAGAGTCATAGCCTCTGCATTCTCTGGGTTTGGAGAAACGACTGTTGGGAAGTTGCCATCTACAACCATCTGCTCAGGAACTACATTGATGTTCTGGAAGCCCCAAGAACGCAGACAGAGAGGAACGATGACACGACCTGTACCATGCATAGCTGAATAAACGATGTTGAGGTCTTTCTGACGGTTGATGACATCCTGGTCAATCATAGCAGAATGAACGGCTGTCATGTAGTCGTAATCCATCTCACCACCGATAATCTTGATCTTATCCCAGTTAGCCTCAAACTTCACCTGGTCGATAGTAACCTTGTTTACCTCCTCGATAATACCTGTATCGTGTGGAGCCAGAACCTGAGCACCGTCGCTCCAGTAAGCCTTGTAACCGTTGTACTCCTTAGGGTTGTGAGAAGCTGTTACGTTGACACCGGCCTTTGCACTGAGCTCACGGATAGCGAAAGAAATCTCTGGTGTAGGACGGAGGCTCTCGAAGAGATAAGCCTTGATGCCATTGGCAGAGAAGATGGCAGCTACGGTCTCAGCGAAGAGACGGGAATTGTTACGGCAGTCGTGACCTACCACTACAGAAAGGTTCTCCTCACCTGGGAAAGCCTTGAGGATGTAGTTAGCAAAGCCCTGTGTAGCCATACCAACGATATACTTGTTCATGCGGTTGGTACCTGCGCCCATGATACCGCGCAAACCACCAGTACCGAACTCCAAGTTCTGATAGAATGCATCAACGAGAGCAGACTTGTCCTCTGCGTCGAGCATTGCCTTTACTTCCTTACGGGTTTCTTCGTCAAAAGCAGGTGTAAGCCACTGCTGTGCTCTTTCTTCACACTGCTTAATCAATTCTGCGTTATTAGCCATAGTTTGATTATATTATGTTATTAATTAATTCTTATCGAGAAGGATGTGCACGAAAACAATGCATAATTTCTCTATTTGCGTACAAAGTTATATAAAAATTTTGATAAACCAAGCAAGAATGAAGTTTTTTTTGTATTTTTGCACATTGAAATGGAATTGAAAATAGAATAAAGCTCATATTTAGCAATATTATATTGGTAAGATAGCAAAAGTTGAATGAACAAAATATAAAACAATAGAATATGGAAGTATATTACACGGGCGTCATCATCGCCGTATCCACTTTTTTAATAATAGGTATCTTTCACCCTATCGTCATGAAGACGGAATATTATACGGGCACCCGCTATTGGTGGGTTTTCCTCGTTGCAGGCATCATCTGCATAGGAGCTGCCTTCCTGGTTGCCAACGTGCTCTTCTCTGCCATACTGGGCGTAGTAGGTGCTTCATGCCTTTGGAGCATCGGTGAACTCTTCGAACAGAGACAACGCTGCGAGAAAGGCTGGTTCCCGAAGAATCCGAAAAGAATAGGAACAGGATATTACAGGGACGAGAAGAAGTGAAGAACGAGGAAAAGTGAAGAACGAAGAAACAACGTTCGACGGACGAAGTGAAAGTCAATTCAAGTGTAAAGTGTATAGGAAGAAAACGCCAACGAAATGAAGACAGAACTCATTCTGGTCGGAAAGACCGTAAACAAGCATTTCATTGCGGGCATCAAGGATTATGCCGAGCGCATCACCCATTATATGCCTTTCAATATAACAACCATTCCTGAGCTCAAGAACACCAAGAGTCTCAGCGAACAGCAGCAGAAGGAACGGGAAGGAGAACTGATTCTGAAACTCCTCCAGCCTTCGGATACGGTGGTGCTGATGGATGAACATGGACAGGAATTCCGAAGCATCGAGTTTGCCAAATGGATAGAGCGCAAGCAGGCCACGGCAAGAAGGCTCGTCTTTGTCATCGGCGGTCCTTACGGTTTCTCACCGTCTGTCTACGACCGCGCCAACGAGAAGATTTCCCTCTCCAAGATGACCTTCTCGCATCAGATGGTGCGCCTTATCTTTACCGAGGCGCTCTATCGCGCATGTACTATTATAAAAGGTGAACCTTACCACCATGAATAAAGGTAAAAAAGTTAAAAGGTAAAAAAATGGGGAAAGATAAATATATAGAAATAAAAGGGGCAAGAGCCAACAACCTTAAGAATATCGATGTGAAGATACCTCAGGGCAAGTTTGTTGCCATTACGGGTGTCTCGGGATCGGGAAAATCATCGTTGGCTTTTGATACCTTATATGCTGAGGGCCAGCGCCGCTATGTGGAGTCGCTCTCTTCGTACGCACGCCAGTTTCTGGGACGTATGAGCAAACCGGAATGTGATTTCATCAAAGGATTGCCACCTGCCATCGCCATCGAACAGAAAGTGATTTCGCGCAACCCACGATCTACCGTGGGCACCAACACCGAAATCTACGAATACCTGCGACTGCTCTACGCACGCATCGGAAAAACCTATTCGCCTATCAGCGGACAGGAGGTGAAACGCCATACTACCGAAGATGTACTCGCCTGTACCCGACAGTATTCCCAGGGTACCAGGTTTGTCATCCTCGCCCCTATCCACGTCATCGAAGGGCGCAGTCTGGGCAAACAGCTGGAGATGTACAACCAGGAAGGTTACGCGCGTATATATATAAAAGGTGAATTCGTGCGTATCGAAGACTTCATGGAGCAGGCGGATAAGGAACTGCTGGAAGTAAGCGGCGACAAACTGAGAAAGAGAATACAACAGAAGGATGAAGAAATCTTCCTGGTCATCGATCGTGCTTCGGTAAGCGATGAGAAGGATGATATCAGCCGACTGATGGATTCTGCCGAAACTGCCTTCTATGAGGGAGATGGAGCCTGCCGCCTCGTCTTCCTGCCAAGCAACATCTGCTACGACTTCTCTACCCGGTTCGAAGCTGACGGCATGCAGTTTGAAGAGCCTACCGACAACATGTTTGCCTTCAACTCCCCTCTCGGAGCCTGCCCTACCTGCGAAGGTTTCGGCAGCATAATAGGCATCGATGAGAAACTCGTCATCCCGAACACTTCGATGAGCGTATATGACGGATGTGTGGTTTGCTGGCGAGGCGAAAAGATGGGTATGTGGCTCAAGGAATTCATCCGCAGAGCTGCAGAATACGACTTCCCTATCTTCAAGCCTTACTTCGAACTGACTCAGCAGCAGAAGGACTGGCTGTGGCACGGTCTGCCTGGCGAGAAGAAACGCAAACAGCAGGAAAGGGTGAGCATCGATGAGTTCTTCAGAATGGTAAAGGAGAACCAATACAAGATACAATACCGCGTGATGTTGAGCCGATTCCGTGGAAAGACGATTTGTCCTGACTGCCATGGTACCCGACTCAAGAAGGAAGCCAACTATGTGAAGATTGGCGGAAAGAGCATCACCGAACTGGTTGAGATGTCGATTGTGAACCTGAGCGAATGGTTCAAGAAACTGGAACTCTCTGAGCATGAGAAGGAAATCAGCAAGCGTCTGCTCACCGAAATCACCCACCGCCTGCAGTTCCTCCTGGATGTTGGTCTGGGTTATCTTACGCTCAACCGACTCTCCAACACCCTCTCCGGAGGTGAGAGTCAGCGCATCAACCTGACCACCAACCTGGGCTCATCGCTCGTGGGTAGCGTATATATCCTCGATGAACCTAGTATCGGACTCCATAGCCGCGATACCGCCCGACTGATTAAGGTGCTGAAAGAACTGCAGCAACTGGGCAATACGGTGGTTGTGGTAGAACACGACGAAGAGATTATGCGGGCAGCCGACTATCTCATCGATATCGGTCCCGATGCCGGCAGACTGGGCGGAAGAGTGGTCTACGCCGGTCCGTCATCAGAATATTCTACCACCGATAAGGCTGAACAGGAAAAGCTGCTGGCTGAATATCCGGAGAGTTATACCATCAAGTACCTTACCCACAACGAGGAGATAAAGGTGCCAACGAGCCACCGTGCCTGGAACCAGTATATCGAAATCAAGGGAGCCCGGATGAACAATCTGCGCGGCATCGACGTTAAGATACCGCTCAATGTATTCACCTGTGTAACCGGCGTATCAGGCTCAGGCAAGAGTTCGCTCATCAAGGGAATCCTCTATCCTGCCATGCGTCGCCGTCTGGACCTCGTAGCAGATGCACCAGGCGAATATGCATCGATGGAAGGCGACTGGAAGAGCATCAGTCATGTAGAGTTTGTTGACCAGAACCCTATCGGAAAGAGTACCCGCAGCAACCCTGCCACCTATCTGAAGGCGTACGATGCAATACGTGCCCTCTTTGCCAACCAGCCACTGGCTAAGCAGATGGGATTCACGCCCCAGTACTTCTCTTTCAATACCGAAGGCGGAAGATGCGAGGAATGTAAGGGCGCGGGATATGTTACCATCGAGATGCAGTTTATGGCAGACCTCACGCTGACCTGCGAGGCTTGTAAGGGCAAGCGGTTCAAGCACGATATCCTGGAGGTACGCTATGGCGGAAAAGACGTCAATGATGTGCTGAACATGACGGTAAATGAGGCCATTGAGTTCTTCAGCGATGAAAAGCTGCAGCGCAACGAGGGCGACTTCGACAACTGCCGCATCATCGTAAACCGCCTGAAGCCGCTTCAGGATGTAGGTCTGGGCTATATCAAACTCGGTCAGAATTCAAGTTCGCTTTCGGGTGGTGAGAATCAGCGTGTAAAGCTCGCCTTCTTCATAGGTAAGGAGGAACAGGAGCCTACGCTCTTCATCTTCGACGAGCCTACCACGGGTCTTCACTTCCACGACATCAAGCGCCTGCTCCATGCCTTCAATGCCCTGATAGAAAGGGGTCATTCGCTGGTAGTGATTGAGCACAATCTGGATGTCATCAAGTGTGCCGACTATATCATCGACCTCGGTCCTGAAGGCGGCGATAAAGGCGGCAATCTCGTTGTTGCCGGAACTCCGGAAGAAGTAGCTGCCTGCAAGGCAAGCCTTACCGGAAAGTTCTTGCGTTAAATTTAAGTTTCAGGGCGTATTGGGTAATTCCACCCACACAGGGTGAAAATACGATATCAGTGGAATCCGACAACCGCCGGATTCCACTTTTTTATTTAAAAAACCAATTCAAAAGAATTATCTGTTATAAAAGTAACTATCATCGAAGGCAGCTTCGATAAGGCGTTGCTTCACTCGGGCGTATTCTGCCGAGTCTTCGATAAAGTACCGAAGAGCAGAAACAATCCTCACATAAACACTGAGCCGATAATCGCCCTTACCCTTTTAGATTGCAAAAACATTTTCCTTATGCATCTCAGCATAAAACATCAGATCAGAACCAGAAACATGATGGTTCTTCATCACTTCACTCAGAACAACACCGAAACGGCTGTTGTCTGCATTAAAATTTTTAATTTTCATCTTAAAATAATTTAAAATGTTGAATATATTTATTTACAAGTTCCCACTACGGGAACTCTCTTTTATTTTCTTTTTAGTATCTTTGCACCATGTATTACAGATCCAACAATCTGCATACCTATAAAAGAACGTATAACCGATACATATATTGTATAACAATATAAAATTTTTAGGAGATGATGAACATCAGTACATTCATTAACATGGCCAGCAAGATTCCTTCACCTGGCCAGTTGGAAGGCCTGGTAACCTTCATGAAGGAAGATGAGAAACTCAGGTTTTTCACCGAGTCTTACCGGAAAACGGGGAATAAGTCGTACAAGCACGATGCACCCCTCTTCGCCGTAGCCTGCATCTTCGAAGGCGGAAAAGGCAAGGACAACATCCGGAGCCTCACACATCTGTCGCTGGTCGACTTCGACCACATCACAGAAAAACCGGATGACGGCACCCTGCGCTCGCTCAAAGAGAGAATCTGCCACGATGCCCACACCCTGCTCTGCTACGTTACCATGAGCGGCAACGGACTGCGCGTCATCTACCGCTACGAAGGCGATGATTATCCCGCCGCCTTCGCCATGGGAAACGACTACTATGCGCATCTCATCGGCAAGGAAAGCGATCCGCTCTGCAAGAACATCACAAGGCTCAGCGGACTCGCCTACGACCCCGAAGTCTATTTCAATCCTGAAGCCACAGCCTTCAGCGCCGAGGAAATCAGCTATTTCCATTCCGCTACGCTCAAGACCGCCCAGAAGAAAAAGAAACAGGAACGCATCGCCGACTACTACGAGCAGATCGTCAAACCCAAGCTGGAAAACGAAAAGATCAGGTACGAACCCGGCAACCACAACCAGTATGTGATGCGGGTGGGCTACATGATGGCTAAGAAGCGGTACGACAGGAAAGAAGCCACCCAGTGGGCTATCAGGCAGTTTCCCGAATACGACGACGTAGAACAGGTGTTCAAATCGTGCTACGACAACACCACTCACCCACAGAAGATGAAGGCTGAAACCGGAAAGATTCCCTATGCCACCGTAGATGAAATCAAAGACTTCCTCGACGGGCATATCAAACTCCGCTTCAACCTCATCACCCTGCGCTACGAGTATCTGAAGGAGAAATGGCGAATCCTCCAGGACCGCAATCTGAATACGCTATGGAGCAACATGTCGCTAACCGCAAGGGTGAGCAAGAGCGACATGATCAATGTCATCGAGAGCGACTATAGCCCGCCCTACAATCCCTTCACCGATTATCTGGAGAATCTCCCACCCTGGCAGGAAGGCGACAAGGACTATATTGCCGAACTCGCTGCCACGGTAAAGATGAAGGGAGACCCCGTGATGCCCTTCTGTGAAGCCCTCAGGAAATGGCTCGTGGCGATGATAGCAGGATGGATAGACGAAGGTGCCGTAAACAATGTCATCCTGGTATTCATCGGCAGACAGGGCGCCTACAAGACCACCTGGTTCAACTATCTTCTGCCGCCGGAACTGAAGCAATACTTCTATACGAAGGCGAATGCCAGGCGCATGACGAAGGATGATATCATCGCCCTTTCGCAGTATGCACTCATCTGTTATGAAGAGCTCGACACGATGAGTCCATCGGAACTGAACCAGCTGAAGGCTGTGGTAACGATGCAGTATACCAACGAAAGGGCGGCATACGGCCATTATGCCGAGCAGCGCAAGCATATCAACACCTTCTACGGCACGGGCAACAATCCCGAGTTTTTGAGCGACCCTACCGGTAACCGTCGCTGGCTGCCCTACGAGATAGAGAGCATCCTCTCACCCCGTGAGCATCCGTTCAATTACGAAGGCATCTACGCCCAGGCTTACGCCCTCTACAAGAGTGATTTCCGCTACTGGTTCACCGATGAGGAGATAGAAAAGCAGAACCGGCACAACCGCGCTTTTGAGGCGCCCAGACTAGAACAGGAACTTGTGGATCTCTACTTCCGAAAGCCAACGGAGGCGGAGACAGGGGAGTTCGTGTCCATAGCCAGAGCGATGCAGATCATCAGTTGCAACATCTCCCAGAAGCTGAACAGTTCGAAACTGGGCAAGGCTTTCAATGATCTCGGATTCGAAAAGATGCGCACCAAGCACAGCCGTGGTTACAGGGCAATCGTCCGTACAGCCGAGGAAATCAAGGCTTACCAGGTATCCGTCTGCATCAACCCACCGCAATGCGATGATGATGCCCCGTTCTAGCCGTTCCTCCAAACCTTCGGTTCCATCCGGTTCAGGGTGACACGGTGACACGGTGACACGAGTTTTTCAACATTTCGCCTCGCACGCGGGCAGGCAGGAACTTTCGGCCTGATTTTTCCTGCCTGCCCGCGCGAGAGTAAATCTTCAGAATTCCCTGTCACCCCTGTCACCCTGTCACCCGGAAGCCAGTTACTTCCGAAACGGAAACCAAGGACTTACGGTGCAAAAGTCAGAGACTTACGATGCAAAAGTCAGTAGCTTATGAACCGCAACTCAATCATAAACCCCTTAAAAAATCAAACAAAACTATGGATTTAAGAAGTTATACCAAGCAAGAGCTAGCTCTTCTGTATTTTCCCGATGCTACTCCAGCAGTAGCCAGTGCTCACCTGATGCGATGGATCCAGCGCATCCCCGACCTTCTCCAGAAGCTCGCCGCCACCGGTTACGGCAAGAACTGCAAGGAGTTCACCCCGATGCAAGTCTCCTACATTCTCTACTTCCTCGGTGAGCCCTAACCCTGTTCCGCCTAATCTGAAAATGAGCCAACAAAAGGTACTTCTAACTGAAGACATCATACAATAGGAAAAAGGGTCTATACACCCTTTTGTCGAGGTGTATAGACCCTTGGAACAACCGCAAAGTATGGGTTGATAATTATGCCAGATATTTTGTAGATCCATTTGGCATAAACCAAAACACAATACTATGCAGGATCACAATCTTCACCAGTGAATCGAACCTGCTCATAGCCTTCTGGCAATGGGTTAGACCCAGCTAATAGAACACAGGAATTTTCCAACTCAACTACAGTGATTGATGGTTTCTGATAATTCTTTTTCATATTCCTTACTTTTTAAATTTTACATATCTATTTCACATATTTTTTGCCATTTTTGATATAGATGCCATGAGTAGGCTCTTTGCTGAGCTTACGACCTTGCAAGTCATATATACCATTTAGAGATGTGTTATCAGCCTCATTGTTGGTTATAACTTGGATGCCCTTTATGGCAGTTGTTGCTCCCTCGCCGACCTCATCTATGCTGATAGAACGGGATTTTGTGCCTGTGACATGTTAGAACTATTACGATTACTTACCGTAAGATACCAACGCTGTGCACCAACTTCGGTAGAAGGGTTTAACGGAGCTATGAGTCCTTGCTTGTTGAGAGCATATACGGCAACTGATGATTCATCCTGACCTAATCCACTTTGTGGAGTGTAGATGCCAGTGAAGTTATACTTGCGAGTCATGCTCATGCAGTAGTATGTCTTCGATTCTGCCTTATGCAACTTGACATTATTGATAGTGATAGTCTTGCTTCCGCTATCTTTTGTTCTCAACAAGTATGGGGTGTTAGCCTCAAACTCTCCAGATGTAGCCTTCTTCACTTCGAGTACCGTCTCATAGCCGCTGCCATCTTTCTTCTCGTACTCATGGAAATTGTTGATGCTTGCCACGGTGATGCCGTTGTCTGTCCAGTCTGTAGCCTGAGTCTCGAAAGGCACGTACACAGCCTGCCACTGGTCTGCGCCGAGATAGTTGCGTGTATTTCAGCGTTGGGGCAGTGAAGTCCACAGGGCTGTCGTAAGCCGCATTGTCATTGATGTCAACAGGCTCGGCTGCCTTGTATGAACCGTCAGACTCCGCTGTTAGCTTAATAATGTTGTCTTTGTTGCCACAGAAGTCCTTGATGTACTTTGTTCCATCTTTTAATTGTGGCATATAGCGCATTCCTCGCTATAAAGATTTGACGTTCCTTCATCAGCCTTTTCTGCCATCTGATAGTTGTGAGACAACTTGTCGCCTTCTGGTTTGTTTGCATATTCACCAATACGGGTTGTCCCGTCGCAAGAGAAGAGGGGTGCTTTATATACAGTATTGTGGTCAGTGGATTTCAAGACTGGATAAGCGTCAGCATTCTCACCCAACTTCTGATACCATGCCAAGGTGCTTTCTTCGGTAGAAACAGATTTGGAACCATTAAGTAGCCATGCCACCTCGCCACTTTTAAACCGATCTTTGGACATTTCCACTGCCTTGCCATTCTCATCATCCTTTCCTCCTATACCGCCTTTACCGTCTGCGACTGTGCCACTAAGATAATAGCAATTTGTTATTGGACCTTCATAGTTATCGCCGCACACGCCGCCGACAGAATATTGTCCGCTTACAGAAGCTGTGTTATAGCAGCTTTTGATTGTGCCACCATAGTTATAGCCGCACACGCCGCCGATATTAAGAACATCATAATCACCTGTTCCGCTGACAGTGCCTTCATTAAAGCTGTTTTCTATTATTCCGCCTTTTTCATTATATCTTCTTTCATTATATCCGCACACGCCGCCTATTGTTTCTTTTCCTCTGACAGAACCTGTATTTTTGCAATCTTTGACAGTGCCACTGTTATAGCCGCACACGCCGCCTATTCTATACTCGTTTTCTTTGCCAATTACAGTGCTGCTGTTAGAACAGTTTTGGAGTTCGCCAGAATTCGATCCGCACACGCCGCCTATATACGGACAGTTACTGGACTGAAAATATGAATCCGAAACTCCTACGTTGGAAATCTTGCCTTCGGCTCCTATGCAGCCAAACAAGCCAACATACCATGAGTTAGATTTATTGAAATACAATCCGCTGATGGTGTGTCCATTGCCATCAAAGGTGCCAGTATATGCATCATCATCAGAAGAAGATTTACCAATAGGTATCCATTCTATAAAGTCGTTTCCGCTTACCAGATCTTTATTTGGGTCAAGAACGCCCGTGTTCACGATAATGTCATCCGTGAGGATTGCATTGGCAGATAAATCCTTTTTGACGCCTGGAAGCGTACCATTCACCAGACCTGCAAACCAATAAAGTTCTTCAGCAGTACCAATTTTATATGGGGTCCCTGCGCCATCACCTTCCGGTATTTTTAGATCAATACTTTTCGCCAACATCATGGTTGGCATAATCATGGTTGTCACGAACAAAAGCATCGTGAAAAGCCATCTCAATTTTACAAAATTCGTTTTCATATTGTTAGTTATTAAATTAATAATTTCTTGTAAAAAAAATACTTTTGTGCATTCAGCCAAATCTTGCCACTATGCAGCGGCATTATCCACCGAAGCACCTATTCTCTCATTGCCGTCAGATATACTGTCATTCCCAGGATGATGACGAAAGACTGTCTGAGAAACAGATAGATATAATATCTTCCTCTCTTGATGAAATCACAGAAGCTGTAGCGAGCCTTGTTGTTTCCATCAAGATATATCCTGTAGTCTTGAACCATGGCATAGCTCATGACTATGGCGAACAGCAGAAGAAACAATGCCACTATAAAAATAGCCTGTTCCTCTTTCGTGAAAGTCTCTATCATATTTTCCATGGTGCAAATATAGTATTTTTTTCGAAAAAAGTGTTGCTTTCCTATAAAAAAGTGTCTATTTTCTATGTTTTAGGTGTCTACTTCCTGCAAGTAGTCCCCCTTTTAACAATTTGTTCCCTTCAGTGATGCGTTTTCCTGGTATTTATCGAAAAATGGTTAATCCTGCTTTTTATCCTCCGGGGCTACATTTTCAGCCATTTTCTCCCGCCATTCGGTAGGAGTACAGCCTTCCTTTAACTTGAAAATGCGGTATAGATAGGTTCGGGCAGAGAAGCCACAAAACGTACCTTGGCAAGCCAGAGGCGGAAGGTGAAGTTTAGGCATGAAGTGAAGTAGCGTGTATCCCCCGCCGGCGCACCAGTCTTCCAGTTTCTTTCACTTCTCTTTCCGGAGTCTTTCAGAAAGCTTCGGGTGTAAAGTCTTTTCCTTGTCAGTATATTCAAGTAACTTGCGAAACTATAGTTACCATATACTTCCTTACTGAACTTTCGCATGTTTTGCCCCACACGCCCTGAAAGGGCAGAAGCCCCTAGCCCAGGGCATCGCCCTTTCAGGGCGTGTGGGGTAAAACTCGCGAAACTTGAATAAGATTCAAGCAAATGATGATTGATTATAATGGGCTTATAAACTCCAGAAAAAAAGAATCTATGAAAAAGTATGATAAAACATGAGCAAGTATGAGCAACTGTGAGTTGACCCCTCACCGATTTCGTATCTTTGCATTGTGGTTCAGAGATAACATCTCATACCACCAAGAGGCAATGCGCAGCGCCCCCTACAACACAAACACAATTTATTAACCTTAAAAATGAAGACACTATGATTCTGTACACATTGAAGAAGTATGTCAACGAGAAGTTGAGCGCCGCTAACGGCAAGTTTTTCGCTTACCCTGTAATCACCCAGACCTATGGTCTTGATGAACTCGCAGAGCACATGGAAAGTCACAACACCCCGTTCTCAAAGGGAGCCATCAAAGGTATGCTCACCGACATGGTGAGCTGCGTAAGAGAACTGGTTCTGCAGGGTATCGCCGTGAAGATTCCCGACCTCGCCATTTTCAGCATCGGCATCAAGAACAAGGAAGGTGCTGCCTCCGAGAAGGAGTTCAGCATCACCAAGAACATTGCCGGACTGAAGCTCCGTGCCCGTGGCACCGGTGAGTTCAAGGCAAACAGTCTGAACCTCGATGCATCCCTGAAGAAGGCTACAGCCGTAACAGGAGATGTTACTCCACCAGACGGCGGTAAGGATAACACAGGCGATACTACCCAGGGTGGCGGCACAAGCCAGGGTGGCGACTCAACACAGACTGGCGGATCAGGCAACACCGAGAGCAGCGGCTCCGATGGTGGCGACGGCCTGGAGTAACCCCCTCGCCAGTAGATGAAGAAAGAAGGTTTTAGACAGGATGCAGTCCGGGATTCGGCTATAGCACCCCCGGCTATTCATCAATATAGCAAGCATCATTGAAACACGCGCTATCAAGCCCATCTGCTCATCCTGTCAGCCTTCCTTCTCCAGTATCGCCCGGATATAGGAAATTCGAGCCCCCAATCCATTTATTAACCTTAAAAATCAAATGAAAATGAAAAGAGAAACACTCAAGAAAATTCTGAATTTCGTCATTACCGTTCTCACCGCCGTAGCCTCTGCCTTTTGTGTGCAGAGCTGCCAGTAGTATCAACCCTTTAAAGATTCAGCACTATGAAAAACACAAGAAAAATATCACTTATTGTCATTCACTGTTCTGCCACCCGCGTCACGCAGGACTTCACCTTCGAAAAGCTCGAAGCCTGTCATTTAGCCCGTGGTTTCCGCAGCATCGGTTATCACTATTACATCACGAAAGACGGCGTCATCTACCCCGGACGTCCCGAATCAGAAATCGGCGCCCACGCCCGCCATTTCAATGCACACAGTATCGGCATCTGTTACGAAGGCGGTCTCGACGCCGACGGCAATCCGGCAGATACCCGTACGAAGGCTCAGAAGCAGTCGCTCCAGAATCTCCTGACGAGTCTGTGCGTAGACTATCCCGAAGCCGAGATCCTAGGTCATCGTGATCTCCCGAACGTCCACAAGTCCTGTCCCTGCTTCAGTGTTCAGGCTTGGCTGAATGAAATCAAATTCCACATTTAGCCCTCTATTCAGTTGATATTGTTCATACTTTATTATTTTTCTACTCTCTCCCCCTATCTTAAGTGATTAAGGTTGGGGGATTTTTTGTTCAGGAATCTGCAAACTTCTTCATAATGAGGAGTATTGCGCCCCCACTTTTCCACAGAAAAGAAGGCTGTAACATGAAATATAAGGCATAATTGTTTTAAATAATGTAAAAAAGTAACGTAATACTAAACTTTATATGTACTTTTGCATCGAATTAAATAAAAATAAGAAACAAATTAAAGAGAAAATATAAAAAAGAAGAAAGGATATGAAGATGAAAAGAATCATATTGACACTCACTATGCTGGTGGCTCTTGTAGCTACTGCATCTGCTCAGGCAGAGATTAAGTTCGACAAACTGATACACAACTTCGGTTCGTTCGAAGAGTCAAACCCGGTACAGAAGGCTACCTTTACCTTCACCAATGTGGGCAACAAGCCTTTGATTATCAACCAGGCTATTGCCAGCTGCGGCTGTACCATACCTTCTTACACCAAGAAGCCTATCGCTCCAGGCGAGAAGGGACAGATTAGTGTTACCTATAACGGCAAGGGCATGTTCCCTGGTCATTTCAAGAAGAGCATCACCGTCCGTTCTAACGGCAATGTAGAAATGTCACGTCTCTATATAGAAGGTGTTATGACAGAAAAGAAATAATCTAGCTCAATACATATTTAAAAGTAAGCATGATTTTCTATTTCTCCGGAACTGGAAATACCAAGTGGGCAGCAGCCAGACTGGCAGCGGCTACACACGAAGACTTGATTCCTATCGCCCCCTATATGCGGGCGGACGATTCAAGCCACAATATAGCCGAGCCGTTTATTCTGAAAGAGAATGAACGGCTCGGATTCGTTTTCCCCGTACATGGCTGGAGGGTTCCACGCCTTGTAAGGGAGTTTATCAGGAAGATGAAGATACGGAGAGAAACTCCTGATGCTACTGCTGAAGACAAGGAGACGTTCAGGAAACATCCTTTCGCCTATTGCGTCTGTACTGCAGGCGACAGCATCGGACTCACCATCAAAAACCTCAACGATACGATTGCGCTGAATGCATCGCTTCAGGCATTGGGCATCACGGAGGTTTCTGCTTCCTACTCGCTCATCATGCCGGAATCTTATGTGGGACTTCCTTTCATGGATGTTGATCCGAAGGAGCGCGAAGTTCGTAAGAAATCGAAATCGGCACAGGAACTGGCGGTTATCTGCGAAGAGATATTCGACAGGAAAGAGGGCGTGAACCGTCTGGTAAAAGGTCCTATCCCCTGGTTCTTCACCAAGGTTGTGGGCGGATTCTTTGAGAAGGTGCTCATCACCGACAAGCGGTTTCATGTGGAGAAAGACAAGTGCGTGAAGTGCGGCATCTGTGCCAACGTCTGTCCTGTAGGTGATATCAAGGGCGGTCATGGAGAATATCCGGAATGGCTGCATCACAAGGATTGCCTCACCTGCTTTACCTGCTATCACCATTGTCCGCATCACGCCATCGAGTTTGGTCACCAGACTCAGAAGAAAGGACAATACTTTTATAAATAATCCCCCATCTACCCTAACTGTTTATGAAGAAGGCAATCATCTCTCTGGCGCTCGCCTTCCTGGGCATCGCCAATCTCTATGCCGTAAAGGCTAAACCGGGCATCGCCAAGATTATGCTGGCTGATGGAACCGTAGCATGTGCTACCCTGCATGGCGACGAAACCTTCCACTACTACATGCTGCTGGACGGTACGCCCCTGCGGGAAACCCAAGACGGAAAATACGAAAAGATAACTGCTGAAGAGTTGAACACCCGAAAGACCCGTGCTTTCTCTTCAGAGAATCTTACAAGAGCTTCAGAAATAGGAACCGTGAGCCCAAGCTATTTCCCTCATAAGGGAAGCCCGAAGGCATTGGTACTCCTGGTGCAGTTTCAGGATGTGAAGTTCAAGAGTAAGGATCCGGTTGCAACATTCAACCATTACCTCAACGGAAAGAAGGGAGAAGCTATGCCTGAGGCTGATAAAGAAGTGTTTATCACCAACGAGAAATACTGCCAGAACTATGGCAGCGTACAGCAGTATTTCGCTGACATGAGCGATAACCAGTTTATACCACAGTTTGACGTAGTGAGTCCTGTTACGGTAAGCAAGAAATCAGCTTATTATGGCAAGAACGGACGTGACGACGGAAGTGACACCAACTTTCCTCAGATGATTAAGGAAGCCTGCCAGCAGGTAGACGACAAGGTTAACTTTGCCGATTACGACAGCGATGGCGATGGATATGTAGACCTCGTATATGTAATCTATGCCGGCTATTCTGAAAGTATCGTAGGTAATTCAGGCGATTGTCTCTGGCCGAAATCGGGTACCGTAGGAGTGGGAACCTATGACGGGAAAACAGTATCCCGATTCGGCATCAACAACGAGCTGAACAATAAGCCTGCAGATACCCAAGACGGCAAATACTACATCAATGGTATCGGTCTCTTCTGCCATGAATTTTCGCATACCCTCGGTTTGCCAGACATCTATCCGACCAACGGCATCACAGACCACAACCAGAGTCCTGAATATTGGGACGTCATGGATATGGGCAATTATCAGGCTGACGGCTATCAGCCTATCCCTTATTCACCATGGGAGAAGAGCATCGTAGGATGGAAACAGCCTACCCTCCTTTCTGATACCGAGGCGAAGCTGATAAAGCTGGAACCATACGACAAGGCATCGGATGCATACAAGATTATAGCCAACAGCCAGGGCGAATACCTGCTGCTGCAGAATATCAGAAACGAGGGATGGTACAAGGAGGCTCTGGGTTACGGATTGCTGGTATGGCGCATCGACTACGATGATTTGCCATCGGTTAACCTGGGGGATAATCCCAACAACACGACAGGTAAGCCAAGGGTCATGATTGTTCCTGCAGACGGAATGGTATACAACAGCTATAATAGAACTGTCAGCGACAATGATATTATCACGAGTCTTCAGAACGACCCGTTCCCAACCTACAAGGCGGGCTCTGCTACAGAGTACGAGGTGAACAGTCTGACCAGTATCACCCTGAACAACAGTGTTGATACGAGTCATCCGCTCTACAACATCACAAAGGATGAAGCAACCGGTCTGGTAACCTTCGATTATCTCAAGAACTTCTTTCCTACCGGAATCTCTTCGGTCATCATCGGTAAAGACAGACCGACAGCCTATTTTGATCTGGAAGGCAGAAAGGTTTCCGTTCCACAAAAGGGCAAGATTTATATTACCAGCAAGGGACAGAAGATAGTATACTAACTATATAAACAATGAGGGTGTGTCATGTTTAATGACACACCCTCTTATTATTTTAATATATTCTAGGACCGAAGATGGTAGTACCTACACGAACCATCGTGCTGCCGTGCTTGACGGCAATATGATAATCGTGACTCATACCCCAGCTACGCTCGCAGAAAGCACCATCATCAGTAAAGTATCTGGCCTTTATCTCATCAAAGAACCGGGCAGCCTCATCAAACTCCTGAGCAATCTGCTGCTCATCGTCTGTATTAGATGCCATCATCATGATGCCACAAATCTGCACATGCTTCATCTCCCGCCATTCGCCTGCCTCAAGGAGTTCGCGGCAAGCATCAAGAGAAAGACCCGATTTGGTATCTTCCTCAGCCAGATGAAGTTCCAGAAGAACCTTCACCACACGATTGTGCTTGGCAGCCTGCTTCTCAATCTCCTTTAGAAGTTTCAGACTGTCTACCGATTCAATCATCGAGATATAAGGTGCGATATACTTCACCTTATTGGTCTGCAGATGACCAATGAAATGCCACTCGATGTCCTCAGGCAGCGAAGCCACCTTCTTGGCGAGTTCCTGCTCATGACTCTCGCCGAAGATACGCTGTCCTTCAGCATAAGCCTCCTCGATATACTCGTTGGGATGGAACTTGCTGATAGCAACGAGACGGACACCGGCAGGCAAGCTGCCCAGCACCTCATGGAGATTTCCTTTTACATCATACATAGTTCAATTATTTTTGCTCCTCGTATTCAGGCACATCATTCTTCTCCTCTTTCTTCTCGTTAGGAGCATGGTGCTCAAATACATCCATCAGTTTGGTTTCGTTCAAACCAACCACATCATAATCTATCATGGTCTTGCCCATCACCTCATCAATATAACGGAGGGCACGGGCGAGAGACTTAGCCTGAACAAGATAGGTAACATTGCTGCGCTTCTCCTTCTCACTCTTCTCATCAATTGTAATGAACTGGAGTTTAGCCTTATACCACTTATCATCATCATCCACATCGCTGAAGAAGATTTCGCCGTAGCCAGCCTTACCGATACCGCTCACCTTCAACTCGCCGCTTACATAAACCGACATCTCATCGATGATGGCGCTCTCAGCCTCGGTAAAGCTCAAAGCATCTACTACGTATGCTTCAGAAACAACCTTTTCTGAACCATCCTCCATTGTCTTCTGATATTTCACTTTGGTCTCAAACCATGTACTTGTTCTACTTCTCATATTTTTCTTCTTACTTATTTTTAATTAATTAGTATAATCTTATAACATTTCTTGAAATTAAGTGCAAAGTTATAAAAAAGAAAGCAAAGAGCGACATATTTAAAGAGTTTTTAATCAAAAAATAAAATTTAACCGAAAGTTATTCTCAATTCTCATCTAATTTTCTTATCTTTGCAGCCGATTAGCGTAAATTGAAAAGACCAAAAGGTCATAGAATTCAATTTTCGACACGGATAATTAATAGAAAGAAACAATATTTTAAGATGCCAGAAATATCTGTACGCGGTCTTGAAATGCCAGAGTCACCTATCAGAAAGTTGGCTCCTCTGGCTGCCGCAGCAAAAAAACGTGGAGTAAAGGTATATCACCTCAACATCGGTCAGCCTGACCTTCCAACTCCTCAATGTGGCCTAGATGCCTTGAAGCATATAGACCGCACGGTCTTGGAGTATTCTCCAAGTCAGGGCTATCTCAGCTATCGCGAGAAGCTTGTAGATTACTATAAGAAATTCAACATCAACGTAACTGCCGATGATATCATCATTACATCGGGAGGTTCTGAGGCTGTTCTCTTCTCTTTCATGAGCTGCCTCAACCCTGGCGACGAGATTATCGTACCAGAACCTGCTTACGCTAACTATATGGCGTTTGCCATCTCGGCGGGTGCCAAGATCCGTACCATCGCCACAACGATAGAAGAAGGTTTCTCCCTGCCTAAGGTGGAGAAGTTTGAGGAGTTGATCAATGAGCGCACCCGTGCCATTCTGATCTGCAACCCTAACAACCCTACGGGCTATCTCTATACCCGCAGAGAGATGAATCAGATTCGTGACTTGGTGAAGAAGTACGACCTCTATCTCTTCTCTGATGAGGTTTACCGTGAGTATATCTATACCGGCAGTCCTTATATCAGTGCGATGCACCTGGAAGGCATCGAGCAGAACACGGTTCTCATCGATTCTGTTTCGAAGCGTTACAGTGAGTGCGGTATCCGTGTGGGTGCCCTCATCACCAAGAATGCAGAAATCCGCAAGGCGGTGATGAAGTTCTGCCAGGCCCGTCTCTCTCCTCCACTGATCGGTCAGATTGTAGCCGAAGCTTCTCTGGACGCTCCTGAAGAGTACTACCGCGATGTATACGATGAGTATGTAGAGCGCCGTAAGTGCCTGATAGACGGCTTGAACCGCATTCCGGGCGTATACTCTCCTATTCCTATGGGAGCCTTCTATACCGTAGCCAAACTGCCTATCGATGATTCAGAAAAGTTCTGCCGCTGGTGTCTGGAGGAATTCAACTACGAGGGCGAAACCATCATGATGGCTCCAGCCTCCGGTTTCTATACGACTCCTGGAGCCGGCCACAATCAGGTTCGTGTAGCTTACGTCTTGAAGAAACACGATCTGGAGCGTGCTCTGGTGGTTCTGGGTAAGGCACTTGAGGCTTATCCGGGAAGAGTGGAAGACGAAGGACTGTAAGAATGTGAAGAACGAAGAGTGAAGAATACAACAGCTTCACTAATCATAAAGTTCAAAGATCAAAATTCAAAGTAAAGATGAATTTTCCTCTATTTATAGCAAAGAGATTATATAGCGATCAGGGCGATAAACGTAAAGTTTCTCGCCCTGCTATTCATATAGCCACTGCAGGTGTTGCTATCGGACTCGCCATTATGATTATGTCGGTATGCGTAGTGCTCGGATTCAAGCATACCATACGTGACAAGGTAATAGGATTCGGAAGCCATATACAGGTGGCCGACTTCATGACGCTGCAGCAGCAAAACCAGTATCCGGTGGTTATGAACGACTCGATGGTCAACGTACTGAAAAAGATACCTGGCGTAAAACATGTGCAGAAATTTGCCATGAAAGAGGGAATCCTGAAGACGGACAGCGATTTCCTGGGCGTCATGTTCAAAGGTGTAGGGCCTGATTTTGATTCTACCTTTATCCATCAGAACATGATTGAAGGCAGCATCCCTAAGTTTGATGACAAAGCGAGTCATAACCAGATTCTCATCTCACAGCTGATGGCTGGTAAGCTGAAGCTGAAGACGGGAGAACGCATCTTTGCCTACTTCTTTGATGACAACGGAGTGCGTATGCGCCGCTTCACCATCAAGGGTATCTATCAGACCAACCTGAAGAAGTATGATGAGGTAATGGTATACACCGATCTCTATACTGCCGTGAAGCTGAACGGATGGGAAGAAGACCAGACGAGCGGTGCAGAACTGACAGTAAACGACTTCAACAAGCTCAACGAGACTGAAGATTATATTATTAATAAGGTGAACCGCACGGTAGATCACTATGGAGAAACCTACAGCAGTTCTACCATCAAGGACCTGAATCCAAACATCTTCCAATGGCTGAGCCTGATGGATCTGAATGTCTGGATTATTCTCGGTCTGATGCTGATAGTAGCCGGCGTCACCATGATCAGCGGTCTGCTCATCATCATTCTGGAACGCACCTCCATGATAGGCGTAATGAAGGCATTGGGTGCCCGCAACAAGACCATCCGCCACACCTTCCTGTGGTTTGCCGTCTTCATCATCGGCAAGGGTATGCTTCTGGGCAACGCCATCGCCCTCGGCATTCTTACCCTCCAGTACTTTACAGGCATCATCAAACTCGATGCACAGACCTATTATGTAAGTACCGTTCCGGTAGAATTCAACTGGCTTGCCATCATAGCCCTGAACATTGCTACGCTGCTGATAAGTATCTTCATGCTCGTAGCACCAAGCTACCTGATTTCTCACATCCATCCAGCCAAATCAATGAGATATGAGTAAAATACAGTCTATAACACCACAATATGTTGACTAAAAAGGAAAAAAAATAATTATTTTATGTAGTTTTTGAAAATAGTGCACATTTTATTTTGCAGTGTGCACTATTTTCATTATCTTTGCACAAAATTTTGTAAATTGTGCAATGAATTCAATACCAAGTTTTAACTCGTATATTGAGAACAGCATTATCAAGAATTGGAATCTGGATGCGCTCACCGATTACAAGGGCGCAACCCTCCAATATCACGATATTGCCAGAAAGATTGAGAAGCTACACATCCTGTTCGAAAACAGCGATGTAAAGAAGGGCGACAAGATTGCCGTCTGCGGAAGAAATAGTAGCCAGTGGGCAGTAGCCTTCCTGGCCATTATTACTTACGGAGCCATTGTCGTACCTATACAGAACGAATTTAAGCCTGAGCAGATTCACAACATCGTGAACCACAGCGAAAGCAAACTTCTGTTCGTTGGTGACGTGGTAGCTACAGAGATAACACCAGAGGAGATGCCTTCGCTGGAAGGAATCATCTATCTTCCGGACAATTCGCTTGTCATCTCGCGCTCTGAGAAACTGACTTATGCGCGCGAGAACCTCAATGCAATGTTCGGACACAGATATCCTAAGTATTTCAGACCAGAACACGTGAAGTATCACGTAGACGATCCTGAAGAACTGGCGATGATCAACTATACCAGTGGAACTACCGGTTTCTCAAAAGGTGTGATGCTCCCATACAGAGCACTTTGGGGTAATCTTGACTACCTCATTGATTCAGTGAAACCAAATATAGGTAAGAACAGCAACATCCTTTCTACCCTTCCGATGGCTCACATGTATGGACTCATGACAGAATTTCTCTTCAATATAGTATTGGGTAACCATATCTTCTTCCTTACCCGTCTGCCGAGCCCAACGCTCATCTCAGAGGCGTTGTCAGAAATCAAGCCAGACATCCTCTATGCGGTGCCGCTTGTAGTAGACAAGATTGTAAGAAAGGAAGTATTCCCACATATCCAAACCAACCGTGCACGACTGCTGATGAACATGCCTGTCATCAATAAGCGCATCAAGGAGAAGGTTCGCGAGTTTGTATTGAGAAAGTTTGGCGAACGTCCTTACGAGGTTGTTGTGGGTGGTGCTCCGCTCAACAAGGAGATAGAGAACTTCTTCATCAGCGTAGGTTTCCCTATCGCAATGGGATATGGTACCACTGAGACTGCTCCACTTATCACCTTTGCCCATCAGGACAACTATGTGGCAGGAAGCTGTGGTGTTGCCGTGAAGCACATGGAGGTAAAGGTTTTGAGCGATGACCCGGAGAACGTAGCCGGTGAACTGGTTTGCCGCGGCATCAATGTGATGAAGGGCTATTACAAGAACCAGGAGGCAACAGATGCCGTAATAGATAAAGACGGATGGTTCCATACAGGCGACCTGGCAACGATGGACGCCGACGGACATATCTTCATAAGAGGCAGAAGCAAGAACATGCTGCTGGGACCTAACGGACAGAACATCTATCCGGAAGAGATTGAGGACAAGCTCAACTCCATGGCTATGGTCAACGAGAGCATCGTAATACAGAGCGATGACAAGCTGGTAGCTCTAGTTCATCCGGATATGGAAGAAGTTAACAACCTCGGCTTTACAGACGAAGACCTGGAGAACATCATGGAGCAGAACCGCAAGGAACTGAACATGCAGATACCTAGCTTCGCAAAGGTGTCACGCATCAAACTTCATAATCAGGAATTTGAAAAGACAGCCAAGAAGTCTATCAAGCGTTACCTCTATCAGAACGCAATCTAGAGACAGGCCCTATCTGCTGACAGACCATCAGCAGATAAGGTCTATCATCAGCAAACGGACTTCAGTACGAGAAAAATATAAAAAAGCAAATCGTTAAATAACAAGAATATGGAGATTCCAAGTTTTAACGCACTAATCCAAAAGAGCATCGTAGACCATTGGGATATGGATGCTCTGACAGACTACAAGGGAGCAACCTTGCAGTACCATGATGTAGCACGCAAAATTGAGAAGCTACACATCATGTTTGAGAACTCTGGTGTAGTAAAGGGCGACAAGATAGCACTTTGCGGTCGAAATAGCGCAAACTGGGCTGTAGCATTCCTTGCTACCCTTACCTATGGTGCCATTGCCGTACCTATCCTGCATGAATTCATGCCAGACCAGATTCACAACATCGTAAACCACAGCGATGCCAAACTGCTCTTTGTGGGTGATGTTGTAGCTACACAGATTGATGCAACGAAGATGCCAGGTCTTGAAGGCATCATCTATATACCGGATTATTCACTTGTCGTTTCACGTACTGACAAGTTGACTTATGCGCGCGAACACCTCAACGAGATGTTCGGTATCAAGTATCCTAAGTACTTCCGCAAAAACCATGTCAACTACTATATGGAACAGAATCCGGATGAGTTGGCTATGATCAACTATACCAGCGGAACTACCGGTTTCTCCAAGGGAGTAATGGTTCCATACCGTGCACTCTGGGGCAATGCAGATTTTGCTGAGGACGTACTGGGTAAGAAGATCAAGCCGGGAGATTCTATCATCAGTATCCTGCCGATGGCCCACATGTACGGCATGGCGTTTGAATTTATCTTCGAATTCATCAAGGGCTGCCACATCTTCTATCTCACCCGCATCCCTAGTCCAGCCATCATTGCCGAGGCATTCGGCCGCATCAAGCCAGCCGTCATTATATCTGTACCTCTGGTTATCGAGAAGATTATCCGCAAGAAGGTATTCCCTAAGATCCAGAACAACCGCATGCGTATGCTGCTCCACATGCCTGTGATCAGCAAGAAGGTGAAGGAGAAGATATGCGACCAGGTATCCAATGCCTTCGGTGGCAACTTCTACGAGGTGATTATCGGTGGTGCAGCCTTTAACCAGGAAGTGGAAAGTTTCCTCCATAGCGTAGGTTTCAAATATACCGTGGGATATGGCGCAACAGAATGTGCCCCTATCATCTGCTACGAGGATTACAAAAACTTCGTACCGGGCTCTTGCGGTAAGGCTGCCCTCCACATGATGGTCCGCATCGATAGTCCTGATCCTGAGAATGTACCAGGCGAAATCCTTGCCAAGGGTCCTAACGTAATGTTGGGTTACTATAAGAATGAGGAAGCTACCAAGCAGACCATTGACGAGAACGGATGGTATCATACAGGCGATCTCGGAACCATGGATGGTGACGGCAACGTCTTCATCAAGGGTCGTAGCAAGAACATGCTGCTCGGCGCAAACGGTCAGAATATCTACCCTGAGGAGATTGAGGATAAGCTCAACTCTTTGGCCCTGGTAGCGGAAAGCGTGGTTGTACAGAAGGGCGACAAGCTCATTGCTCTGGTTCACCCAGACTATGATGAAGCTCAGACCCTGAATCTCGGTACCAACGAACTGGAAGATGTCATGGAGCAGAACCGCCAGGAGCTCAACACCATGATTCCTGCTTACAGCAAAGTATCAGAAATACGTATACATGAAGATGAGTTTGAAAAAACTCCTAAGAAGAGCATCAAGCGATTCCTCTATACGGCAGAGTAAAGTAAGAGGGTGACAGGCTCGCAAATCCGCTAGACGCTTCTCCTGTTCCGCCTTACGGACTCGCGAACCTGTATTATGAAATAAAAAAATGGTGTGACTTCGGTTTTGAAGTCACACCATTTTTTATAAATTATAAATTATAATATAGTATTCGAGCGGATTCTGGACAGCGTTTCCGGAGTCATCTGCAGATAACTTGCGATATAGGTGAGCGGAGCACGCAGAACCACCTGTGGGCTCATTTCGCACAGGCGCTTATATTTATTAGGTGCCGACTCAAATCGCATCAGATCGGCATGAATCTGAGACTGAATCAAACTCTCTTCCAATATTTTACGATAAAGCATCTGGATATTAACATTACGCATAGCAGCCGCCTCCAGCTTCTTCTTCGGTAGCATATACACCAGAGTAGGCTCCAAAGCTTCTACCTGCAAGCGTGTAGGCTCTTCCTTAAAGAGGCTCTCAATGCACATAAAGATGGAATGATCCACACCCAGATGTTCGGTCACCTCCTTGCCATTCTTAAAGTAAAATTGGCGCACCAATCCCTTCTCGATGTACGAGATACCCATGCACTGTTCACCTTCAGGCAAGATCATCTCGCCCTTGCCATACTTGATAGGCTCAAGGATATCTTCCACCACATCGAGTTCATCATGAGTCATCGTACTATATTTACGCGCCAGTTCGCGCGCAATATCACGCTTAGGGGTAATTACTTTAAAGTCTGCCATAATACTTAACCTCCTTTTCCTTTATACTTATATTAATTAGTCGAGTTTGAGCACAGCCAGGAAAGCTTTCTGTGGAACTTCCACATTACCAATCTGCTTCATGCGCTTCTTACCCTTCTTCTGCTTCTCAAGCAACTTGCGCTTACGGCTCACGTCACCACCATAACATTTGGCAGTAACATCCTTGCGCACCTGCTTAACAGTCTCACGTGCCACAATCTTGGCACCGATAGCTGCCTGGATAGCAATATCGAACTGCTGACGAGGTATGAGGTCCTTCAACTTCTCGCACATTCTGCGGCCGAAGCTCACAGAGTTATCGCGGTGAGTCAAAGTACTCAATGCATCTACAGGCTCTCCATTCAACAGGATATCGAGCTTCACCAGGTCGGAATGACGGAATGAATCGATATGATAGTCGAACGAAGCATATCCCTTGGAGATACTCTTCAGCTTGTCATAGAAGTCGATGACGATTTCTCCCAATGGCAACATGAAGTGGAGCTCTACACGGTTTCCACTCACATATTCCTGATTGATGAGTTCGCCTCGTTTATCCAGACAGAGTTTCATGATTGGTCCAATATAATTGGTAGCCGTAATGATGGTTGCCCGGATATATGGTTCCTCAATATGGTCTATCAGCGTTGGGTCTGGCAATCCGGAAGGATTGTGAACCTCTTTCACACCGCCCTGCTTGTCGTATACCATATAAGATACGTTAGGTACGGTAGTGATGACATCCATATTAAACTCACGGTCCAGTCTCTCCTGTACGATTTCCATGTGGAGCAATCCGAGGAATCCGCAACGGAAACCGAAGCCCAAAGCCACAGAACTCTCTGGCGAGAAAGTCAATGAAGCATCATTGAGCTGCAGTTTTTCGAGCGATGCTCGCAGATTCTCGTAATCGCTAGGATCGATAGGATAAACACCGGCAAAGACCATAGGTTTCACTTCCTGGAAACCCGCAATCGCCTTGTCGCAAGGACGGGCGATATGAGTAATGGTATCACCCACCTTTACCTCGGTAGCATTCTTGATACCCGAGATGATATAACCTACCTCACCGGTACCCAATTCCTGGCGTGGAATCATATCCATCTTCAATACACCGATTTCATCAGCATCATATTCCATGCCGGTATTGAAGAACTTCACCTTATCTCCCTTACGGATCACGCCATTCTCTATCTTGAAATAGGCGATGATACCGCGGAAAGAGTTGAATACAGAGTCGAAAATCAAAGCCTGAAGCGGTGCCTTCTCGTCTCCTACCGGAGCAGGAACACGATTAACAACAGCTTCCAGTATATCTTCTACACCCTCACCGGTCTTACCTGAAGCACGGAGAATATCTTCATGCTTACAACCGATCAGGTCTACAATTTCATCTTCTACCTCTTCAGGCATAGCTGAAGGCATATCTATCTTATTGATTACCGGAATAATCTCCAGGTCGTGTTCGATAGCCATATAGAGGTTTGAAATGGTCTGTGCCTGAACGCCTTGAGTTGCGTCAACAACCAACAGTGCTCCCTCGCAAGCAGCGATGGAACGGGAAACTTCGTATGAGAAGTCAACATGTCCCGGAGTATCGATAAGATTCAGGATATAGGTCTGTCCATCCTTTGCCTTATATTCCATTTGGATAGCGTGACTCTTGATCGTGATACCACGTTCTCTTTCCAAATCCATATCGTCAAGCATCTGTCCTTCAGTAATCTTGATGGTCTGAGTCTTCTCCAGAAGTCGGTCTGCCAAGGTACTTTTACCATGGTCTATATGTGCAATAATGCAGAAATTTCTTATTTTATTTATATTCTCCATATAATTTTCTCTCTTTAGAGTGCAAAGATAGTATTTTTTTTCGTATCTTTGCACAAAATATTGAAAATAATAGAGATTTTTAGATAAAATATAGAAAAATCATGAAGAAAAAGTTGATTTACATCGGTATTTTTGCTTCTTTGCTCGTTTCTTGTACAGAAAGTCTGGAGGACAAAGCGGCTCGTGAAGCCAAGGAATATACTGAAAAGTACTGTCCTACTCCATACGTCAACGACGCCAGGACTGACAGTGCTGCATTTGATAAAACCAAGAAGATATATACATACTATATCTCTTTGAGAAACAAGGCAGATAACAAGAAGGCGATTGATGCCAACAAGGATAAACTCCATAAGATTCAGAAGGAAGCCCTGGACAACAACCCTGGCCTGAAGAAATATAAGGAAGAGCATTTCACCTTCCGTTTCGTATATCATTCGGCTAAGAACCCGAAGGAGGTGTTGCTGGATGATACCTTCAAGTATTAGAAAAGACACGGAGTACCAGTAGTAGAAAAGGCACGGATCACTATAGTAATCCGTGCCTAAAATACTCTTAATATCCCATTTCCTGCAAAGCTGTCGCCAACTGGTCTGGACAGCTTGTAGGCTTATTGCCACAAGTGATACCCTTCAGTCGGGCGATGACCTCCTTTGCCTTCATGCCTTTAATCAAAGCACAAACGCCCTTGGTATTGCCATCGCAGCCTCCGATGAACTGGGCATCCTGTACATTTCCATCTTCATCTATACTGATGCAGATGTATTTTGAGCAGGTGCCATGAGTCTGATAAGTTACCTTCTGCAACTTATCCTGTTTGTCTTGCTGCAACATAATGCTTATTCTGCGTCTGCAGGAATTTCTGGCTTCATGTTGGTATATACAGTCTGTACATCGTCAAACTCTTCCAACTTCTCAACCATCTTGTCGATAGTTTCGCGCTCCTCAGGAGTTACATCCTTCAAATCGTTAGGAATGTAAGTGAACTCAGCACCAGTTACCTCGAAACCCTCAGCCTCCAGATGCTTCTGAATTTCGCCGAAGCTTGTAGGAGCACCATAGATTGTGATTTCGTTGCTCTCCTCATCCTCATCAAACTCATCTTCTACGCCGTAGTCGATCAGGTCGAGAATCATCTCATCCATATCCAGACCTTCCTTCTTCTTGAATGTGAACACAGCCTTGTGGTCGAAGAGGAAAGACAGAGAACCTGTTGTACCCAAGTTTCCGCTGAACTTGTTGAAGATAGAACGAACGTCAGCAACAGTACGTGTAGTGTTGTCTGTCAGAGTATCAACGAAGACAGCCACTCCGTGAGGGCCATATCCCTCGTATGTTACTTCCTTGTAATCGCTGGTATCCTTGCCACAAGCGTTCTTGATGGCACGAGCGATGTTATCCTTAGGCATGTTCTCACGCTTACAGTTAGCGATGATAGCACGCAATGATGGGTTGTTCTCTGGTTCTGGACCGCCTGCCTTCACAGCAATAGCAATCTGCTTACCCAACTTAGTAAATGTCTTGGCCATGTGGCCCCATCTTTTCAGCTTTGTAGCTTTACGATATTCAAATGCTCTTCCCATTGGAATAAAATTTTAAATGTTTATCGTTTGTTTATAATATTATCTTAATTCTGCACTGAGCACCTTCTGCATTATCTCAATTCTGCATTGAGCTTGCCTGTAAGGTTGGCTATGAGCTTCTTCATGATAGCATCTATCTGCTTGTCATTCAGAGTTTTCTCCTCATCTTGCAGGATGAAGTTAACGGCATAACTCTTCTTGCCCTCTGGCAAATGCTCACCCTCGTAAACATCGAAGAGAACAACGCTCTTCAGAAGTTTCTTCTCTGTCTGGCGGGCAATCTGCTCAATCTGAGCGAACTCTACATTCTTGTCTACGAGCAATGCAAGGTCGCGGCTCACTGAAGGATACTTGCTGATGTCAGTGTAAGTAAGGTTCACCTTCTTCACTGCCTTCATCAGGTTATCCCAGTGGATATCAGCATAGAATACATCCTGTTCAATATCGAATGCCTTCTTCAACTTCAGGCTCAGGATACCCAGTTCTACCAATACCTTTCCGGCACGAGTCTCGTAATTTACGCCCTTAGAGAAGATGTTATTGTCACTGTGCTTGATAACCACGTTGTTCTGTGGCATACCCACACGGCGGAGAACATTCTCTACCACAGCCTTCAGCTCGTAGATGTTGCTCTGCTCATCAGCATGAGCCCAACTGCCCTCTACGCGCTTACCGGTGATAAAGAGTGACATGTGAGCCTCCTGAGAGTAAGCCTTGATAGGACTCTCCTCGCTCCACTTCTCCTTATTATATATATAGGTGTTACCCACCTCGAAGAACTTCAGGTTCTGGCTCTTATGGTTGATGTTGCGAACCACGCTCTCCAAACCACCGAACAGCATCGTCTGGCGCATCACACCGAGATCAGCACTCAATGGGTTCATCACCTTCACGGTTGTCTCGTTAGGATACTTGTTGAGGTCGAAGTCGGTATAGTAGCTGGCCTTGCTCAGAGAGTTATTGAGAATCTCCATGAAGCCCTCGCCTACCAGCTGCTCTGCCACGAGGTTCTGGCTGTGATAAGCCTTGTCCTCATCGCCCTGAACAGTCAGGGAGCTCTTCAACTGGGTTGGAATCTCCACATTATTATATCCGTAGATACGGAGGATATCCTCTACCACGTCGCAAGGACGCTGAACATCTACACGATAAGCAGGAACCAGAAGGTCGATACCCTCAGCATCCTCCTTCACAATCTTCATCTCGAGAGATGTAGCAATGTTCTTGATGGTTTCAGCACCAATCTCCTTACCGATGAGGCGATGCGCATACTCATAGTTCAGGCGAACAGGGAAATCCTGTATTGGCTCTGGATATACATCCTTGATCTGCATGGAAATCTTGCCGCCAGCCAACTGCTTGCAGAGGATGGCAGCCTGCTTCAAAGCATAAATCTGTCCGTTTGGATCTACACCACGCTCAAAACGGTAGCTGGCATCTGTGCTCAAGCCATGACGGCGAGCGCTCTTGCGGATCCATGTTGGATGGAAGTAAGCACTCTCCAAGACTACATCCTTGGTTGTCTCATAAGTACCAGAACCCTTACCGCCGAAGATACCGGCGATACACATAGGCTCCTCAGCATTGCAGATGCTCAGGTCGTGCTCACCCAAGGTATGCTCCTCGCCATCGAGAGTAACAAACTTGGTGCCCTCTGGCTGGGTACGAACTACAATCTTATGACCGGTAACCATGTCTGCATCGAAGCAGTGCAATGGCTGGCCGTATGCCATCATGATGTAGTTGGTGATATCCACGATATTGTTGATAGGGCGCAAGCCGATGATGTTCAGCTTATCCTGCAACCACTTAGGACTTTCCTTCACATCACAACCGGTGATGCTTACACAGGCATAACGCTTGCAAGCCTCAGTATTCTGAATTTCAACATCGATAGGAAGATCCTCGTTGTCTACCACAAACTCATCGCAAGATGGGCGATGCAAGCTTGTCTTGTAGCCATTCTGCTTCAACCAGGCATACAGGTCGCGGGCTACACCCCAGTGACCGAGCGCATCAGCACGGTTGGCTGTGATATCAATCTCGATGAGCCAGTCGCTCTCCAGGTGATAATACTCAGCAGCAGGCTGACCTACCGGAGCATCTTCAGGGAGTACGATGATGCCGTCGTGAGAGGTACCTACACCAATCTCATCCTCAGCACAGATCATACCCAAACTCTCTACACCGCGGAGTTTGCTCTTCTTGATGGTAAAACTCTGGTCGCCATCGTAAAGCACGCAGCCCAAATCAGCCACGATAACCTTCTGACCTGCAGCAACGTTAGGAGCACCACAGACAATCTGCTGAGGTTCGCCCTTACCCAAGTCAACGGTTGTAACATGGAGGTGATCACTATTAGGATGCTCCTCGCATGTCAATACTTTACCAACATAGAGACCTTTCAGTCCGCCCTTGACAGACTGAACTTCTTCCAAAGCGCCAACTTCGAGTCCGCAAGAGGTCAACGCGTCCGCAGTCTCCTGTGGTGCCAAATCGAAATCGACGTATTCTTTAAGCCATTTGTATGAAACGTTCATTATAATGATTTTTTATTTTATTTCTATTTTGAAAAACCCGAAGAAACATCATTCGGGCTATGCATGTTCTAAAACTCTGCAAAAATACAAAAAAAAATGCATATAAACAAATAACATTCGCCATTTTTGCACTATTTAAAATAAATACATGCAAAAATGGCGAATGCCTTGATTTTTATTCGAAAACTTCGTCGATACTGCCAGCTCCTACTTCCTCAAAGTCATCCTGTTCGGCAGCCTTGCGGGAACAAGGATTGTAGTCTTCCGGCAATTCGAACTTGATAGCAGGACTGATACCCAGCGACGGGTCGGCATAAACCTTCTTCATGAATATCGCCCAGATAGGCAAAGCCATGGTAGCGCCCTGACCCATACTCATGGAATCGAAGTGGATATCACGCTCCTCACCACCTACCCAGCAGCCACTTACGAGTTGTGGAGTAAAGCCGATAAACCAACCATCGCTGTTATTATTGGTAGTACCGGTCTTGGCGCCAATCTGCCCTTCCAGGTTATAACGGTAGCGCAGTCTTCCTGCCGTACCATTATCCACAACGCCCATCAGCATGGTAAGCATCTTCATGGCATTATCGGCACTGATCACCTCGTTCATACGTGGCTGGAAGGTAGCAATCGTATTACCTTCATTATCCTCGATACGGCTCACAAACATTGGAGCAGTACGGATGCCGTGGTTGGCAAATACGGTATAAGCGCTCACCATCTCGCTGACACTTACCTCACATGGTCCCAGACAGAGACTCATGGATGCATGGATATCAGGACTGTTGATGCCGAAGTCGCGCAACATCTGTACGAACTGCTGCGGATTGAGCTTACTCATCAGATAAGCACTCACCCAGTTGCTACTCTGTGCCAATCCCCAACTCAGCGGTACCATCTGTCCGGCACGTGAATGGTTGGCATTGCGAGGTGTCCACGGACGACCTGCCACCATATAGGTCTGCTGACGGTTAGGCGCCAGATCGCAAGGCTGGAAGCCGTTAGACATCGCCAGACTGTAAAGAAATGGCTTGATGGTAGAACCCACCTGCCGGCGTCCCAGACTCACCATATCATACATGAAATGAGTATAATCCAATCCACCCACATACGCCTTCACAGCACCCGTTTTAGGATCCATGCTCATAAAACCGCTACGCAGAAAACTCTTGTAATAACGGATAGAATCGAGCGGACTCATCAGCGTATCAATATCACCATGATAGGTAAATACGGTCATTTCCTGCTTCTTGCGGAATGCCGCCTTGATTTCATCCTCAGAATATCCCGCAGCCTTCATCGTACGGTAACGCTCACTCTGGGTGATACTGCGGTTCAGTATACTCTTAATCTGTTTCGGTGTCAGCTTATCGCTGTATGGCGAGCTTGGTTTGCGGGCGATCTCCGCACTGAAGCGAGGCTGCAGATAGCGGGCTACATGCTGATACATAGCCTCTTCCGCATACTGCTGTATACGGCTATCGATAGTTGTAAACACCTTCAGTCCATCACTGTATACATTATATGGCGAACCATCCTTCTTATAGTTCTTGTTGCACCATCCATAGAGCGGATCATTCTCCCACTGGGTAGAATCCACCACAAACTGGGCACGGTTCCAGGATGGATAATCACTGCGCTCCGGACGCTTAGCCATCATATACTGGCGAAGGAACTCACGCAGATAAGTAGCCGAACCATCCTTATGGTCGGTACGGTGGAAATTGAGTGTCAGCGGCTCAGCAGCATACTGGCTATACTCGCTCCGGCTCAGATATCCCGCCTTCACCATCTGCGAAAGAACCACATTTCTGCGCTCCCTCGCTCTCTCCGGATAGCGAACCGGATTGAAGAGCGACGGATTCTTGCACAGTCCGATGAGCGTTGCCGACTCACAGAGGGTCAGATTCTTCGGTTCCTTATTAAAATAGGTATTGGCCGCCGTCTTGATTCCTACAGCATTGTGCAGGAAATCGAAGTAATTGAGATAGAGAGCCAGGATCTCCTCTTTGGTATAATAGCGTTCCAGCTTCACCGCAATCACCCACTCTATCGGCTTCTGCAACAATCGTTCCATTGTACTGCCTGCCTTCTCAGAATAAAGCTGCTTGGCGAGCTGCTGCGTGATGGTACTTCCACCACCCGCATTAGTCTGTCCCAGGATACCACGCTTGACGATGGCACGTCCCAGTGCACGGAAGTCGATACCTGAATGCTCATAGAATCGCTCATCCTCAGTAGCCACCAGTGCCTTTATTAAATAAGGTGACATTTTCTTGTAAGGAATCACGATACGGTTCTCCTTGTTCAGGTTCCACGTACCAAGCACCTTGCCATCGGCAGAGTAAACCTGGGTGGCAAATCTGTTGATAGGATTCTGCAGATCCTCGATGTCGGGCATGTAGCCAATCATTCCAAACCAGATGGCAACAAAGGCAAGAACTACCGTGAGTATTCCGGTGCCGAAAACAGCCCATAAAATATGTATAAATCGCTTTCTCATCACTATTTCTTTAAATATTTGTGCAAAATTACATAAAAGTTTTGACTTATCGCACATAAATCAGATTTTTTATGTAACTTTGGGGGCGATTTTAGAACATTCAATCATATTTCAAATGGAAAAACATAATTTTGTGACCATTGCAGACCTTTCCAAGGAAAAAATCATGTACCTCCTGGAAATGGCGCAAGAGTTCGAAAAGTACCCGAACAGGGAGTTGTTGAAGGGAAAGGTCGTAGCGACCCTTTTCTTCGAGCCATCTACTCGTACCCAACTCAGTTTCCAAACCGCTGCCAACCGTCTTGGTGCCCGTGTCATTGGTTTCTCTGATGCCAAGACATCCAGCACCACCAAGGGTGAGACCCTCAAGGATACCATCCTGATGGTAAGCAACTATGCCGATGTAATCGCCATGCGCCATTTCATCGAGGGAGCAGCCCAGTATGCCAGTGAGGTAGCACCAGTGCCTATCGTAAATGCAGGCGACGGCGCTCACATGCATCCTTCACAGTGCCTGCTCGACCTCTACTCTATCTACAAGACCCAGGGTACCCTGGAGAACTTAAACATCTATCTTGTGGGTGACCTCAAATATGGCCGCACCGTTCACTCACTTATCACAGCTATGCGCCACTTCAATCCTACCTTCCATTTCATCGCACCTAAGGAACTCGCCATGCCAGAAGAGTATAAACTCTACTGCAAGGAGCACAACATCAAATATGTTGAGCACGAGGACTTTAACGAAGATGTGATTGCAGGTGCCGACATCCTCTACATGACCCGTGTACAGAAGGAGCGTTTCAGCGACCTGATGGAGTATGAACGCGTAAAGAACGTGTATATCCTGAAGCGCGACATGCTCTGCAAGGCGAAGGAAAACATGAAGATTATGCATCCGCTGCCACGCGTGAACGAGATTGCTTACGATGTAGATGATGATCCACATGCATACTATATCCAGCAGGCTCAGAACGGTCTCTATGCACGTGAGGCTATCTTCTGCCACTGCCTCGGCATTTCGCTCGATGATGTGAAGAACGATAAGACCATTATTGGGTAGTGTTTAGTGATTATTAATTAGTGATTAATTATTAGTGATTAATTATGGCAAACAATAAAAGTCAATTAGTGGTTGCGGCTATCGAGAACGGTACCGTAATCGACCATATACCAGCCGAAAAGACCTATCAGGTAGTAAATCTGCTCCAGTTGGAGAAGATGGAGACTCCTGTTACTATCGGCTACAACCTGCCAAGCAAGAAGATTGGCAAGAAGGGCATCATCAAGGTTGCCAACAAGTATTTTACCGATGAGGAAATCAACCGACTCTCTGTCGTTGCGCCTAACATCGGACTAAGTATCATCAAAGACTACGAAATCGTAGAGAAGAAGACTGTCAAGACTCCTGATACGCTGAAAGGCATCGTAAAGTGCAACAACCCTAAGTGCATCACCAACAACGAGCCTATGCAGACCCTCTTCCATACCGTAGACAAAGTGCTCGGTATCGTACGTTGCCACTACTGCGACAAAGAGCAGCAATTGGGCAAAGTAGAGCTCTGCAAATAATAAAAACAGGTAGTTTATAACAAAAAGTAAGCAATATCACTCAAAATGTTACGATTTATTTGGTAGTTTGAGAGATATTGCTTATTTTTGCATCCGATTTCATTAAACATCAACCATAAAAAGTAAAGGGAAATGGTAAAAGATCAAGAGATTTTCGACTTAATCGAAAGAGAACATCAGCGCCAGCTGAAGGGTATGGAGCTTATCGCTTCTGAGAATTTCGTGAGTGACGAGGTGATGAACGCTATGGGTTCTTACCTTACTAACAAGTATGCCGAGGGTCTGCCAGGCAAGCGTTATTATGGCGGATGCCAGGTAGTTGACATCGTAGAGAACCTCGCCATCGAGCGTGTAAAGAAGGTGTTCGGTGCTGAGTATGCCAACGTACAGCCTCACTCTGGTGCACAGGCTAACGCTGCTGTTCTGCTTGCCGTATTGAAGCCAGGTGATACCTTCATGGGCTTGAACCTCGACCACGGCGGCCACCTCTCTCATGGTAGCCACGTCAATACATCCGGTATTCTCTACAACCCTATCGGTTACAACCTGAACAAGGAAACAGGCCGTGTAGACTACGACGAGATGGAGAAACTGGCTCTTGAGCACAAACCAAAACTGATTATCGGTGGTGGTAGCGCTTACAGCCGCGAGTGGGATTACGCCCGCATGCGCAAAATTGCCGATGAGGTAGGCGCTCTCCTCATGATTGATATGGCTCACCCTGCAGGTCTGATTGCAGCCGGTCTGCTCGACAACCCATTGAAGTATGCGCACATCGTTACTTCTACTACTCACAAGACCCTTCGTGGTCCTCGTGGCGGTATCATCCTGATGGGCAAAGATTTTGACAATCCATGGGGTTTGACTACCAAGAAGGGCGAGGTTAAGAAGATGAGCATGCTCTTGAATTCTGCCGTATTCCCAGGTCAGCAGGGTGGTCCGTTGGAGCACGTCATCGCTGCCAAGGCAGTAGCCTTCAATGAGAATCTGCAGCCTTCATGGAAGGAGTATGCTACTCAGGTAAAGAAGAATGCAGCCGTACTCGCAGATGACCTCATCGGTCGCGGATTCGGTATCGTGAGCGGTGGTACAGACAACCATTCTATGCTCGTAGACCTCCGAAGTAAATATCCAGATCTTACAGGTAAAGTTGCTGAGAATGCGCTGGTTGCAGCCGACATCACAGTCAACAAGAACATGGTTCCATTCGACAGCCGTTCTGCCTTCCAGACATCAGGTATCCGCCTGGGTACAGCAGCCATGACCACACGTGGCGCCAAGGAAGACATGATGCACCTCATTGCCGAACTCATCGAGGAGGTTCTGAATGCTCCTGAGGACGAGAAGGTCATTGCCCGCGTTCGCGAAAAGGTGAATGCTACAATGAAGGATTACCCTCTCTTCGCATACTAATCGTTACGGATAAATATAATTACAAACTGCGGGCCTTCCGTCCGCAGTTTTTTGTTTCATTTAATAAATAATAAAGAAAAGAAAAAATTTATGAAAAAGATGAAAAGCCTACTGCTCATGGCACTTGCATTGCTCCCTGCGAGCAAAACTTTAGCACAGACCAACGCCCAAGTTTTCTACGACTTCGGCAGTGACCGCAAGTTTGTTACCCTCACACTCGAAATGTTCAAGCAGGACAAATGGGGTAACACCTATTTCTTTGTAGACCACGACTTCAATTACGACAAGATGGACACCAACAGTCCAAACGTGGCACAGGGTGGAACCTATACTGAGATTTCACGTGCATTGAACTTCTGGCAGAACAGCCCAATGAAGAACTGGAGCCTCCACGTAGAGTATAATGGTGGTATTACCAAGAACTACCCTATCAACAATGCCTGGCTCTTCGGTGTGGAGTATTTCATGCACGACAAGAGTTTCAAGAACACCTTGACACTCCAGGCACTCTACAAGACTATCCGCAAGACCGACCAGAACGTGCCAATGCAGTTTACTGCTGTTTGGGGATGCAAAGACATCTTTGGATTAAAGGGATTGAACTTTAGCGGTTTCGCAGATTTCTGGTGGGAGAATCACGTAAGTATGCTTGACAAGCACGGAAACGTGAAAGAATTCCTCAAAGACAATGACGGCAACCTCATCAAGGACAATGACGGCAATCTCATGGCCAAAACCACTGCTGAGCACACCGTCTTCACTACAGAGCCACAGCTCTGGTACAATGTAGGTCAGCACTTCGGCTGCGAGAACCTGAGCGTAGGTAGCGAGGTAGAAATCAGCCACAACTTCGGCAGCAATGCCGGCTGGATGGTTCGCCCTTGCCTCGGTGTAAAGTGGGACTTCTAATTACGAATTTCTTAACTGCGGAAAATTTTCAAAATGAATTTTTGAAAATTTTCCGCACTAATTCTTAACCACTTTATTTTCTGTTTTTCAACAACTAACGTTACTCCCTTACTGTCAATCCGCCATCAGAAATTCCTCCGATTCCACCTTTTTTCTTATTGTACTGACGGGTTACACCGCTCAAGTTAACTCCGCCAACACCCTCGGATGTAGCGTTTACACTTTGGCAGTCAACCTTGGCTTTCACGCTGCCCACACCTTCGTTCTTGATAATCAGACTGCCGCCCTTAAACATTCCCAGATTAACAGAGCCTACGCCCTCATTATCCAGTTTCACACTTCCCATCTCAATCTTAGAGATTTTCACCGAGCCTACGCCTTCGTTATCAATGTTCATATCATCTCCAGCCACATCATCGATATTTACCGAGCCAACCCCCTCGTTGGTTATCTCCAGTTTGTTGGCAAGAATCTTCCCAATCTTGACAGCACCTACACCCTCGTTATCGATTTCCAGTCTGTCGCTATTAATCGTCTTGGCACGGAAAGAACCCACACCTTCTCTCGTAATCTTCACCAGGTCAGGACTTGTGATATAAATCTTCAGTCTCTTATTATCACCGTTACATGAAGAAGGCACGTTCAGTCTTCCGTTCAATCCTATCTTCACTTCTCCATCCCGGTATACCACCTTGAGTTTCTCCTTCAGTTTCTTTACAAACTCCTGGTCCTTGATGGCAGAGTAATCCATCTTCACGCTGCATTCATTGCCGTCGTTCTGAGTATAATAAACATCGGCAATCACATCCACGTCGATCGCCTTAAAAGGCTTCTCGGTCAAATCATCCTGCGTAAAGTTTAGACTTCCCTTCATTTCACTGGCAGAAGATCCCATACTGCAAGAACTCAAGCCCATTGGGGCAAAGAATAAAGCGGTAGCCACCGCCCAAATACCAAATTTCTTCATATTCATTTCTATTTTATGTTTCTAAATACGTGATAAACCGAATACCGTTCTGTTTCGGAAATCTGATGGTTAGACGTAAGAAGATACATAAAGGTTGCAAGGAAAGCCCAAAAAGATTGCAAAAGAGCCTCAATTGCCTTGCTTATTATGCAAGTTTTATAAAAAAACAAGATTTTCTTGCACGTTTCAGAAAATTATACAACAGAGAAAACGAAGAAGCTTACAGAAGTTATTTTGCCAATATGCAAAAACAGGCTAAAGAACAACGACAAAAATTCAATTTGAATTAATGGAGGCAAAAATACGCAAACCCGTTTTAATTGTCATTGCGGGACCTAATGGTTCTGGGAAGACAACAATAACCAGTCGTGTATTACACCACGAATAGCTAGAAGATTCTATTTATATCAACCCAGACAATATTGCACAAAAAGAGCAAAGAACCACCCTCCACCTCGTCACCACAACACATATCCATCATCGTATTCCCAACATTTGTTTTACTGGTTTACTGAACGACCGTAGAGAGTAACTTCCCTTTAACTTCTTTAACCGCTTAAACTTCTTTAACTCTTTTAACTTCTGAACTTGCCTTAAACTTGAATCATCTAATATGCGAAATTTCAAGTTTTCTACGTTAATATTTGTTTAAAAATCAGTCTTTTTTCGGTATCGTTAACTTCTATTATCTGATAATTGTTTAACACAACATAAGACGGGATATCCTACCCCACTCGCTTTTCAAAGATTTCAGCGGTAAGAAAAGAGAAAAAAATGGGACCCTAAAAAAATGGCACCTCTTTCGGAACCAAAAACAAACGCTTAAAATATGTAAAAACGGGCTAAACTCTTAAAATATGTTTATAAAAAGCGAAAAACACCCTTCACTACCCTTCACCCGTAACTATTTGACACATAAAACCTTAAATAAAAAGGTGAAGGGTGAAGGTTTGAAAACTCTTTTTTATATATACGCGCGGCAAGGGAAAAAATCCGTTTTTTCATTTTTCTGGCTTTCCGGTTTTTCCAAAAATCCTAAAAAAAAGAATATAATATAAGATTTAAAATATACCCTTCACCCTTCACCTCGTCACCACAACACATATCCATCATCGTATTCCCAACATTTGTTTTTCTGTTTACTGAACTTTCGCATGTGGTTCAAGAACGGGCTAGGAGCTTTTGCCCTTTACCTTTGCTTTACCCTTCGGCCAGCGATTTTCAATTCCATTCGGCCGGTGACCGTTGGTTCAGGGCGTGTGGAGCTTACATGTGAAACTTGAGTGGTTTCTTCGGAGATATTATTTTATCTTTCGGAGATATTTTCGTATTCTTCGGAGATATTCTGCTATCTTTCGGAGTAATTTTCGTGTTATTGATTTCAGAGATAGTTATCATTCGACAAGTGGAACAGCCAATTCGTTACCGCCCACCCCAAGCCAACCTCGTGACCATCAGAGCGAAAGCCAATAGATTAACTTTATTTAACAAAAAAAACAACTGATTATGAAAAAATTACATTAAATTTGCAACCGTCTAACAGTTTCACTTGTAAGTGTACGCAAGATGATGATAGTCAAACTACCTAAACGATAGTCAAACTACCCAAAAGACAACGAGCTGAAGGACAAGAATATAAGTAAATGGTATTAATCAGAAACTGAAAGTACAATTTAAACTTAAATAGATATGAAAGTATTCAATTCTACACTTGCTGCTATCGGTTTGGCAGCATTCGTATTCGCATCATGTAGCGACAACACAAGTGATTCTACAGGCGATTCATCTCCAGCTAAGGTAGATGCCACAACCCTCGACCTCACTAACAGTGGGGAGTCTCTGTTATCTAGCGTCATCAATTACAAGAACACGACAGCTAACGCTCGCAAGTTCTTCGGCACAAGAGCTGCCAGTGACGCAAATTTCGTAACAGACCTCAACAAGGACGAAGAGAGCACTATACCTGTGCAGCCTGCTACAGCTACTCAGGCTTTAGGTAACGACAACCTGGAAAACGGCATTTTCTACTTAAAGAAATCTGCTGGCAAGTGTGACTTTACCAAGAACACTATCAAGAATGCAACTATCTTCGTAAATGGAGGTGCAAAATTGATATATTCTGCAAACACTTTCGAAAATGCAAAAATCGTTGTAAAGCAGGGCGGTTCCCTGATTTTCAAGGGCACTGGTTCAATGATCAAGCAGGGAGTTACTGTCTATAACGAACTTGGTTATGTCAAGACTGACGACCCTGCAGCAGACATCGTCATCGAAGGTAATCTGTATTCATCTTGGCGAGGTATTACCAGCGGCCTTGATGAAAATGGCAACGCTGTTGAAAAGAAGGAACTCAAGTCCGGTTTAGGACAGCTTACAGCAGACAAGACAAGTCCTACACAGAAAATCACCTTCAAGGCTGGTTCAAAGGCATGTATCATCGGTTCTATCCGTGGTACAGAAGTAAACGTTGAAGAAGGTGCCAATATATACGCATCAGCTCACGTTTGGAATGCTACTACTGTTAACATCAATGGTAACCTGCAAATCGGCGGTTTCCTGAAGACAGCTGATCTGAACCTCAAGACAAATGGTTATCTGAAGGCTGGCGACAACAGCGCAATCAAGGTTACCAATATATTGACCATGAATGCCGGTTCACAGATTGATGCCGACTACATCAATGTTACCTTGAACGAAAAGGATACCCACAAGAAGGTAACTAAGGTAGGTGAAGCACAGCTCATCCTGAAGGGTGCCTGCAAGATCAACATTGCGGACAAGGGCGTTATCAATGTTAACAAGCTTATCTCTTATAACGATGCAAAAGGCCAAATCAGCCTGGAAAAAGCTGGCGGTTTAGCTATTGTTAAGGCAGACGAGTTCCACAACGATGGTGCAGAAAACATCCAGGCATTCGATACTCCTGCAGAAGGTGCTACCTTCCTGTTCCAGTTCACAAAATGCTTTAATGGCGAGAACCAGATTCCTACAGCAGAGGATCTTGACATCGCAGCATCATACCTCGACTACGACAAGGCTACCACTGGTGATTTGGTTAAGTTGAAGGATACCGATAACGAGCATTACGGTTATGAGTTAACAGCAACAACAGAAAGTTTGAGCATCAAGCCAAAACTGGATTTGTTCTCTGCAGCTGGAGTTACAAAGAATACCCTCTCTGCAACATCTATCCAGGCTGCTAACGACAAGTTGTATGTTACATACCACACCCAGGGCAATGACAAAAACCATATGGGTGGCGGATTGGAAGTAGCTCATATCGACGGCAAATCACTTATTCTCGACGAAGCAGTAACAGCTCAGGGAGGATTGGATGTAAACTATGGTATGATTGACGGCAGCCGCTTCTATGTTGCTGCAACAACCTACAAAGAAGGTGCATTCTTGGGCTATGTGGAACTGGCAAATGGATTGATGGGTAAGAGCAAACTCGTTACCTACCCTATTGATAAGACAAATCCAAACAATGGCATTGATGCCAATAGTGTAGTCAAGTATAAAGACAACTTCGTTTTGGCAACAAACAAGGGTTATCAGGTTTACAACTCAACATTCACCCTGCGTACTCCACACCTCACAACAAATGACGTGAAGTTCGTTGCTGTTGGCAATGACAAGCTCTATGGCTTGGAGGCAAATGGTACAACAACAGGTACTGTCAACATCTTCGACAACATTAATTTGGAAAATCCTCAGAGCTATACTACAGAAGGTAAAGTGGGTGTTGTTGATGGCAAGAACACCATCGCTGTAGACGGTACAAACCTTTACGTATGCCAGGGTGACGGCGGACTTGTTCGCTACGATGCAAATGGCCATGGTACAGTATTATTCGATGCTCCTGTAGGCGAAAGCAACAAGATTATCGGTCGCGTAAACGGTGTTGCAGTAGATTCAAAATACATTTACGTAGCATGTGGCGGTTATGGACTCGTTGTATTGGACAAGACCAAGGCTAAGGGTGAGAATGTTGTAGCCCGTCGCCGTGCATTCTATGATGGCAAGGAGAGCTATAACTCTGCTAACTACGTAACCTTGTATAAAGATTACATCTGTGTAGCTTATGGCCGCAGCCGCGTTCAGATCTTCAAGTTGGTAAATACAAAGTAATCAACTAAATAATTCTGTTCTCCCGCACCTTAACCAACAGGTGTGGGAGAACAAACCTTTAAAGGCTAGAACAATAGCAAAAAGGTGAAAGCTAATTTATACACAAAAACGACAAAAGAAAGATTAACATGAAACATCATTTTACAAAACTTGTTACTTTCTCTTTCGCAGCAATGCTCCTGGCATCTTGTAGCGATTCTATTGACAACCCTTTAGTTCCAAACCCTGGTGAAGTCACAAAAAACATATTAGGTGAAGAAGTGACATCCATCACCGACCCTCAGGAGTTGGCTGGTAGCGTTATCAATTACAAGGCGAAAGCTGCAACAAGAGCTGCAGGCGCAACTACAGCCAACCTAAGCGACGTTTATGAAATGCCTAGCCTGCCTAGCCATGACGGAGCTATCGAAATCAAGAATAACGATGGATGTGTGGGACTGGATGGTTCCAAGACCTACATCATCAAGAAAGGCACAAAAATAAGCAGCGGGCTCAACCTGAAAGGAGCTACCCTGTTTATCGAAGGCGAACTGACCACAAAAAATATATGGGAATGTTACAATGCCACAAAAAAAGGAAAAATCTACATCCTCAAAGGAGGAACATTACATATAGACAACAATAACACTGCACTCTTCCAGAATGCAGGAATTTATTGCTACAATTATGGGGGAACTCTGAAAAAAGAGAGCACCAACATGTATCTGGAAAAAGGTGATGCCTACTTTACTACCGGAAACATTGAAGTAAAAAATGAACTGAAAGTTCAAGGATTGCTTTATGTGGGCGGCGATGCCAACGTAGGTAAACTGGCAACTGAGTCTGATGCCAAAATCAATATTCAAGGCGATTTGCTTGGTACAGAAAACCAGGATATACAGATAGACGGCTGCATCATGAACATCAACGGAAAGGCAAAAGCCAACAAGCTGACCATTCAAGGTTCAGCTCCTAAGCTTTACGCATGCTCCTTTGAAGTTACGGGCAAGACCATCCTCAATTCAAATGGAGCAGAGTTACACGTCAACAATCTGAAGACGGGAGCTATCGATCAGTGTGCAGGAAGTACCATCTATCTGGTAAATAACAGTGTTATCGACTGTCAAGGCACATACACAAATGCTAACAATGGTCATGATTCCAGTGGTAGCAGAGTAGTTCTTCAAGGAGACAATGCTAACGCCATCTTCAGAGCAGCTGAGGTGAAATACAATGGTAACAATGATGCAGGCAATATTCTCATTGCTCCGGGAACATACGCCTATTTCTCTACCTGCTATATCTTCCGGACTAGCGGCAGCGGCGGTGTAATCTATATGGACTGCGACAAGTTTACCAACAACAGCAAATCGGCTACTTATACCTATGCTCCAGGTCTTTCTGACTGTACAAAGAGATATGAAATGTATAATAATCCTGTTGTTCCAACATCATGTGATGGTACAACCCCAGATCCAACTCCTACCCCACCAGAACCGGGCAAGAAGATTGATGTGATTACTGTTATCGATTATACAAATCATACTCACGACATCTCTGCAACATGTATTCAGCCATATAATGGCAAATTATACATGTCGTACCACACCAATGAAGAGAACCAGGCAGATCCAAGCAAGAAGACTGGAGGTTGTATCGAAGTGTTTAAAACAGAAAACAACCAGACAACCATGTTGCAGTATCTGCAAGATAAGAAGGAACTCTACGACTTCAACCACCTTATGGTGGACGGAAAAGATGCTACAAAGTACGTATATATTGCCGGTCACTCAACCAATGGCGGTATGATGGGTAGAATTGCATTAGATAGCAACGGACTTCTCAACACAGAAGTAAAGGACATCGATGAGACTACCACGTTGAACCCTCTCACCATCGTAGATTGGGAACATGAAGGTTTGGAAAAATCTGACGAGAACTGCATCGTAAGAGACGGAAACAAACTGATGGTGGCATCTACCAGGGGATACGGAGTATATGATGCAAACACGCTAGATTTAATCGGCAAGAAAGAAACGCCAGGCAAGGCCAAGCACATCGCACTGAACAACCAGTATATTGTCACACTCCACTACAACAACGAAGTAAAAAGTGACAATGAGGCTGTAAGTGGTACACTACAGGTCTTCCCATTAGGTGCCGACATTCTTACAGCAACACCAGCAAAAACCATCAACGTAAGCAGCATAGCTCCTAACGACGGTAAGAACACTATAGCTATCGATGGTAACCACATCTACGTTTGCCGAAGTGCCAAGGGTTTATCTTGCTACGATCTTACCACAGGCAAAGAAGTGTGGAACTGGGGAGCTCCGCTCACTGCTAATACCAAAGTTCCACAGGGATATGCAAATGGTGTAACATACGATGCCAATTACATCTACCTGGCTTGCGGAAGTTATGGACTGGTAGTTCTTGACAAGAACAAAATGGAAAACGGCAAACCTGTAAAGGTTGTCAAGAAGAGAGCTGAAGCAGGAATGTCTGCCAACTATGTCACACTGGATGGAGGTTATATCTATGTGGCATATGGTAAGAGCCGACTCCGTGTCATGAAGCTCATTGATGGTGCCGCATCTGGAAATGGTACCAATTATGGCACAAAGTAAGTGATTTATCAAATATAAGAAACACGAGATGAATGCAGCTGCAACAGCTCGCAGCTGCATTCATCGTGTTTAATAACTCATTATGAAGCGAAAAATAATACTATACTCAACTACAGCTCTGCTACTTCTCATGGCAGCACAAAGCGCTACGGCTCAGACGAAAGGCAAAAAGCCGAAAAGTTTCAGCCCTAAGATGCTCGTATATGAGAATCTGAAGAACGATAATGTACTGAGACACTTTAAACAGCGCTTCGCACAACTCGACACTCTCATCAAAAACCCTATTTGGGTGAAAGCACCAGTCATAGAACTGGGACTCAATAATCAGCATCACGCTGATATCAACAAGACCGACTCTCTGTTCTGGTCGAAAACTGCACATGAGCACCTAGCGCTCAACAGACACAACGGTCTGGAAGTGACCGGACAGGTTTATGCCCGACCTGACTCGTACTTCGATTCTGATGAAGACGATGCAAAAGAGGTATCAAAATATAAGATGAAGGTTCAAGCCGAACTGGGTTGGAACATCATCAACTCGAAGTTCTACCAAGGCAAGGAGAAAAGAACAAAGATTGCTCTTGCCAATGAACTCGACCGCTTGCAAATAAAAAAGCGCCAAACTGCAGGCATCTATGAAAAGGCAGCCGATGAGCTGACCGAACAATATAATTTCTATATCGGTACTGTCATAGCACACAGACTGGACAACCTCGACATCATGAACGAAGCGTACCAGTTTATGCTGGAAAAAGACCGAATCAGCAACGACAAGATGCTGAAAGTGATGAACGATAAGTTGGAGGCTGAATACGACATCTCCGTGCTCTGCACAGACAGAGATATCAGCAACAAGCCTATCTACCGCATCAAACCAACCAAGATTGTAGTAGACACAACAGCCCTCTGGAACCATCTGAACCAGGAAAGTCTGGATGCACGCATCATGATGGTGAAAGAACAGATTGCTGACAACGACAGCAAGCTGACCAACTATTTAAGCACTACCCGACTCACACCATTCGCAAGATGGTCGAGCTACTGGCAGAGCAACAACAAGATTTCGAACAATGCCGACGTGGGCGTGAGATTCACCATTCCTATCTGGAACGAAACGCCACGCAAACGACAGGCACTGGAGACCCAGAAGGAAATCATACGCAGCAGCCGTGGTACCGATGTGAAGGAAATAAAACAGTCGGTAGGCATCCTGCTCAAGAAGATAGACAACCTGAACAAGGCTATAGCCACCGAGGCTTTCCATATAGACCAGACCGGCAAATATATAGAAATGCGGCGGTTTGCCTACCAGAACCAGAAACAGGGCTACAACTATCTGATGCGTATGGACGAATATACGGGACTCCTGGAAAGTATGGAGCGTATGTACAAACTGATGCAGAACCGCGCACTCGCTATCATCAATATCGAGAAAGCCGTGAGCATCTATGACAACAACAACATCTTCAAAGAAATAGAACTTTGAATATAAGGAAACCAGAATATGAATGAATTCCAATATAATGGCACGCCACAAGAACAGGCGATGGCAGACTTGCTGAAGTCGCAGAGTCACCGCCTTGCCAGACAGCAGATCGTCTTTGCCCTGATCTTCCTGCTGGTTATCGTGCTTGCCGCCTACTATATTGTCACTCGTATGATATGGGCAACCTTCGACGGTTATATAACCCTCGATGAAAACCGTATCAGTGCCGTTGACGACATCTATATCCTTAAGGTGAACAAAGAAATGGGTGAAGTGGTGCATAAGGGAGATACGCTCTACTCTTATGTACTGCTAGGTAATATTGTGAACCAATACGACCCGAACATCCTGCCTTCAGCCGTAAAGGAGACTCACGACATGGAGGTACAGGCTAAACTCGCCCAGCAGGAGATTCCGGTGCTGCGTACCCGACTTGCCGAACTGAGAAAACAGAAAGCATCTGAAAGTTCGGACATCTACTACGGCCTTACCGACAACACCAAGCGAAATGCACTGGATGCCGAGATTGCCGAGGTAGAAGAGGAATTGAGAAAGCAGGCTAAGAAGGTGGAAATCTACGCACAGGCAAAGAACACCACCTATAACTTCATGAGCCGCAGAGGAGCCGGCAGAGCAAATGCTGCCATGCCTTACTCCAACACAAGCATCTACAACCCGGGACTGATACACTACTGCTGTGCACCAGCCGATGCTTACATCTCAAAAATCAATGCGAGCGACAAAACCCTGGTGTTCAAAAGCGAGGAGGTGATGGTTATCCAGCATACCGACTATGCAGACTGCCATCTGGGAGTAATCGCATACGTACCAAACGACATGGTGAAGTATATGGAAAGCCCTGACGATGCAGACATCATCATCAACAAAGACCTGGAACTGAAGGCTAAGTTGCAGATGGTAGGTCTGAGAGTAGAGGAAATACCTAAGCATCTGCAGAGTAACTTCTCGCATGATGCCAACGCAGTGGTTGCCGTATTCACCCTGAACCCTAACCAGAGAGTTCCGGCATGGGTTATGAGCAACAGACTGCCGGTAAGAATAAGAGTGAACAAGATTGGTGCCATGTTCGATCCGAAGCCACTACCGATGTACACCGTCCCAGTGGGCAAGAACGAAAACGTGAAGCGAAGCAACAGGTTTTCGAGCGACACTAATAATCATCAAGAACAAAAGAAATAAAGAATGATTGGACTTAGAAGAAACAAACGTGGAGATATGGTGCTCACCATCGATAGCTATATAGATATCGACTCGACACCGGACATCCAGCCCGACTACTTCGATTGTATTTACATCAATACGAAGAGTGAGCATGCGTTCCATGATATACTGTTTGGAGCCAGTCCAATCTTATCGTGGAAATGTAGCTACAAACCGATATTCGTCAATACGGCGGTATCGGGAAAGGAACAGATCATCGACTATATCGTCGATGCCTATGTGAGCGACATGAACAATGAAAAGGTATACGAGATTATTGACAGAATCAAGATGGCAAGACAGAAGTTTGGTGTAAAAAGCGAAACAAGCCATCCTACACAGCCTAACCAGCTCTTTGCCAATATTCTGAGATACCTGCTCTCAAGAGACCAACGAATCATGGGACACCGACTGCTGGAGAAATCGTCTTTGGGATATATCAACCCAATCTTCGAGCACTATCACAGTATGGGTCTCTTCCATCTCAACGAGATGTTCATGTTCATCGACACTATGGTGGAGTTCGGATCACTGCGCATTCACCGCTTCCTGCTCAAGGAGCACCTCTGCCCTAAGTGCAACCACTCTCACCTGCTCTATACGGAGTGCTGTCCGAAGTGCGGAAGTTCGAACCTGAAGTTTCAGAACATCATCCACCACTTCAGCTGCGCCAACGTATCGCCGGAAAGCAGCTACAATGTGGGCGGTATGCTCATCTGTCCGAAGTGTCACAAGAAACTGCGCCACATCGGTGTTGACTATGACAGACCAGCCGTGGTATATACCTGCAACGACTGCGAGAACTCGTTTACCTCGCCTATCACCAAGGCAACCTGCTGCTACTGCCAGAGCACCTTTCCGGTAAATACCCTGGTGCCACAAGACATTGAGGACTACGAGATAACGGAAGAAGGTATCAGAACGCTGACCAGCGGCAACATCATGTTCAACAACATGGTGAACATCTATGATAACTTCATGGAATATTATCTGCTGATGAACCGACTGCGACGCCAACTGATGGAAACCTACCGCAAGGATGAACTCTCGGTCATGGTAGGCAAGATATGGATTATAGATGAAAACAAGGATACCGTAAAGATAAAGGAAAGCATACAGGGCAAGCTCTGTAGAATCTTCTCCAATCACAAGGTGTCTTACTACAACAATATCTTCTACGTATCCTCTACTCTCTATGAGCAGGGAGAAACGGTGGAAGAGGCTCAGCAGAAACTGAGCAAGGAGATGTCGGTAGCCATCAGAAAGGTGGCCAACTCGATAGAACCGGACGAGATTATCTGCAGCATGCTGGAAACCAAGACGAAGACCATCGCCAACAACTATGACGAGTTCTTCAACAAACTGCAATATGTGGATATGACTCCAGACGACTACTGCCGCTACTCAGAGGAACCTCTGATGAAGGAAGAAGAGAAATTGGTGCAGCCGCAGAAAGAGCTGCTTGATACGGAGCCGAAGGAAGATGAAAACGACAAGATACAGAAACGCATCGTGCTCTACAAGAAACTCGTTGACATCCTTGTCACCATCGCAGGTATACTCATAATCATGGCCCTCTTGGCGCTCACCGTGCTGAGATAAGCCATCAAGAAGAAAGGGAAAAGCGTATGTTTAGCATAGCAGAACATCTGAACGATTTCTTCGACTGGATCAGCACGCTATCGTTTAGCAGTATCGTGAATACCTACTGGTTCCTCTTCTTCTTCGAGATGCCAAGATATTATATCCTGGAATATCTCGTAATCGGAAACCGACTGATGAAGAGAAACCAGATAGATAAAGAGAAAGAATATGCCAAGTACTTCCTGTACCGCGAGAATCCGCTTATCAGCATCCTCGTACCGGGAAAGAACGAAGGAAAACATATATTCAAAATGGTGAACTCGCTGGCTGAGCAAACCTACCGCAACTACGAAATCATCGTGGTAGACGATGGTAGCGACGACGACACCAAACTGATTTGCAACGACCTCTACCGAGCCGGGTATATCACCCACTACCTGAGGTTGGATACAAGAGGCGGTAAAGCTGCCGCCAGCAACTATGGAGCCCAGATGGCAAAAGGCAAATACATCGTATGCCTGGATGCCGACTCTTCGCTCGACCGTGATGCACTGGAGAAAATCCTACTCCCCTTCTACATCGATGGAATGGTAAAGGGCGTAGGAGGATGTGTGAAAGTGCGCAACTACAAGGAGACCATCTGCTCATCGCTGCAGGCTTTCGAATACCTGAAGCGAATACAGGTGGGACGTATCGTAACCAGCGAACTGGGTATCTACCACATCATTTCGGGAGCATTCGGAGCCTTCGAAAGAAAGACGCTGAAGGAAGTGGGCTATTGGGACATAGGACCGGGACTGGACGGTGACCTGACACAGAAGATCCGCAAAGCCGGATATAAAGTGAAATTTGCCGAAGATGCCATCTGTATGACCAATGTTCCTACCAAATGGTACAAGCTGTATCATCAGCGCATCAGATGGTCGCGCTCGCTCGTGAGATTCCGTCTCCGCAAGCATGCCGACATTCTGCTGCCTACCAAGAACTGGAGTATCCTTAACTGGTTATCCAACATGGAGAGTGTGGTTTTCGACTGCTTCCTCAATTTCCTGTGGTTGTGGTATATCATCAAGCTCGCCATCACGTTTAACACGCACATCATCGAGGTGCTGGCGCTGGGCTACTTTATCAGAGTATGCTTCTCGCAGCTTGCCTTCCTCCTGGTGCTGATGGTTTCAGAAAGAAAGAAAGACGTGTGGTTCCTCTACAGATATCTGCCACTGATGTCGCCTTATACAGGTTATTTCCTGCGTATCGCCCGTCTGTCGGCTCATCTGCAAGAAATCTTCTTCCGCCGTTCTTACAAGGACGCATGGAACCCTGAGAAGACTTCGCGCTATGCTCAGCTTGAAGGAATCTAAAAGACCCGAGTTACTTGCTGTAACGTACATACAGCAGGGAGCTCCCAATAAAAGAAATAACATTATAAAACATAAACAATATAGTATATGATAAACAAGTCTTTTGAGTTTAAGATTGGAGTAATAGGATTAGGGTATGTTGGTACTCCACTGGCATGCTTATTCTCAAAGAAATACGATACATGGGGTTATGACATCAAAGTTGAGAAGGTAGCCAAGTTAGCCAAAAGCACGATGGAAGACAACAGACCTGTATCCAAAGCGTTGGAACAGGGACTGAAACTGACCAGCAATATTGATGACCTGAAGAAGTGTAACGTGTATATCATCGCTGTACCGACACCGGTGAACAAATCGAACAAGCCAGACATCAGTTGCGTGCGCAATGCTACAGCTGAGGTTGGCAAGATCCTGAAAGAAGGTGATATCGTAGTCTACGAGAGTACCGTTTACCCAGGTCTGACAGAAGAGGTCTGCGCTCCATTACTGGCATCTACATCAGGATTGAAGTTGAACCAGAGTTTCTTTGTAGGCTTCTCGCCAGAGCGCATCAATCCGGGCGATACTGTTCATACCATTGAGAACATCGTGAAGGTTACCAGCGGTTCTACACCCGAAGCAGCAGCTATCATCGACAGCCTCTATGCTTCAGTACTTACCCATGGCACCTACAGGGCGAAGAGTATCAAAATAGCAGAGGCATGTAAACTGATGGAGAACTGCCAGAGAGATATACAGATAGCCTTCTTCAACGAGATGGAAAAGATTTTTGACAAGATGAACATCAACATCGAAGACGTAACGGCGGCAGCTAGCACAAAATGGAACTTCGTGCCAGCTACTCCAGGACTCGTTGGCGGCCACTGCATCGCGGTAGACCCATACTACCTGATTAACAAGGCACAGGAGGTTGACGTGGTACCATCGCTGCTCTCTACAGCCCGCGAGGTTAACGAGCAGATGGCGGTATGGATGGCAGGAAAGATTAAGAATGCATCTGAAAGCAGAAAGTTCAAGGCTCCGGAGACTAACGTGCTGATTCTCGGCTTCTCGTTCAAGCCAGACAGCGATGATATCAGGAACACAAAAGTAGCCGATCTCTATATCAACCTGGTAGGAGCAGGTTACAAAACCACACTCTACGATCCATTGATAGATGTAAAGGAAGTAAAAGAAGAATATAACATCAAGGTGACAGATGATCCTAAAGTTCTGGAAAAAGAGTATCAGATTGTGGTAATCGGTACTCATCACAAGATGTTCGACAGTATCGACATGAACAATCTAATCACTGATAAAGGATTCATATGCGACATCTACGGCATTCACAAGCCAAGAAGCTAGATTTTCAAGATCGGAAAGAACCTACATAAAACAGACCTGTGAAAAATGGAAAAGAACAAAGTACTAATCGTCGATGATATTCCAGAAAATATTGAAACTATCTCTGAAATGATAAAAGACTTTGACATCGACGTGAAAACTGCAAATGGCGGAAAAGAAGCCATTGAACTGATTGACTCATTCAAGCCGGACGTGATACTGCTCGACTTGATGATGCCAAATGTAAATGGGTGGGACGTAATAGACCATGTACGCTCTAAATACTCGAAAAGTGAAATGGTCATCATCGTGGTTTCCCTGTTAAGCAACAAGGATAATGTGGATGAATGCTACGAGCTTGGAGTAAACGACTACATCACAAAGCCTATCATCAAAGCCCGTCTCACCAGTTCGCTAGACGCTCATCTAAACAGTCTTGCAAGAGGCTAAAGTGCCTCTTGCAAGATTGCTTCTGCATGAGCAATGCGATCACTAGTAGGAGGATCTATGCCTTCCAGCGGGTAGGCAATACCTAGTTTCTCATACTTGTAGATACCCATCGTATGATAAGGTAAGACATCTATATGCTCAATATTAGAGAGTGTTGAGAGGAAATCACGCAGCTGATAGAGGTATTCATCCTTGTCGGTAATACCTGGAATTAGGACGTGACGAATCCATACCGGTTTGTGTATCTCGCTTAAATATCGTGCACAATCCAGTATGTTTACATTAGAATGGCGGGTGAGTTTACGATGCTCTTCATCGTTGATATGCTTGATATCAAGAAGAACAGTATCAGTGACGGCCATCAGACGCTCGAATTTATCGAAGAAAGCACCCTCTTTCCTAAATGGTTGCGCTGATGTATCAAGACAGGTATTGATGCCACGCTGATGGGCTTTCTCGAAAAGTTCGATGAGAAAGTCTATCTGCATCAGGGCTTCTCCACCACTTACAGTAATACCGCCCTTGTCACCCCAATAACTCTTGAATCGCTCTGCCTTATCCAGCAGGTCATCGGCACTCCATTCCTCTCCTACTCCCATCTTCCATGAATCCGGGTTATGGCAGAACTGGCAGCGCATGGGGCAACCCTGCAGGAAAATCAAAAACCTGATGCCTGGTCCATCTACAGAACCAAAGCTCTCTATGCTGTGTACAAATCCTTTATGCATAACAATTAAGCTAAAAATGCCCGCTAAATATCCTCGGAAAGAAAATCTAGCGGGCAATATTTATTCTTCTAATTGATTAGAGTCTCTCGTGAGCCTGACGAGCGATTACGTCGAGCTGCTGCTCACGTGTCAAGTCGATGAACTTAACAGCGTAACCACTCACACGGATAGTAAAGTTCTGGTACTCTTCCTTCTCTGGGTGCTCCATCGCATCCTTGAGCTTGTCGATACCGAATACGTTCACGTTCAGGTGGTGAGAACCCTGGTTGAAGTAACCATCCAATACACCTACCAATGTCTGGGCACGCTCCTCATCGTTGTGACCGAGAGCACCAGGGCTGATGGTCTGAGTATTAGAGATACCATCGAGAGCATACTCGTATGGCAACTTAGCTACTGAGTTCAATGAAGCCAAAAGACCGTTCTTCTCTGCACCGTAAGATGGGTTAGCACCTGGAGCCAATGGAGCACCGGCTGGACGACCATCAGGCATGTTGCTGGTGTACTTACCGTATACTACATTTGATGTGATAGTCAGGATAGATGTAGTAGGCTCAGAATTGCGGTATGTATGATGCTTCTTGATCATGTTCATGAAGGTCTTGAGCAACCATACTGCAATCTCATCAGCACGCTCATCATCGTTACCGTAACGTGGGAAGTCGCCCTCGGTCTTGAAGCTGAGAGGGAAACCGGTCTCATCACGAATGATGTTTACCTTGGCATACTTGATAGCTGAGATAGAGTCAACCACGTGGCTGAAACCAGCGATACCTGTAGCGAAAGTACGACGAACATCTGTATCGATGAGCGCCAACTCTGCTGCCTCGTAGAAGTACTTATCGTGCATGTAGTGGATGAGGTTCAATGTCTTCACATAAACGCCAGCCAACCAGTCCATCATATCCATGAAACGTGGCATGAACTCCTCGTATGTCAATACATCACCCTCAACGGCGCGATACTTAGGACCACACTGCTCGCGTGTCTTTGAATCAACACCGCCAGATACAGCGTAGGTCAAGCACTTAGCCAAGTTGGCACGTGCACCGAAGAACTGCATTTCCTTACCTGTCTGAGTAGCAGATACACAGCAGCAGATGCTATAGTCGTCACCCCAAACTGGGCGCATTACGTCATCGTTCTCATACTGGATAGAGCTTGTCTTTACAGAGATGAGAGAAGCGTAGTGCTTGAATGCCTTTGGTAAGCGAGAGCTATAGAGTACAGTCAAGTTTGGCTCTGGTGAAGGACCCATGTTCTCCAATGTGTGGAGGAAACGGAAATCGTTCTTGGTAACCATTGAGCGGCCATCCTGACCCATACCAGCTACTTCGAGAGTAGCCCAAACTGGGTCGCCGGTGAAGAGCTCGTTGTAAGAAGGGATACGGGCGAACTTAACCATACGGAACTTCATGACCAAGTGGTCGATGAGCTCCTGAGCCTCATCCTCGGTAAGAGTACCCTCATTCAAATCGCGCTGGATATAGATGTCGAGGAATGTAGAGATACGGCCTACAGACATCGCAGCACCATTCTGAGTCTTCACAGCTCCGAGGTAACCGAAGTACAACCACTGAACAGCCTCGCGAGCGTTCTTGGCAGGCTGAGAGATGTCGTAACCATACAACTGAGCCATCTCCTTCAAGCCCTTGAGAGCCTTGATCTGCATAGAAACCTCTTCACGAAGACGGATAACGTCGTCAATCATCTCACGGTCGCCCATGTTAGCGAGGTCGTTCTTCTTCTCCTCGATGAGAAAGTCGATACCATAAAGAGCCACACGACGGTAGTCACCCACGATACGGCCGCGACCGTATGTATCAGGAAGACCGGTAAGAATGTGGTTATGGCGAACGAGTTTCATCTCTGGAGTATAAGCATCGAATACGCCATCATTATGAGTTTTGCAATACTTGTGGAAGATTTCGTGGAGCTTCTCTGATGGCTGATAGCCATATGTTGTACAAGCCTGCTCCGCCATCTTGATACCACCGTAAGGCATGAAGGCACGCTTCAAAGGCTTATCTGTCTGAAGACCTACCACTTTCTCCAAATCCTTTGTACCTTCACCGATATAAGCAGCACCATAAGCTGTCAATCCTGAAACGATTTCTGTTTCCATATCAAGCACACCACCCTTGGCGCGCTCCTCCTTCTGGAGTTCCTTCAACATACCCCAAAGGGTGTTAGTTGCCTGAGTTGGTTCTGCAAGGAACGACTCATCGCCGTCATAACAAGTGTAGTTGTTCTGAATGAAATCACGAAGATTCACTTCACTCTGCCACATGTTTCCTTTGAAACCTCTCCATTCTGTTTTCATCATTTTGATACCTTTTTTTTATAAAGTTAATAATTATATATTTTGCACACACTATCTATTTTGAGTTGGTTTTACACCTATTTATATATAGTAAAATTAAAAAGCCCGAACACGTTTGTGCCCGGGTTTTTAAGCACCTTTATTTGAAGGTGCGTATATCATGATGTTATCGTTCTTTCCAACAGCATCTGTTTTTCCTATATATCCTAAGTTAATTCCCACTTTTAATTTCATGTCTTTTAAATTCATTATTTGTAATTGTCTTGCAACAGTTTTGCTATGCAGGTGCAAAGTTACGACAATAAAATGAGAAAAGAGAAGAAAACCGAAACTTTCTTCTCTTATCTATGAAAAATCATCATTTATGAGTATCATTCTACTGATTCTCAAAAAAGTGATTGAGATTTTCGATGAATAATCCGAAACACTTGTCATGAATCTGACGTGTCATGGTAACAGGGTTCTCCGCATTCAGGATGGTACCGCTCATTGCCACACCGATGCCCAATTCTGCAAGCGGATCTATATCGTCTGGAGTCAAACCTCCGATGGCTACCATAGGCAGAGAGATTTTATTCTCCCTCATCTGCTCAATAATCTGGCGATAACCTTCTATACCCAACACCGGAGAGAGTTTCTCCTTGGTAGTAGTATAGCGGAACGGACCACAACCGATATAGTCAGCCCCCTGTTCATGCAAACGGCGAATATCATCAAAAGTATTGGCTGTGCCTCCGATAATGAATTCATCACCCAGGAACTTACGGGCCTCATCAACCGGCATATCATTCTTCCCAAGATGTACACCATCTATCTGTAACTTCTTCACCAGTTCTACACGGTCGTCGAGGATAAAAGTTGCACCGGCACCCTCGCAAGCCAACTTTAACTTACGGGCTATAGGCTCAACCTCTTCATCGGTAGCACCTTTCATGCGAAGCTGAATCCAATCACATCCTCCGATAAGTGCTAGATAGGCTCCTTCGAGATAAGAGAAGCGTTCGTTCTGATGCGTGATAAACTGAAAGCTCGTCTGAAAATGAGCTAATGCTAAAGACTTGTTCATACGTACTATAAAATATAAATTCGCTTGCAAAGGTACTACATTCACACGACAAAATCCTACAATTTACTTTTTTTAAACTTCGTCATTTGAAAATGGGGAAAAGTCTTCCTTTTTTATTTTGTTTTTTTATACTTTCTTATTTTAATATATGAATACTTTTCTGTACCTTTGCACCATAAAACTATTTATTTTATGTTAACAGATATTGAAATAGCTAAATCGGTAAAATTGCGCCCTATCAATGAAGTGGCAGCAGAACTTGGAATTCACGAAGACCAAGTGGAAAACTACGGCCGTTACATCGCTAAGATTACTACGGCCAGAATTGACAGAAACAAGTTTAAGAACCATCACCTCATCCTCGTTACCGCTATCAGTCCTACCAAGGCTGGTAATGGCAAGACCACCGTATCCGTGGGTCTCGCCCTGGGTATGCAGAAGATTGGCAAGAAGGCTGTAGTGGCTCTTCGCGAACCATCTCTGGGGCCTTGCTTCGGCATGAAGGGTGGTGCTGCAGGTGGCGGTTATGCCCAGGTTTTGCCTATGGATAAGATTAATCTCCATTTCACTGGCGATTTCCATGCCATCACAGAGGCCAACAACATGATTTCTGCCCTTCTGGACAATTACCGTTTCCAGCACGAAGCAGAGGGTTTCAAACTCAAGAAGATTCTTTGGCGTCGCGTCATGGATGTGAACGATAGAGGCTTGCGCCGCATCATCACCGGTATAGGAGATAAGAACGGCATCGAGACAGAGTCTGGTTTCGATATTACGCCAGCTTCTGAGATTATGGCTATCATGTGTTTCGCAACAAGCATCGATGATCTTCGTCGCCGTATCGATAATATTCTCCTGGGCATCACCGAGGATGACAAGCCATTTACCGTAAAGGATATGGGTGTAGGTGGCAGTATCGTAGCTCTTCTTCTCGATGCTTTGAAGCCAAATCTGGTTCAGACAACAGAGGGTACACCGGCATTTGTTCATTGCGGTCCTTTTGCCAACATTGCTCATGGCTGCAATTCCGTCATGGCTACTGCTGCTGCTCTTGAGTATGGCGACTATGCCATTACAGAGGCAGGATTCGGTGCAGATCTCGGTGCAGAGAAGTTCTATGACATCAAATGCCGCAAGACAGGTTTGCAACCAGACCTCACTGTTCTCGTTGTTACCCTCCAGGCGTTGAAGATGCATGGTGGTGTAGCTCAGGAAGATATCAAGAAGCCAAATATCGCAGGAATGGAAGCCGGTTACTGGAACCTCGACAAGCACGTAAAGAACCTGCAGAGCTTTGGTCAGACTGTAGTGATTGCATTCAACAAGTTTGCAACCGATACAGATGAAGAAATTGAAGTATTGCGCAAGCATTGCGAGGAGATGGGTTGCGGTTTCGCCGTAAACAACGCCTTTGCCGAAGGCGGAAACGGTGCCATTGAACTTGCCAACCTCGTAGTGAAGACCATTGATGAGCGTCCATCAGCCCCTCTCTATTTTGCTTACGATGATAACGATAGCGTTGAGGAGAAGATAGAAAAGGTTGCATTCAATCTTTACGGAGCAGGCAGCGTGACATTGAGCGATTCTGCCAAGGCGATGATTGAAGAGATCAAGAAACTGGGTGCTGAAAAGTTCCCTATCTGTATTGCCAAGACTCAGTACAGTTTCTCTACCGATGCCAAGGCATACGGTCCTACAGATGGTTTCGAACTCCACGTTCGCGACATCACCGTAAATATGGGTGCCGAGATGATTGTAGTCATCGCTGGTCCTATCATGCGTATGCCGGGCTTACCAAAGAGCCCACAGGCTGAGCGCATTGATGTAGTAAACGGTGAGATTACTGGTCTTTCTTAAACACTACAGATTTCACAGATTCTTATAAAAAAGCCCAGGGCGTGATGTCCTGGGTTTTTTCATTTATCTCATACTGAATTCACAACCACAATATAACTGATTATAGAATTCATTGATTCTCAAGAGTTCACCTCGGCGATTCTGCAAACCGCCCTTCCGCCAATTCATATCCCACCATTCTACATCAGGATAAGCCTCAACGGCAAGATGACCGGCAGTATCTATCTGCCTGATATTCTTCCAGCGCGAAGATGCCAACGTGGTAGTAAGAAGGTGAAATCCATGCTCCTGCGCATACTTGGCTGCATGAGAGAGGCGGAACTGAAAGCAGACAGAACAACGGCTGCCACGTTCGGGCTCATCCTCTAAGCCCGTGATAACAGAAAGCCACTCATGATGATCATACTCATCCTCTACATAAGGTACATTCTGGGCTTCCAGAAATCGTTTCAGTTCATGTTTGCGTACATCATACTCCTGCTGAGGATAGATATTACTGTTACTGAAATATACAGTAGGCTTCATACCATTACGAAGCATACATTCTACGATAGCCGCCGAACAAGGTGCACAACAGGCATGCAACAAGACAGCCTGACCTTCAGCCTTGCTTCCATCCGGGAGAGTAAGTTTTACGTATTTATATTGTTCTTCTACAGGAATCTTCATTATTATCAATATTAAATATAAAATATAAAATGTGAACAGCTACTTCTGATGTGAAGTATTTTCGCCTTGTTTCAAAAAACAAATGGAGTACAATCTCACGACACCCCCCATTTGCCCAAATATATGCGAAAACTAGTGCAAAGGTACAACATTTATTCGAACCACCAAATTTTTAACACGTTTTTTTCATCACAATGGTTCAAGCGGCTAATATTTAACTATATGTTAACACTTAAACACCAGTTTCGTTATCTTTAAGAACTATAAATCACGTTTCAGCGTGATAACTGTCAGTTCAGGCCATGCGCCTAGGCGGAAAGGGAAAGAACCACCAATACCCGATGATACATAGAGCATCTGCTCACCAATCCGGTAAGCTCCGCCCCACTCTTTGAAAGCCATGCGGGCAGGCGTCCATTTACCTATTTTCAATTGTCCGGCATGCGTATGTCCCGCCAGAGTAAGTTGTATCTTCTTACCAACTACTTCTCTGCGCCAATGATGAGGATCATGACTCAAGAGGATTTTAAACATATCTGGATTCAACCCCTTCATCGCTTTCTTCAGATTACTGCGATTGGTGAAAGGAGGCTGACCGGGATTCTCTACGCCTATTACAGCGATAGATGCCATACCATGACTCACCACATGATGTTCGTTCATCAGCTGATGCCACCCCAAACTTTCCTGATAACCATAAAGCATACGGCGGTTTCTCTTCAAAGCGCCAATAGAATGATTGTTGCCATATTCACAATAATCATGATTTCCCCAGATAGAATAGATGCCATCTGACGCATGAAGCTGCCCCAGCGTATCCAGATAAGGCTCCACTTCGCTGGCTTGGTTATTGACCAGATCGCCCGTAAAGAGAATCATATCGGGTTCTTCATTGTTGGTCGCATCCACCACCTTCTGCACGAAATCATTGCCGGGAGGAAACGAACCGAGATGAAAGTCGGTAATCTGTACCAGACGGTAACCATCAAAATAAGGTGGCAAATCGGGCGAGGTAAAGGTAATATGTTTCAGTTCTAACCGCTTCCAACCCTCTATAAAGCCGAAGGCAAACCACCCCATTACACCCAAAGCTGGAATCAGAGCAAAAAACCAAGGAAGAAATGCATCGAACAGGATGAAGACAACCTTAGGGAATGCCGAGAAAAGTATGGTAGTAAAGAGTACACGGACTGACAACTTATGGAAGAACCCCATCTGCAACCCCACTTCGGCAAGAACAAGTAACAACGAGGGAACCCACCATAAGATGGCTAGCAGCAAAGGCCACTCACTCACCCCGATGTGCCAAAGCCAGAAGTCGGGCAGGAATGCCAGAACCGACATGACTACTATATAGAATATGGATCTTAATACCTTTTTTAATACCTTCTTCATTGTTTTTCTTTATAACTGGGTACAAAGGTACGATAATTCATAGACAATACAAAATAAATTTAAATATATTTTCAATGTTTTGTTATTTGAGAAGATTGCATTATCTTTGCATAAGAAAAATTAAATAAAATGGCACGACGACTAAGAAAAAAACGCATAGCAATCATATTGCTTACCTTTACAGCAATCGTAGGATGGACTACACACAGCTGTGTATCTCGCTGTACATCAGCATCAGATAAGAACAAGGCGGCAGATTCGCTCCCTAAGGTTCACATCAACGATTCCATCTCAAATGCCCTGACAGAGGGGAAGGAATATCATGAGATGGACTCGGTAATAGAAAGGTATCTCAAGAGATGGGAAATCAATGGAGCCCAACTCGTCATCACCCGCAACGACTCGCTACTCTATGCCCGCGGATTCGGAATGGCGGATAAGGAGCGAGGCATCAGAATGGAGCCTAACATGCTGATGCGCTTCGCCTCTGTATCGAAACTGATTACAGCCGTAGGTATCATGAAGTTGCAGGAGATGAAGAAACTCAAGCTGAACGAGAAGGTGTTTGGCGAAAAGGGAATCCTGCGCGATACCGTTTACAACAACAGTATCAAGGACAAGCGATATTACGACATCACCGTAGAACAGTTGCTGCGCCATCAGGCTGGTTTCAACAATTATGCCGGTGACCCGGTATCTTCCACCCGCTACATCATGATGCAGAACCATCTCAAAACGCCACCTGATCACCCTACCCTGCTCAAGATTCTCTTGAAGCGCCACTTGGGCTATACTCCTGGCGAAGGCAAATGCTACAGCAATCTAGGCTACATGATTCTCTCCATGATTATAGAAAAGAAGAGCGGAATGAAATATGAAAACTTCATGCAGAAGTATGTGCTCCACCCAGCCGGCTGCTACGACATGCATATTGCGGGAACTTACTTAAAGGACCGCAGACCTAACGAGACGAAATACTACATGCATGGAGGAAGTATTCCGGTATACGAATATAACAACAGCGGCAGACTGGTAGAGAAATGCTATGGCGATACCGACCTTCCACGTCTCTCGGGTGCAGGTGCCTGGTGTGGTTCGACTGCAGAGTTGAGCCGCTTTATTGCCAGCATCGATGGTTTGCCACATGTCAAGGATATCCTCAGTAAGAAGAGTATCGAGTTTATGACGCGCGAGCAGGCTGACCACCAATACTCTATCGGCTGGAACTATACACCAAAGAGCAACAAACCATGGATTCGTACAGGTTCGCTGGCTGGCACATCAGCCATTGTCTTGAAATATCCGGATAACCAATGCTGGATTCTCATCACGAACACATCCACCTGGAAGGGACATGGTTTCTCTAACGACACAATGGCTTTCTTCGAGAAACTGAGAAAGAAATATATGGCAAACATGCCAAAGAAAGACTTGTTCTTATAAAACCAGAAAGAGGGTGAATCATTTACTTATGATTCACCCTCTTTTTATATTAATAATATGTTGTCTGAAAAGATAATATATGTTGTTAGAAAATATAACATAAGTTTTTGAGATAGTTAGTATCTCCGGTCGCACAACAGCTGTTGTGCGCTTGCATAACAGCTGATATGCGCATGCACAACACCTGTTGTGCATGCGTTAGCCAACTGTTATGCGCCAACTATTATCTAAACTTTCTTCATACCCTTTTATTGTTTATACAAAATCTTTGTTAATCTCGATTCGTATATACCTTAGAATGTATACTTCAAACCAACCTGGCCACGCCAGCGGCTATAGTATGAGCTAGGATACTTGAGAGGCATATCTGATGGGTTAGCGAACTGGAATACACCATCACCCTTGTACGTGATAGGAGAAACAAACTCGCTGTTATAACCACTACTGAAGGTACGGCCCCAATCCTTGTTCAGGAGGTTAGCCACGTTCATGATATCCAGAGTAAGTTCCAAAGCATGTACATACTTACCTGTACGGATGCCAAACTTCTGACCGAAGTGGAAGTCGAAATGACTCTCGAATGGCAAGTTATCACCATAACGCTCGAAGTACTCACCACGATGATCCTTCACATAACGAGTAGTAGCAAGCCACTGCTTCAAATTAGCACGCTGCTGCTCAGCAGTATAAGCATCTGTACCCAAGAACTGCATTTGGTCTACCTGCGCATCTGTAGGGATGAAAATCAAGTCATTACTTGTACCATTATCTCCGTTGATATCTCCACTATAAACGAGAGAGTAAGGAGAACCGCTCTGACCCTGGTAGATAAGACCTACAGTAGTGGTAAACAACTTGTTGGTTCCCCAGTTGAAGTGATAGAAAGCAGAAGCCTTCACTGTATGAGGCACATTATAACCACTATTAGCCAACTCTGGGTTGTTTGAGAAGCGATAAGTATGAGTATTACGCCAGTTGCTCTGAGCAACAGATGAGGTCATACTGCTTACAGACTCTGAGTGAGTGAATGTATAAGATGCATTCAGATCAAGACCGAACGCAAAGTGCTTAGCTGCTGACAAAGACAGGCTGTAGCTATAGCCCTTGCTGGTATTATACATTGCATAGATGTTGGTAAACGACTTAGCATCTGCCACCTTTGTATAAAGAGGACGGTTATCCCAGTTCATGTAAGAGGTCTGAGACAAGGTCTTACCAGACTCCTCATAAGCCAAGTTCTTGTAATAAACATCATTCAGACTCTTGCTGAAGATACCCTCAGCAGTCCAGTCGATACCCAGGAGATTGAAATCGAAACCAAGGTTAACACGCATAGTCTGAGTGAACTTGAAATCCTTGTCAAACACATTGATCAGCTGGCTACCGGTAGCCTTCAGATTATCTGCATTCTGAGTCTGCTTGTTAGGATCCATGATGAGCTGCACAGCAGAATTATTTTTTGCAGAGTAAGAAGATGTCTGCACACCAGTATTCGTAAAGTTGTTGCTCAACCAGACGAAAGGAATACGACCAGTGAATACACCGATACCTCCACGAAGTATATATTTGCGGTTCTTTTCAATATCCCAACGGAAACCTACACGAGGGCTCCACATTGGTGTACTGGCAAGTTTCTGATTGGTCTTGAAACCATATCCCTTACCTGCTGCCCACTCATTGAACTTAGCATTCTCGGCAGGAGTATCAAAGAACAGAGGCATATCCATACGGAGACCATAGGTGAGCTGGAAGCTGTCTGTCACATCCCACTTGTCCTGTACATAAAAGCCCAGCTGAGCTGCGCTAAACTCTGGTGCCCAACGAGGATTACCAGTCACCTCAACATTAGCCTGTGTGAAGTAGAAGTTCTTGATATACTTACCATCACCTCCAAAACCATCGGCTCCACAACCATTATAATAATTCAGAAAATCGTCAGGAGTATCAAAATAATAGCATCCATAGAGATTCTGAAGGAAGAGGTTAGAGAACTTGTAAAGCTCATTATGTGTACCGAATGTCAGTGTATGATTACCCTTGTACCATGTAAAGTTATCTTCGAGGGTATAAATGTCCTGTTTCAATCCATTAGCCATTGAGGAATATTCATTACCGATATTCATGGTACCATTTCCTACCTTATAGATAGTGATAGATGGTGCAGGCTGACCAGAAGTACGCTCATCACGAACACTAACGTAAGATACACGTGCCTCATTGCTCAGGTTTGGAGAGATGCGGCTCTGCAACTCTGCTGAGAAAGAATGAGTTTTAGATTTGAAATCATACAAGTGGTCGGTAGTATTCAATGTAGCAATACCACCCAGACCAAGCGTCTGCTTAGCATCAACATAACTCCAACGTACAGAGAACTTGTTGAACTCGTTGATATTCCAATCCAACTTCAAACCAGCTTTCTGGCTCTTCACGTTCTTATCCTTATCTGCCCATGAAGTTGCATAATCATACCCCTGACGGTTAGCCAAGTCATAAATCTTAGACATCAAGTTCTTAGCCAAATCCGGATTAAACTTAACATCTGGAGAATCGATGGTATACTGAGTTGGGTACGACTTTTCTGAATTCTCATAGTTTGCGAAGAAGAAGAGTTTGTTTTTGATGATTGGACCACCGAGCGTAAATCCGAACAAAGTTTCCTTCTCATCATCATAAGGCTGAGCATAGGTACCATCCATATTCTTATAATGACGACCTACCAAATCCTGGTTGTTTCCATAGAAATAGCCACTTCCATGGAATTCATTGGTACCGCTCTTGGTTACCGCGTTGATGGCACCACCGGTAAAACCACCCTGGCGAACATCGAAAGGAGCGATATTTACCTGAATCTGGTCAATAGTCTCCATAGAAACAGGCTGAGATCCAGCCTGACCGCCATTACTGCCATTAGCAGTAAGACCGAACACGTCGTTATTCATCACACCATCAATCTGGAATGAATTATAACGGTTGTTCATACCGGCAAATGACATAGAACCAGACTGCCCGTTTGTAGTAAGCTGTGGATTCAGGCGAGCCACATCCGCAATACTGTGCGAGATAGAAGGCATATCAGCTATCTGCTGAGCATTGATACTCATGGCCGCACCGGTCTTCGTACCATTCAGACCAGCCTTACCCGAAACAACAACCTCCTGAAGCTGCTTGGCATCTTCCTGAAGAGAGCAAGAGAGATTTTGGCTTTCACCCAAGTTCAGACTGACATTGTTGAAAACCTTGTCCTTATATCCGATATAAGAGATACTTACCTTGTAAGGACCACCTGGACGCATACCCTGAATAGTATAGCGACCATCTACATTTGTTACAGCACGATACACAGTACCAGATGGCTGGTGTGTAGCAGTAACTGTAGCACCAATAACGGTTTCGCCATTGGAAGAAATCTTACCACTAATGCCTGAAGTGGTAATCTGAGCCATTGCAGCGTTCACCGTCAGGATGAACAAAGCCAGAAGTAAATGCAATCTTTTCAGCATACCTTTTTTAAAAAATTAATTAATAATACGGGGGAATAGCCCCCAAATATCTATTACGGGTGCAAAATTAAACAAAAAATTCGATATAAGTGTTACAACAGCATGAAAAAATGTGTTTTATAACATAAAAAAAATCTGCGTTAAGCAAATAACGCAGATTTCCTTTAATTTGTTATTTTATAACGGGGGTTTGCTTATAGTTTTTTCTGGAGGCTAAAAGCGGGGGACTGAGCTTTTATGACAGGCGATGGAATCGTCTGGAACGGAGGCTAGGCTCCCTTACACCTAGCTCTTAACTTACTTCCTTGCTCTTAACTTACTTCCTTGCTCTTAACTTACTTCCTTGCTCTTAACTTACACCTTATTCAAACCTTACTACTTGCTGCTAGAGCGAGGGCTAGGTGCCTTACTCCTTTCGCTGCCAGATGCTCATTACCTTGCGTCGGATGGCTACGATGTTCAGGATAGAAACTATCAGGAACAGGAACAGACCCAGGGCGATGGCTGGGAGCATGGTGCCCTCGTCGATATCAGGGAAGAGGGTTTCAATGAAGCTCATGTAGTAATCGCGAAGGAAGAAGAGGATGATCCACGCGATGATGAGTACCACGATGTTCAGCGCGATGGTGAGCACCTGATATGGCTTTGCTACATTGTTCGGACTGTAACCTATCAGAAGAAGATTCTCCAACTTAGAAGAATTCTTCTGTACCAGCAGATAGATGCTGAGCATCAGAATGTAGAAACTCAAGACAGAGATAACCAAACCGATAATCATCACCATCGATACCATCATGCGGAGGAAATAGGTAGTCTTCTCTGCATCCAGTTTGTCTGTCTCTACCTCATAACCATTATCATCCAGGTATTTAGTGATGTTCTCGTCTCCCGGGTTTCCTACCTCTACGATGAGGCGGTTAGGATCGCTCTTCTGGTTTGGCGCAAATTCCTGGTTACTCCAATCCATGAATGCCTGTGGAACAAGGATGGTGTTGAGTCGCGAAGAGAAACCGATTACCTTTCCCTTGAACTGCTCTTTCTTGCCACCAGCCTGAATCTGGATATTGAAATCAATCATGCCCATCAGTCCATCGCTGATTTTAGGGAGCGAATGACTCTGGGCGAAACCGAAGTTATACATATTAATATAGGTACGCGGGAGGATGATTGGCACCTCCTGAGTTCCCGGAGTATATTTCCAGTTCTTGAGCGGCACATCAACAAAACCGTCAGGCACACTCTCGAAGAAGAGTTCGCTATTTAGAACGTTCACGCCGTTTACACCCATTTGGGCATCTACCTTATATTCAGTAGAGGTGAATTTTCCTATTTTCTTCACAAACTTCTGGTCTCCGATTTCATCGATTTCAGAACCCGAGAAGATATTGGAACGGCCGCTGATGGTATTTCCCATACCTATCTTCTTGCTCATGATGAGGTAGTCGGCTTTCATGAAACTGTCTTCCTGAGTGAAGACAGGCAGCACGTCCTGATAAAACTGGAAGCCGAAAAGAACGATGAGCATACCGAAGAGATTGGCGAAGGCAAAGCCCGCAAACTGAGGTATGCTGATATGCTGACGCAATAATTTCCAAACGAGATTCATTTTAAATTTTAAATTTATAATTTATAATTTTCAGTTTATAGCAAACTTGCTATTAACTATAAACTATAAACTGTCAACTATTAACTTTACTAAAGTTTAAACACGTGCTCGTAGGGCAAGCCCATGTGCTTACCGATACTGGTTACAATGACGCCAGCCCCCTGCTCCTTCGCTTCGGTCATCATGATATCTGCCATGATGCGCGAATTGTTGTCGTCGAGGTGACTAATAGGCTCATCAGCCAGAATGAAGTCGAAAGGCTGACAGAGCGCACGCATCATTGCCACACGCTGCTGCTGTCCGAACGACATTCTGCCGATTTTGGCATCTACCTTATCAGCAATACCGAGCATCTCAAACCATTTAAGAATCTGCTCACGCGTCTTGAATCCGATTATTTTGTTCTTAATTTCTACATTCTCCAGGGCAGTAAGCTCAGGGAAGAGACGGAGTTCCTGAAAGAGATGGCTGATGTGCTTTTTGCGCATCTCTACCCAGTCTTTCACCTTGTAGTTGGCGGTAACATCATTGTCGAACATCACGCTTCCGCTGTAGTCGTGACGATAGCCGAGCACATAGCTGCAGAAAGTACTCTTTCCGCTGCCACTCTCTGCCTCGATAAGATAAAGATGACCTTTCTCGAAGGTAACATCCTGCTTCCATATCTCCGAATCCAGGTCGTTGCGCTGGGCAAAAACCTGTGGGAGAACGGAATGAAGCTGAATCTTTTCCACTTTTTTTATGTTTAATGTTTAATCTTTTACCTTTAAAGTATAGACCACCGAAGTAAGATTTCCGAAGACAGGGGTGAGCAGACCGGTTACGGTAGAGATGGCATCATCCTTGCCCGAGCCGTCACTATCAGAACTCTTGGCGAGATTGATGACCATAGCCAGTTTCTGACCGACGATGAGTTTCTGAATCTTTGCATCTATCGGATGATTACTTGGTTTCACGGCATATTGCGCCATCAGCTGGTCGCTTCCGCTAAAGAACTGCTTGTCATCCGTCACACCGAAATAGAACGAGGTCTTGCCGTCGGTATAGAAGTAAGCATTCTTGCCCCAATTGGCTATCTTCGCACCAGCCGGACATGAAGTTTTCCAATAATCAACATCGCCCAACCACTTGGCATGCGACAGTTTAGCAGCCATCGTCATCTGCATATTGTTATCCGTAAGCGAAGGCAACACGATAGCCATATCCCCATCCACACTACGGATGATATTATCCATATCGATAGCCTGGTTGATACCCATCAGGAGGGTCTGAAGGCTGCGGTTGCTCTGCATCATCGGCAGGAACTGCTCGCCCTTTACGTTCATGAAGATACCCGCCAGGGCATCAGCAGGCATCGACTTGACGTAGCTGCCTTTAATCGGACGATAGGTTTGAGCCGCCTTCTTCAGGGCCTCATATATTTCTTTATTAAAGGAGAAGGTTTCTCCCTTCACCTGCAGGATACCGTCTTTCACGTCCATCTCAGCAGCAATCACTACCTGCGAAGGGTCGGTATCCTTAGGCGTGCCAAGGGTAAATGGAGCTACGAACTTCTCCGGCAGCGCCTGAGCCTGAGCCACCATAGCCATAGGCGAAGTGATGGTTTCCAGTCGCTCGAACATAGGCGATGCGGTAATACCTTCGTCCTCATCAGCCTTCAGATATTTCACCATCTGCTGCTGGAGCTGGGCCTGCGCATCGGCTACAACCGGTCCCATAACGAGGAGTGCCTGATCAGAAAAGCCGACCAGCCACGAATTTTTCAATACAGAGAAATGAAAGCCTTTGCGCTCCTTCACCTCTGTAGCGATATGCTGTTTGGCAAGCGAAGCAAGCCAGTCTTCAACATCGCCCTCATCGCTCACCTTGGCACAAAGTCCGAGGTTGCCATCAGCACTCTCAAAGAGGAATATCTTCTCTGAGATGTCGATGCCACACTTCGATGCATCCTCAACGTGCAGCAGAGACTTTAGCATTCCCGCCTTGTCTTCATCGCTTTTGCCGGATGCCATCTGCTGCATGTCAACAGAGATGAGCGCAGTACTTTTCTTTGGAATGGCATTGAGATAGTCAGTGCCCGAGCATGAGCTCAGCAATCCCAATACGACAGCCAAGCACATGAACATCAAACTCTTATACAATCTTTTCATCACACTAGTAAATATTATAAAGCTCTTGCCAGATGGCACATGTTGACAGCCACCAATCCTGCTGTTTCCGTACGGAGGCGACTGGTGCCAAGCGAAACACTCTCATATCCGTTTTCCAGGGCCAGTCTCACCTCATCGATAGAGAAATCGCCCTCAGGTCCTACCAGCACGGTGATGTCATCAGTACCCTCCTGGGCTGCTCCGGCAGAATCATCAGTTGGGCATGACTTGGAAATCTCGGCAAAAAAGTCTTTCTTTTCTATCTCCTCATAACAATGGCAGATAAACTTTCTGCCATTGCGGGGAGCCGTAATAAAATCTTTAAAGTTCTGCAGTTCGTTGACTACAGGTTTCCAAGCCTTGTGGCTCTGCTTGACGGCAGAAACCACAATCTTGTCGATGCGGTCTATGCGGATGACCTTGCGTTCAGAGAACTTGCAGTTGAGGAAAGAGATTTCATCGAAGCCGATTTCCGTAGCCTTCTCTGCCATCCATTCAATGCGGTCCATCATCTTTGTCGGGGCGATGGCCAGGTGAATGTGTCCTCGCCAGGCAGGCTGCTGCGGCATAACCTCCTTCACCTCATAGATGCACCGTTTGTTGGTAGCCAGCGAAACTTCTGCACGGTAGAACACCCCCTTGCCATCCATCAGGAACAATTCGTCCCCCGCCTGGATACGCAAAACCCTGAGTGCATGAGTAGCCTCTTCCTGAGGCAGTTCTGTCTGTGTAGCCGCATCTGGCACATAGAAAAATCTAACTTCTTTCATTTCCTCTTATTGTTACTTTTTCTTCTTAATTTTCTGTTATTCCGCAAGAATATCCTTTAATTATTCACTTTTTTTGCCTTTGCGGCGCTCTATCTCATCGCGAATGGCTGAGGCTGTTTCGTAATCTTCTTCATTAATGGCACAATCCAATGCCTTCTCAAGCATCTGGTCTGGCAAAGCCGAAATAGGTACCGCACAAGAAGTCGAACTCATATCATTTTTATTAAAAGGAGTAGAAATTTCCTTTATAACCAGCTCTGTTGTATACATTTCTATATCCGCAGCCACAGACAGCAACACAGCCTGGTCAGTCTTGATGCTCATACGTTCATTTGTGATTTTATTCACAAGAGTAGCATATACTCCCCTCTCTGGCGTAGCATCGAATTCGAGATAGAAATCGTCAACATTGAGCCTGTCAAATAGTGTCCAAAGTACAGAGATCACATCATTTTTAAAATCAGAAGTTTTCGAATTACATGCCTTCAGCTGCTCTGCTACATATTCAGTAGTCATAATAGACAAAGCTCTTTTTTCGGCTTCGTCTACCAAACTAATAATACATGTCCCGAAAGCTTCCGGAATGCCAAAACAGGCAGCGAGTTTAAGTTTGTACAACATCATTATGTACCCTTTCTTTATTTAAATTTATTTATATTCTTACGTAACATTCTGCTTTTACTCTCGCGTTGAGTATGACCTTTTTCTTTCTTATTTCTGTTCTTTCTTCGGACGGAAAAGGACAGCAAAGGCTACTGCTACCACGAGCGCATAACCGGCAAAGATGAACCAGCAGGTTTTCCAGTCACCCATCAGGTAGCCGTCATCTGTCCAGTGGCAGTAATGGTTGATGACCATACCTGCGAGAATGGTTCCGATAGATGCTCCCAGACCGTTGGTCATCAGCATGAACAGTCCCTGAGCCGATGCTCTTACCTTCACATCACATTTCTGGTCTACAAACAGACCGCCCGACACATTGAAGAAGTCGAAGGCTACACCGTAAACGATGCATGAGAGGATAAAGAAGGTAACACCCGGAAATGCAGGATTGCCCAATCCGAAGAAGCCGAATCGCAAAACCCATGCCAACATGGCGATGAGCATCACAACCTTGATGCCATAACGCTTCAGGAAGAACGGAATGAGAAGGATGCAGAGCGCCTCGGCCACCTGAGAGATGGATACCAGGAGCGTAGCATTGTTAGCTGCAAAAGTATCGAGCATCGCAGGATCACCCTTGAAACTGGTAATGAACGGAGTGGCATAACCATTGGTTACCTGCAGACTCATACCGAGCATGCAAGAGAAGATGAAGAACATCGCCATCTCACGGCTCTTGAAGAGTTTGAAGGAATCGAAACCCCATGTCTCTACCCAGCTCTTTGTCTCTTTCTTCACGATAGGACAGGCTGGCAATGAGAAGCAATAGAGGAAGAGAAGAATGCTGAGCACACCCGATACCAGGAACTGATAATGGGTATACTGGAACTTATGGGCGTTCTCGCTCAACAGGAACGAGAATGAACCGTTGTCCCAGGTAGCACAGTTCACAATCCACATCGTGAGGATGAAGCCCACGGTTCCGAACACACGGATTGGCGGAAAAGCCTTCACGGTGTCGAGCCCGTTACTCTTCAATATACTGAATGCCGAAGTATTTGACAATGCCAATGTAGGCATATAGAAAGCCACGCTGAAGGTGTAAACGGCAATAAACATTGCCTCATTAGGAGTCTGACTAGCCTGTCCCATACCGAACAGACCTATCATGGCTGCACCTGCCAAAAGGTGACAATAGCCCAAAAGACGTTGCGGCTGGATATACTTATCTGCCACAATGCCCATCAATGTAGGCATAAAAATAGATACGATTCCCTGTATGGTATAGAACCAGGAAATCTCGGCACCCATCCCAGCCTTGCCGAGATAGTTGCCCATAGACGTAAGATAAGCTCCCCAAACTGCAAACTCCAGGAAGTTCATCACTGCTAGGCGTACTTTCAGATTCATAGTTTAATGTCTTTTTATTATAAAATATTAGCTGCAAAGATACAAATTTTCGGGTAAAAAGCACACGATTTTGAAGATTATCCGCATGAAAGCTAGCATATTTAACAAATTATGTGTATTTTTGCAGCCGATTTCAACAGATATAAGAGAAAAATAATATAGAAGCAACTGATATGTTAGTAAAATTTTTCCTCACGTGCAATAAAATCGGGGCATTCACGCTAGGTGGAGGCTACGCCATGATACCGATCATGGAACAGGAATTTGTAGACAAGAACCAGTGGATGAACAAACAGGAGTTCATGGATATCATGGTAGTGGCTCAGACCACTCCGGGCATCTTCGCCATCGACATGGCGAGTCATATCGGCTATAAGCTGAAGGGAGTCTGGGGAGGCATTGTGGGTGCCATAGGCATCGCCCTGCCTTCTATCATCGCCATTCTCATCATCGCCATGTTCTTCCAGCATTTCAAGGACAATTATTGGGTGGGTAAGTTCTTCATGGGTGTGCGCCCTGCCGTGGTAGCGCTCATTGCTGCGCCTTGCTTCAAGATGGCAAAGACGGCAAACATCAACCGCTACAACATCTGGATTCCCGTTGTCTGCTGTCTGCTGATTGCAGCTTTCGGTATCTCCCCTATCTACATCATCATCGCAGCCGGTGTGCTGGGCTGGCTTTATGGAAAGGTAAAAAAGTAAAAAGGTAAAAAATATAGAGATTATGCTATTTCTAAAGTTATTTCTGATATTTACCAAGATTGGTACATTTAATTTTGGTGGCGGATATGCGATGCTTTCGCTCATCCATAACGAGACGGTAGTGAAGAACCATTGGCTTACCAATGCTGAGTTTACGGATATTGTGGCTATCAGCCAGTCTACACCGGGACCTATCGGAATCAACTGTGCCACCTACGTAGGTTATACCGCCTGCCTTCACGACGGCTATCCTACTTGGGCAGCCTGTCTGAGTTCGGTATTGGCTTCGCTCTCCATCATGTGGCTGCCTTTCATCATCATGATTCTCATCAGCCGCTATCTGATTACGCACAAGGATTCTAAAATCGTAAAGGATATCTTTGCGGGACTCCGCCCTGCCATCATCGGACTGATAGCTGCTGCCGCCGTTCTCCTGATGAATAAAGAGAACTTCGGATCACCAACCGACAATCCGTTTGTCTTCGGAGCAAGCATCGTGCTGTTTCTGGCTGCTTTCTACTTCACAAAATTCAGAAAGACCAACCCTATCCTGCTGCTTTTCATCTGCGGTATCATCGGAATGGTTATCTTCTAAACATCGCCCTGCGGTCTGAACCAACGGTCTCCAGCCGATGGGTAAGACAAGAGGCTAATGCCTTCAGATAGGGACAAAAAAAAATTGATTGTCTCACGACAACCAATCTTTTATTAACCTTAATAATCTAATACCATGAAAAACACGATGCAAAGGTACAAATAATCTTGTAACCTACAATAGTTTATAGCAAAAAACTTCGAGATTTTAACTCTCCTTAAAAGTTTTACCATTCCAATTAAATTTTCTTTGCACTTTTATTGCATTTACAGCCTTCTTATCGTCAGCAGACACGAAAGGTAAAGCCAAGCGCACTACGAGACTGTTTTCATGTTGCAAGAGCAGGGCACTCACGATTTTGAGTTCAATTTTCCCCTTGAGTTCCTCAAACTTAGCCTCGCTCATCGTATCGGGTTTGGCAACAAGTCCGGAAGCCAGTTGCTGCAAAGATTTCCCATCGAAAATCCTGCTGGCATCCTGTTCTTGCCAATCCTGATTAAAGAGATAGAGTTCGCTCTCCTTCTCTACTCCGGCAAAAGTCTTCACCACGCAAAGCAGCGAATCGCCGTTAGCCGATGGCAGTTTCTTCATCTGCAAAGTAGCGCTCTTACTCGTTCTCAACTGAGCGAAATCAGCAGTCAGCGTATCCATCACACTCGTTTCGCCTAACAGATTCTTCACTTCCGCCTTCACTCCCATCTCCTGCAGCTCAGCAAATTCCAGCCGCAGGTTGTGGTTGAGATAAGGCACAACAGAATCGGGCATCGAAACCAGCAAGTCCTTCATCGACTTGGCTTCCATGCCCATACTTGCCATCATCAGGCAAGCACATAATATATATTTTATCTTCTTCATCACTACAATTCCTTCGACCACTTCTTTCCCCAAGGAGTAAAGAGCCATATCAAAAATGCTGTTGCAGGAACCAAGCATATTGCAAAAGTTAAAGCCAATGTATTCATACTCTTAACGTTTAGAAATTACATAACCAATAATTGATAAGACTGCAGACAACACTACGCCCAACAAAATGGCACTTATGGTACCGCTTTCATTAGTCTCAACTATACCAAATAATGCAGCCAACCCACCTAAAACCATAATAGTATAGGTGGATTTACTCATATCAAAGAAATACTTTACTACAGTTTCCTTGGTAAATTTTTCCTTTTCTCTATCTTCTCTTGCAGTCATATTTCTCTATTTTCCGACAAAATTACGGAAAATAAATGTAACTTGCAAATGATTTGCTCATTTTCTTTCGAAATTTAACCTAAAAAAGACGAAAAAGAGGAAAGCGCTTCATTACGAAACACTTTCCTCTAATTATCTAATCATTAATCGTACAATCTTCTTTCAGAAGAGATTTACTCCTCTACAGCAGCCTGTGCCGCCGCAAGTCTGGCGATAGGCACGCGGAATGGTGAGCAAGATGCGTAGTTCATACCGACCTTAGCGCAGAACTTAACTGATGAAGGCTCACCACCGTGCTCACCACAGATACCTGTGCGGAGGTTAGGACGGGTAGCACGACCATTCTCTACAGCCATCTTGATGAGCTGACCAACACCCTCCTGGTCGAGAACCTGGAATGGGTCAACCTTCAAGATCTTCTTCTCCATGTATGCAGGGAGGAATGAAGCGATGTCATCACGAGAGTAACCGAAAGTCATCTGTGTCAAGTCGTTAGTACCGAATGAGAAGTACTGAGCCTCCTCTGCAATCTGACCTGCTGTAAGGGCAGCACGAGGAATCTCAATCATGGTACCAATCTCAAATTCTACCTCTACGCCGTACTCAGCGAATACCTCCTTAGAAGTAGCGAGAATGATAGACTTCTGCTGCTTGAGCTCCTGAACGGTACCGATGAGCGGAACCATGATTTCAGGACATGGGTTGTACCCCTCCTTCTTCAACTCGCAAGCTGCACCGAGGATGGCACGGGTCTGCATGGCCGTAATCTCTGGGAATGTGATACCGAGACGGCAACCGCGATGACCGAGCATAGGGTTGTTCTCTGCCAGAGAGTTTACACGCTTCTTGATTTCCTCTACGCTTACGCCCATCTCCTTAGCCATGGTCTCCTGACCAGCCAAATCGTGAGGTACGAACTCGTGGAGAGGTGGGTCGAGCAAGCGGATGTTCACGTGGCAGCCATCCATTGCCTTGAGGATTCCATAGAAGTCAGCCTTCTGATATGGGAGGAGCTTGGCAAGTGCCTTCTCACGACCCTCTACAGAGTCTGCCAGAATCATCTCACGCATGGCAACGATCTTCTGATCATCGAAGAACATGTGCTCAGTACGTGTCAAACCGATACCCTTGGCACCGAATGCACGGGCTACCTCAGCATCGTGTGGAGTATCCGCATTGGTACGGATTTCCATCTTTGTATACTTGTCGCAGAGATCCATCAGCTCCTTGAAGTCGCCTGAAAGTTCTGCAGCCTTTGTCTCAATCTGTCCTGCGTAAACCTGACCTGTAGTACCGTTCAGAGAGATGTAATCACCCTCCTTGTAAACAACGCCTTCAATCTCTACAGTCTTAGTCTTGTAATCTACGTTGATAGAGCCGGCGCCTGATACACAGCACTTACCCATACCACGGGCTACAACGGCAGCGTGAGAAGTCATACCACCACGAGCGGTAAGGATACCCTCAGCAGCTGACATACCAGCGAGGTCTTCTGGAGATGTTTCGATACGAACCATGATCACCTTCTTGCCGTCCTCATGCCACTCCTGAGCATCGTCTGCATGGAATACAATCTGACCGCAGGCAGCACCTGGAGATGCAGGGAGACCCTGTGTGATGACCTTAGCCTTAGAAAGAGCCAGCTTATCGAATACTGGATGCAAAAGCTCATCAAGTTTCTGAGGCTCACAGCGCAGGATAGCAGTCTTCTCATCAATCATACCCTCGTGGAGGAGATCCATGGCAATCTTCACCATAGCTGTACCTGTACGCTTACCATTACGAGTCTGGAGGAACCAGAGTTTGCCTTCCTGTACGGTGAACTCCATATCCTGCATATCGTGATAGTGGTGCTCCAGCTTATCCTGCAGCGCATCGAGTTCCTTATAGAGTTCAGGCATAGCCTCTTCCATAGAAGGATATTTGGCAGCACGCTCCTCTTCAGAGATACCTGCACGCTCAGCCCAGCGCTGAGAACCGATCTTTGTAATCTGCTGCGGAGTACGGATACCGGCTACCACGTCCTCACCCTGTGCGTTGATAAGATACTCACCATTGAAGAGATTCTCACCATTACCAGCGTCACGTGAGAAGCAAACACCTGTAGCAGATGTATCGCCCATGTTACCGAATACCATCGCCATGACAGATACGGCAGTACCCCACTCATCAGGAATACCTTCCATCTTGCGGTAGAGGATAGCACGCTCGTTCATCCAAGAACGGAACACAGCGCAGATAGCGCCCCAGAGCTGATCGATTGGGTTGGTAGGGAAATCCTGACCGGTCTGCTCCTTGATAGCAGCCTTGAAGAGTTCAACGAGCTTCTTGAGCGACTCTACAGAGAGATCCTTGTCAAGCGTAACGCCCTGCTCTTCCTTCACCTTTTCGATGATAGCCTCAAATGGGTCGATATCTTCCTTGTTTACAGGCTTCAATCCCATAACGACGTCACCGTACATCTGTACGAAACGGCGATATGAATCGTATACGAAATGAGGGTTACCGGTCTTCTTGACCAATCCCTCAGCTACCTCGTCATTCAAACCGAGGTTGAGGATGGTATCCATCATACCAGGCATAGATGCGCGTGCACCTGAGCGTACTGATACGAGGAGTGGATTCTCTACAGAACCGAACTTGCTGTTCATCAATGCCTCAGTATGAGCCACAGCAGCCATCACTTCGTCCTGAAGAAGTTCTTTGATTTTTTCCTCACCCACTTCATAATATTCATTACAAGTGTCTGTTGTAATGGTGAAACCTGGAGGAACAGGTACACCAATCAGGTTCATTTCGGCAAGGTTCGCGCCTTTACCACCAAGTACTTCTCGCATTTGGGCATTGCCTTCTGCTTTTCCGTTTCCGAATGTATAAACTCTTTTTTCGTTCATAATTGTTATAGGTATATGTTTTATTTCGTTTTACGTTGCTAATTATTATTTGTAATGCAAAGATACGATTTTTATTTGATACTACCAAACTTTTATACGCTTTTTTGCTATCCCGAGATTACATTTTATACTGTTGACGCACACACGGGCAGAAAATTAACAATCCCGTATACGATAGAAAGATATTTGACGAATCTGAAAGTGAATCTCTCGGGATTGCAGCCTGCATTCTGATGTTTTTTACCTCCCTGCCGATGCGCCCGAAACTGCGTCACGACGTAGCGATCGCTACGTCCCGACGCAGCGCCAGACACGTCGCGATGTAGCAACGGCTGCGTCGGGACGCAATTTAAAGGTAAAAGGATAAAAAGGTAAAAAAGGATTTTAAAGGTAAAAGGATTGTGAGGCGATAACAAAAGTAACAGGTGACCTTTGATATAAAAATGTGAATGTGAATGTGAATTTGAAATGTAAGCAAAGAAAAAAGAATGCATGTAATGACATTAATATCATTTAATTAATATATAATAAAGTACGCGCGTACGTACAATTAAAATATATACTATCAAAAATCATCAATAAACAGCCTTGACAAAAGGATACACATGACAGTCCGTTTTCTTCACTTACATTTCAAATTCACATTCACATTCACATTTCATCTCTTTACAACCACCGAATATTACCTGTTACTTTTGTTATCGCCTCACAATCTTTTTACTTTTTTACCTTTAACCGCCTTTTTAACTTTACTCGCAAATAATTTGGGACAACTCTTGCATTTCTCATAAAATTGCAGTATCTTTGCACCCATAAAAAAATACAAAACATTATTATGGCAAGAAAACGTAAACCATTACCTCTGTTAGAGAACATCACCATCGAGGCAGTAGCAGCCGAGGGTAAGTGCATCACACGCGTAGATGAGCAGGTCATCTTCGTACCTTTCTGTGTGCCAGGAGATGTTGTCGACTTGCAGGTAGTAAAGAAGAAACATAAGTATTGCGAAGCCAAGGTGGTTCGCTTCATCAAGAAGAGCGAGGTGCGACAGGAACCTATGTGCGAGCACTTCGGCATCTGCGGCGGATGCAAATGGCAGAACCTGCCTTACGAAGAGCAAATCAAGGCTAAGCAGAAGCAGGTGGAAGACCAGCTCACCCGCATCGGAAAGATTGAACTACCTGAGTTCCGCCCTATCATGGGCAGCGTGAAGACTCAGGAGTACCGCAACAAGATAGAGTTCGGATGCAGCAACAAACGATGGTTCACCGCCGAGGAACTGGCTCAGCTCCCTCAGAAAGAGGATGATACCGTAACATCGCTCAAGGAGCGCCACGCCCAGAATGCCATCGGTTTCCATATCACCGGAGCCTTCGACAAGATTTATCCTATCAAGAAGTGCTGGCTGATGGATGACCTCTGCAACGAGATCCGCAACTTCGTATTCGAATACGCTGATTCTCACGACTATACCTTCTACGACCTGCGTGAGCAGCACGGTTTGCTCCGCAACATGATGATCCGCAATTCGAACACCGGAGAGTGGATGCTCGTCTTCCAGTTCCACTACGATGAGGAGGGCGATGAGCAAAGAGCATTGGAGCTGATGCAGCAGGTGGCTGACAAGTTCCCTCAGATTACATCGCTCATGTATGTAGACAACCAGAAGGGAAACGATACCATCAACGACCTGGAACTCAGCCTCTTCAAGGGCAACGACCATATCTACGAACTGATGGAAGACCTGAAGTTCAAGGTGGGTCCGAAGAGTTTCTACCAGACCAATACCGAGCAGGCTTACCACCTCTACTGCGTGGCCCGCGAGTTTGCCAACCTTACCGGAGATGAGCTGGTTTACGACCTCTATACCGGCACCGGAACCATCGCCAACTTCGTGGCTCACAAGGCAAAAAAGGTAATCGGTATCGAGTATGTGCCAGAGGCCATAGAGGATGCCAAGGTGAATTCTCAGGTGAACAACATAGAGAACACCCTCTTCTATGCAGGCGACATGAAGGATATCCTGACCAACGATTTCATCGCACAGCACGGTCGACCTGACGTCATCATCACCGACCCACCACGTGCCGGAATGCACCCAGACGTAATAAACGTCATTCTGAATGCAGCACCAAAGCGCATCGTATACGTAAGCTGCAACCCGGCAACCCAGGCTCGCGACCTGCAGCTGATGGATGCGGAGTATAAGGTAGCTGCCGTACAGCCGGTGGACATGTTCCCTCATACCCCTCACGTAGAGAACGTGGTATTGCTCGAAAAGAGATAAACCTAGAAATCAAAATAGAAACAAGATGAAGAAAACCATCATCATGGCGCTCATGGCTGCAGCTTCGGTCTCAGCCAGCGCCCAGCAGAAGCAGACCATCGAAATACCATCATGGTTGAGCAACGTGAAATTGTCGGGGTATGGAATGACCCAGTATCAGTACAGCGGACAGAAAGATGCTGAATCCAACTCATTCAACATCCGTATGGCTCGTATCGCTCTCGAAGGTCGCATAGCAGGCGACTTCTATTGGAAGACTCAAATCCAGTTCAACGGCAACACCTCTACCCTCGGTTCCAGTCCGAGAATGGTGGATCTGTTTGCTGAATGGCAGAAATATGAATACTTCAAGGTGAAAATCGGTCAGTTCAAGAACCCGTTCACCTTTGAGAATCCGATGCACCCTATCGACCAGGGCTTCATGGGATATTCACAGAACGTGAGCAAGCTGGCTGGTTTCAGCGACCGTGCCGGAGAACATGCATCCAACGGCCGTGACATCGGTCTTCAGTTCCAGGGCGATTTCCTCAAGAATGCCAACGGCAGAAACCTGCTGCACTATCAGATTGGTGTATTCAACGGACAGGGAACCAACACCAAGGACGTTGATAATCAGAAGAATGTGATTGGTGGTGTATGGGTAATGCCTGTAAGCGGCATGCGCATCGGTGCCTTCGGATGGACCGGTTCTTATGCAAGAAAGGGAGAGTGGCACGACAACAACAACGGTATCATCCAATATGAGCCAGCCCTTGACGCAAATGGTAACCAGAAATTAGACAAAGATGGAAAACCTATTATGCAAGAAAAGACTTTCAGCGGTACTCGCAGTCTGAACCAGAACCGCTACGCCTTCTCTTTCGAATATAAGAAAGACGGCTGGACCGTACGTTCTGAATACATTCACTCTACCGGCAAGGCTTTTGCCAAGAGCATCACCAACTTCAACGATGCCAACGCCAAGGACTGCAATCAGAATGCAAAAATCGGCAACAAGGCACAGGGTGTATATGGATTGGTTATCGCCCCATTGGCTCAGCTGCCAAAGAACAGCCGTATCGACGTGAAGGCACGTTACGACATGTATCAGCCTAACGGCAAGAGCAACATGCAGAGAACCCAGTATGAGGCAGGTTTGAACTTCCACATCGGCAAGCGAATCTCTATCCTTACCGAGTATGCGCTCATCAACGACAAAACACTCGCGAAGCACAATTATTCCATGGCAGATGCCGAGGTTTGCTTCCGATTCTAACAGATACAACAAAGGCTCGCTCCTGCTACAGGAACGAGCCTTTATTGTGTTTACTGTCAACTACTTATCTTAGAATGAATAAGAGAAACCTACTGACATGAATTCCTTAAACTGCCAATAGCTATCATCATCCTTGCGCTTCACACCATCGTCGAAACGCGGATAGAGGAAGATGTTGGTAGAAATATAGCGGTTAAACTGGAAGGTAATGGTGTTTTCCCACTCTATTTCAGCACGCTTGTAAGTGGTGTATCCCCAGAGACGGGTCTTCCACTTGATATTATCCGCTATCTGCCACGACAGGTCGAAGGTACACTCAGAACCATAATCGGTCATGCCATGCTTCCCCTCATCCAGTCCGTACCGCGTAGCCAGCGACGCTCTGCCCACATACTTCCAGTTGAAAGCCAGAGGAGCCAGATGGACACTACCCTTCAGGCGGTGATTGAACCAGTCTACATTATAATCCATACCGACAGAGAGGTTCAGATTGAATGGCGAGAAGAAATCGGAATAAACAGTCTTGTCATTACTCTTGTAACCATGCGTAAACTGAGTCTGACCAATCAGCTGGATGGTATAATACCACTTCCTGGAAGCCTGCAGACCGAGTTTTCCGGTGTATCGTATCATATCATCGCTCGTTTTCAGCGTATGAACCGTATCACCCTTCGAAGTCTGATAACCCAGGCGCATCTCCACCTTATTATCCCATTTTACCTTCTGCTTGTTATTGTAATTGGCAAACATCGTCACTCTTCCGAGCACCGAATAATTGCTCTCACCACCCTTATACCAGTTGTCAGAAACATAGTTTTGCAGGAACTGCAGATAATAATCGCCACCTATGGTCCAGAAGTTAGGACGAGTGATGACGATATCCATCGGCGCCGCATCCACCTCAATCGCCTTCGGAGCCACCTGCTCTACGATATCAGGATGATTCTTCTTCGGTTTGCTCTGCGCAGCCAGCGGTGCCCCCACCTCCTTGAGATGAGACTCAGTATTGCGCACCAGGTCAGGACGCTTGAGATATACCTCCATCAGCGTCTGGTCGAGCATCGTTCCGAGCGAATCCTTTACCCCATCCTGAGGCTTGAGTCGCAACATGCGGGCTGCCGGCCCATGATAGAAGGTGAGCGGCGTAAAGAGCTGGGCATATCTGCTATCCCCAGAATCCATCTTCATGGAATCGATGCGCTGACGGCACATCAAGAGCGAGTCAGCATAGATTTCAGCCAACCTGTTCTTCGATGCCTCTCCGGGCTCCACCTTCTTCAATTTGCGCTGGGCAGAAACAGGCGACAGAGCCGAAAGGAACGCAAGAACGAGTAATCCAAATTTTATTTTCATACCTTAATTTTATAAATTTGGGCACAAAGGTAATAAATAATTCATAAATCTATGCCCTTTATTAGAAATATTTTTGCTCATTTCACAAAAATGTCGTAACTTTGCACCCAAATTATTCTAATTTAAATTATAAATATCGTGGCTGAAACAAAGTACATCTTCGTAACTGGTGGTGTGGTTTCTTCTTTGGGTAAAGGAATCATATCTTCATCCATCGGTAAACTTCTTCAAGCAAGAGGTTACAACATTACTATCCAAAAGTTTGACCCATACATCAACATCGACCCGGGTACACTGAACCCGTATGAGCATGGTGAGTGCTACGTAACGGTAGATGGTATGGAGACCGACCTCGACCTCGGACACTACGAGCGATTCACCGGCATTCAAACTACGAAAGCGAATTCTCTCACCACTGGTCGTATCTACAAGGCAGTCATCGACAAGGAGCCTCGTGGCGATTATCTCGGCAAAACCATCCAGGTGGTGCCTCACATCACCGACGAGATTAAGCGCAACGTGAAGCTGCTCGGCAAGAAGTATCACTATGACTTCGTGATTACCGAGATTGGCGGAACCATCGGCGACATAGAGAGCGCCCCTTACATGGAGGCTATCCGACAGCTGAAATGGGAGCTGGGCAAGAACGCCATCAACGTTCACCTTACCTATGTGCCTTATCTGAAGGCAGCAGGCGAGTTGAAGACAAAGCCTACCCAGCACTCCGTGAAGGAACTGCAGAGCGTAGGTATTCAGCCAGATATCCTGATTCTCCGCACCGAAAAGCATCTCGAAGAGGGAATCATGAAGAAGGTAGCAAGTTTCTGTAACGTAGACCTGGACTGCGTGATTCAGAGCGAAGACCTTCCTAGCATCTACGAGGTGCCTGTAAACATGCAGAACCAGGGCCTCGACACCGCCATCCTCCGCAAGATGGGCGAGCCTATCGGCGAAACACCTGCGCTGGGTCCTTGGAAGACATTCCTCGACCGCAGAAACAAGGCTACAGAGGTGGTAAACATCGGTCTCGTAGGCAAGTATGACCTGCAGGATGCATACAAGAGTATCCGCGAGAGTCTCTCGCATGCCGGTACCTACAACGACCACAAGGTGAAGATTACCTTCATCAACTCAGAATATCTCACAGAAGAGAACGTGGCAGAACAGCTGAAGGGACAGGACGGAATCGTCATCTGCCCAGGCTTCGGCCAGCGAGGCATTGAGGGCAAGATTATCGCCGCCCACTATACCCGCACCCATGACATCCCTACCTTCGGCATCTGCCTGGGTATGCAGATGATGGTCATCGAGTTTGCCCGCAACGTATTGGGCTACAAGGATGCCAACTCACGCGAGATGGACGAGAAGACTCCACACAATGTTATCGACATCATGGAGGAGCAGAAGAACATATCAAACATGGGTGGAACCATGCGTCTCGGCGCTTACGAGTGTGTGCTGAAACAGGGTTCACGCGTGTTCAATATCTACAAGAAGGAGCATATTCAGGAACGCCATCGCCACCGCTATGAGTTCAACAACGAGTTCCAGCAGGAATTCGAGAAGAACGGCATGATGTGCGTAGGCAGAAACCCTGAGAGCGACCTGGTAGAAATCGTAGAAATCCCAGGCTTGAAGTGGTACGTAGGTACACAGTATCATCCTGAATACCAGAGTACGGTGCTGAAACCACATCCACTTTTCATGGATTTCGTAAAGACAGCAATAGAAAACAAAAAGTAAATATTAGGAGTTAAAGGAGTGATCCCCTTTACTCCTTTAATTTCAAATTTAAAAAATGAACAAGAACAACATTATCGGTTTCCTCCTGATTGCCGTAGTACTGATTGGCTTTAGCTGGTATAACCAGCCATCTGCCGAAGAACAGAGAGCGGCATTTGTTCAGGACTCCATCGCCAAGGCTAAACATGCCGAGATGGAAAAGGCCAGCAAGGCTGCCGCTGCTAAGCGCCAGACTAATGCCAAAGCAAAGGTTGAGGCTGACTCAACCGCCCTCTTCTATTCGGCACTCAAAGGCCAGGCTAAGAAGATTGTATTGAAAAACGAGAAGGTAGAATTAACACTCAACACCAAGGGTGCTACTGTAGAGAAGGCTGTCATCAAGGGCTATGTGGGACACAACCTGCAGGTGAAAGACGGTTCGGCTGATGCCAAGGACGTAACCCTCTTCGACGGTAACGACCAGAGCCTCAAGTTCATGCTCGAGGCTAAGGAGGCCAACATCATCACCAGCGATCTTTACTTCACTCCATCCAACGTGACCGACAAGTCTGTAACCATGACCGCTGTGGCTGATGAAGGCAAGACGCTCACCCTGACTTATACGTTGGGCGATGACTACATGCTGCACATGAGCCTTCAGGCAAATGGCATGGCGGGTCTGTTCTCACCTAATTATAATAAGATGGATGTTGACTGGAGCGACAAGGCACGCCAGCAGGAACGTGGTTTCATGTTCGAAAACCGCTACACTACCCTCACCTACCATAATGTAGAAGGCGGTACCGACCACCTCAACGAAGGTAGCGAGAAGATTGACGAGAAAATAGAAGAAAGCATCGACTGGGTATCTTTCAAGAACCAGTTCTTCTCTGCCATCATCGTAGCAAAGGATAACTTCGAGAAGGATGCTTTCATGACATCTATCCCTCAGGAGAAGGGTTCGGGCTATCTGAAGCAGTTCCAGGCTAAGATGAAGACAGCTTTCGACCCAACCGGTAAGAAGGCATCTGAGTTTGAGTTTTACTTCGGTCCTAACGACTTCCAGATTCTGAAGAATACCGAGAAGGAAAGCACCTTCGGCAAGGACTTGGAATTCCAGAAACTCGTATACCTGGGATGGCCTATCATCCGCTGGATCAACCGTTTCTTCACACTCTACGTATTCGACTGGTTGAGCAACGTGTTCCCAATGGGTATCGTATTGATTCTCATCACCTTGCTCCTCAAGCTCATCACCTACCCTATGGTGAAGAAGAGCTACATGAGTTCAGCCAAGATGCGCGTGCTGAAACCAAAGCTCGAAGCTGCTACAGCTCAGTATAACAAGCCTGAGGACCAGATGCAGAAGCAGCAGGCGATGATGGCGGAATATGCCAAGTATGGTGTAAGCCCATTATCCGGTTGCTTGCCTATGCTGATTCAGATGCCGGTTTGGGTTGCGATGTTTAACTTCGTACCTAATGCCATCCAGCTTCGTGGTGAGAAGTTCCTGTGGATGAACGACTTGAGTACCTTCGACCCAATCATCGAATGGAACACCAACATCTGGCTGATTGGCGACCACTTGAGTTTGACCTGTATCCTGTTCTGTGTAGCCAACCTGTTGTACTCATGGATGACCATGCGTCAGCAGCGCGACCAGATGGTAGGTCAGCAGGCAGAGCAGATGAAGATGATGCAGTGGATGATGTATCTCATGCCATTGATGTTCTTCTTCATGTTCAATGACTACTCAGCCGGTCTGAACTTCTACTACTTCATCTCATTGTTCTTCAGTGCCGCAATCATGTGGACCCTGCGCAAGACAACCGACGACGAGAAACTCCTCGCCATCCTTGAGAAGCGCTATCAGGAAAACAAGAACAACCCTAAAAAGGCAAGCGGCCTGATGGCAAGAATGCAGGCTCTCCAGGAGATGCAGCGCAAGCAGCAGGAAGAGATGATGCGCAAGCAGGCAGAACTGAACGAGAAAAAGAACAATCTCGGAAAATAAAGATTAACAGATAAAAATGAAAGCGTAATGGATTACCTGAAAAAGGTGTTCATTACGCTTTTTTTATAGGATTACATACTTAAAGCCAGGAAAAGATTGTTAAAAAGCCCCAAATACTTGGCAGTGTAACTATTTTTAGTTACATTTGCAGTCGGATACATAAAGAATGTGGAAAATGAACAAGAAAGATAAACTTTTGAAACACTTCTATAGCCTGCCAAAAGATTTCACTTTCGACGAAATAGTTAGTGTATTTTCCTGCTATGGGTTCCATCAGGAAAACAAAGGATCAACTTCTGGTTCAAGAGTCATATTTGTCAATGGCAAAGATGGCAATAGCTACATCATGCATAAGCCTCATCCTTCAAATATTATCAAAGGATATGTTATGAAACAAGTATTCACATTTCTAAAAGCTAATGGATATATTAACAAATAGGAGGAACATAATATGGGATTATTAAAATACAAAGGTTATACGGGTAGCGTAGATTATAGCGAGGAGGACAATTGCCTATATGGTAAGGTTCTCGGAATGAGCAAGGATATGATTACCTACGAAGGTCAAGACGTTAATGAATTACACAAGGATTTTGAAGGCGCAATAGATGACTATCTTGCCTTATGTAAAGCCAATGGTAAGGCACCTCGTGTACCTTAATAGTGGCAACTTAAATATCCGCATAACTCCTGAAATCCATAGTCGTATTGCGATGATGGCAATGCAAGCAGGAACAACCATCAATGGTTTTATCCGTGACACGCTAGCTAATGTGACAGGAGTTACTCCAGCCACAAACGCATAATATTACCCCCGAAAAGGTATAATTTGTTAAATGATATTATTAATTATACCTTTTCGGGGGTATTTTATTTTAAGCTAATTTACTTCTTCAATACCGGCTCGCAGGTGATATCCACACCGAGCTTCTTGAAGATTTTCTGGTCCACATCACTCAGCATCACGGTGCAATGAGCCTGACAGCCGCGAAGCTTAGGCAACTGCTCCAATGCCTTCCTGCAGTTCTCATCATTCTCTGAAAGAACAGAAAGAGCTACCAAAACCTCATCCGTATGAAGACGAGGATTGTGACCACCGAGATAATTCACCTTGGTATGCTGGATAGGCTCAATCATCGACTGAGGAATCAGCTTCAATTCATGGTCGATGCCTGCCAACTGCTTGGTAACATTCAGGAGCAAGGCGGCACTACAGCCCAGCAACTCGCTGCTATGACCGCAGATAATGGTACCATCCTCCAACTCAATGGCAGAAGAGGTATGACCCGTCTCCTTCTTATGATTCTTGGCAGCTACCGTCACCTTGCGGTAATCAGTAGTAATCTTAGCCTGATTGAAGAGCATCTGAATCTTATTGATCTCATCATCATTGCAAGCACCAGCCGCCATCTTGTTGGTAGCCGCATAGTAACGGCGGACAATCTCATTCTTGGATGCCTCGCAGCAAGCCTCATCATCAGAGATACAGAAACCTACCATGTTCACACCCATATCTGTAGGCGACTTGTATGGATTGCTACCATAGATACCCTCGAACAGCGCATTGAGCACAGGATAAATCTCTACATCACGGTTATAGTTGATGGCTATCTTGTTATAAGCCTCCAGATGGAACGGGTCAATCATATTCACATCGTTCAGATCGGCAGTAGCAGCCTCGTATGCGATGTTCACAGGATGCTTCAATGGGAGATTCCACACAGGGAATGTCTCAAACTTGGCATAACCGGCACGCACACCACGCTTGTTCTCATTATAAAGCTGACTCAGGCAAACCGCCATCTTACCGCTGCCAGGCCCCGGCGCAGTAACAATAACCAGCGGACGCTCTGTTTCAACATAATCGTTCTGACCGAAACCCTCGTCAGAGGCAATCAGACTCACGTTATGAGGATAGCCCTCGATGAGATAATGGCAGTAAGTCTTGATGCCTTCGCGCTCCAGACGCTGTTTGAAGGCGATGGCGGCAGGCTGGCCATTATAATGAGTGATGACAACAGACCCCACCATGAAACCACGGTTTTGGAATTCACCACGAAGGCGTAACACGTCCTCATCGTATGTAATGCCCAAGTCGGCACGCTTCTTGTTCTTCTCTATATCGGCTGCACTAATCACAATAACAATCTCGATGCTATCGCTGATTTTCTGGAACATACGCAGTTTGCTGTCAGGCTGGAACCCCGGCAAAACTCTGCTGGCATGGTGATCGTCAAAAAGTTTACCGCCCAATTCGAGGTAAAGCTTTCCGTCAAACTGTGAGATTCTCTCCTTGATGTGTTCTGACTGAATCTTCAGATACTTCTCGTTATCGAAACCTATCTTCATACTACTTTAAATAAAACTATATCGCTGTTATTTTGCAAATTTGACTGCAAAAGTACAAAAAAAACTGGCTATAGAACAATGTTTTACGCAAATTATTCTTAATTCTCAAGGATTTGCCGTATCTTTGCATCTTGCAATGGGCAGCATAACATGTCATATCGCAAAAACATGAAGTTTAAAAGAAAACATAACCAACAAATGAAAAAAAAATTACGTACCGCCTCTATCTGCGTGCAGGGAGGCTATGAGCCAAAGAACGGCGAACCTATTGAAGTGCCAATTTATCAAAGCACTACTTTCAAGTATGACAACTCTGAGGAGATGGCTATGCTCTTCGACCTGAAGAAGGAAGGCTACTTCTATACCCGTCTCCAGAACCCTACCAACGATGTTGTGGCTAAGAAGATTGCCGAACTCGAAGGTGGCGTGGGAGCCGTATTAACCAGCAGCGGTCAGGCTGCCAACTTCTATGCTGTGTTCAACATCTGCGAAGCGGGCGACCATATCGTTACATCTAATGAGATTTATGGTGGTACCTTCAATCTCTTCGGTGTAACCCTGAAGAAGCTCGGCATTGAGTGTACTTTCGTGAATCCGAACGATAGCGAAGAAGAAATCCAGAAGGCTTTCCGCCCTAACACCAAGGTTGTTTTCGGCGAAACCATCAGCAACCCGGGCTGCGCTGTACTCGACATCGAGAAGTTTGCACGTATTGCTCACAAGAATGGGGTGCCTCTCATCGTTGACAACACTTTCGCTACGCCTATCAACTGCCGCCCATTCGAATGGGGTGCCGACATCGTTACCCACAGTACCACCAAGTATATGGATGGTACGGCTTCACAGGTAGGTGGCGTGGTAGTAGATAGCGGCAACTTCGACTGGATGGCTCATGCTGATAAGTTCCCTGGTCTCTGCACACCGGATGACAGCTACCATGGTCTGACCTATGTGAAGGCTTTCGGCAAGATGGGCTACACCACCAAACTCGTAGCTCAGCTGATGCGCGATCTCGGCAGCATCCCTGCCCCAATGAATTCATTCATCCTCAACCTCGGTCTTCAGAGTCTCCACCTCCGTATGCGCCAGCATTGTGCAAATGCACAGAAGGTGGCAGAGTTCCTGCAGAACGATGAGCGTGTGGCTTGGGTTCATTATAGCGGTCTGGAGGGCGATGAGTATCATGCGCTTGCCCAGAAGTATATGCCAAACGGCACCTGCGGTGTTATTGCCTTCGGATTGAAGGGAGACCGCGAGACAGCCATCAAGTTTATGGATTCTCTCGACATGATCAACATCGTAACCCATGTAGCCGATGCCCGCACCTGTGTGCTCCATCCAGCCAGTCACACCCATCGCCAGCTCAGCGAAGAGCAGCTGAAGGAAGCAGGTGTTGCGCCAGATCTGATTCGCCTCTCCGTAGGTATCGAAGATGTAGAAGACATCCTCGATGATATCAAGCAGGCTTTGGATCAGATTTAAGACAAATAGGATACATAACAACAAAGCAACATTATAACAGTAAAATTAGAAACATGATTAAAGCTATGATTTTAGCTGCTGCGGCTCTCACGATGGGCACAGCTGCTGATGCACAGACTATGATTCAGAAAAATGACATCAAGGTAGAAAACCACCTGATGACTCCTGAGGCTCTCTGGGCAATGGGACGTATCGGTGGCGCCGAAGCTTCGCCTAACGGCAAGCAGGTGGTGTACCAGGTGGGTTACTACAGTGTAAAGGAGAACAAGGGGCATCAGATGCTCTTCATCATGGATGCCAACGGCAAGAACCAGAAGGCATTGACCACCGATGCAAAGAGCGAAACAGATGCTGCCTGGATTCAGGGCGGACAGAAGATTGCCTTCATCCGCGACGGACAGCTCTGGAGCATGAACCCTGACGGTACAGGCAGAAAGCAGCTCACCAACGACAAGTTGGGCATCCAGGGCTTCCGCTTCTCTCCTGACGGCAAGAAGGTAATCCTCATCAAGGAACTCCCTTACCACGGAACCATCAAGGAGAATCCTTCTGATCTCCCATTGGCTACCGGCCGTCTCGTAACTGATATGAACTATCGCCACTGGGACCACTACGTAGAGAGCCTTCTCCATCCTTTCGTGGCTGATGTGGCTGAAGACGGTACCATCAATGCCGGCGAAGACATCCTGAAGGATGAACCATTCGAGTGCCCTATGGCTCCATTCGGTGGCATCGAGCAGCTGGCATGGAGTCCAGATTCCAAGACCATCGCCTATACCTGCCGCAAGAAAGAGGGCGTTCAGTATGCCATCTCTACCGACTCTGATATCTACCTATATAATATAGGTACGCGCGAGACCAAGAACCTCTGCAAGGAGGCTGGCTATGTTGAGCCTAAGATTGATGCTACCAAGAGCATGAAGAACCAGGCTGTCAACGCTCCTGAGAATCTGAAGAACAATCCGGGTTACGACGTGAACCCTCAGTTCTCTGCTGACGGCAAGTACATCGCTTGGCAGAGCATGGCTCGCGACGGCTACGAGAGCGACCGCAATCGCCTCTGTGTTTACGAACTCGCTACCGGCAAGAAGAACTATGTATCAGAGAAGTTCGACTCTAACGTAGAGGGCTTCGTATGGAACAAGGATAACAAGAGCCTCAGTTTCATCGGTGTATGGCACGGAACCCTGAACCTCTATCAGGCTAACTTCAAGGGCGAAGTAAAGCAGATTACCAACGAGTGGGCTGACTACGGAAGCATCTCGCTTGCCAACAACGGCAACAAGCTTCTCGCTACCAAGGCTAGCATGAGTCATCCTACTGATATCTACATTGTAACTCCAGGCAAGGATGCCAAGAGTACCAAGGTAGAGCAGATTACCCGCGAGAACGACCATATTCTGAACCAGTTGAATCTGGGTAAGTGTGAGCAGCGTTGGGTAAAGACTACCGACGGCAAGCAGATGCTGGTATGGATCATGTTGCCATCTAATTTCGATGCCAACAAGAAGTACCCTACCCTTCTCTTCTGCGAGGGTGGTCCTCAGAGTCCGGTAAGCCAGTTCTGGAGCTACCGCTGGAACATCCAGATTATGGCAGCCAACGGCTATGTTGTCGTATTGCCAAACCGCCGCGGTCTCCCTGGTTTCGGAAGCGCATGGAACGAAGAGATTTCTGGCGACTGGACAGGCCAGTGCATGAACGATTATCTTTCAGCTATTGATGATGCTGCCAACAATCTTCCTTACGTAGACAAGGATCGTCTGGGTTGTGTAGGTGCCAGCTTCGGTGGTTTCTCAGTATACTATCTCGCCGGTCATCACAACAAGCGTTTCAAGGCATTCCTCTCTCACGATGGTGCTTTCAACCTGGAGAGCATGTACACCGATACAGAGGAGGCTTGGTTCTCTAACTGGGAATACGAGGATGCTTACTGGAACAAGGAGCAGAGTGCCAACGCCAAGAAGACTTACGAGAACAGTCCTCATAAGTTTGTAGACAAGTGGGATACTCCAATCCTCTGCATCCACGGCGAAAAGGATTACCGTATCAATGCCAACCAGGGCATGGGCGCCTTCAATGCAGCCCGCATGCGTGGCATCCCAGCCGAGCTCCTCATCTATCCTGATGAGAACCACTGGGTATTGAAGCCACAGAACGGCGTGCTCTGGCAGCGCACTTTCTTCGGCTGGTTGGACAAGTGGTTGAAGAAATAACATATAAAAAAGGCTTGCTTCGAAAAATGAAGCAAGCCTTTTTTATATATTATAATTCTAAGATTTAGCTTACGCGATTCAATTTCTTGATGATAGAGAAGATGAAGAGAGCTGAAACCAGACAGATACCGGCGAGAACACCCCAGATGGCAATGAGGTTGAAGTTCTGACCCCACATGATGCCAGGAATCATAACCAACTGGTTACCGATGGCTGTTGCACCAAACCAGAGACCCATCATCAAACCAGCATACTTTGGAGGAGCAACCTTCGATACAAACGAAATACCGATTGGAGAAAGCAGAAGCTCTGCGAATGTAAGGATGAGGTATGTAGAGATGAGGAGGTTAGCACTTACACGTGTACCCTCTGTAGCAGGATCGCCCTGCGTCAAAGGAAGCTCCAAACCCATAGAACCTACAGCCATCCATACAAAACCGAGAGCAGCAACGAGCATACCCAAACCAATCTTCTCTGGCGATGTAGGCTCCTTGCCAATCTTGTGAAGCCATGAGAACAAAGCAACGCTCACTGGTGTCAATGCCACTACATAGCATGGGTTGAACTGCTGGAAGATAGGAGCCTCAACATCTACGGCACCTTCAAGGTTGCTGTACTTGTAGAAAAGAAAAGCGATGGCAGCAACGATGACACCAAGAGAGATGCCCTTACCCTTGCCAGTCTTGCTCTGTGCCAGACCGAAGCAACCGTAAACCACGAAGATGCAGGCTACGAGGTTGGTAACATCGAACGCCATTGACTGCAGACCCTCTGAAGTCTTCTGTGTATAATCGCGGGCAAAGAGTGTCAATGTATTACCGTTCTGATGGAAAGCCATCCAGAAGAAGATAACCACAGCGAATACGAGACAGAGGCAGATGATACGCTCCTTGGTCTCAGCCTTAGAAAGTTCGTTTGTCTCCTTGGCAGAAGTCTTATCATCCTTACTCTTGGTCTCAGAAGCAAGAACATGCTTGTATGTAAAGCTGAAGGCATAGTAGATAGCGATACTGAAAATCAGTGAAGCACAAGCCACGGCGAATGCGAAGTGGTATGAATCTTCCACCGACACGCTCAGGCTCTCCTGCGCCCACTTCATAATCTTGATGGCAGCAGTAGGAGCAAACATAGCACCGATGTTGATAGCCATATAGAAGAGTGAGAAACCGGAATCACGTTTGCTGGCATACTGTGGCTCATCATAGAGACGGCCTACCATCACCTGCAGATTACCCTTGAACAGACCGGTTCCCAAAGCGATGAGAATAAGTGAAATACCCATAGCAGCAACGGCAACGGTTTCCTTGCCAAGAGGAAGTGAGAGAACAAGATAGCCGATGAACATGATGAAGATACCTGTGGTAACCATACGTCCAAAGCCAAACTTGTCGGCTGCGATACCACCGATGATAGGAAGGAAATAAACCATCATCAGGAATGTAGAGTAAATAGTACTTGCCAATCCGGTTTCAAAACCGAAGTTGGCCTGCAAATAAAGCAAGAACACAGCAAGCATGGTGTAATAGCCGAAACGCTCACCCGTGTTTGCCAAAGCTAAGGCCCACAGACCTTTTGGTTGATTCTCAAACATAATTTTTTGTTTTGTTGTTATTTTATTATTTAGTTATTCTTTTCTCGCAATTTTTGTGCAAAGATACATAAATTATTCCATATTTCAAACTTATTGCACCAAAAAGCGCACTTCACATAGCATTTTTCTACTAGGAACCGGCTAAAATTCTAAAAAACAGACAAATCAGATAAAAAAAATCCGTTTATATTACAACGTAATTGCATTTTTTTTCGTACCTTTGCACCCCGAAACCATGAGGAGGTTTCAGGATACACAAAAATACTTCAAAAAATTCTAAATAGAAAGGTAAAAGGATATTTATGAGACAACTTAAGATTAGTAAGAGTATAACCAACCGTTCCAGTGAAGCACTCGACAAGTACTTGGTGGAGATTGGTAGAGAGCCTATGGTCTCTATCGATGAAGAAATCGAACTTGCCCAGAAGATTCGCAAAGGCGGTCGTGAGGGAGAACGTGCCAAGGAGAAATTGGTAAAAGCAAACCTTCGTTTCGTTGTATCTGTTGCTAAGCAATATCAGCACCAAGGTCTTTCTCTTACCGACCTCATCGACGAGGGTAACATCGGTTTGGTAAAGGCTGCTGAAAAGTTTGACGAGACCCGCGGCTTTAAGTTTATCTCATACGCCGTATGGTGGATTCGTCAGAGCATCCTGCAGGCTATTGCCGAGCAGAGCCGTATCGTTCGCCTGCCTTTGAACCAGGTAGGTGCATTGAGTAAGATTAGTGCAGAAATCAGTAAGTTTGAGCAGGAGAACCAGCGCAAACCTTCTGTTGCTGAGCTCGCTCAAATCACAAAGATGGAAGAAAGCAAAATCGACCAGACTATCAAGGCAGATAATCACCACATGAGTATTGATGCTCCATTCGGTAGCGATGATGATGACAATGCGATGGTCGACGTGATGGCTTCGGGTGATGACAGCCGTACCGACAAGGGTGTTGACTTCGAGTCTATGGCGAGCGAGCTTGACCGCGTTCTCAACTCTGTATTGAAAGACCGTGAGCGCAAGATTCTGTGCTACTGCTATGGTATAGGCTGCCACGAGAAGGGTTTGGAGGAAATCGGTAGCGAGTTCAACCTTACCCGTGAGCGTGTTCGCCAGATTCGCGAAAAGAGTATCATCAAGCTCCGTGATAGCGGTAAGATCAAAATCTTGATGAAGTACTTGGGATAAGTTAAGTGAAGAGTGAAGAATTCTTTTGCTTTTCTTCACTAGGGTTTGGAGACGAGAGAAAAATAGATAAAACCAAGTTGCTCATAGCAACGGAAGTAAAAAGGGGCAATCAGTTGGTTCATCCCAATCTGATTGCCCTTTCTCTATTAACTATAAACTGTTAACTATTAACTATTAACAAAGTTTCCAAACTTATCAATAAAGCCACTGATACCTTCACGGGATGCTTCGAAGTAAGGATATTCATCACGCAAGCAAATTTCGTCGTAAAGGAAATCCGCCACTACCGTATCGTTACCATCCGGCATTACCAGTCCCATCTTGCCATTCTTCTCAGCTATTACCGGCATGATGCTCAAGTCATCATTATAAATGTAGCAGGTGCGCAAGAAATCATAACTTGGCGAGAGCATGATATTGCCTTGATGATCTTTCATACCAAACTTGCCATCTTGCTCAAATACTTCATGATATTGAATGTATTTCGCCTTGATGCGCTGGTAATAGAAAACCATCTTGCGCTTATCGTTGACAAAATCCAGCATATACTGGAAGGTGTCACAATAGTTGGCTACCGAACGGACCAGAATCATCTTCAAGTCAAGACCATCCAATGCTTTTCTGTTCAGATCAATATACTTGGCTATCGCCTTCTCCTTCTCTGGTACAGAGAGGCTGGCCAGCCTTTCCTCAAATTTCAACATAGCTTGCTTGGTACCCGACATACCCTTGATATACCGGTGTATCTGTCTGCCCATCTCAGAACATACAAACTTGTCAATCTCCTGCTGCTCTATCGGGTCAGCATAGTCCTTAATCAATGATTCAGGTGTCGCATTCATGGTTATTTCCTTTCTTTTAAAAATTATACTTTCAAAGATTTAGAAGAACAAAGAGCAAACGGATTCTACACTCTTCGTTTTTACTCTTCACTCAATTTGCTCTTTGTTCTTCGCTCTTCACTTATTTCACATTAGGCTTCTGCAAACCATATCCCTTTCTCTTATCTTCAAACAAGAGGAGGAAAGAAATGATAATAGCAATCACACCGAAGGCTGCAAAGATAGTCATCGTCTGGGTATAGTCGATAACACCATCAGCACCCGTGTTAGCCTGGTTCACCTTACCAATCCATACCGGAATGAGAGCCAGTCCGATATTCTGGATATAGAAGATAAGGGCGTATGCAGTTCCTAAGAGTTTCATTGGGATAATCTTTGGCACAGATGGCCACATGGCTGATGGTACCAGTCCAAATGCAATGCCCAGGATGAGCATTAGCACGATGGCAAGCACCCATGAGTTGATTGGCAGGGCAAACATGACGTGTACAAAGGTCAGGAGGCAACTGCCGATAATCATCAGCGTAGCACCCTTGCCATACTTATCGTATATACTACCGAAGAGCGGTGTGAGGAAGATGGTACCGAATGGCAACATCGCAGGAATCAGACCTGCCAAATTAGCATCCACACCATACTTGAAAATCATCAGTTTGGTGGCAAACTTCAGGAATGGGAATACACCGGCATAGAACATCAGGCAAAGGAATGCCACATACCAGAAACCTGTTGTCTTGAACAAACCACCCAAGTCTGAAAACTTGAAACCTTCTTCCGGTTCTGTAGCTACAGCTGCTGCAGAAGCATCCTCCTTCTTGTCCATCACACAATAAACCAGATATACCAGTACACCAGCACAAAGCAATACGGCACCTAAAGCAACAGAAGCAGATACTCCACCCATTGCCTTGGCAAAAGGAAGAGAAGCACTCAGAGCTGCAGCAGTTCCCAAACGAGCCGTAGCTACCTGTACACCCATTGCCAGAGCCAACTCATGGCCCGTAAACCACTTCACGATGACCTTGCTCACTGTGATACCGCATATCTCGCATCCTACACCATAGATGGCAAAGCCAAGAGCAGCTATCACTACCTGCGTACTGTAAGTACCGAAGAATGGTACTGCAACCATTCCGTCAAACTCATGACCTAAAGCATACCACTTCAACAAGGCTCCACCAAACATCAGGACGGTAGAAAGGATACCAGTGAAACGGATGCCAAACTTATCGAGGATAAGACCACCGAAGAAGAGGAGTAGGAGGAACACATTGAAGTATCCGTAAGCTCCAGAGAAGAAGCCGTACTCATCCGAATTCCATCCGAGTCCGAGACCATTCTCTGCTCCCTTGGCTGCTGTCAAGAGAGGCTCCAGTGGAGACATCACATCTGTAAAAAAGTAACCAAACATCATCGTGATACTCACGATGAGGAGGGCGGTCCAGCGAGCTGACTTAGAGACGCTCAATTTCATCTGCATTTTTTCTGTTGTACTCATTTTTTTCAAAACATAAATGATAAACCCGTTATCATTATTAATTATCAATTATTAATTATCATCTATTTCCGTTTCACGTTCTTCGTTCTGGTGATATCAAAGAGATAAGAGAGTTTCAGAACAATCTGTCCGTAGTTACTCTTTCCGAAATAATCACGCTTAGAAGCACCGTAGATATTTCCCAGACCATAGTAGTATCGGGCTTCGGCAAGGAAATGCCCCACCTTCGGAATACTGTATTCAGCACCCAGACCCAGGGCGATACCATAATCGAGCTTGTTCTTAACTGCCATTGTATCCTGAGCCACTACCGGACTTACACGGTTATTGTCGGTTGCCGGCATGTGCTCTACCGAGAAGTTGGTCTTCTGCGAATCACTCAGATAGAGACCAAACTGCGGACCGGCATTCACGAAGATATTCAGTCCTCTTGTCTCCCTACCCCATGCCAGATGCGCGAAGATTGGCACCTGAATATAGTTGATGGTACGCTTGTAAGCCATCGCCTCTTTGGTTTCGGTTATAATCACCGGATTATTCTCCTTATCCAGGATATCCTCTTCCCATCCTGCCTGCGCATAGTTTACCTCGGCATAGATAGAACAGATGGTCTTGAAATATTTCTCACAGGTATATCTCATCGAGAAACCGCCCGTCAGTCCGCCGTGCTGCTTCTGCTGTACCTCGGGTGTGAATCCTACGCTACTCATCATATAGCCCCCATTAAAACCGATGGCGAAATCATTACGATGCTCTCCTATCTGTGCCGAAACTGGAATTCCGAAGATGAGCATCAGAATCAGCAACCCAATATTTCTATTCATTATCAACTATAAATTGTAAACTATAAATTGTAAACTGTAAACTAGTACTTCACCGCCTCTATCTGATGATTAAAGGTATAGTGAATCAACTGGAAACTCTTGTTCTTGTATCCTCCTCTACTGGTCTTCTCGAAACGGAGTGGAGTCTGCACGGGCTGGTAAGTCATCTGCTGGCGCTCACCTGTAAAGTTCTTGCCATATCTCTTGACACCCTGAATCAGATACATTCCGTGATCGAAACCGGTGATGGCGAATCTTGGCTGTGCCACCATCATAGGCTGATGGAACCATCGCTCATAACGGCTCTCAAGCGCCTTGGTCTGTGCTGAGTTCGGGTTATAATAGAAGGTGGAAGGGATATAAGTATCATACTTATAGAATCTTTCCAGATTATACTTGGCATACATCAGCCATTCGGTATAGCCGAAGAGAGAAATGGCTGCACCCGGATACTTCGCATCAAATTCGTCGAGTTTGTTCAATACCTGAGTCAACTGTGGCGAACGTCCCGTATTCAGGATTATCACATTCTGCTTGGAAGGCATGAAAGCCTTGGCAAACTGCTCGACACTTGAATTCACATTGGTGATGCTATAATTGATTTTCCTGCGTTCCAGTTCCTTGCGCAGACCGAACGTAAAGTTGCCCTTTCTCGAAGTAGAATCATTGCAGTCTACAAAGATAGGATGCACATTGGAAAAACGGCTCAGGAATGCCTTGATGGTCGCATCATTCAGTGCATCATCGCTCTGATAAACCTGGAAAATCTCTTTGTTTCTTTCTACATCATCTCCGCTGATAGAGAACGGAATCACCAGTTTGATGCCGTAGGTCTTGCAGAAGTTGGTCAGCGGAGCCACCTGCTTGGTATAAAGTGGACCAAAGATGATGTCGCATTGGTTAGCGCCCTCCTGCAAGAGTGTATTCCGGATATCAGCATCAATAGGAACGTTCCAGGCATGCACATCTATATCGGCGCCCTGCTGCTTCAGGGTTTCGCAAGCCAGCAGCAAACCGCGGTAATACTCCACCATTCGCTTGCCGTCGCCATCAACATTATGCAAAGGTAACATCACGCCTACCTTTACCGCATTTCTGGCAACAGCAGCCTTTGAGGTTGCCGGAGCTGTAGCAGTTTTCTGAACCGTCGCCCCATTCCCCGACTTCTGACCGTTCACCTGATTAGGATTCTTCTGGTCTTTGGTGTATGGAATAAAGAGCGTAGCTCCCTTCTGCAGCATGTATCCCTCACGCTTCATCTCCGGATTGGCATCCATCAGTTCAGGAAGGCTCAATCCATATTTGTTGGCGATACCAAAGATAGTATCTTTCTTCTTAACCGTGTAAATGTCGCGCCATTTTACAGTCTGCGCGCCAATGCTGACACTGAGCAGAAGCCCAACGAACAGCAGGAAATATCTCATTTTTTGTCTCATATCACAAGATTTTTTTAACGATATCTTCAAATATTTCATGTTTTCATCTGCAAAAATACAAAAAATCTTGCATCTGACGCAATATCTCTCATCTTTTTATTATCTTTGCACAAATTATTTTAGAAATGAGACGAAAAATAGCATTACTTTGCATCATGTTGCCACTTTTGACGTGTCAATTACACGCTCAGGAAGTCAACGACGACGAGGAGGACGACACAGAAGAGACGACCAAGATCAGTTCTCTTCTCATGCCGAATGCCTTCTCTCCAAATGGCGATGGCATCAACGACATCTACAAGCCCAAGGATGGTTACCGGAATATCGAAGAGTTCCACGCCTATATATATAATAGGTGGGGACAGAAACTCTATGAATGGACCGACCCTGCCACGGGATGGGATGGCACCTACCGCGGGAAACCGGTCAAGGAGGGTGTCTACTTCTGTCTCGTCAAGGCGAAGGGGGCAGATGGCGTTGTGTATAACATCAAACGTGATGTCAACCTGCTCAGAGGTTATACCGAAGAACAGAACAGTAACTATTAGGCAAACAGCAATTAGCAGAATTGGAATATGAATTCAGAAGAAAAGATAAATGTATGGGGCGCACGGGTCCACAACCTCAAGAACATAGATGTGGAGATTCCGCGTGATTCCCTCACCGTGATTACCGGACTCTCGGGTTCGGGCAAGAGTTCACTGGCCTTCGACACCATCTTTGCCGAAGGTCAGCGCAGATATATCGAAACATTCTCTGCCTATGCCCGCAACTTCCTGGGTAATATGGAACGCCCGGATGTTGACAAGATTACGGGATTGAGTCCGGTCATCAGCATAGAACAGAAAACCACCAACAAGAATCCCCGCTCTACCGTGGGCACTACCACCGAGATTTACGACTATCTCCGTCTGCTCTATGCCCGCGCCGGTACTGCATACAGCTATCAGAGTGGCGAGGAGATGATGAAATATACCGAGGAACAGGTCATCGACATGATTCTCAGCGATTATAAGGGAAAGGCTATCTTCCTGCTCGCTCCCCTCGTACGCCAGCGCAAGGGTCATTACCGCGAACTCTTCGAAAGTATGCGCAGAAAGGGGTATCTCTATGTGCGACTCGACGGCAACATCCTCGAAATCGTTCCCAATATGAAAACCGACCGCTACAAGAACCACAATATAGAAGCTGTGGTCGATAAACTGGTGGTGAAGGAAGAAGATGAGGAACGCATCCGAAAGAGTGTGGCAACGGCTATGAAACAGGGCGACGGCATGGTAATGGTTCTTGAGAAAGGTGCCAAGGAGGCCAAGACATACTCCAAGCGTCTCATGGACCCTGTAACGGGTATCGCCTACCAGGATCCAGCTCCTAACATGTTCTCCTTCAACTCTCCCGAAGGTGCCTGTCCGCATTGCAAGGGTCTGGGAAAGGTGAACCAGATTGATATCAAGAAGGTAATTCCCGATGATAAACTCAGCATCCATGAAGGCGGCATCGCTCCACTTGGCAAATACAAGAACCAGATGATTTTCTGGCAGATAGAATCATTGCTCAGCAAGTATGACCTCAACCTGAAGACACCTATCTGTGAGATTCCGGGCGATGCCATGCAGGAAATTCTCTATGGTTCGCTCGAAAACGTGAAGATAGAAAAGGAAAAGGTGCATACCTCTACCGACTATTTCTGCGCCTACGATGGCATCATCGACTACCTGCAGAAGGTGATGGAGGATGATGAGAGTGCGGCGGGCAAGAAATGGGCCGACCAGTTTATCTCGACCATCGAATGTCCTGAATGCCATGGTTTGCGACTCAAAAAAGAATCGCTCTCTTTCAAAATCTGGGATAAGAATATATCCGAAGTAGCCAGTCTTGACATCGATGAACTGCGCGATTGGCTCGAAGAAGTGGAACAGCATCTGCCTTCGATGAAAGCGAAGGTGGCTCACGAAATCATCAAGGAGTTGCGCTCACGCGTTACCTTCCTCCTCGATGTGGGACTCAATTATCTCTCGCTTAACCGCCAGTCAGCTTCTCTATCGGGTGGCGAGAGCCAGCGCATCCGTCTGGCTACTCAGATTGGTAGCCAGCTGGTCAATGTACTCTATATCCTCGATGAGCCAAGCATCGGTCTGCACCAGCGCGACAACGAACGTCTGCTCAACAGTCTGAAAGAACTTCGCGACCTGGGCAATACCGTTATTGTGGTGGAGCACGATGAAGATATGATGCGGGCTGCCGACTGGATAGTAGATATCGGTCCGAAGGCGGGACGCAAGGGAGGTGAAGTTGTCTTCCAGGGCACACCTCAGGAGATGCTCAAGACCGATACCATCACCGCCCAGTATCTCAATGGCAAGATGGCTATTGAGGTGCCTGCCCTCCGCAGAGAAGGCAACGGCAAGCATATCACCATTCACGGAGCAACGGGCAACAACCTCAAGGGGGTGGATGTTGATTTTCCACTCGGCAAACTCATTGTCGTAACGGGTGTCAGCGGCTCAGGCAAATCCACTCTCATCAACGAGACTCTCCAGCCTATCCTCTCACAGCATTTCTACCGTTCGCTCAAGAAACCGATGCCATACGAGAGCATCGAAGGTATCGAGAATATCGACAAGGTAGTGAATGTAGACCAGAGTCCGATTGGCAGAACGCCTCGCAGCAATCCAGCTACCTACACAGGCGTGTTCAGCGATATCCGCTCGCTCTTCGTAGGACTTCCCGAGGCAAAGATCCGCGGTTACAAGCCGGGCAGATTCTCCTTCAATGTGAAAGGTGGAAGATGCGAGGAATGTAAGGGTAACGGATATAAGACCATCGAAATGAACTTCCTGCCGGATGTCTACGTACCTTGTGAGGTATGCCACGGCAAACGCTACAACCGCGAGACGCTGGAGGTAAGATACAAGGGAAAGAGCATAGCCGATGTTCTCGACATGACCATCAACCAGGCGGTAGATTTCTTCGAGAATGTTCCTCAGATACTGCAGAAGATCAAGGCTTTACAGAATGTAGGTCTCGGATACATCAGGTTAGGACAGAGTTCCACTACCCTCTCTGGCGGTGAAAGTCAGCGCGTAAAACTGGCTACCGAACTTTCGAAGCGTGATACGGGCAAGACGCTCTATATTCTCGATGAACCGACAACCGGTCTGCATTTCGAAGACATCCGCATTCTGATGGATGTACTCCAAAAACTGGTAGATCGTGGCAATACGGTCATCATCATCGAGCACAATCTCGATGTCATCAAACTCGCCGACTGGCTCATCGACATGGGTCCGGAAGGTGGACGAGGCGGCGGTCAGCTCCTCTTTGCTGGAACACCAGAAGAAATGGTAAAGCAGCAGAAAGGATATACCTACAAGTTCCTCGCCCCTTTACTGAAGAAATCAGGGAAACCTGAATAAATCAGGATAGGAACGAAGGCTGTGACAGAAGAAAATAAAAAAAACGCTCTAAAAGTTTGGATGTTACAAATATTAAGTTTATCTTTGCATAAGATATAAAACAAACAGCGTATGAAACAGGTAGAAGAACGATACATCAGCTTGCTGACCGATTTCGGCTTCAAGCGCATTTTTGGAACAGCAATGAACAAGGATTTGCTCATTTGCTTCCTCAACAGCTTGTTCAATGGCAGACAGGTTGTTAAGGACGTTTCGTATCTGAACCCGGAGCACGTCGGTGATGTTTATACCGACCGCAAGGCTATCTTCGACGTGTATTGCGAAGGAGAAAACGGCGAGAAGTTCATCGTAGAAATGCAGAATGCCTACCAGGCATATTTTAAGGATCGTTCCCTCTTCTACTCTACTTTCCCTATCCGTGAACAGGCACCCAAGGGGAGTGACTGGGATTTCAAACTCAACCATGTCTATACAGTTGCGCTGCTCAACTTCAACATGAATGAGGACGCCTTCGACAAGGAGGAAATCCGCCACCATGTACAGTTGTGCGATACCGCTACCCATAAGATTTTTTACGACAAGCTGGAGTTTATCTATGTAGAGATTGCCAAATTCGACAAGACTTTGGATGAACTGGAAACATTGTATGATAAATGGCTATATGCACTGAAGAACCTCTATAAGCTTACCCAACGCCCAAAGGAGCTGTGCGACAAGGTTTTTGACCGACTTTTCGAAGAAGCCGAGATTGCCAAATTCACACCACAGGAGATTCGGGAATATGAAGCAAGCAAGATGGCATATCGGGATATCAAGAACTCTATTGATACGGCGAAAAGGGAAGGTAGAATAGAAGCTAACATAGAAACTGCTCAACGTTTGCTGGCTATGGGACTTCCAACAGAACAGGTAGCCAAAGCGACCCAGCTACCTTTTGATATGGTTCAAAATCTGAGCTACTGATAAAAGTGAAAACGAACGTTTTTCTTTTATGCTGGATACCATAACAAATACCCCCAACCTACTTTCTTAAGCGGGTTGGGGAATTTTTATTTCAATATAAAATATGACGATAGCTACCCTTTCATCTTTACAAACATCAAAGGCCCAATCCTTGTTAAGGAGGAAGATATGGATACTTATATCAGAAACCACGAAGATGACTTCATCAGCCAAGCCGAAGTATCCGTGCCAATCAAATTCTACAGAAGATTGTTTGAATTATTCGACATAGATACAGACAGACTGGAATTATAATATACCGCCAAAGTACATGATATATGAATGTACTTTGGCGGAACAGCTCTCTGACTAGAAGAGAGTGGAATAGTCGCGATTCAATTTTTTGCGTAATCTCCTTATGCGACGAACCTCATATACCCACATTGGGAGATTTCCGTTTATCATCATGCCCAATAAGCACAGATGTAAACAATCTGCGTACCCTCGCATTCCGGCACACCATTGACGAAAGCCATCCTTGCCTGATACTCCGTAGCCGTCTCGTCCATCGCCTGAACATAAGTAATCAGCGACTCGCCCAATTCTGTCGATATATCTACATAAAAATAGTCCATAAGTTTTCTTTTCTACTTTTCTTTATTAGTATTCATATTTTTCCCAATCTTCCCCATATTGTTCTATGAGATATTTATACCACCCATCATAAAACAGTTCTTCAACATTATCTACATAACGTTCAAGAACATTCCAATGACTACCAGAAGAATACGGTCCATCAAATTCTTCCTTACCAAAATACTTTTCGTCTATTTCGATGTCATCAGCTTGACTATCGCCATATAGTGCTTCAGATACCACGTCACAAAAGCTATCATTAAGCCATACAGGATTAGGCCGACCATCTTTCAAGCAAATTCCATCTTTATTCAAATCGGCAAAACATATGCCTGATTCATAACCAGCCTTTACAATGGCTTTCTCTAAAATATGCTTTTTCAACGAATTACAGCAATCGCTATTAAAATCATCTGCCATATCACCTTTATAAATGTCTTTCATTTGGGCGGAATGCTTATTGATTCATTCCACCCATTTTACAATTTACTTACTTCTCTACTACATCCAAGGTTTTCTGATTATAGCTTGGCAGTTCACTCAGAATATCTACAAAAACAAAGGGGGATGAAAATATATAATTTTCATTATCCCACTTATCTTGCAGATACATGAAACCTCTATTAGCATAAGCCTCCATCTCACGAACCAACATCGTGATAAAATTACTTACATGTTCCTCAGAACCATTCTCCAAAGAAAGCCAATCAAAAGAGAATTTTTCAAACTTCTCACTTCGATTAAACAATGTAATTAAAATAAAATCTCTTATCGGTGTTGGTTTCCAATTAGCTAATGGTGCAAATTCCGTTTTTTCATCGTCTGACTTCAAATACACCTTCTCACCCAAGCGAAGTCCTATGATATAGGCATACATAAAAGTCTGATAGAATGCCCCAAAGGTTGAGAAATCACCCTTACCCGTCACATCCCCTTTCGATGAGATTCTCTCTATCAAAGGTTTAAACTTTGTATTGTATCTCGGCTTGCGATTACAAATCGCATCTCTAAACTCTTGATGATTCATAATTAATACTTATAGCATTTATGAGTTGTTACTAAACCTGTTGTATCCGCTTTTTCCTCGATAACATTCACATAGAATGTACCACGAATCTGTCCTTTGTTCATTTTGTCAAGGATTCTACGCCCAAACGGTGTCAGCAAATCATCCGCATTAGGATCGTACAATTCCTTAATCATTATGATACTCTGACTGAACACTTCTGGTGCCACAGCAAAGAAATTATTGATGAAATTTTCACCAAACTCAGAGAATGGTGCATCTGAAATAAAAGGATAATCAAACATCTTCTCATCCCCTATCTTTGAAGAAATTACAGCCATGACAATAGCTAACTGCTTCATTCTTTGGAAACCAGTTCCCAATCCGGTTATCTCACCATTGTTCACATCACGTATTGTAACATTTACGATATCATGATCTCTTTGGAAATCCAAAATTCCACCAGAAGACTGATTGCCAGAAGTCAGTGCTTTATATTTTTCATTGGCATTTTGCGCTAAAGCCTCAATCGTTCTGCCAAATATGTCATCTTTAGTCTCTTCGATGACTGTATTGATTTTTGCTAACACCTGGGCAAACTCCTCATACTTTTCTACATCGGCAGCTTTCTTATATGAAGATAACTTTTGATTGATTGCAGCCAATGCATCTTCCATCTTTGCTACCATTTTATTTTTTCCGTTTATTTCATTTTCTTTTTCTGTTATAACGGAATTTACTCGACGATAATCGGCAACGATATTTCTATCGTTGTATTCTGAATTATCAGCATTACCACCTGCATTATTCAGTTCCGTAAAGATGTCATTCTTCTTTTCCTCCAATTCATCCAAGTTATCTTTCATTTTATCCAAACGTACCTTTACGTCTTCAATTTTGGAGCCTAAACGTGGAATGCTCATCAAGTAAGAACTTGCTGATTTCTGCAACATGCCATAGAAATCCTTAAAATCATTACGTGTGGTGCTGATTTTCTTTGGTCTGTCAAGAATCATCTTAATATGGTTCCAGGCATCAGAGCCTTTATGTGCTCTCTGCCCACAAACTTCACAAACCTCAGTCTTCAACATTCTTTCTAAAGATGATGTATCCGGTGATCCCTCTGGCAACATAATCACCAAAGCCCCATCATCATTCATACGCGCCACCTCACCGATATGTTTTTCTCGTTTGGCGTCAAATGTTTCCAGTTCATCTTGCATCCCCATCAACAGCCATGGATTCTCTTCATTAAAAAGACTCTTTGTTATAGACATTTCTATGTCATCTATATTCTTCTTTGTATCTTTTATTGCAATCGTATTTGCTTCCAATTTAGAACGAATCCCTACACGCTTATTTGAATTACTTATGTAAGCATCAAGCTCCTCTTTTTTTCTCTTTGCCGCATTAAGTTCATCTTTTGCAGCCTCTATTTCCTCTTTGAGTTTCTCTATATTCTGTACAAAAGTAGTTCTTCTTACTTTTTCTCTTTGCTTAGCGGTATCGTTCTTCGAGTTTTCCGAATCTTTTGTTTGATATAAAGAGTCTGCCATTTTTGCCATCTTACGAGAAGTGTCACAAATCCCCTTTAATATCGAGATTCCAGCCAACGTATCTATCGTATCAGACAAAGCCTTTTTAGAGGACAAATCTACCAAACGATCCATTGACTCACCTTGCAGCAATGCATAATTACGAATAGACAAAGGTATAAACACCTTGTTGATTATGTCCATCTGCTCATCTTTGTCAAGCACAGGTGTATCGGCATTATTCTCTTTTTTTAAAACACTCATCATTGATGGCGTATGAAGCAACTCACCATCTGAAGTTGAAAAATTTGAATACTTCTCTACAGTGTACTCCACATCTGCATTTGTGAATATCACTCTAAAACCGACCTTGAAAAAAAGGTCTTCCGCCTTAGCCTTTCCAGAAGCCATTTTTACAAGAGATTCATTTGCATCGACGAAAGCCTTGATGTCAGAATCATACACCTGGTCACGCAACATCCACATAAAGCCATTATAAAACTTAGATTTGCCCATATTGTTATCGGCATTTACTATGTTTATACCAGCCTTAAATTGGTATTCATTAGCTTCATAACTTCCATAGTAATTATAGAAGTTTTCAAAAGCTACAGATTTGATAATTGTTCCCATAATTATAAGTCATACAACTTTTTAATGTTCTTGAATATATTATCATCAGCCGTGTGTCTTACTTGTCCTTCGATAATCGCACGCACAACAGAAACTTCCTTTTTATGATTAACTTCTTCGCTATCCATATCAAGAAAGTTGTTTCCTGACTCTCCCAACAATTTTCTCATTCCAGGAGATTTCATGATTTCATAAAAAATATCTTTTCCATTCATAATAATTATATTTTATTGTTCAACATCTTCAAATAATTCGCTCCAAACTATACCAAAATGTTGCGCCACATTACTCAGCACCTCATAAGCTCCATTATTAGCATAGCAGTTTACTGCCAACGAAGCGAAATATGCCACTCGTTTGAGTTCTGCTTTCACTTGATTTCGCTCCATACTCGAATTGCATTCTTCCCGATTTACGGTAGATGGAATTACCACCATATCATAAATGTAGCTGAAAGTTTTCTCGGCATGAGTTCTCAACAGCCTTCCTCGTCTTTGGATAAACTCCCTTGGATTTCCTGTACTCGATGTAAAGATTCCACATTCTGCACGTGGCACATCAACCCCTTCGTCCAAACACTTCATAGCAAACAACACATCTATCGTTCCTTGTCCAAACGCCTTTAGCAGCGTTGCCCTTTTATCTTTACTATCAGTCCCGACAAATGTATTACAACGCTTATTGGGATATAATGCTTTTGTCTCATCAAGTAATTTCTGAATAAAACTTATACTTTCATATTCTTCCTCAGAATCACTATGTTCATAGTTTCCCTGAGGAGCATACACAAATGCATATCTTAGTTTTTCTTCACCAATCTCTTGAAGTATCTCACGAAACACCCTTATCTTATCTTGACATTTATGGATGATTCGTTTTCTATTCATCAACAACTTTTCTGCTTCCTGTTTATTTTTAAACAGGCATTTCTCTGAGTCCCATAGCAATGCCAACTTACGAGTTATCATAGAATAAAGAGCCATCTCGTCATCATTAAGATAGACTATATGTGGAAAATAGTAATACTTACATAATCTTCCCTCAGCAATAGCCTTGCTCATTGGAAACGAGAAAACATAAGGACGCTCATCAGCAAAAAACTTAGCAATTTGTCTTGTACCATCCTCATCATAAATACGCTCAGGAGTAGCAGAAAGAGCTATGCGCTTTGTTATCGTTAATTCCTTAAAACAAGCTTTAACTCTTCTACCACCAATATTATGAGCCTCGTCTGCTATCAATAGCATTGTATCGGACATTTTTGACAACATGGACTGGAAATCCCTGTTCACAAAAGAATCATAAGTCGATACTATACAAAAATCAATATGTCCACCTCTTTGAATTTTGCGAACATTTTCCAACATTTCCTTTCTCCATGAAGCATTTAAAGAAGATATACCCAATATCTTTCTAAAGCCGAAAGCCTTCAACTCTTCCTTCCATTGTTCTACGAGGTCAAGAGTTGGCACTAATATCAACAAATGATAATAACCATCTACTTGATATTCATGTAAAGCACAATTCAAGGAAGTTACCGTTTTTCCGGTACCTGTCGCCATAGCAAATATACCTTTTTTGCCATTAGCTATCCAGGCTTGATAAGCTTCTTCTTGATAAGGTCTTGCTCCTTCTTTGTATTTTATTGGGAAATGCGGAACTTTTGTTGTCCTAACAGCATTCTCTCTTTGCCAAGCATCGACAAATTCCTTTTCTCTCTTTAATAGTTGTTCTGGATCCTTTCCTGAGTATGTGCAAACAATCTCATTACAAAATTCCTTTGCTTCATATACATGGACATTCTCGCAGTTTCCATTCCACACTTTTAAGAAATGCGCCTCCATATTGTCAACCTTATCCATACTATCCTTTCCCATCCAGGAGCAAGTACACTCTATCGTCTCTAAATTATCCAGCAAGGCATTGGCGGTCATATTCATCGAACCACAAAAATAGATCTTATTTCCATATTCATCTGTAAATATTCCATACTTTTCATGTGGCAAGCCACCTTTGACAAAAACTATGACTTTGACATTAATTCTCTGAGATTGAATCAGATATGCAAGGCATTGGAAGAAATGCTCATCTCTCTGACTAAAAGTCTTCTGCATTTCCAATAAAGAGCTAGCCAACCTTTTGTCAAAATAGTCATCATACTTTCCCTTAAAAAGTCCATAGTCCTCCTCAGACATATACTGGTTAATATAGAGGTTCATCTTTCCACCATTAACGATGAATTGTGCCATACCATTTGCCAACACATGAAAACTTGCTGAGCTAAAATAGCCCAACCCCAAGTCTAACCTCAAACTATTATTCAACGCAAGCGAGCAAAACTCCGCAGGTTTATGCTCATCTATTTGTGAATAGCTATAATGAAATATCTTATCTGCCAGCATAACTATAAAATTTTACATAAATATAAATACACTTTTTCTTCATTTTCTGATAGTTCACCATCAACAAACTGTTTTTGAGCCTTGGCAAACCATTCTGACAAAGACTTTTCTCGTTCAATATAGCAAGATGGTCTTCTGTCATGCTCCTGCACAAACTCTCGATACTGATTAAAGGAGGAAAACCACCTTACTTCCCTCTTGTCTGTTGGCAAATACCAGTAAGAATCTTGAATTCTCTTGATTTCATTTTGCTGAACATCATTTAGAGAATCACTGCTCTTATTCCGAAGCCACCATTGGCGTAGATTTATCTCAGAATTGTCTTCTGATGAAGCAAATGGAAAATGCTTTTTCTGTATCAAGAAACATTCCATCTCTTTAACCCGCTCTTTAAATTCAAGAGACTGCGCATAAAGATGTTCATCGGGATAAGATTTATCTGCCAATCCAAAATACCCATTATCAAATTGTCGAAACTGAGAACCGCTATACATCGTTGAACGAATACTATTCTCTGTTGTATCTCGATAACGCAACACATACCCAACTATGTCATGCACTGGCTTAGGCTCGTCAAATTTTTCTAAAAATTGTACTATTATTTCACGCACACTTCCGAGTTTTATATGTTCCCATTCAGTTAATGCCACCAGATTATCTACACCAACCATACATAAGCGAGCATCGGAGTTCACAATTCCTCGTATACTTGCTGGGGATTTATACTTAAAAGAGTATTTGGTTTGCAAGATGTCATACAGCTCATCCACTGTCATTGGTTCATACTTTTCTGTTAAAACACGAAACAACACATCTGCCGCCGTCAAGGTTTTATGTCCCTGTATCAAAAAATGAAGCTCTTCATCTGGAATCAGTCCATATTCCCGCATCAGAATTTCAGAAACAACAGTACCGACCGCTTCAACTTCAGAACTTTCAAACATATTCCAAGATGACATAAAGAAATCCAGCAAAAGCTCTTCGGCAGTTTGACATATTTGTTCTTCGGCATCATGTTCCTCGAAATAACGTTCCAAGGTACAACGCATATCATCAAAGTCAAAAGCCTCAACCAACTCTTTTTTTACCACAAAGCTATTATTCCAAGAAGACTTAGATCGAGTATTCATATCGTATGGTCTATTACCAACGACACAATACTGTCCATCAAAGATTCTCAACATTATCAACAAGCCTATAGAAACTGTAAGATTACAATTCTCTTGTTTCAACATTTCTTCTACGGAGCTTGATTTTATAACAACTTCATTTTTAAATTTATCCGTAAGATAAGCCCAATCTTCAGTTTGGGACACAACCTTATAGTAATACAAATTATCACACTTTTTGGGTTTTATTTCTCTATACATATACCCAATTCCCTTTGTACATATTTGGCGAACTCGTTCACGAGTCAAATTACACTTCTCAGCAATTTGTTCCAATGTCAACGGTATTCCCCCTTTTAACATAGGCATAAGATAATTCAAGAATTGAATTTTATTATTATATTTCAGCTCTTCTTTTAGTATATTTTCTACTATATGAAACATCGGAAGTGACCCTCTTTCTGAATAAAAATCACAAGCATACTCATCTACAAAATTACCATATTTGGACTTCATCAACAACAAACTTTTTTCTTCTTCAGAAAAGTCATGTTCTATTATTTCATCTATATATGATTGAAATCCATCTACGAAGTCCTGTATTTCACCTGCCGTCTTTCGACCTATCTTACTCAAGTGCTTTATATCCTTATGAGAATTCATAAAGTCTTCTATGAAATCACCTTCATAACTGCAGATTCCATTCCTTGCACGTACGCTTAATGAAGAAGTTTGTAGAAGTTCATCATATTTTGCTACAATCAGTTGATATTTATCCTCACCAGCAATTTCTTTCAATGTATGTTTTTTTACTTTTTGGACATTTTTCTCTTCTATTTCACAGGCTTTTACAATCTGAGAATCTTGACAAGACCTAATCACATAATCTATCAAGCTTTGCTTTACATTTTCTAGTTCAAAATAAGACTTCTTTCCAAAATTTCTTATAGTCAGCAATTTTACTTGTGAAGCAAACAAATAATTTACATAAAAATTACGAATGCCAATATTACGGATGCAATTTATGGTCCTTGGGCTAAACTCTTGCGACATCATAAATGCTTCATAAGGAACAAATTGCTCCTTATTCAAACTATACAAAAATTGGATATATTTTCCATAACTAAGTTCTTTATTTTGTTCTGACAAGGCATTACTTTCAATAACAATTCGGTCTTTGCCCACAAAGCCTGTTCCCCCTTCTGTACCTTGATTACCATTCACTTCATTTGCAGAACAACTATCAACGAATGCGACATCATCTTGGCTTACAAGTCTTGCTTGATATGCCAGTCTAAAACGATTCACAAAGCGCACCACATCAGTATAGTTATGAATTGAGACTGCATAACTTTCCCTCAGCATTTCTCGTGAACAAAAAGCATAATCAGTAATAAATCGCTTTTTCCCCAATTGGACGATGAAAGCATTCGCATTCATCAATGCTACGACATCATTCAGTACCTGCATGACAACACCTTTGTTTTCTTCCAAATCTCTATCAGCTTCTTCCAAAAGAGCTATCGTCAAAGCAATCTCCTCATCAAGAAATAGTTTCTTAATTTCATATTGACACTCTTCAGGAAAAGTATCCAAATTTTCTATCGGAAAATTACCTATTGTACCATATTCTTTTACTGCATGGTAAGTCTCAGAGGATATGTAACCCACAGTCAATAATCTCAAAAATGATATGTTATGCGCCTTTAGCATATTGCTTCCAATCCAAGATGAATTTTATCAAACAAATAATCATAACCCACAAGATTAGGATTGTCCTTAACATCCTGCATGATTTTTTCCAAGCCGTCATCCAAATGCAGTTTGAAATAGTGTGGCAAGTCCTTATCCGACATACGTATTTGGTAATATTTACACATCAAAGCGGCATACATGGGATACATATTTCCAAACAACACGCTCTTAGAATATTCCTTACCTCCAGAATCCTTTGTATCTGTTGGAAGAAAACGTGTCCCCTTCTGCAAAGAATATACAATAGCTATTCTTGCTATAACATTCTCCGCACCCAGCCCGAACTTGCGAGTCAATACAGTTACCACTTCTTTATTTTTTGCACTTGTTTTTATCTGATTGAACATTATGATGCCTCCTCTATAAAACTATCAATACTTACTTCCTCTAAATAAGAATGAATTGTATCATTTTTTATCAAATAGGTAGAGTTAACCAATGGCTTCATTACCTCATATTCTTCCGCAGTCAGTTCCTTGTACAGTAATGGGAACAATATCACCTGCTTAGATATTTGAGGATAGAATTCCGTTATTATTTTTGAAGCATGACTCTTGTCAAACTTCTGCAAAGGACTGTCTATGAACACAGGAAATTGTATCCCGCTCTCATCAACCAAAGCCTTCAATATAGAAGTGGCATAAAGCTGCTGTTCACCTTTTGACAACGAATCTTTGTGAATCTCAACACCTTCTACAGAAAAAAGAATAATGTCCATATCATCGCCCTCTATCTGCACTTCAACCTTTCCTATAAAGTCTTCCTTATGCATCAAACTATTCAGAATAGCCTTGATTCGTCTTTCCAAAGAAAATTTCTTCTCTTGTTTCAAAGAAACCAAAAAGGCTGACAATTCTCTTATAAGTTGTTCTGCCAATTTATCCTTTCTTTCAGAGCTATCATCCAAGCTAACAACCTTACTGAGTTCACTTATTTGCTTTGTTGCAGTAGCCATCTTTTGAGTTAAGACGCCAAAGCTTTCTTTACATTGCCTTATTTCTTGCTCTTTATTCTGTATTTCGATTTCTACTTCATTTTTAGCTTTTCTTACCTCTTTTATCAACTCATCCTTTTCTTTAGACTGGATATTGGACAATCGGCGAGAGTTTCTTTCGAGAATCAGCTTGTTTTTCTTATAATCATCTGCCAAATGTTCGAACTCAATCTTATAAGTTGTTGTTACATAGCTATAAATAGCCATAAACTCTTCATAATCCTCATCGTTCATGGTCAACAACGGCTGTTCATCACTAGCTTCTTTTCTATATTTTGACAATATGTTTTGTATTTGCTGCTGGAGCTGTAACGAAACATCTGCATCCATAGAAATACCATTAACCATCAACAATAAATCTGATGTAATATCTGAAACTATAGAATTGGTACTTAGCAAATTCACATTAGCCTTATTTTGCAGATAATCTTTTTCCAACTCAACCTTTGTATCTTTAAACAAAGTTCCTGCCATGGCAAATGGAGCATAATCTATAAATTGCTTCAATTGCTTTTTATATTCTTCATTCTTCTTCTTGGTCAGTCCGACAACTTCCTCTATCTTTTTGATTTCTTGAATAGTAGCCCCATTTCCCTCTCTCATCAAGCGTAACTGCAACTCCTCATTTTTCTTATGAAGATTTTGAAGTTCTGCTTCTATCTTATCCGACAATTTACCATTATCCGCTATTGTCTGCAGCAACTGTTTCTTTTCATCCAACAAAGTCATAAGGCGATTTCTATTCGCCGCATCAGAAGACTTTTTCCTAAAGCGAAGACGCATATTCTCTAAATTCCTTTTCAAATCTTCATACTTGCGAACGCCAAGCACCTCATTATAAGCAGATCCCAATCTACGGCGCTCGGTCGTCGTACTAGTCTCTGCCAAAGCAACGATTTGCTCAGAATCAAAAAAGAAAAAACGTGCGATGTCTTTATTCAAGATAAAATCATTGATAAAGACATCGGGGCCTATCTCTTTTGTAAGCTCATTCTTAATCCCATCTATAAATATATCTACAGATTCTGACTCAAGCAAATAATCGTATGAACGAACTATACGAATAGACGTACATGGCAAAGATGGTATTACGACCTCTGCAAAATCAATAGTAACAGAATATGTTGAAATTTCACGAACATACTCTGTATCAGTCGTATATCCATGTTTTTTTATTTCCGCCATAACGTTTGCATCAAGTTCTTCAAACTTGCCTCTAACATCATGATTAAAATTACCTTTCAAGAATTCCTTATAGCCAGTCTTGACAATATCTTTACGAACCTCAGCCTCAACCTCTGTTATCAAACGACCATAAAGACACCAAATTAGAGAATGGAGAAACGTGGTTTTACCAAATCCATTTTCCCCAGAAATAAGGTAAATATTTTTCCCATTCTTCGCTTTAAACTCTATCTCGTTTACTCCTTGATAAAGCCTATAATTATTTAATATTATTTTACTTATGATCATTTTCGTTCTCCTTTATAAATGAAGTAAGGCGTGCCTCCATATCTGTAGACAAACCATATTTACGCATTAGCAATACTTTACTTTTTTGCAATGCCAACAACTCCTGTATCAATTTATAGTGAGCAGGATTTTCCTGACAAGCTTTTTCTAGCAACAGTCTTTCTCCCAATCCTATCGAAGTATTTGGAAGGTTATACCCATACACCTCATTATATATATCATTTACAGTTGTCGAAAAGTTTCCATCTCGATACCAAATAACTTGAATCGCAATCAACTCTTGGTTTGTTATCAAGTCAATACTTGCCCGATGGTCTTGCGTATCTTTTTGCACAGTAAGCAATTCTCTCAGAAGCTGGATTCTATACTCCATTGTATAGTTACCCATATTGTGCCCCGTCTCATCCACCGCACGTTGCCCATTTCTACGAGTTTCACAACGATATTCCGAGACATTTCTATTGTTTACCAAGCTGTCACGAAAATCCAACAATGGCTTCATCCATGCTATACCGTTTTTGATTAAAGATGTCATAGACTTGTCTTCTTTTACAACTGTACAAATCCAGCATCCAAAACGACTTTGTCCACAACTTCTATGACTATCATCTGTTACAACAGTAGGGCATTCATAATCATCTGCCGAAGCATCCAAGTAGATTTGAAACAAAATCTGGTTATCAAATCCCCATGGAGATGGTATTGTGTTTATTATCCACCACACTTCTTCCAACATCAATTCTTTGATTGGTGCATATGTAAAGGTATTTGGATTTAGTGGATGCTTTGAAAGTCTATGTCCTTTTATCTCATGCCGTTTGATGGAACGCTCTCGCTGTTGGCTCTCTGATAAACGAGTACCAACTAACACGATTGCTTCTCCATCTGCAGCGACTTGGTCTGTAATGAACTTTGATGTCGGTTTTATTTTCATTTTTTCCGTGCAAAAACGGAAAGAATTATTAGGCACAGGGTAACCTTTGCCTATAACACAACACCAAAAAGAATCTTCTAGCTCAGGAGTTGTCGTTGCAACAGAGATTGGAAGTTGTTGTTCTTTGGCAGCACGCTTTATTTTATCCAACACCTTTACAACATACTCTTCGATAACAGGATTCTCCACCATCGTATCGTTGCAAACGACATAAATATTTCTCTTTAGTTTTATCCCTTCATCTTTAAGTTCGGTTAAAGCTAGCCATGTAAGTGTAAGCAGAACGGTAGAGTCTTTACCTCCAGAAAAACCGATTATCCAAGGACGCACACATCTGTCTTCCTCAAGATACTGGTCCTTGAGTTCATCTATTATATTTCGTACTCTCTGTGATTTAATTTCTGCTTTCATTACAGTTCCTCAGAAACCAACTGTCTCATTTTTATTCTGATGAACCCCAAACCAGAAGATTACATGTTCTTATTGTTAGACTCCTACAAAATGGAAAACGTGGGATTCTTCCTCGCCCATCTCCAAACGTAGGTCTTCGCATTGCCCAAACTATCGAGACGGACAATGCAGAAAGCCCACGCTATGGTATATAATGATTCCACATACGAATATATCATCATATAATACCAATGCATCTAGCAATGGTACATATACGATAATTCGCAGTAGGATATAATACACCCACCGTGAGCATTCATCCATTGCCACACCTGCTAATAGTTTGTAAAGTTGCGAAGTTTACGTTTGAGCAGATGAGCGTAAGCAAACGCTCTATTCCATAAAAGTCACACCCACCCGCTCAGCCCTTTGGGCTTTCTGCGGTAGAATGCAATTGCAAAAATAATAATTATTTCTGAAATACGTGCGCTAATCTTAGATTATTTTTGTATTTTTGCAGGAAATGACGTTAAACCCATAAAAATACAGTAGATTATGACTACATATCTCAGATTCTGCTATTGTTGATGGTAATATAAAAACAACATGAAATGGATTATAAAGATGTCGCAAACTTAAGCTGACGACATTTTTTAATCTATTTCTTAATTTTAAAAAGCTAATCAGGCTTACCATTTAACAAAGTTATCGTATTAGTAAACTCTGACACTAAATCATTAAATCGAGGATTATCTCTTCGAATAATCAATGCTGCATAATTCTCATTCTCCTCTTCATCGTAAACAATTTGAGGGAGAAAAAGAAAATTATCATGCTCTGCATAAACAGAAAACCAAAAACTAAATAAACGGCTTCTCATTTTCTGCATTCCATCGCCTGTTTCACATATGTATAACAAAGCAGCTTGATTTTTACGAAAAAATTCATCTACAATACACATTACAGTATCTCTAACTTTTGGATCTCGTGGTGACTTGATTCCTTCATAATTTGTCAACGCAAACTGATACGACTCACCGCTTTGAAGTAATTCGTCTTCTTCAAAAGCAACACTAAAACTTACCCCAAAGTCACTAACAAACTTGAACAAGCCTGTTGAAACATCCAATTCTACCAAATAGGGAGAATTGGCATTTATTCTATCTAAAGCAAATTCTTTCATTACAAGACATTAAATCTCACAGGCTCCTCGCCTGTACGTAATTTGTAGTCTTCATAAAGCATCTTCTGCATCTTGTCAACCATGGCTTTCTTTGTAGCCTTGGCAGATTTCCAACGTCTAAGCGCCTCTTCTCTTGTTAATTTATTCATATCCAATCCTCCATTATTAAATTATGAGCATCCCAAATGTCCGCTCTTTCTAAATTTCATTCTACCAGATTAAGCATTCAAGAACTACTATCGGGAAGAATACGACTGCAAAGATACGGATTATTTTTGAAACTAAAGCATCTTTATCCTAATAAAATGCAGATAAATTTTATTTTAGCAACACGGCTGCAAAGAAACAGTATCTGGTAGAGTGTAGTGAGAAAATCGTGAGGGATACCCCCAAATCGTGATGGATAGCGTGAGGGATATTTCCGTTTTTGAAGTATCTATCACGCTATTCAAGTATCTGTATATTAATATATTAAGATATACAACACATACAAATCGTGATGGATGATAGATGATTACATAAAATTTGTTCATATGAAGGCTGCGCTGGGTTACGAATGTGGCTGCGCTGGGTTACGGATATGACTGCATCGGGTTACGAATATGACTGCATCGGGTTACGAATATGGCTGCATCGGGTTACAGATATTACTGCGTAAGCTAACGGAGACGTATCTGTAAGCTTATCGAGACGTCTGCATCAGCTAACTGAGACGTCTGAACTCGCTTACTAAAATACTTGAATTGTCTTACTGAACTACTTGAGTTGCTCGACAGAACTACTTGAGTTGCTACCCTTCCACTGGACTTACCGAACCCAGACTTGCTCTTTTGGTAAAGTGAGGGTGTGTCATAAGTTTATGATTCACCCTCTTGACTTTTCCTGATGCACAAAAAAGCACGGAATATTAAACTCCGTGCTCTTTTTTGCTTTTATATTTAATCTTGTCAAAACCTTCACCATACACACCGATAACGGCACTCTGACTGACAAAGGCATGGGGATCAATCTCGCTGATAAGACGGAAGATAGCAGGAGCCTGACGCTGCTTGGCTAACACGAAAAGCATCTTCACATCCTGACCGGAATAAAAACCGCTGGCATTCACCACCGTTACTCCCCTATCAGCATCTACATTGATGCGCTTGCCTATCTCCTCATACTTCTGTGAAATGATAAAGAACTGTACGCTTCGTCTTCTGCTGTTTACCACCTGGTCGATGCAGAATGCCTGAACGCAAAGAACTACATAACCATATAACACCTTCTCCCAATCGTGTACCACCAGATAGCTGGAACTGATGATGAAGATGTCGCATATCATAATCACTCTACCAAGAGAAATGTCGCGATACTTGTTGACGATGGCTGCGATGATATCCGTACCACCCGTACTTCCACCAACCGAGAAACCGAGTCCGATTCCGCAGCCACAGAAAACGGCACCCAGGAAAGCAGCCCATAAAGGTTGGTTTTCCAAAAGATGAAAATCACCTAAACGGCTGGAGAAGAATGAGGTCAGGATGGTTACCACTATAACGGCATAAACAGTCTTGACACAGAACTTTGCTCCCAAAATCTTGAACGCACATATTAATAAGGTGGCGTTGACGATAAAATACGGAATTTGCACAGGGCAACCGGTGGCCCAATAGATAATACTGGAGATACCAGGAAGTCCGCTTGCTGTTACATTGGTTGGCAAGAGGAACACGTTCCATCCAATAGCGTAGGATATCATACCTATCGCAATCAAAACATAGTCTTGTACAGACTTCCACAAGGGTCGAGGAGGAGTCATAATTAATTTATAATTTACTACTAATAGTTGACAGTTTATAATTTATAGTTTACAGGGCACTCTTTATAGTTGAAAGCGTGCTCTTTACCAGAATTTCTTCTGCTGCTCTGACCACTCAAATCCTTGGGTAGCCATTTTGGCTTCTAATGCCGCACGGTTCACATTGAAGTGATTACAAATCTCATCGAGTGTTTCAAACTCGTGGTCACGAAGCAGGAAGTTGATGGCGCTTACGAGCATCGGAACATCATTCATTGGTAACTTATCCATCCTTTTTATATTGATTGATTAATTAATATTTATTATTGATTACTTGAGGCACCATGCCTCTTTCGGGGTGCAAAATTACTGCAAAATTCAGACAATACCAAAAAAAATCCCAGCAATCTTTTACCGATTGCTGGGATTTTTATAAATTATTGATGATTTACGCATTCGCTGCAACTGAAATCCAGTCGAAGACGAATGAGCAAATACCGAATGCTACGATACCTACGGTGCAGATTGCAAGCGCCAACTTGGTTGAGCATGCGCTCTGGAAAGTAGGAAGCGGATTATCGCTGTGCTTGATAAACATAGCCTTCACGATGAGCAGATAGTAGTACAAGCTGATAACTGTGTTTACCAACGCGATGAATACTACGCCGTATGCCCAGGCTCCCAATGTGGTGTGGATGTCGTGTGTACCAACTGCTGCCATGAACACGAAGAACTTCGAGAACATACCGGCGAATGGAGGAATACCACCCAATGAGAACAATGCCAAGGTCATCAGGAATGCCAGGCGTGGGTTAGTCTTGTACAAACCATTGTAGCTGTCCATCTGAACTGTACCGTCATTGTGCTCCTCAATAGATGAGATGATGGTGAAGACGCTCAGGTTGGCTACTACGTAAATCAATACATAATAAGTCAGGGCGCTCACGCTCATCGCTGAGTTACCTACCACAGCCAACATGATGTAACCTGCCTGAGAGATAGAAGAGAATGCCATGAAACGCTTCAGGTCGCTCTGACGGATGGCAAACAGGTTGGCGATAGTGATAGAAAGTACAATCACGATGTAAAGCAACACGGTCCAGTACTCTACCATTGGCTGGAACACCTTCATGAGGATAGCGCAGAGAGTAAACGCTGCAGCACCCTTAGATACTACTGACAGATAACCTGTAACAGTAGTTGGTGCACCCTGGTATGAATCGGCTGTCCAGAAGTGGAAAGGAACCAAGGAAATCTTGAAACCGAGACCACTGAAGAAGAATACCATACCGGCGATGGTCAATGGTGATGCAGAGATAACCTTTGCGATATCATCGAAGTACAAAGTACCACAAGCAGCATAGAGCAGAGAGATACCGTAGATCATCACGCCACTTGAGAAAGTAGCAGTAAGGATGAACTTAGCTCCTGCCTCAGCAGAATTGTGACGGTACTTATCGAATGCTACCAAGCAAGCCATTGGCACAGATGCCATTTCGAGACCGAGGAAGAACAGGAGGAAGTGGTTGGCACTAACCATCATGTTCATACCGAGCAAGGTAGAGATAATCAGCATATAGAACTCACCCTCCTTGAAGGCTGTGTCCTTGCGGCTCAACCACTCCTTAGCCTGTACCATTACGATGAGGGTACCCAGTGCCAGGATAGTCTTCAAAACACCGGCAGCAGGACCTGTTGTGTACATGCCACCAAATGCCTCTGTGGCTTCTGTTGGGAAGATATTGATGGCAATGTGAGCCACCATCAAGAGACATACCAGAGGATTGAACCACTTACGGTCTGCGCTCTTGGAACTGCAGAAGTCAGCAATGAAAGTGATCAACAGAACTACCATCAGGGTAGCTTCTGGAATCATATTTAAAAATTGACTGTAATTCATTTCTTCTGATATTTATTACATGATTACACTAAAGATAGGACCGACAGCGTCCATGATAATCTCCTCTGCCCAGAGTGGGAACATACCGAGACCTGCAACGCAGGCGATAAGACCTGCTACCGCGATACGCTCGTCCCAGGTAGCATCGTGAAGCTTCTCCAACTTTGGATTAGGAACCTTCTGATAAAGGATCTTACCTACACAACGCAAGATGTAAACCGCTGTTACAACGATTGAGGTACATGCGATGATGGTACATACGCGATGGAATGTATCTGCATTTTGGAAAGAACCCACGAAGATGGTCATCTCGGCTACGAAACCTGAGAAACCTGGCAAACCGAGGTTAGCCAAACCAGCTACTGCATAACCTACAGAGAGGAATGGAATAATCTTCATCAAACCACCCAGATAACGTACGTCACGTGTACCAGCCTGATGATAAATCATACCGATAACGGCGAAGAAGAGGGCGGTCATCAAACCGTGAGACAACATCTGGAGGATTGCACCAGTAGCAGCAGTCTCGGTCATCATACAGAGAGCGAAGAGCACCATACCACAGTGAGAAACTGATGAGTAAGCGTTGATGTACTTCAAGTCGGTCTGTACACATGCTGACAAAGCACCATATACGATAGAGATAGTAGTCAGCACGAGGAACACCTTGATCCAGAAGCCGTGAGTAGCAGCTGGCAAGAGGAACATGGCGATACGGAAGCAACCGTAACCACCAAGCTTCATCAATACACCGGCGTGCAACATAGATACGGCTGTTGGCGCACTGGCGTGACCATCAGGAGACCATGTGTGGAATGGGAACAGCGCACCGAGGATACCGAAACCGATGAAGAGCAATGGGAAGAACACGTTCTGCACGCTCTCTGGAATCGCATGAGCACCATTAGTATGGTGAGCGATATCGAGGATTTCGAAGGTCTGAGCACCACTGTAGAAGTAGATTCCCAGGATACCGATAACCAAAAGGGCTGAACCACCCATCAACATCAAAGTCAACTTCATGGCTGAATACTCCTTTGCACCACTACCCCATACACCGATGAGGAGGTACATAGGAATCAGCGCAACCTCATAGAACATGAACATGGTAAACATGTCGATAGAGATGAAGAAGCCATATACACCGATGCTCAGGAGCGTGAACCAGAGGAAGTATTCCTTCTTCATTGGTTCCATCTGCCAGGAAGCAAATGTACCGGTGAACACGATGATAGAAGTCAGGAGAATCATCACCACTGAAATACCATCCACACCGAGTGAATAGTTGATGTGCAATGGTTCAAACCAAGGCACACAGTAGGTGAAGAGCATCGGAGCTTGGTCGGCTGGCATTGTCTCACGAGCTTCGAGAAATGCAAACACCAAATAGATGGAGAGACCGAGCAATACGCTGGCACCTGCTACCATCACACCACGAACCTGCTTGTCGTTGCGTGCCAACCAGAGGCCGAGCAACATCAGGAGTGGTACTATGACGAATATACTTAAATTCATTTCTTTTCTATTTACTTAATTGTGAGACTTTCATTAAAGAAGTGCGAGCAGGCACAATGTCAATGCCACGGTACCGGTGAGGAACCAGATAGCATAGCTGCGAACATCACCACTCTGCCATGGGCGGATAGTTTCACCTGCCTCCTGTGTACCCCAAGCCATGAAGTTGAAGGTACCATCGATAACACGACGGTCGAACCATGCGATTGGCTTTGAGAAGCAACCGAAGACAATCTTGTGGGTGAAGAACTGCCAAGCATCGTCGATATAGAAACGGTTCAACGCTGCCTTGTGCAACTTAGGCATCTTCTTAGCCAAAGCGTCTGCCAATGGAGTCTTCTTAGGAGCATACATGTAAGTAGCCAGACCGATACCGATGATAGCAACGATAACAGAGGTTGTTGCCACACTCATGTCGATATGGATATCGTAGCTCTGACCTGTAGCAGAAACGAAGTGACCGAATGGAATCAAACCACAGAGGCAAGAGATGATGGCGAGGAATACCAATGGACCCCACATCACGAAAGGAACCTCCTGTGGCTTGCGACGGTTCTCAGGATCAAGCTCATAGTAGCTCTGTCCCCAGAAGATTACATAGTAGAGACGGAACATGTAGAATGCAGTCATACCGGCAACCACTGTCATGAACCAGCCCATAAATGGAGAGAACTGGAAGCAAGCTGAGATAATCTCATCCTTTGACCAGAAACCTGCGAATGGAGGAATACCTGCAATCGCCAAGCAACCGATGAGGAAGCAGATGTTGGTAATAGGCATATACTTGTGCAGACCGCCCATGTAATCCTTGAAGTTGCTGCCGATGATGACGATGATGGCACCAGAGCAGAGGAAGAGCAACGCCTTGAACATAGCGTGGGTAAACAGGTGGAAGATACCAGCCATGTAACCCAAACCACCATGGTGGTTATCTACAGCGAAGCAAACGCCGAGAGCTACGAGCATGTAGGCAATCTGAGAGATAGTAGAGAAAGCCAGACCACGCTTGATATCACGCTGGCAGCAAGCTACAGCTGCTGCATAGAATGCGGTGAAGGCTGCAATGTAAGCTACATAGTGCAAAGCCTCAGGAGCATACTGTACCCAGATTGGGAAGAGGCTGGCTACCTGATAAACACCTGCTACAACCATGGTAGCGGCGTGGATCAACGCAGAAACAGGTGTTGGACCCTCCATCGCATCTGGCAACCAAATGTGCAATGGGAACATCGCACTCTTACCGGCACCACCGATGAACATGAGGAACAAAGCTGTTGGCATTACCCAAGCTGCACCTGCCAAAGCAGAGTTGAGCTCTGGCTGAGCATTCAAGTCATAGTTGAAGGTTCCTACATAGAAGCTGTAGAACAGGATACCGATGAGGAAGAAGAGGTCAGCGAAACGGGTTACGATGAACGCCTTCTTGCTGGCATGAACTGCAGCATGCTTTGGATAGTAGAAACCGATGAGCAGGTATGAGCAGACACCCACCAACTCCCAGAACAGATACATCTGGAAGATGTTGGTAGCTACTACCAAGCCCAACATTGACATGGTGAAGAGGCTCAGGTAAGCGTAGAAACGCTGCATACCCTTCTCATATTCCTCAACCTTGTAGTTCTCATCACGCTCTGCCATATAGCCGAAGCTGTAGATGTGAACCATGAAGCTGACGGTGGTAATCACGATGAGCATCAATACAGAGATTGGGCTCAGACGGAAACCGATGTTGAAGGTGAGCAACTCAGTAAACTTCAACCATGTGAAATTAAATACGGTAACAGTTGGGTACATACCTGTTGAGGCATCACGACCCACTGCAAAGAAGTACTCGTATGCTGTATAGACAGACATCGCGAATACACAGCCCATCAATACGGTACCGATGAGTGCTGCTACCGGTCTTTTCATCTTCATACCCACAAGTCCCAGAACCAGGAAGCTCAGGAATGGCAGAAGAAGTATCAAAAATGCATAATTGTATTCCATTGTCTTTTAGAATTTCATGTTTTCAATACTGTTCACCTGGTCACTGTGATAGTTGCGGTAAACGTTGATAATAATAGCGAGCGCTACGGCTGTCTCGGCTGCTGCTACTCCGATAGAGAACAATGTGAAGAAGAAACCTTCCAACTGTCCTGGGAAGAGGATGCGGTTGAACACAGCGAAGTTCAGGTCGGCTGCATTCAATACAAGCTCGATGGAGATGAGCATGGCAACGAGGTTACGGCGTGTACAGAAGCCATAGACTCCGATGAAGAACAAGAGTGCTGAGAGCACGAAGAAATATTGTACTGGAATCATTTCTTATCCTCCTTTCTTGCGATTAAGATACCACCGATGATACATGCCAACAGGAATACAGAGATAAACTCGAATGGCAATACATAGCCATACTTGTCAGCACCTACCAGTGCAGAACCTACCTGGTCCATTGGCACCTCGGTGTCGGCTACGGTTGCAGCCATATCAATAAAGTGATTCTTCAACACGACGACTGCCAAGGTTACGAAACCAACGAGGCAGACGAGTGCGCGACCTACAATCTTGCTACCCTTGACATGCTCCAAAAGACCCTGGAGAGTACGCTTTGATACCAACTGGATAGCGAAGACATAAAGCATGGTGATACCACCGGCATATACAGAAATCTGAGCTGCACCCAGATAAGTATAGTCGAGCAGGAAGAACATGCCTGCTACACCGAAGAGTACGAACAACAGGAAGGTTGCCGCACGCATGATGCGCTTGGTGAACACGCACATGATGGCTGAGCCAAGGATGACTACTGCCAAGATGACGAACATAAATAAATTTGCTGTTATCATTGTCTAAAGTCCTCCTTACTTAGTCTTGGTGTTAAACTTACCGATTTCCAATGGGGCACCACCCTCGATGAGGTTTGGAAGGCTACCGCCCTTATAAACCTCCTTGTCAAGGTGCATCACCAACTTGTTGCGGTCGAAGACTGCATTCTCGAAATCGTTGACAAACTTGATTGCACCGAAGTTACATGCGTTCACACAGAGCTCGCAGAACATGCAGTCGCCCAAGTCGTACTGGTAATCTACCAGCTTGCGCTTCTTCTTGCCTGTCTCTGGATCCTCCACCATCTCGGTTACAATCTTGATGGTATCGTTAGGGCATGACTTCTCACACAATGTACAACCCACACACTTGTAAGCCTCGTTCTCATCACGAACGAAGACCAGGCGACCACGGAAACGTGGAGATACGTGGAGTGTAGTCTTGCGGTTCTCAGGATACTGCTCTGTGCTCTTTGGTGTGAAGTACTCCTTCATGGTAGTCTTCATACCGATAGCGAGGGTCTTCAAACCCGCTGCAATACCGCCGAAATATGAATTGTTAGACATACTTTCTTATTATTATAATAATGTGTATTAAAGATTATCCGTGGAATCCGAATGCTACGCATACTGTCATCAAGATCAGGATGACCAGTGACAATGGCATCAGATACTTCCACTCCAACTTCAGAATCTGGTCGATACGCAGACGTGGGAATGTCCAACGTACCCACATCAGGAGCCATACCACGGCAAAGGTCTTACCGAAGAACCAGATGAAACCTGGGATGAGGTTCATCAGATTGTCGAAGCCCTCGATACCGATGTTCAATGGCGCCCAACCACCGAGGAATACGGTAGAAGCGATACCAGAAATCACGAAGAGGTTGAGGTACTCTGCCAGGTAGTAGAAACCGAAGCCCATACCTGAATACTCTGTGTGGTAACCTGCGGTCAACTCACTCTCAGCCTCAGCCAAGTCGAAAGGACCACGGTTAGCCTCAGCATTACCTGCTACGAGGAATACGAGGAAAGCCAGAATAGCTGGCACATGACCCTTGATAATCAACCAGTTCCAAGCGCCAGTCTGAGCCTCTACAATACCGCTTACCTGCATGGTACCGGTAAGAACAACTGCAGAAATCAGACAGAGACCGAGAGACATCTCGTAAGAAACCATCTGTACGGCACCACGCATGGCAGATACCACAGAGTATTTGTTGTTAGATGCCCAACCAGCGAGGAACACACCCAGCACACCGATAGAACTTACGGCTGTGATGAGGAATACACCTACGTTGAAGTCAAGAATATGAGCTCCCTTGTTCCATGGAAGGAATGAGAAAGTACCTACAGAGGCTATGATCACGAGGAATGGTGCCATGTAGTAGAGCAGCTTATCGGCTCTATCTACAGCGAAGATCTCCTTGATCAACATCTTGAGCACGTCGGCGAATACCTGGAAGATACCCCAAGGACCTACACGCATAGGGCCGAGACGGCACTGGAAGTAGGCACACACCTTACGCTCCATGAAGATAAGTACGATAGCGATGAGGGCGTATGCTGTCAAAATACAGATACCCACGAGCACGCACTCAATCAGAATCGACAGGAAGTCGCCCAGACCCAAGGTCTGGCGAAGCAGATTGTCGATGAATGTTGTTACTATACTAAAATCAAACATAATTATCTATCAATATCAGGGATTACGAAATCGATTGCTGCACCTGTAGTGATGAGGTCGGCGATCTTCTGACCACGGAGCATTGGATCCAAGGCTCCTGTGAGTGAAAGACCCATCGGACGCATCTTCATACGGTATGGACTCTTGTCACCCTTTGAGTCGAGATATACACCAAACTCGCCGCTGGCACCCTCAACAGAGAAGTACCACTGTCCCTCCGGAACCTTGATAATTGGCTTCTGCTTGATGTAGTACTCACCCTCTGGAATGTTGTCAATCAACTGCTCGATGATGTCCAAGCTCTGATACAACTCCTGGATATGTACATAGTAACGATCCATTGAATCGCAACCGGTAAGGGTGATTTCCTTCCACTCCACCTTGTCGTACATATCGTATGGATGACGCTTGCGGGTATCGTTCTTCCAACCTGATGCACGACCAGCAGGGCCGGTTACGGCATAGTTGATACAATCCTCAAGGTTCATAGGGCCTACGCCTTCGAGACGATTGTGAGTAATCACGTTGTCACCGAATACGTCGAGGTACTCCTGAATCATCGGACGGAGATACTTGCAGAGGGTCTTCACGTTCTGAACGAAGTTAGGGTCGATATCTGCCTGAAGGCCACCGATACGGTAGTAGTTCTGAATCAGACGGCCACCAGTGGTTTCCTCCATAACGTTCAATACGTGCTCACGGTCGCGCATGCAGTAGAGGAATGCGGTCAAGGCACCCAAGTCCTGTGCGGTACAGCCGAGATAGAGCAAGTGTGAGTCGATACGCTGCAACTCATCCATAATGGTGCGGATGTAGCGGATGCGGTCTGAGAGTTCGATACCCATAGCCTCCTCGATAACACCAACCAGAGCGTGGCGGTGCATCATCGCAGAAAGATAGTTCAGACGGTCGGTCAATGCCAAGGTCTGAGGATAGGTCATGTTCTCCCACATCTTCTCGATACCACGGTGAATATAACCGAGGTGTGGATAGATGCGCTTCACGGTCTCACCATCAATAACAGTCTGCAATCTGAGCACACCATGGGTAGATGGGTGGTTAGGACCAATGTTGACAACATAGTCGTTCTCATCAAAGCGACGCTTCTCTGTAACAACGAGATGGCCATCTTCGCTCAAGGAATACTCCATGGTGAAGTCATCCTCTGGCTCATCAGTACAAGGGAACTTGTTTGCCTCAGGACTCATATCGAAGTCCTTGCGCAATGGATAGCCCTGGAAATCGGTGCGGAGGAAAAGACGGCGCATATCTGGGTGACCCAGGAACTTGATGCCGACAAAATCGAATACCTCACGCTCCAGGAGGTCAGCTACCTTCCAGAGATTGATAACTGTAGGAATCACATCACTGCCATCTACCTTCTTGGCGATGGTCTTTACCGAGCAGCGCTCGTTGGTCTGAGTATTCTCGAGAATATAGATACATCCGAGACCTTCCTCACCGAAGTCTTCACCGATGATGGTAACAAGGTAGTCGAAATGCTTCTCGTTCTTCAACTTCGCCATTTCTGAGGCGAAATTATCAAAACTCAATTCAATATTATTCAGTTTCATGTTCTTATACCTTATTATATTAATCAGTTAGACCTTTCTGAGGGTCGAAATCCTCAGGTACTTCAGTTACGATGATAGGCTCCTTGTGTCCGAGCTTCTCGCTGTCAGAGAGGTTCTCGTTGCTCAAGCCGCGAAGACCACCCTTGCTCATAGAGAGTTCCTTCTCATCCTGAGTCATCTTGTGGTTGGCACCACCGAAGAATTTCTCAACCTTTACCTTACGCTGCAACTGCATCATACCGTAAAGGATAGCCTCAGGGCGTGGAGGACAACCAGGGATATAAACATCCACAGGAACCAACTCGCTGATACCACGAACCACATTGTAGCTCTTCTTGAACGGACCACCAGAGATGGCGCATCCACCTACAGCTACCACATACTTAGGCTCAGCCATTTCATCATACAAACGTTTGAAAACAGGTGCCATCTTATTGGTAATAGTACCGGCACACATGATCAAGTCAGCCTGACGTGGAGAGTTACGGGTTACCTCGAAACCGAAACGTGAGAAGTCGTAACGCGCACAACCTACAGCCATAAACTCGATACCACAGCAAGAGGTACCGAAGGTCAAAGACCAGAGTGAGTTACTGCGTCCCCAGTTAATGGCAGCATCGAGCGAACCGATTACCACGTTAGCACCACCCTCATTGAGCTCCTGCGCAATCTTTTCGAGGGTATCATTGTCCTTAAACTCGTCGTAAGGAATACTCTTGATAGAGGCTCTTTTGTTTACTTCCATTCCAATGCTCCTTTCCGCCAAGCGTAAGCAAGGCCAAATACCAATACCAACAGGAAGAACCCGATGCTCACGAGAGCCATAGGTCCAAACTGCTTAACTACGACTGCCCATGGATAAAGCAATACTGTCTCGATGTCAAACATCAGGAAAAGGATGGCGAAGAGGTAGTAGCCGATGTGTGATGGCAACCATGAGCTGCCACGAGTCGGAATACCGCACTCAAAAGGTTCACCCTTTACCGGATTGTATGAACGAGGACCGATCAACTTCGCGATGACATAAGCAGCCACCACCAAGGTTACAGCCGTCAGCAAAACGGTGATAAATAGTGTAAAGTTCATAAATTTGTTATAACGTTATTTTATATAAATGCTTCTAAGCGGTTGCAAAGGTAACACTTTTTTCTGAAAGAGCACTTTTTTTTATGGTTTAATTTGCATCCAAAGTGAAAAAATACAAAAAACTGCCTGATTTAATCAGTTAACAGACAGTATTAACGAAGGTTCGGAAACAGAGAAAACGAGCGTATTTTGTAGCAAAAAGGAACAGAATAGTAGGATTTTTTTGCCCCAAAATAAGTTAAAAAGAATGCAGCTATTGAATATTTTCCAAGGTTTAAGAGATTATAACAGGGAAAATATGTATCTTTGCAGCCACGAACCAGGTTCTAAGGATATGATTGAATAAGCGAAAGGAGACGTTTCTTTGGGTTCAAAGAGATGTCTCTTTTAGTTTTAGGAGACTGCTTCTCGAGTTGAAGGAGACTGCTTCTCGAAGGTTGCCACTAAGCTCAGCAGACCTACTGAGCCTAGTCAGCAGCTCTGCCGAGCCTAGTGACAACACCTTTTAATCGTACAACTACAACCCTTTAGTTGTACAACCATAACCCTTTAGTTGTACAACCATAAAACGCAACCACGCCAGGCGTTCCTCCTTTGACGCCTAGCGGGGTTGCGCTTTTTACCTTTATGATAAGGACTTGGGGGACTAGCGATGGAATCGCTAAGAACGGGGGGGCGAAAGGGGTTAAGGTTCTTTTTACCTTTTTACCCTTTTACTTTTTTACCTTTAAACCTCCTTTTCAGCAAACAGGCCGAAGAGCTCAGCATCTATCAGGTCAGTAACCTTTCGGAAGTCTTCCGGATTCTCTCCGAACTCCAGATTATCACCATCGATGATGATGAGGCGACCTTTATAATCCTTGATCCAATCCTCATAACGCTTGTTCAAGCCCTGGAGATAATCGATGCGGATGCTCTTCTCGAAATCGCGGCCACGCTTCTCGATATGCTTCACGAGCGTAGGAATGCTGCTCTTGATATATATCATCAGGTCAGGGAGTTTCACCAGACTGATCATCAGATCAAAGAGATCGGTATAGTTCTTGAAATCCCTGTCGCTCATCATACCGATATCATGAAGATTAGGCGCAAAGATACGCGCATCCTCGAAGATGGTTCTATCCTGTACGATGGTCTGCTCTGAACGGGAAATCTCCACAACATCATGGAATCGCTTGTTCAGGAAGTAAATCTGAAGATTAAACGACCAACGTTCCATATCCTTGTAATAATCAGCCAGATATGGATTATTATCTACCGGCTCGAAATTAGCTTTCCAGCCATATCTCTTGGCAAGCATCTTGGTTAATGTTGTCTTGCCGCTACCTATATTTCCTGCTATTGCTATATGCATTTTTTTACCTTTTTACTTTTTACCTTTAAGAGAACAGCCCGAAGAGCTTGGCATCTATCTTATCTACGATTTCACCAAACTGCTTGGGATTGTGCTCGAAATCGAGATTATCAACTTCTACGATAAGCACCTTGCCCTTATACTTGTTCATGATGAAATCTTCGTAAAGATTGTTGATACCTTCCAGATAATCCAAAGGCATCTTCTGCTCATAATCACGACCGCGCTTCTGGATATTCTTCACGAGGTGAGGAACTGAAGAACGGAGATATATCATCAGTTCAGGCATCTCCACCACTTCCATCATAGACTCGAAGAGCTCCATATAAGTCTCGTAGTCGCGCTGGTCCATGTTGCCCATCTTCCGGTTGTTGGCCGCAAAGACATAAACACCCTCAAAGATGGTGCGGTCCTGGATAACCGTCTCTTTACTGTGTTGGATTTCCAGCAGATTCTTGAATCGCTGCTTCAGATAGAACACCTCCATATTGAGAGCCCATCGCGAGATATCCTTGTAATAGTCATCGATATAGGGGTTTTCAGCCACGGGCTCCAAGTACTGTTTCCATCCATAATGTCTAGAAAGCATCTTGGTGAGGGTTGTCTTGCCACTACCGATATTTCCTGCTATTGCTATATACATTTATTAATACGAATAATTTACAATTTAATAATGAATAATGGGGCTGGCGCCGCATTGGCTGCAAAAGTACAATAAAAAATCGGGATAAACAAAAAAATCCAAGCAAATATATGATTTGCTTGGATTTTTGTATTCTATTCCTGCCTTGCAGGGAATCTGTATGTTAATAGTCGCGTTCGATGAGTTCGAGACACATACGGGAGTTGTGATAAGGACATTTCCAGAAACCCGCCTTATCATCCTCCTTGTTCACCGTACCATCTTCCAGGATAGCCCAGTGCCACTCACCGTTCTTGTTATCCAGCAGATGCTTGGCTACATAGTTCCAGCAAGAGATGGCAACCAGAAGATTCTCTTCGGTACGGAAATACTGATAGAGGTCGATATGTCCGATGATGTTCTCGCACTGCACCCACCACTGGCGCTGGAGATCATACTTATCTCCATCTTTCCAATGCTCATAAACCATACTGCCATCCGGACGTAAGCCTTCATCTGCTGCATCGGCTATACGACGGATGATGCGCTCTATCTTATGCAGCAATATCTTATCGTCTAAAACCAACGCGGTTTCGTGGAGCAGCCAGGACGCCTCAATATCATGACCATAGCTCTCGATGTTGCGCTTGCCCTCCCACTCGTCATTGAAAAAGAGATCGAGATGATAAGTCTCCTCGTTCAGAAGCTTATCGGTGAAGATATCGAGCAGATTGCGGATGCTCTTCTCCAGTTCCGGAGTCTTCCATACACGATAAAGATTGGTATATGGCTCGATGATATGCAGATGGGTATTCATCGTACGGGAACCATTCTCATCCTTATCAGAGAGACGCATGTCTGCAATCGGATTCCACTCACGGGTCAAAGCCTCGATATATCCGTTGTTCTCGACATCAAAGGCATGCTTCTCGATGTCATGATACAGAGAGATGGCGATATCCAACGCCTCCTTGTTACCTGTTGCACGGGCATACTCCGAGAAACCATAGATGGCAAAGCCGATGGCGTAAGTCTGCTTCTTGGTATCGAGCGGATTACCCTGATAGTCAACACTCCAGTAGATGCCGCCATATTCCCTGTCGAGGAAATAATCGCGCACATAATCCTTGGCACGGGTGGCAGCCTCAAGATACTCCGGCTTCTTCAAGACACGATAGGCTGCAGAAAACGCCCAGAGGATACGGGCATTCATCACTGCTCCCTTCTCGGCTACAGGATGTACCTGGTCGTTACCGTCTACACGTCCGTAAAAGCCACCATTTTCTTCATCTTTCACTTTCGTTAGCCAATAGCTGAGGATGTTGTTCTCCAGAACATCCCGCATCGTTTCTTTAAGATTTTCCATTTTTCCATTCTTTATAGTGATTATTAGTTATGTTAAAACAATTATTTGCGGATAGGGAACTTCCAGGCAAGCACCATCAGCAGGAAGGCGATGACGGCTGGGAAGAGTGAGAACAATGACCATACCATCGTAAGCACAGAGTCGGTGACACTGGCTGGGTCGATCATCGTATTACCCATCTTATCTGTTATCATGTTGGCACCTGCCCAGCCCAGGAAGAGGGCGATGAGAGAACCGGATATGGCGGTACCAAACTTCTGGCTCATCGTACCGGAAGAGAAGATAAGACCTGTAGCTGATGTTCCGAAATGCTCGGTATGGTAGTCGGCTACATCGGCATACATAGACCACATCAATGGCGAATAGATACCGATACCCATAGAGGTAAGGATAACGATGGCTATCATTACCCAGATATACGACGGATTCATCGGGATGAAGAAGAAGACAACCGAGAGTACCAGACAGAGAGTTGCAGACCAGAAGAATGCCATGCGCTTGCTGCCTACCAGACGGGTGAACCAAGGAGATACACCACCGAAAATCATACAGGTTACTTCACCAAACGCCATGAAAACGGTATAGTTGATAATCAATCCCTCGATGGTTACATTGCCATGCAGACAGTAATCAAACATATAGCCAGCTACGGCATAGCGGAATCCGTTGAAGAAGTTGGTACACACAGCAATGGCTGTCATATAGAGCCAAGCCTTGTTGTGAACGAGGTCGGCAAACTGCTGGAAAGAGAACTTCTCAGCGCGCTTCGGCTTCTGACGTTCTTTGGTAAGGAGTCCGCAAGCCAATGTCATCACAGCTGCAATAATACCGAGCACGGCACCAATGACAGCATACTGATGTGCGGCTGTTCCACCTACCATCTTCTGGAGATAAGGGAAAGAGAGCAGGGTGACGAATCCCATGGCATAAGCACCCACCATACGGAAAGAAGAGAACTGGTTCTTCTCATCATCATCCTCGGTCATCACACCGAGCAATGAGCCGTAAGGCACATTCACCATGGTATATACCGCCATCATCAGCAGATAGAGGGCGTAAGCATAGATTCGCTTGCCCACAGGACCGAAGCCTGGAGTATAGAGCAAGAGGGCGAATATCAATCCGAAAGGAATGGCACCATAGATGAGCCAAGGACGGTAGGTACCGAAACGGCTCTGGGTACGGTCGGCAAGAGTACCCATCAGCGGGTCAGTAACCACATCGAACATGCGGGCTACGAGCATCAGTACTGCCGCATCCGCAAACGAGAGTCCGAAGACATTTGTAAAAAACAGAGGAAAAGCGATAGACATCACCTTCCATACAATACCACCCGCAGCGGCATCACCCAATGCATAAGCTATTTTTTCTTTTAAACGAGCCATTGTTTTTAATTGACAATTTATAAATTACTAAAAAAGGGATTCGCTCCCCATCTATATCTGATAATACGGATGAGGAGTACGAATCCCTACAATCTTAATACCTGAAACTTATTTACTTAAAGTCTGTTTATTTTTTGCTACCAAAGCCTTGATCTTCTCTACTGAGAACTGAGTACGATAATCATCCTTTGGTGTATTCATGCAGTAGTCTACCAATCGGTCGATGGTAGAAGTTGCCACATGCATGCGGGTATCAGAAGAAGCATAGTAGATGAATACCTTGCCATCCTCATCTGCAATCCAACCATTGGCGAAGACTACGTTCATCACATCACCGATATACTCAGGACCTTCAGGTACGAGGAGATATCCACCTGGTTCTGCAATCACCTTAGTAGGATCCTCAAGAGAAGTCATGTACATATAGAGCACATAGCGGAGACCGCTGGCACAGCCACGAACACCATGAGCCAGATGCAACCAGCCCTTATCAGTCTTGATAGGATGAGGCCCCTCACCGTTCTTCACCTCCTGGATGGTATGATAGTGACGGGCATTGATGATCTTCTCTTCCTTGATTTCGGCATGAGTGATATCATCAACAAGAGCCCAACCGATACCACCACCAGAACCTGTATCGATGAAACCATCCTGTGGACGGGTATAGAAAGCATACTTGCCATCAACAAACTCCGGATGGAGAACCACATTGCGCTGCTGGCTCTTGGTCTTCAAGTCAGGAAGGCGCTCCCAGTTTACCAGGTCCTTGGTACGGGCAATGGCTGCAGTAGCAGTAGCAGCACTGAGGTCGCCAGGCTGTGCATCATCATGACGCTCTGCACAGAACACGCCATAGATGTAGCCATCCTCATGAGCTGTGAGTCGCATATCATAGATGTTGGTAGCAGGAACAACATCCTCCGGCATGGTGATAGGCTCATCCCAGAAACGGAAGTTGTCAACACCATTAGGACTCTCTGCCACGGCAAAGAAACTCTTGCGGTCAGCACCCTCTACACGAACAACGAGGAGATACTTACCATTCCACTTGATGGCACCCGAATTGAGCGTAGCATTCATCATGATGCGCTGCATGAGATACGGATTGCTCTTCTCATCGAAGTCGTAACGCCACTCCAATGGTGTATGTTCTGCGGTGAGGATTGGGTTCTTATACTTTTCGTAGATACCATTTCCCCACTCTACGGGTTCATTCTTACGGCTCAACAATTCCTCATGATGAGCGCGAAGTGCTTTCACTTTGTCTTGAAATGTAGTCATAATATATCTTTTTTTACTTTCTTACCTTTACAATGTCTTTGGCAAAGAGGACTTTCTTTTCCTTCTTGAATGCCTTGAAGTCCTCGACGATGGCACCATCGCCTACTCCAGGAAGATAGGCTTCCTCCTGAGGTTTATCCCAGGCATTACGCCAGAAGAGTACATAACTCAACTGATACTTCTGAAGTACAGGCCAAAGGGTTTGCGTAAACCAGTCCTTCTTGCTGGAGATACCCCTGCAACCCGTTTCGGTGAGGGCAGGAATCTTGCCGACCTTCTTGGCTGCCTCCATCAGCACATCGAGCGTAGCGGCAAGGTTCTGCTGATAGTTGGCATCGCTGTTGTCGAACTCGTAGACGTCAACACCCAGCATATCCACATACTTTTCTCCCGGGAATCGCTCCAGGAATTTTTCTACCGTCTTCTCGTCGCTGAGATTTGGTGACCAAGCCCAAACGATGTTATTGCACCCTGCTTTAGTAAGTATATTTAGGGTTTTTACGTATAATTGGTTATATTGTGCAGGTGTGCAACTGCTAGCTCCCCACCAGAACCATCCGCCATTCATTTCATGCCATGGTCGGAAGATGACAGGAACCAGTTTACCATCGTTTGTCTTCAAAGAAAGGATGAAATCGGAAACCTTCTTGAGCCATCCGTCGAACTTCTGTTGCTGGGCGCCTCCATCCAGGATAGCAGCTACGGCATCACCTTTCGGATCCCAGGCATTCTCGCCAGTAACCGGATTCCAAGGATGCCAACTCAAAGTAACGATGCCTCCTCTCTCATTTTGGGCAATGATTTCTTTTCGCATACGATCGAAAGATACGCCATCGAGGTTTTCCTTGCTGTCGAGCTCTAGCTTACCGAGATCAAAGCCCATCACAGCAGGATAATCACCTGTAGTGAGTAACACATCGCTCTTTCCTTCATCCCATTTCCAAGTAGTACCATACACCGGATCATCCTGATGACCGAGCATGATTCCCTTGTTCCGTAATTTCTGCAGTCTGACCTTCAGTTGCTCTGCCGGAGTATTGCAACATTGCTTTTTACCCTTGCAGCAGGAAGTATTGGCAGTCTGGACTGATGCGCCCGTAACGCCATCAACCTGTGCCATTGCTCCTTGCATCGCCATGAGGCAAGCAGCACCAATCAAAATTCTTTTTCCTATCATATATCTATTTCTTTAATTGCTGAATAATCCAAGCCTGCCATTCATCCCACTGCTCCTGATACCAGTAATGACCGGTCATCTGGTACAGACTCAAGGTCTTAGGCGCTTTTACCGAATTATAAAGGCCGTAAGATGATGTTGGCGGAACCACCTCATCATTATAACCGAAACTGTACCAGCCAGGAACGGTGATACGACGGGCGAAGTTGACGCCATCATAATAGCGTGCACCTTCGAGTCTTGCCTTTTCCAAATCTGTAAGTTTCTGCTCTTTCCATGCAGCCCCCTGTGCCTTGTCTTCCTTATAGAAATAGTGAGGCCAGCCGCCTGCAACTCCGTGAATCTCAGCTTCATAATCACACATAGCATCATGAACAGGAGCCAGGAATGTGATTCGCTTATCGAGAGCTGCCACAGCGATGGAAAGAAATCCACCCTGTGATGAACCCGTTACACCGATAGTCTTTCCGTTCCACTCAGGGAGCGAAGCGATATAATCCACACCACGGACTGCACCGGTTACTACCCGTCTGTAAGCATTGCGATAAGGATTCTCGAGATTGGTATCCCAGTAGCCTTTCAGTTCGCCATTGGCAAGATCATCATAAATCTTCTGCTGCATGGTAACAGGAACACCGTGAATACCGATTTCCAGTACGATGCACTCAGCAGGAGCCGTATAAGTATCGCCGGCATAAGGGCGTACACCCGCACCAGGTACACGGAGCAAAGCCGGATACTTACCTTCTTTTACCGGGACACTCAGGATGCCATACATCTTAGAGCCCCATCGGTTGTTGTTATAACTTATTTCATATACATTCTTATCCTTGGTACAACGCTCAGGCAGAAGCACCTTGGTAGGATTGAGGTCATTCTGTCTTGCCTCATCCAGTGCCTTCTTCCAGAAAGCATCGAAATCCTTAGGTTCCTGTGCGAAAGGCTGGATCTTCTCTGGAGAGAAACCTGCCGTGCAAAGTCCCTCGTAATCCTTGCCATCAACATGAGCGATAACCTTGAGACGATAGAAGCCCGGTCTGTTCAGACTGCCGCACCATTTCATGGTTCCGCCCTTGAGAGTGGTACTTTTCTTCACCTCCGGAAACATTGCCGGACCGGCTTCATAATCAACCTTCACCTGGTTGAGTAGCGTACCGCTCTTTCTCACATTCACCGTGAAGTTAGCCTTCTCGCCTATCCGGTAATTCCAGTCCTGATGGTCAGGAGTTACCGTTACCACGATGTTGTTTCCTCTGATTTGTGCGCTGAGGCTTGAAGTCCCCAGCACACTCATCAGAACACCTATAATTATTAACCTAAAAACATTTGCTATACGATGATTCATATTGTCGTTGGTAATCTTGTTAGTTAAACATTCAGTTTTACGGTTGCAAAGTTAGGCATAATTTCCGATATATCCGTGTATTATTTTGCTGAATAAACATACTTTGTTGCAAAGGCAGAAAAATATTCGAAAATATCTGAAAACAGAAATAAGAATTGACACACATCAAGTCAGAAAAAGCAAAGAAAACAACAACAACACACACTCTATTCAACTCAAGAATTGACCGGAAACAACCAAAGACCAATTAACAAAGCACAAAAGGTTATGACAATTCATATAATAAATAATGTACGCGTACCTTATATATAATAGATAAATAATAGAATAATCAATATAAATCAACCATCAAGTAAATAAATTGTAACGCTAACACTTAATCTTTAATAAATATGACGAAAATTACATTTTATTTTCACTAAAGCAGAAAAGTATTAGTAATCAGCAAAATATGTACAAGCTATTTTGCAAAAAATAGCTATCTTTGCAGCAGATTTACAAAATAGCCTAAAGGTTTAGAATAAACAATATAAAAACAAATAAATATAATCACAACAATGGAAAAAGTAAATGCAACCTAGAGCTAGCCTCTAGCCTTTTCTTCTCATCAGAAAAAGATGACGAAGGAATAATCAGAGAGCAATAATCCGATTTGGATTCTTTCCCGTATCGATCGTATAAGTGAAAGAGCCAAACTGTTTTAACCAACTAACAAAAATTGTATGAACTTTAAAAGTAGAGAAAAGTTGCTTGCTAGTGTAGCTGCCCTGAGTCTTCTCGGCATCTCCCCTCAGCAAACTTTCGCAGCCCAGATCACAACGAATCAGGCTGTGCAACAGACCAAGAAGATTACTGGTAACGTATCCGATGCAATGGGTCCTATCATCGGTGCAACAGTAAAAGTGAAAGGCACAAAAAATGCCGCAGTGACAGACTTTAATGGTAACTACACACTGAATGTAGGTGCCGGACAGACTGTAGAGGTAACTTATGTAGGATACATCACCAAATCATTTAAGGTGGGCGGTCAGAACAAGTACAACATTACTTTGACCGAAGACAACAACAGTCTTCAAGAAGTAGTAGTTGTAGGTTATGGTACCATGAAGAAGAGCGACCTCGCTGGTGCTTCTGCTTCCATGGATGAAAAGACATTGAAGCAGACTCCTATCACCAACGTAGACCAGGCATTCCAGGGTAAGATTTCCGGTGTGAACGCTGTCCAGACTTCCGGTCAGCCAGGTTCTGCCGTAGCCGTTAGCGTTCGTGGTATCGCTACCATCAACGCCAACTCAGAGCCATTGTACGTTGTAGATGGTGTCATCTTCAACTCCCAGAGCAACAGTGGTTCATCACTCGGTTTGGGTGACAAGCTCGGTAATGGTTCTCACTCTGCAGTATCTCCATTGTCTTTGATCAACCCTAGCGATATCGTCAGCATGGAAGTATTGAAGGATGCTTCTGCTACCGCCATTTATGGTGCACAGGGTGCCAATGGTGTCGTTTTGATTACTACTAAGAAGGGTAAGGCAGGCGAAGCTAAGTTTACCTATACCGGTAGCGTAGCTGCAAGCCGACAGAGCAAGCGCCTGGATATCATGAACTTGCGCGAGTTTGCAGAATATTACAACGATCTGGCTAACCAGGGCGAAATCTCCAAGCCAGACCCAGTATATAGCGATCCATCTATCCTCGGTATCGGTACCAACTGGCAGGATGCTATCTTCCAGACAGCATGGCAGCAGTCTCACCAAATCGCAGCAGAAGGTGGTACTGATAAGGTAAACTACTATATCTCAGGCAACTGGACAGACCAGGACGGTACCATCATCGGTTCTGAATTCCAGCGCTACTCTATGCGTGTGAACCTCTCTGCAAAGTTGAAGAAATGGTTCAAGCTCGGTTTGAATGCTACCTATTCAAAGACATCAGAGAGCTTGAAACTGGCAGACGGTGAAGAAGGTTTGATCAACTACTCATTGACTACACCTCCAGATATCCAGATTTACAATATTGATGGCGGATACTCAAGCGTATCTAAGGAAGGATTCACCAATCCTAACCCTATCGCCATGGCTATGGAAGATGATATTCTGCTCGACCGTCAGAGTCTGAATGGTAGTGTCTTTGCAGATATCACCCTGATGAAGGGCTTAACCTGGCATAGCCAGTTGGGTTTCGATATCGGTGCATCCAAGGCTGAGACCTACAACCCGATGATTGACCTCGGTACCTGGAAGCGTCAGAGCAACCAGAGCCGTCTGCAGAAGAACAGCAATACCTTCTGGTCGTTGAACAACTATCTGCAATATAGTACCAATTTCGGCAAACATAGTCTTACTGCCATGCTCGGACAGGAGTGCTGGGAATCAAAATACGATTATACTTCAGTATTCAACACCAACCTTCCTAACGATGTAGTCCACAACCCAGCATTGGGTCAGGGCGATCCACAGATTGGGGCAGGTTGGGGAAGTTCTTCCATGGCTTCCTTCTTCACCCGTGAGACTTACAACTACGACGACCGTTACCTCGCTACCTATACTTATCGTTATGATGGTAGTTCCAACTTCGGTCCAAACAACCGTTGGGCAGGTTTCCACTCATTGGCTTTGGGTTGGCGTTTCACCAACGAGAAGTTCATGAAGAACATCAAGTGGTTGAGCAATGGTAAGTTACGTATCGGTTGGGGTCAGACAGGTAACTCCAACATCGGTGGTTACAAGTGGGGTTCTGCGATGAGCACCATGGATACAGCCCTGGGTACCAGCTTCCGTCCAGCCAACCTGAAGAATCTCGATATCAAGTGGGAGACTCAGGAGCAGTGGAACGTAGGTCTCGACCTCGGATTCTTAAACAACCGCATAAATCTGACCGTAGATTGGTACAAGAAGATGAGTAAGGACATGCTGATGCAGCTCAACCTGCCTTCCATCATGGGTACCAGCGGTAATGCATCTTCAGCCCTCGCTGCACCATACGGTAACTCTGGTGATATCGAGAACACCGGTCTTGAGATTGCCCTCAACACCCACCCTATCGTTACCAAGGACTCGGATTGAAGTCCAGACGTCCCCATCTCTATCAACAAGAACAAGCTGAAGAGTCTTTCCGGCAGTACCGCCTTGCTCGGTAAGGGTCAGTGGAGCGATGTGGTATCTCGTTCTATTCCAGGCGAATCACTCTACGGCTTCTACGGTTACGTAGTAGAGGGAGTATATAAGGATCTCGAAGATATCCTCAGTTCTCCGGTTCAGACTCTCCAAAAGAACAACTACAACGAGACCACTGATGCCGACGGCACCAAGCACTACTCTTGGAAGGATGCCAGCGAGCTTAATCGCACCAACACCACCTACGTAGGTGACTTGAAGTACAAGGACATCAACAAAGATGGCAAGATTGATGAGAATGATAAGACCAACATCGGTTCTCCACTGCCAAAATGGACCTTCGGATGGAACAATACCTTCCGCTACAAGAACTTCGACCTGAATATCTTTATCAACGGTTCTGTAGGCGCCAAGGTAGCCAACTATCTGAACATGAAGATGACTCACATGAACTCTCCATGGAGCAACCAGCTGAAGGATGTCAACAAGCGAGTTCACCTTGTAGCCAAGGATGGCAACTACACAGGCAACTGGTATGATAACATCTCTAATTTGACAGTTGACAATCCAAGTTCGATGTACCCACGTGCTTCCATCAACGACCCTAACGATAACGACGCATTCAGCGACCGTTATATCGAGGATGGTTCATACGTACGCTTGAAGAGCATGGCTCTGGGATACACATTCGACCAGAAGCTCATTCAGAAGATTGGTCTCACCAACCTCCGACTGACTCTCACAGCGTCTAACCTCTTCACCATCACAGGTTACAGCGGTTACGACCCAGAGGTAGGTCTCTCAACTCAGAGTGCAAATGTATATGGTCTGGACTTCGGTCGCTACCCTTCTCCAACCACCGTTACATTTGGTTTGAACTTATCATTCTAATATCCAAAACGAACAGTTATGAAATTTAAGAACATTAAATATACAGCATTTGTAATGCTCCTCGGTATGGGAATGACCTCTTGCGGTGACTTCCTTGACAAGCCGGTAGAGGACAATTACAACACAGAGAACTATTACAACGGCGATGCTTCCTGCATCTCTGGCGTAAACTATCTCTACAACTCACCTTGGTATGATTTCCAGCGTGGATTCATCAAGGTTGGTGAGGTTATGTCGGGTAATATGTATTGGGGCTCAAGCCCTTACATGAACTTCAGCACCAATGGTACCGATGAGGACCTGGTAAACATGTCTTACTCACTCTGGGCAGAGATTGGTCACTGCAGTACCGTTTACGAATCATTGAAGAACGCCATCAACACCTCTGAAAAGGTGAAGAACCAGTGTTTGGGCGAGTGCCTTGCCTGGAAGGCGATGGCATACTTCTATTTGGTACGCACCTTCGGTGATGTGCCTATCATCCACAGCAACTCAGAGACGCTTAGCAAAGGTGACTACAATCAGGTGAGCAAGGTACAGAAAGCAGATGTATATGAGTATATCATCATGACCCTGGAAAAGGCAATGGAACTTCTTCCTAAGGAAAAGAACACTTCAGGCCGCATCGACTACTATTGCGCAGAAGGTCTGCTCAGTAAGGTTTACCTGACCAAGGCTGGTGTTTCAGGCTCCTTGAATCAGGACGATTTGAAGAAGGCTGCCAAATATGCAAAGGATGTCATCGAGAACTCAGGCAGAGGATTGATGGAGCACTACGAGGATATCTTCCGTGGCTCTAACCAGTTCTGCGATGAGATTATGATTGCATGGCGCTGGACAGTAGGTACTCAGTGGACTTCTCAGAACGCCCTCCAGAGCGACTTGGCTCCAGAAGGTTTCGATGAGAATGGTGACTGCTGGGGCGGTTGGAATGGTCCATCAGTTGATTTGATGGAAGCCTTCGGTGTATCTCCTAAGGATGATCCAGCAAGCCGTGTAGATCCAGATCACCGTCGCAAGGCTACCATCATGATGCCAGGCGATGTTTATTCTTACTTCTGGAGAGACCACGATCTTCCTGCCAATGCACAGAAGGATCGTATCAAGAAGGGATTCTCTTACTTGGATTTCTGGTATAACAAAGCCTACAACTCAGCAGCAACTGGTCAGTGCCAGGGTCCTTGCGGTGGTAACAACGTGAAGAACCTTTATGGCGACAACGCAGACCACAAGGCAGAGTTGGGCATCACTCCAGGTCGCATGTCAAATGCTCTTCCTACTCCACTTCTCCGTCTGTCAGACATTTATCTTATCTACGCAGAGGCACAGGTTCTGATGGGTAACAATACCGACCAGCTTGCCCTGGATTGCTTCAATGAGGTACGCGGACGTGCATACGAGTGGCAGGGATTCGTAAGAAAGACCTCTCTTACATTCGACGACATCTGGAAGGAGCGCCGCCTGGAGTTTGCAGGTGAGGGTGACCGCTGGTACGACTACGTGCGCCGTGCATACTATGATGTCGACAGCTGCATCAAGGAATTGAAGGCACAGCACCGCAACCAGATGTGGAACTGTGATGAAGTTTACAAGGCATACTACAACAGTGGTACATGGGACAGCTCTAAGATGCAGTATGATGAGAATACAGCAGCTCCTAATGTAACAGCCAGCAGCTTTACATTGCCATTCCCTACTGAAGACGTAGCCCTGAACCCTAACCTGGGTAGCACCGCAACTCCAGTACACGTAGATGTACGTAATACATTCAGTTATTAATACCTATAGTTATTAATCAATAAAGAGAATTTCATTATGAAAATCAAGAATATAAATGGGGCATTGTTCGCCGTGGCACTTGCAACAGTCAGCGCGGGATTCACTTCTTGCGAGGACGAGCCAGACAAGTATGAAGTTGCAGGCGGAACCCCTACCATCGATTATGTTCGTCCTGTGGATGCAGCCAGCAAGGACTCACTGCTTACTGGTGCATCTCTCAACAATACCATCTGTATTGTGGGTAGAAACCTGAGAAGTGTGACCAAGATCAACTTCAACGACCAGGCTGCCGTACTGAACACCAGTTACATGACGGACAACACCATCATCGTAACGGTACCAAAGACCATTCCAGGCAAGGTGACTGACAAGATTTACTTCATCACCAACAACAATGACACTTTGGACTACAGCTTCAAGACCGTGGTTCCTGCTCCAACCATCAATGGCATGAGTAACGAGTGGGCGGCTCCAGGCGAAGAAGTAACCATCAAGGGCGACTACTTCCTGGATTACGACGACAGTCATCTGACTATCAAGGTGGGTGATAACTACACCATCCCTTACGAGGACTTGAAGATCAGCCTGAACAGCATCCGCTTCAATATGCCGGAGGATATGCCTAAGCATGAGCCTATCACCATCACCACCATCAATGGTACAACCAAGGCAGGCTTCCGCTATATGGACAACCGCGGTATGCTCTTCGACTTTGATACTCCTTGGAAGGAAGGTGGAGAAGTGTTGGGCAACAATGGTTGGCACAATCGTACAATCACATCCGATGGCACATCACTCTCAGGCAACTACATGGTTCTCGGTGAGACAGCCATGGGCTCAGATGGTAAATGGAACGACGGTAACTTCTCGTTCGAGTACTGGCCAGGAAGCTGGCAGGACCCAGAGACCTATTCTAGCCGTCCACGTATGCAGGATCTCGCCGACTTCAGTGACTGGAAGAACATGAGCTTGAAGTTTGAGATGTGCATACCAAAGGACAACAGCTGGTCGGCTGCTCCTATGCAGATTTATTTCGGTAGCGTAGCTCAGGTTAGTCTTGGTAATGCAGGTGTAAAGGATATCTATGGCAATGTATTGGCAGGAGCCAACAACACCTTTCTGAAAGAACAGGGTAAACTGGCACGTGCCATCTACATGCCTTGGCAGAATACAGAAGACAAGCTCTACAATACCGAGGGCAAGTGGGTAACCGTTACTATCCCATTGGCAAACTTCATTTATGACTTTGACGGCAACAAGGGATTGAGCTACAGTGGCGTGAACGACTTCAGTGCCTTCAACATCTTCATTGTGAAGGGTGCTTACAACGATGCCAACGTATTTCCTACCGGTGTGGATTGTAATCCAATCATCAAGATTGACAACATCCGTGTGGTTCCAAACAAATAAACTTATAATCTGAATTAATATGAAAAAGATAAGCAACATATTCGCCATGTTGGTGGTAGCCCTCGTAGGGCTATCGCTGACAGCGTGCAGCGACGGAGATGATCTCTCAACCGACCAGTACGGCAACGACATCTCCCTCCAGTCATTCGGTCCTTGCCCAGTACTCCGTGGCGGTACCTTGTACTTCTATGGTACAAACTTGGACCAAATTGAGTCTATCAACCTGCCGGGTGCAGACCCAATTACCGCATACGAGATTCTTCAGAGCGGTTACAACAGCAAGATTTCCATCCAGGTTCCTGCCGAGAAATGCGAACCGGGTCAGATTGTGCTGAAGACCAAGAAGGGCGGCGAGATTACATCCGTATCTCCTATCACCTATCGCGAGGACATCGAAATCACCAAGTTCTTCGTAGGTAACGAAGGTACTATGGTAGGTAATGTAGGCGACGTAGTGACCATCAAGGGTGATTATCTCAACCTGATGCACGGCGTTATCTTCGCCGGTAGCGATACCATCAAGGAGGCAGAGTTCGTAGGTCACGACCGCTATACCATCCAGGTGAAGATTCCTGCTGAGGCTCGCACAGGTGTCATCACATTGACAGATACCATCAAGGATGGTACCTCTCTGGAGACCAAGGAAGAATTGACCATCAATACGCCTGAGGCTACTCCTATCAAGGACCGCAACATCAAGGCTGGCGAAATATTGAGCATCAAGGGTGCTTCATTCGACCAGATTGTCAGCGTGAAGTTTGAGGGCGCTACTGTAAATGCAGCCGACTTCAAGTCACAGAGTGCAGCAGAGATTACTGTTGCTGTTCCTGCCAAGGCTACAGACGGTACCTTCTATGTAGTAACCAAGAGCGGTATCGAGGTTCCTGTAGGCAACATCATTACCGTAGTTCCTACCCAGCTCGTTGCAACACCTAACCCAGTGAAGAATGGTGCAGAACTCACCATTACCGGTAAGGATATGGATCTGATTACAGGCATTGCATTCCCTAATGCTGCAGCATCTCAGCTCAACAAGGTAGAGACAACCAAGGTAACTGCCACTGTTCCAGAGGATGCACAGGAGAAAACCAAGGACGCCAATGGCATCATCCTGAGTCTCGCCAACGGCAAGACTGTAACAGTAGCCTATACTTTGGTGAAGCCAACCGTAGCTTCTTGCACACCAGCAGCTATCACAGCTGGCGATAAGACCATCATCAAGGGTACAGATCTCGACCTCGTAGCAAGCATCACCTTCCCTGGCGATGTAGAACAGACCGTTGAGAAATTTGCAGCTCAGAATGCCAATGCCATCGCAGTAACAGTTCCTGCAGCATGCGCCGGTACAGGCTTCAAGCTCAACCTGAAGAATGGTACAACCATAGAGGTGAAGAAGGATGCATTGAGCATCAAGGCAGCTACCGATCCAGCTATCGCTTCTATCACTCCTGGAGAAGCTACAGCAGGTTCAACCATCACCATCACTGGCAAGAACTTCCAAAACATCCAGAACCTCTATATCGGTTCTTACAAGGTAAACCGCTATACTTCTCGTACCAATACAGAGATTGTATGCCAGGTTCCTGCCAATGCAGAAGTTGATACCTACAAGATCGTGATGGAAGACCCAGACGGCAACAAGATTGAAGGTCCTGAGTTCAAGGTGGTTCCTGCAGAAAAGGATATCGCAGAACTTGTAACGAATATGGATAATGGGAAAATAACATATCCATTTGATTTCTCATGGTCAAGTGGCAGTGGAAAATTCTATTTGACCAAAGAAGTATTTGAAAAAGTAAAGGTAAAAGTTGGTTCTAAGTTGATTGTGTACAAAGACCCTACCGTCAAGGGACAAGTACAGATCAATAAGAATGAAAATGGTTGGCCAAATATAACAACTATTGCAGACTGGAATCCTTCAGAACGTAAACTTGAATATGTTTTTGATGAAACAGCTGTAGAAGTTGCTAACTCATGTGGCTTTGCTATTCAGGGCGACTTGACAGGCGTTACCAAGATTGCAATCCTTCCATAAGCTAGAATATTTAACATAAAAAACGCATTTATGTGAAATATAATTCGTAAATTTGTGGCGTAGTTATATCAACTGCGCCACATTTTTAATTAAAACCAAAACATCAACCCGATATGAAGAAAATAGCATTATCCTTACTGATAGCTCTGAGCTGCATCTCAGCCAAAGCTGCCGACGGCAAGTCGCTGTTTGTATCATTCAACGATGGTAGCAAGATAGAGTTTGCACTGAGCACTCAACCGGAAATAACCTTCGGAAATGACAAGATGACCGTGACTTCCACTGCCACTACCGCAAGTTACGAACTGTGGAAGGTTTCGACCTTCACCTACGGTATCACTACGGGCATCCAGCAAATTGAAGCCAACAGTAAGTTTGCCTTCGAAGGTGACCGCCTCATCGTGGATGGACCCCACAACAAGGTGAGCGCCTTCGCTCTCGACGGAAAGGCTGTAAGCCTCTCCCCTATCCTCGCCGGAGACAAGACCATCATCCCGCTGGATGAGCTGACCCACGGCGTATACATCATTAAAATCAATAACAAATCCATCAAAGTAGCAAGACAATGAAAAAGATATTACTCTCACTCCTGGCAGTAATGATTTCATTCACTGCCTTGGCACAAACTGATGGTGACAAGATTACCATCAACAATTCGGAAGGAAAACAAGCTGAATGGAATCTGACTGGCGAAAGCAATACCATCAGCAGCATGAAGCACAATGCCAACAACCAACTGGAAATTTATCTGAAAGGTCTGGAGGACTTCGGAGCTTGGGAAAAATACGACATCAACAAGATCAATAATGTCGTCTTCTCTATCTATCACGAAAGCGAAGTAGGCGATGTGAATCTTGCAGACCCTTCAGCTACAGACAAGACCAAGCGTCTCTACAAATATCTGCAGCTGAATTATGGCAGCAAGATCATCTCTTCAATCATGGCAGACGTTAACTGGAACACCAAAGAGGCTGATAAGATTTATAAGGCAACAGGCAAGTATCCTGCCATGAACTGCTATGATTTTATCCATATCTATGTTCCTAAGCAGGGTTCCAAAGGATGGATCAACTATAACGACATCACCCCTGTTACCAACTGGGCAGACCAGGGCGGACTGGTATCGCTGATGTGGCACTTCAACGTGCCTAAGACAGAAAACACCACTCCGGGAACAGATGGTAGCGGTGTGACCTGCACCCCATCCGAAACATCCTTCAAAGCAGCCAACGTATTGACGGCAGGCTCTTGGGAGAACAAATGGTTCTATCAGGAGATGGACAAGGTGGTGGAAGTTCTGCAGAAGTTGCAGGATGCAGGCGTTGTTGCCGTTTGGCGTCCTTTCCATGAGGCTGCCGGTAATGCCTGTTTGAAATCTGGTGCCAGCTGGGGCAAATCCTGGTTCTGGTGGGGATATGATGGTGCCGAGACCTACAAGAAGCTTTGGCAGACCATGTTTAATTACTTCCAGAACAAGGGAATCCACAACCTGATATGGGCTTGGACCACACAGAATTACAATGGCGATGCCAATACCTATGACAATGATGCCGACTGGTATCCCGGCGACAAGTATGTAGATATCATCGGTCGCGACCTCTACGGTTATGATGCTGCCAAGCAGGCTCAGGAGTTCAAGGAGATTCAGGCACGCTATCCTGGTAAACTCATCGCTCTGGCTGAGTGCGGAACTGATGCCAACAACAATACAGCTACCGCAGGTATTGACGAAGCATGGAACGCCGGTGCAAAATGGAGTTTCTTCATGCCTTGGTATGGAAGCAACATGCCATCCAACGACTGGTGGAAGGCAGCATTGAGCAGCAAGAACGTGATTACCCGCGACCAGGTAAACCTGAACGCAAACTATGTAGAGGAAAGCGCAGTAGATGCTGTGAAGAACATGGGCATCGGTACCAATTTCGGCAACTGCACAGATGTGGTAGCCATGTGGATGAACATGAACAGCAATTCTGTTACTGATTTCGAGAAAGCTTGGGGACAGGAGCCAACGACCAAACCGATGGTAGATTTCCTGAAGAAGAACGGTTTTAATTCCGTCCGCATCCCCGTTACCTGGTTCCAGCACATGAAGGCAGACGGAACCGTGGATGAAGCCTGGATGAACAGAATACAGGAAATCGTTGATTACGTGATTGATAACGGTATGTACTGCATCCTGAATGTTCACCATGATACAGGTGCAGACGATAAGGATGTGAAGCACTGGATCAAGGCTGATGAAGCCAACTATAAGGAGAACAACGAGAAGTTTGAATATCTCTGGACCCAGATTGCCACCCGTTTCAAGAACTACGACCATCATCTGGTGTTCGAAGGTTACAACGAAATGCTTGATGCCGACAACACCTGGAATGCACCAAAGAATGCTAGCAGCTACGTAGGTTTGAACGGATATGCCCAGAGTTTCGTGAATGCAGTACGTGCTACCGGTGGCAACAACGAGACCCGCAACCTCATCATCAATACCTATGCTGCAGCTAATGGTGACGACGTATTGAACAACCTCGCCATCCCTACCGACAAGGTGGATGGTCATATCGCAGTAGAAGTTCACACCTATGCTCCATGGGACTGGTTTGCCCAGAAAGGCAAGTGGGATGCTTCCTGCAGCAATGAAATCAAGAATATGTTCAACCGCCTGAACAAGAAGTTCATCAGCAAGGGCATACCTTGCATCATCGGTGAATATGGTACTCACGGAAGCAAGAGTGTCAGCAAAACCAGTTCTGCCAGCGAAATTCAGGCTGCTGCCGACCAGGCTGCCGACATCGTGAAACAGGCAAAAGCTTACGGCGTAGCGACCTTCTACTGGATGAGCATCTTCAGCGAAAAAGACAGAAGTGTGCCACAGTGGACCTTGCCTACCGTGGTAGAAGCTATGAAAAAGGCTTATAATGAATAACAAATTATGAGAATCAAATATATTATATTGATGTTCGCGGCCCTCCTGGCTTTCTCTTCATGCGGTGAGAAGAAAAAGAAATCGTATGACGAGATTGCCATGAGCGGTCTCACAACCCGCACAGAGAATCTGAAAACCAACATCAAGGCGTATGCCAACAAAGGTACGCTGATAGGCCAGATGTATGGAACCTTAACCGGAATAGGCTGGAACCGCTGGCAATGTGACAGCGACCGATGCGACTTGAAAACTCTCTGCGGTTACAGACCGGCTGCAAATGGATATGAGTTGGCTGGCATTGAAAATGGAAAATCACAGAACATAGACGGTGTTCCGTTCAAGGCTATCAGGGAAGATGTGCTGAAACACTTCCGTAAGGGAGGCTTACTCATCATGAACTGGACAATGCCTGATTATAACGGCAATGATGATATGCTGGAGGAATATACCAAACAGGTTGCCAAATATCTTGATACACTGCAAGATGGTTATGGTATCAAAGCACCTGTAGTACTCAATCTTCTTCCTGTAGACGGTAAGACATGGTACTGTAAACTCAGCAAAGACGACTATATCAGTCTTTACAAGAAGATACAGGATCTCTTGGATGACGAGGATGTAACGAATGTAGTTTATAGTTATTCTGAAACCTACCAGCCGGGCAAGAATCTGATGAATCGCTATCCGGACAACAAGATTGATGTGATCAACGTGACATATCTGCAAAGCAAAAATGCCATCGACCTCCCACTCTACCAGAAGAGCATCAAGGAGATTGTGAAGCAGGCTCTGCCTTTTGCCCAAGACCACAACAATGTCTTCGGACTGACAACAGGAGTAGAATCTATTGGTGATTCCAGTATTTTTTCAGAGACATTGCTTACAGTACTCAAGCAGCATCACATAGCTTACCTGATGTTTGGCAGAAACCAGGGAGAACCGATTGAGGAGCATTACTATACTCCATATCCTGGTGTATCGAACAAAAAGACTCATGGGTTCATGGAAATGATAAATGATGAAGTTTGTGTTTTCCTGGAAAAGCTAAACGGACTATATCTTGAACATTAATCAATGTTCGAAACGGATAAAATCAAAAAGAGAGGGCATTACATACCCTCTCTTTTTGATTGAAACTGCCAAGAAATTCAGGGGTTTTCTTTCAAAAAGAAGGAAAAGAAAAAAATCATCCCCCTCTGGTTCTTCATTTCAAGTGAAGTTTATCTGGAGTTCAAATGAAGCTCACTTGATTCTGGGCAGGATGTATCTAAAATTACGTCGCGACGTATCTGGAGCTGCGTCGGGACGCATCTGTTACTGCGTCGGGACGTACCAGATGCTACGTCGGGACGCAATTTCGGGAACAGCATTGGAGATTATACGGGAAAAAACAGCATCAAAAACACCGCTAAAAATCACCAAAAACGCCTGAGTATCGCTATTTTTATGGCAATATATGGCAGATTATGGCAATTAAAAAGCTATTGCAATATCGGGACATTCTCATAATCAAACAGTTAACGAACTATATGGCAATTCTTTTACGAAAAAACATAAAAGTATTATCATAAAAAGTCAAACAAAAAAAGAGGGTGCACCATGAACTGATGGCACACCCTCCTAAAACAACTAACAATTTCACTAAACTTATAACTTACCAATCTTCTTCATTCTGTCTACCTGCGTCTTTACTACATCCAATGTAGATTTATCGGTAGAGAAAACGGAGTTCAGACCTTGCGCCTCCTGAGCAGGATCACCGGTGTAGTCATCACCTACCTGCCACTGCTCATGCTTAGGATTGGCAAAGCCGCCCCATCCCCAGAAGTTGCAACCGGCAAAGTAACCGCCAGATGCAGCATTGTCGCCAACAAGACTGAACACATACTTATAATATCCATCACGTGCTTCTGTTGTAGAAGAAGTTGAGAAAGAGAAACCATCACGAGGATAGCCGAACTCCTCCATCACCAATGGCTTCCTGATACGTCCGCATACCTCAAGATGTTCATCAATATACTCCTTTGTGTTCTGGCAGGAGATTTCCAAATCTTCCTGCAAATGGTCTTTTCTCGCCCAACTCCAGTTGTATGGCCAAAGATGAATGTTGCAATAATCTACATTCTTGTCGGCACAGATCCGTTCCCAACAGTTCAGTTCACCTTCACATCCAAATTTACCTTCGCTACCGATAGAAATCAGATGATTCTTATCGAGCGAACGGATCAGCTTGCTCGCTTCACCCAGCCACTTTTCGAAAGCAGGCAACTGCTCTTTGCTGAAAGCACGAGGCTCATTACCTATCTGCCATGACATGATAGCCGGGTCGTCCTTATACTTCTTCTTTGTATATCTGTTGGTTCTCGTAAGTATGAATTTCACATAATCATAGAAAAGCTGATGCGCCTTTTCGCAGGATGCATATTTGGCGACGAAGTTCCTGAAGGCAGAATAGCCGTCGATACTAGGAAGCGGAGCCTTACCAAAACCAGCCTGCTCCAGATAATAGCCATAACCGCCACTCCATTCCCAGGAATTGTTCAGATAGAGCACGGCCAGCATCTTGCGTTTGCCCATCTCCATCAGCAGATAGTCGAGACCGGCAAGAATCGTATCATTATAAACGCCAGGTGCTTCCTGCAGCGTCGGCTCCACCTTGGTCTTCACTCCTCGCTTTCCATCAGAGCCCACCAGGATGCGGAGATTGTCAATGCCCATCTCCTTCATCTTATCGAGTTCCCTACAGAGACGTTCACGGTTGCCGCCCTGTCCTTCTGAACCGAGGATTGCACCATACCAGAAATTGGTACCTACATAATAATAAGGTTTACCGTTGCGAACGAAATGTCCGTCCTTCACCTGCACAAAGTTTGACTTCGCAGAGATATTGCATGTAGCCAATGCCATCATCAATAAAACAAATATCTTCTTCATTTATTATTTAAGTTTACAGTTTAAAGATTCATTTTCGGTTGCAAAGATACTAAATAAGGGCAAAAAAGCATGATACTTTTTTGCCCTTTTTACATATAAATCTAAACTATGCTTATTTATTATTGCTTTTTCTCTATTTTTCTAAGGTTTCGGATAGATTTTCAGGTAATCTTCCATCCCTTCGGCTGCTCCCTGCATCACACCTTTAAATATATAGGAGTCGGAAACCACCTGCTTCTTTCTGTCGAAGATGGTCATGTGAGGAAGAGGCTGCACATTGATATCCCAGACGTATGGGATAAGTCCAGCCTTCATCATTTCGGCAGTCACAGCACCATACCATGCCATCATACTCTCATTGTGCTTCTCCTGATTACCACCGAAGAGAGAGGCATCCTTACGGTTGGCACCATATTCACCGATGACTACCGGATACCCCTGGTCAACAAACTTACGTTTCATCTTCATCATCAGATTGGTGATATACTGGTAGGCATCCACATTCTTATTATTATACCAGATGGTGTTTATGGTTCGTCCCTGGTCATCGGCAGGCGCATGTCCTTTCCAATAAAGAGCCACCTTGCCCCAATCGGCATCTTTGTCCATCAAGGTAAATATATAAGGATCGTAGAAATGAACCTCTGCCATCAGACGGTTCTTCGCATTATCTTTCAGACGGGTGATGCCGTAAGAATCCTTGGCTGCCAAATCAATCTCGGTCTTTGGAGTCTGTACGATGAGCACACGGCTGGCATTATTACCACCGGTAGCACGGACGGCATCGATAAACACCTGTTCGTATGCCAGGAGACGGTCGGCAAACTCCTTACTATCAGGAGCCAGCATGTCGCCTTGAACCTGCGGACTGGCGCCTCCCACTCCCGGTTCGTTGAGGGCAGCAAAGAGAACCCGCTGGTCATATGTCTTGAATTCCTTTGCTATATTCGTCCACTGCTTGCGGAACATCTCCTTATATTCTGTCACATTCGCCCCACTGGTAAAGGCATCATGTTCCATCCATCCGCCATCCCAGTGTTCGTTGATGATGACACAGAGACCGGCATTGAGACCATAGTTTACGATTTCCTTGATTCGTTTCATCCAGACAGGATCTATGGTCATATTCTCCTTATCCGTAAGATGTCCAGCCACCCAGGATGTAGGGATGCGAAGACTGTTGAACCCCTGCTGTTTCAAACTCCGGATATAGCTCTCAGTAGTCTTATCATTCTGCCATGAAGTTTCCGACTTCAGTCCTGCCTGATTGGTAAAGACATCATTCCAGTCGCACGCCTCCATCGTATTACCCAGGTTGACTCCTGGAGCCATATAGTGAGCCAGTTCGGTAGCCGTGAGTTTCATTTTCGAGATACGGTCATCCACTGGTTTTACCTGTGCGCCAGCCCAAGCAAAATGAGCGGCAGCCAATATAATCATAACTATCTTCTTCATATATCAATCTAACATATTATCGGGTTTTGAAGTTATCATGTTGCAAAGATAGCGAAAAAACTGTAGCGTGAATGTATACTTTTGATAAAAGGATAAGTATATTATGTTAGGATGTACGATATTTGCACAAAAAAAGGACGCACATCAGAGAAAAATTCCCCTGATATACGCCCACACCTACTTTATATCAAACTAGTTTAATTAACATGATATTTTATCAACCCCGGCATCGGAGCTTTCAATATCTGGGAAATCTTGAGATGAAACTCATCCTCCATCACATTTCTCAAAGGTGATTCAAAGTAATGAGCTATGCTTCCAACAAAACCAAGCATCGGGATTTCTTCTTCCAAGGATGAATGCCATGCCTTCATGCCTGGCTCCAACTGGCTTATATCCTCGGTGCTCGCCTTGACATATTTAATATAAGGTGCGAGATTCTTTGCGTAGAACTGATTAAAACTCTCCAGTATCATACGATAGAGAGCCATCGCTTCATTCAGTTCGTCAGTCCCGTTCTCGTGTTTCTCACCTTCTGCTATCTGTTCTGAGATAAAAGGACAGATGGAAGCCAGAAAGCGATTGGCAAGCGGCTGTCTGTACACCTTATTAATAATAGTAGGATAATCCAAGCCTGACCAGGCAAGATATTTATTCTTTAGCGATACAGGCAATGTGCCCTTGAAGATACCATTGAGAAAAAGTTTGCCGATTACTGCCCCACTACCCTCATCGCCCAGGATATATCCCAACGGAGGCGTGTTCATCACAATCTTCTCTCCATCATAAAGACAACTGTTGGCACCGGTTCCCAAAATACAGGCAATACCCGGTTTCTTGCCAAAGAGGGCACGGGCTGCTCCCAGCATATCACCTTCTGCCTCAACCTTGGCTTCGGGAAAAGACTGCTGCAAGAGTGATTTCATGCGAGACTTCATCGCCTCGGTTACTCCACTGCCATAAAAGAAAACCTGCTGAGGCTGCTCTGACAGAACAAGTTCCTTACACAATACATCCAATATCTCGGCATCACTCTGATGAATCGGACTGATGCCCTGCGTCTTACAGGTAACCATCACGTTACCCTGTTCATCAACCAGAGCCCAATCGGTCTTGGTACTGCCACTATCTGCTATGAGTATCTTCATATTCTTATCTGATTAATTAACATATCCTTTGACGTTGCAAATGTAATCAATTTATATGAAAAATGCAAAAGATAACCCTAAAAATCGAACGTAAAGATGCTAATATATCAAAAAAGGCGATTTTCTCTTTGCTTTTTCACGAATTATTAATAACTTTGCAGTCAAATTTACTAAATATGAAGAAGAGACTATACATCATAATTCTGCTGATGGTGGCATTCGTGCTGCCAAGCAACGCAGTGCTCAAGGAAGCCAACCTGGACACAACACTCTATATGCTGCGTACAGAATTGACCAACTATCACATAGACTTGGAGAAACAGAACCAAGCTGCCAAGGCTCAACAGTTGGCTGTGATTCAGGAACTCATCAGTATTGTGAAACAGGCTGACCAGAACTCCATCATGCTCTATTCGCAGCGCAATGGGTATATTTTCGACATGACGTATGCCTGTCATGAGGCTACAGAGCAGTTTAAGAAGTTTAAGTCGAAGGCTGTTCCTTTCCGCCAGATGATCAAGAAGAACAATGTTGAGGTGGCTCGTTTCGATTCGCTCATCAACTATCTCTACGGCATGAACACCATGTTTCTCAGCGAAGAAGCACAGGTGAACCGAAACGTAGACCTGACTCTGGCAGTCAATATCCGCCGCCAGCTGGTAGAGAAACAGAAACAGTTGCAAACCTATGTGCAGGCTTACGACCAAACCGACCGTAAGTTACAGGCGCTCAACGACTATGCCAACCGCAGATACAAAGATATCCAGAACAGCATCTTCAATAATAGAGACGACAACTATCTGCGCATACTCCGTAACTTCAGCATGAACTATAAGGAGACGAAGACATCTGTAACCGAGAAATACAAGTCCGTACCGGGCATGATGTCGCAATGGGATGTTCGTATCATCTTCATCCTCTTTGGTATCATCGTCTTCTGGGGACTAATCTCCATCTTCCTCAATCTCTTTACCATCCGCATCGTGATTACCCAACTCATGAAGCATGGTATGTTCGAGAACAGAAAGGAAAGTTTTATGGCAAAACGACCATGCCTTATCATGGCGATGACGGTAGTAACCTTCGCATTCATCCTGGGTATCGTAAGAATGGCGGTTACCCAGAACTTCGTGATTATGGCAAGCCAGCTGCTGGTAGAATATTCCTGGCTAGTTGGCGTCATCCTGGTATCTATCCTGCTACGTGTAGACAACGATAAGATCAAGAATACCTTCCGTATCTATTCACCATTGATGCTGGTAGGTTTCATCGTTATCGTGTTCCGTATCATCCTGATACCAAACGACCTGGTAAACCTCATCTTTCCACCAGTCCTTCTGCTCTGCACTCTCTGGCAGTGGAATGTGATTGGCAGAAAGCACAACCAGGTATTACGCACCGACAAGACATACGCATTCATATCGCTTGCCGTATTCGGAGTAAGTACCATTTTTGCCTGGACAGGTTTCACACTGCTTGCCGTCCAGCTTATCATCTGGTGGACCATGCAGCTTACCTGCGTGCTTACCATCACCTGTTGCGAAGGATGGCTCAGCGTATATGCCAAGCGTAAGAAGTTGGCTGACAAGGCGATTACCGACAAATGGCTGTATCGCTTTATCTATAAGGTATTGCTCCCTATTTCAGGCGTACTCTCGTTCATCATCTCTATCTATTGGGCTGCAGATGTATTCAACATGAGTGATACGACATGGGAGATATTCAACAAGGATTACATCAAGACCAGTAACTTCACTGCATCGCTTTTCAGTATTTCAGAGGTAGCTTGTCTGTACTTCCTGTTCAACTACATCAACATTACTTCTGTAGATTTCATGCGTCATCACTTCGAGAAGGCAGACCCGGCGTCGGCTGCTTCAAAGATTGTGATGTTCAAGAACGTGATGCAGGTGATTATCTGGGGTATCTGGCTGCTGATAGCCCTGAATGTGTTCCAGGTAGGAAAATCATGGCTGCTAGCTATCTTTGCCGGTTTATCAACTGGTCTGGGTTTTGCATCAAAGGATATTCTCGAGAACATCTACTACGGCATCTCTCTGATGATGGGCCGTGTGAAGGTGGGTGACTATATTATCTGTGATGGCACCCGTGGTAAGGTAAGCAGTATCAGTTATACCTCTACGATGCTGGAGGCTACCGACGGTTCGGTCATAGCCTTCCAGAACTCGCAGCTCTTCTCGAAGAACTACAAGAACATGACCAAGAATCATGGTTATGAGCTGGATATTCTGGAGGTAGGTATTGCTTATGGCAGCAATGTGAAGGAAGTGAAACAGATTCTGATTGATGCCCTCATGAAACTGGACTGTATCTATCAGGACAATGGGGTGAAGGTGTTACTGAAGAGTTTCGATGACAGCTGCATCACACTCAAGATTGTTGTATGGGTCAACGTGCTTACCCAAGCCATCGACGATGCCACCATCATGGAGTGCATCTACGATACGCTCAACGATCACAACATCGAGATTCCGTTCCCACAGCGTGAAATTACAATTAAACAAGTTAATAATTAACAGTTTACAGTTAATAGCAGGTTTACTCCCTATTAACTATAAACTATAAACTATAAAAAAATATGGCAACATTCATAGCAGGTCCTTGCGTCATTGAGTCAATGGAACTATTGGAAACAGTAGCTCAGGAACTCGTCCGCATCAACGAAAAGTTAGGAACCCAAATCATATTCAAGGCTTCATTCGACAAAGCCAACCGTACCAGCATCCACTCTTTCCGTGGTCCAGGACTGGAGAAAGGACTCCAGATGCTGGGAGATATCAGGAAGAAGTACAACCTTCAGGTTACAACAGATATTCATGAGAGTTATCAGGCTTCAGCAGCAGGCGAAGTATGTGATATTCTCCAGATTCCAGCCTTCCTCTGCCGACAGACCGACCTTCTGGTTTCTGCAGCTAAGACAGGCAAAACCGTCAACATCAAGAAGGCACAGTTCCTGAGCGGAAGAGATATGAAATATCCTGTAGAAAAGGCTTTAGAGAGCGGTGCCAAAGAAGTTTGGCTCACAGAACGCGGCAACTGTTTCGGCTATAACAATCTCGTGGTAGATTTCAGAAACATCCCTGACATGAAGGAGATTGTGCCAAATGTCATCATGGACTGTACCCATAGCGTTCAGCGCCCGAGTGCAGGTGACGGCAAAACCGTAGGCGACCGTAAGTTCGTTCCAGCAATGGCAAAGGCGGCTAAAGCTTTCGGAGCTACCGGCTACTTCTTTGAAGTACATCCAGCCCCAGACCAGGGCAAGAGCGATGCTGCCAATATGCTGGAATTAAACAAGTTGGAATCACTTATAGAAGAACTCCTGTAAGTGAAAAACGAAGAAAAAACGTTCGGCGTCCGAAGGGAAAGCCAATTCAAATGATTTAGAAATGACCGATAAAAATAACAATATAGATGATAAGATTGTTCGCGGTTATGGCGAACAGGCTCTTAGAAACGAGGCGCAGGCCATCCTCGACCAGATACCTTATCTGGATGACAACTTTGAGAAAGCTGTAGACATGATGTATCAATGTCAAGGCAAGATTATCGTTACAGGTGTGGGCAAGAGTGGACACGTAGGTGCCAAGATTGCCGCTACACTTGCCTCTACAGGCACACCAGCCTTCTACATCAATCCACTGGATATCTATCACGGCGACTTAGGTGTGATGACCGACAAGGATGTGGTTCTGGCACTGAGTAACAGCGGTCAGACCGATGAACTGCTTCGTTTCATCCCGATGGTACTCCACATGAATATTCCTATCATTTCCATCACCGGAAATCCAGATTCCCTGCTGGCAAAATACTCCAACCATCATATCACCGTAAAGGTAAAGAAGGAGGCTTGTCCGCTGAACCTAGCCCCTACCAGCAGTACTACTGCAGCATTGGCTATGGGTGATGCACTGGCTATCGCCCTGATGCAGGTACGCCACTTCAAGCCTCGTGACTTTGCACAGTTCCATCCTGGTGGAGAATTAGGCAAACGACTGCTGACCACAGCAGAAGATGTGATGCGCAGCGATGATATGCCTATCATTCCTAAGGAAATGCACCTGGGCGAGGCTATCATCCACGTAAGCAAGGGCAAACTGGGATTGGGTATCTCATTGGATGAAGACAACCACGTTATCGGACTTATTACCGATGGTGATATCCGACGCGCCATGGAGAAATGGCAGGCAGAATTCTTTAACAAGACTGTAAGCGACATCATGACCACCACTCCGAAAATGGTGACTCCGAAGACGAAGATTTCGGAGATTCAGCGCATCATGCACAAATATAAGGTGCATACGGTACTGGTTGTAGACAAGGATAATCATCTGAAAGGTATCGTAGACCACTATGCCTGCATGGTATAAATTTTTAGGCACGGATTACACAGATTACACGGATTTATAGATAACACGGTTATAGATAAGATGAGATATTTTTTATTAATAGCGACATTATGGCTGTCTTGTTCGCTGTGCAGCGCACAGACTAGCGATTCATTGATTGTTAATCAGCTTCGTGGGAAAGGTGTCAGTTTTTCTCACGATAATTCAGTAACCCTACTGATGAACGGTCAGGAAAAGTTTGATGATATGTTCCAGGCAATCCGACAGGCTAAACATAGTGTACACCTGGAATACTTCAACTTTCGCAACGACAGCATCGCCTCCCTCCTCTTCGACCTACTAGCTCAGAAAGTCAAGGAGGGTGTAAAGGTGAGAGCCTTATATGATGGTTTCGGAAACTCTTCCAACAATAAGCCTCTGCGAAAGAGACATCTCAAGAAAATCCGTGCCAACGGCATAGAGATTTATGAATATAAGCCCCTGAAGTTTCCATGGGTACATGCAATCTTCAACCGTGATCACCGTAAAATCGTAATCATTGACGGACAGATTGCCTACACAGGCGGTATGAACGTTGCCGACTATTATATAAAAGGTACGAAGGTTGTAGGAGAATGGCACGATATGCACTGTCGCATCGACGGAAGCGAGGTGAATACCCTGCAGAAGATATTCCTCAAAATGTGGAATAAGGTGAGCGGACAGAATGTGCACAGCACTGAGTTCTGGAGATATAAGAAGAAGGATTATCTGGTAGAGAATCTCAAGCCAGATACGACAGCAACAGCCTACAGAAAGATGGTCGGCATCATTAATCGTGAGCCTCATATAACAAAGGATATCATCCGATATTTTTATGTGAATGCAATCAATGATGCACAGGACAGCATCAAGATCATCAGCCCCTACTTCACCTTGAGTCATAAACTCAAAAAGGCATTGAAGAATGCTGTGAAAAGAGGAGTGAAAGTAGAAATCATGCTCTCTACCAAGAGCGATATTCCGCTGACTCCTGACTGCGGTTTCTATAATGCCCACAAACTGATGAAGGCAGGATGCAATGTTTGGATGTACACACGGGGCTTCCACCATACCAAGATTATCATGGTAGACGGCAAGTTCTGTACCGTTGGCAGTGCCAATCTCAATGCCCGAAGCCTGCGCTGGGACTATGAAGAGAATGCAGTGATTGTGGATTCTTGCACTACCCAACAACTGGTACAGCTCTTTGATGGGGAAAAGAAAGACAGTTTCTTACTCAATGAGAAGAACTGGAGAGAGTGGCGTACGGGCTGGCAAAGATTCAAAGGATGGTTTGCCGCAAAGGTACTCACTCCATTCTTGTAAAAACAAGATATAAGTATAACCCAACTTTCACTAGCAGAAGTAAAATAAACAGAGATGAATGAAGAAATGATGAAAGCCATGGCTGGCAAACAGATGCCGGAAATGGCAATAGTAGAGAGCAATACACTCGCCGCAATGGGACTCAGACAACTGCTTGAGTCAGTGATGCCCATGATGAAAATCTCGACCTTCGGTTCGTTCCGTCAGTACGAGGCAAACAATCCTGACCACTTTGTTCATAGTTTTGTATCTATGCACATTGTACTGGAACACCGTTACTTCTTCACACAGGGCAACAGGAACCACCACGTGATCGTTCTAACACCCAGCAACGATCCCAATTCGCAACTTGCAGAATTTCATTGTCTCTGCGTCAATGTACCAGAAGGATACCTGATAAAAGAGTTTCTCAACCTGCAGCATTCCGGTCATCCTCATGGCGAACATATCCCTGCCATGCCCCCTGTCACTCAGGAAAAAGTTCTGTCGGATAGAGAAATAGAGGTATTATCTCTGGTAGCACAAGGGAAAATCAACAAAGAGATAGCCGACCAACTCTGTATCGGACTGACTACTGTGATTACCCATCGCAAGAAAATACAGGAAAAACTGGGATTAAAAAGTGTGTCATCACTCACTATTTATGCTGTGATGCATGGTTTTGTTGACATCAATATGATCTAGCCTTTACCATAAATAGTGATGCAGAATCATCACATACCTAAATATAATGATAGCGCCTTCCCCTCATGTGAGAGGAAGGCGCTATCATTTTAGGAAAAATAACATTATTTAAACAGATATTCCACAGATAAGCTACAGCTTTACAGAAGAAATATCAACCAAATTGTTCACGATGGCATAAATTGTAAGACCTGCTGGAGAGTGAATCTGAAGCTTTCGGGCGATGTTTCTGCGATGCGTAATGACCGTATTGATAGAGATAAACAGGTGGTCAGCAATCTCCTTGTTGGTCATTCCCTGAACCAAAGCAACAATCACATCTTTCTCACGGTCGCTCAACTGTTCATCGCTCATCGGAGTCTGATTAATCATGCTCGAAATCTTGGCACTCACATCGTTCTGCTTCAGTTTACGCTCTGCATTTCTTACTGCAGGAATAAAGATTTCTTCCTCAACCTCAGAATGATGTTTCAGCCATTCCTCATTATTATATATATCATAAAGAGTGGCGCTGAGCTGATTATTATGCAAGCCATCAGAAGGCAAATACTTGATAATGATACTCTTGAGTTCCTTTAACTTCAAATCTACCTGAGCATGGTGCTTCGAGAAGGTTTCTATATCAAAGTTTGCATTGGCATTACCATCTATAAGTGCCTGAACATAAGGGAATACCATTCTTTCCTCATACTTCATGTGATTGGTGATGCTATGGGCATAGTCATCATAAAGCTTGAGGATAAGGCGCGCCAGATTATCCTTTTCATCCAGCGCTTCAACCAGTTCCTTACGGATAAACGGCAACTGGAAATCTATGTAATAGGCATGCGATGCTTTGAGATAATGCAATAGGGTCGGCAGCGACAGGCGGTCAGCATCGTCATACTCCTTGTAACCATTAATCGTCAAGTTAACCACGGACAGGAAAGTATAGGTATCCACCTGCTGTTCTTCGCAAACTTCGCACACAGTTTTATCACCAAAGCCCAGGTTGATACCGAAGCTGCCGAGGCTCTGTAAAATGTTATAATTGTCTCTAATGATGCTGATCATCTTGTCATCAGCTTCATACATCTTCTGATTTTTCATCTTTCTTTATCCTTAAATGAAAACATCCTTGTATCAAGAACATTCATAATGTTTCTATTTCGGTTGCAAATATACAAAAAAGTTTCGAAACTCGCAATACCTAAAAATGGGGATGCGCCAGTTTACCGATTTTTAGGTATTGCAAGATATTTTAAAACTCTGTAACTTTGCACCCAAAATCGAGAAAGAGCGCGGTGATGATTGCCACTCCCGAGCGGCAGAGCTGCGTAATTCCTTATCATGCCTCATGGCTTTAAGGAGATACTAGGCCTCTAAAGTATCGAGACCGCAAGCAGACATCCGCGCTCTTTCCTTTATATAAAATTATACGATAACAATAATTTCAAAATATTAAAGATGAACAGTTTAAGAATTGGATTGATGTCCGCTGCCCTCGTTGCCGGTTTGGCAACGGCAAGTGCACAAACAGTGGCTGCCGATAGTGTGATGCAGCATGTAAACGGCAAGCGCCTCAGCGTGGGTGGTTATGGCGAGGTTGCCATGAGCCGTAACTTCTATAGCGACGCAGGAAAACGCTACTCTAACGCCACCGCTTATAAAAACGCACCCGACCACGGACGCTTCGACATTCCTCATGCAGTAATCTACCTGGGTTACGACTTCGGAAAGGGATGGTCCATGGGTACTGAAATTGAGTTTGAACACGGAGGTACCGGACAGTCTATCGAATACGAGGCAGAGGAGGCCATCGAGTATGAACAAGAGGTAGAGAAAGGTGGCGAGGTGGAACTCGAACAATTCTGGATTCAGAAATCATTCGGTAGATGGGCTAACATCAAGGCTGGACACATCGTTGTACCTGTAGGTCTTACCAATGCCTATCACGAACCATTGAATTTCTTTACTGTTTATCGTCCGGAAGGAGAAAACACCATTCTTCCTTGTACATGGCACCAGACTGGTATCAGTTTCTGGGGAAAGAGCGGTAAGTTCCGCTACGAGGCACAGTTTCTGGCAGGTTTGAACGCCTACCGTTTCAGTCGCAGCAACTGGATTCAAGGCGGTGCCAAGAGTCCATACGAGTTTGAGGTAGCCAACAAATATGCCGTTGCTGCCCGTGTAGATAACTACAGTATTCCTGGTCTGCGCATCGGACTGAGCGGTTACTACGGCAAGGCGATGGGCAACACCACCCCACAGGATACCCAACACAAAAACATCAAGGGAAACGTATATGTAGGTGCCTTCGACTTCACCTACAACAAGTACAACTGGAAGATTAGAGGCAACGTGGATTATGGCTATGTAAGCGATGCTACAGCCATTACCAGCATTGTATATCCTGGTACGGCTAACGTCAAGCCTAATGAATCAGGCAGCGGCAAATACTTCGGCAGTCATGCCATCGCTACCATGGTGGAAGCAGGCTATGATGTCTTCTCTCAGATTTCCAAGTTGCGTGAAAACAACCAGAAGCTGTATGTGTTCGGTCATTTCGAGTATTACGATTCATCCGTTCACAATACCACCGCCAAGTGGACCAACCGCAAAATTGTGGCAGCAGGTATCAACTACTTCCCTCTCCCACAAATCTGTGTGAAAGCTGAATACAACCAGCGCATCTTCCACTCTAAGTACAACAATGAGCCAGCCGTGAACATCGGCATCGCTTATCAGGGCTTCTTCCTCTAATCCAGGTGAAAAGAGCCGTTTCATAGAATAATAATTATCATATTCAAACATAAAAAACAAAGAAACATGAAAAAGATTTTCCAGAAGGCATTCTTGTTCGTAGCAACAATGACCTTATCTTTGGGTTTCGCTTCTTGTAGCGATGATGATGGCCCAGTAACAGAGGGTAACGTAGTTCCAGCAACAGAATTATCAGCAGTTGCCAACACTTATGTAAACGACATTATCAATCCTACCTACAAGGATTTGAGAGACAACGCTAAGGTTCTGAAGGATGCATGCGACAAGGCATACGCCAACGCCAAGGCTGGCAACTTGAGCGATGCAGATATCACCGATGCCTGCGAGGCTTTCAAGAACGCTCGTCGTGAATGGGAGCGCAGTGAGGCATTCCTCTATGGTGCAGCAGCCAACAACGAGATTGACCCACACATCGACTCATGGCCACTCGACCACGACCAGATGGTAGAGGCACTCAACAACCAGAACATCATCGCCGGAATCCAGGGTTCAAACCCAGCTCAGTTTATCTATACCGAGAACAAGAACTTCGACTCTGTAATCGGTTTCCACGGATTGGAGTTCGTACTCTTCCGTAATGGAGCCGCACGTACTGCAGCCATGCTGAACAACAACGAGACAGAAGAGGGCATGACCACCGTAAAGGGTATCGACGAGTTGGCATTTGCTGCCGCTGTAGCTGGCGACATCTACAACATGACTTCACTCCTCCAGTATGGTTGGAATGGTGATGCAACCCTCGGTTCTTGGTTGACAACCAATTGCAAGTGGGTGGTTGATGGTCTTGCTGGTCTGGAGGAGAGTGCTGGTGCCCTTTCTTCTGCAGGTATCGGTTACGGTCAGTTCTTCCTCAATGCCACAGGCGACAAGGCTTGGTTCCCTACATGGCAGGAGACCTTGGAGAATGTATTCGTAGGCGGCTGCTCAAGCATCTGCCAGGAGGTTTACACCCAGAAGCTGGGTCAGGCTTACCGTGTAGCTACCGGTCATGGCGGTACAACAGAGGATGGCGAAGCTGAATCTCGCGACTACATTGAGTCACCATACAGCAAGCGTTCATTCATCGACTATCAGGACAACATCTACTCTATCAAGAACTCTCTCTATGGTACACGTCATGTAACTGCTACAACTCCTGTTGCTAATTCATTGATGACTATCATGAAGAAGTACAACTACAGTGGCTACAACGCATTGAATACAGCTCTTGATGAGGCTATCGCAGCATTGGAGTCTGCCAAGAAGAGCGGTATCGCCTTCGTGGATGATCCAGCCAATGCTCAGGTAAAGACTTGCATCGACAAGATCAACACCCTGGACGACGAGTTGAACAATGCGGGTGCCTGGTTCCGCGCCTTGAAGGTTTCCAAGTAATTTATCCATTACAGCAGAAACAACAGGAATAAAGGATTACGTAGCTTTGCTTTCTTCAATAGAAGCGAAGCTACGTCATTTGGGTTAAATATAATATATCACAAAGAAAATACATTATGAATAAGAATTTTAAGAATTACGCCTACCTGTCGTTCGCCCTGGCTTTGGCTACGACAATGGCTAGCTGTTCTGACGATGACAACAAAGTTGAAATTCAGGAAACAGATGCCGCATACGTAGGTAAAGAAGTGGGTAACTTTACTGCAGATGAGTGGTATCCAGGTGGTAAGCTGGGTACAACAGAGAACACTGGTTCCAGCAGTTACTCTGATCAGACCCCTGCCGTAGATAACGATCCAGAACTCTTCAAGCAGTTCTTTATCGGCGAGCAGATATTCGAGCGCCAGTATTCATGGAACACCGGTGCCTTCAAGGGCTTGGGTCCTGCTTCTGTACGCTCATCTTGCTTTGACTGCCACCCAGAGTATGGTCATGGCAAGCGCAAGGCACAGTATGAAACCCGCTATGGTAACGGTAATGGTTATCTGCTCGTAGTTTATCATCCTGTAGATGGTGCCAACAGCAATGATGGTGGCTATGTAGCTGAGGTTACAGGTATGCCTCAGACACAAGCACAGTCTCCATTCTTGCCACCTATCGATGAGAGCAAAATCAATATGAGTTGGGAGCACGTCAACAAGATGGAAACAGAAGAGATACCATCCATGCAGTTCCCTGATGGCGAAAAGTTTGATTTGATTTATCCTGAGATTTCTATCCCTAAGAGTGCCTTCAACACCAGTCCTACTCCATACGAAACCGGCAATGGTGCAGTAGCTGTAAGATTGGAATCTACCATCGGTATTGGTGGTACAGGACTGGTAGATGCCATTCCTAACGAAGCTATCAAGGCACAGTATGCATCAGAGGCATCTTACTTCAAGAAAGCTGGACTTGACGTAAAAGAATACATCAATCCATCATTTTGGGATGCCGACAAGAATGACTTTACCGACGGAGCATACTATACAACATTTGGTAGAGATAGCAAATACGCTATTGGTGGCGTGCATGCAGATGGCAGCACATTCGATCCAAACACCTCTGAATTGAACAAAAAGATTGTCAAGCGCTTCACTTATGCCTTGACCCGTGGTAGTTTACAGGATGGTCCTGGTGCTAACGCTATCTGGAACATCACCAATGTTACCCGTCAGGATCGTCCTTGCCTCTATACCACGACCCCTTGGGCAAAGGCAATGTCAGAGAATACGGATGTGATTGCAGCCATCAAGAAGGACCCTACCTCTCCATATTATGCAGATGGTACTGACGAGGGAATCAAGGAAGCAGTAGTAAACCTGTTGGATCCCAAAACCAACCAGTTTGACAACCAATGGCACAACTTCAAGCCTGAGCAGAGCATGGACGATTTCTATGCCTTCATGGTATGGCATCGTGGACTTGCAGTACCTCGTGCCCGCAACTTGAATGATTCACAGGTACAGCAAGGTAAAAAACTCTTCATGGAATGGAGCTGCGCCAACTGTCACAAGCCATCATGGAAGACCGGTGACGATAACTACGTAACATCCAAGTACATCGCCGACAAGAAGTTGCCTCGTTATCAGAACCAGACCATTTATCCATATTCTGACTTCATTCAGCACAAGCTCTATATGATGAACGACATCCATGGATCATGGTGCCGCACCACTCCACTTTGGGGTCGTGGCTTGAGCTATCTGAACACAGGTGCAGAAGATCGCCTGCACGACTGTCGTGCCCGCAACGAGGTGGAAGCCATCATGTGGCACTGCTACAGCAAGAAGAGTCATGCCTATAGTTCAGCCATGAACTTCTACAAAGCATCGAAGAGCGATCGTGATGCAGTGGTTAAGTTCCTGCGTTCTATCTAATGATAAGATATTACAAGAAGAAACAAAAATAAGAAAAGCTGCCAGGCTATCAAAAGCATTTGGCAGCTTTTTTATCAGAACCTCTAAATATACGTATAAAATCTTGCTTGTCTCCGAATAATATCGTAATTTTGCAGCGGAAATTCTATCAAGATTCCAACTAAGTATGGTTAAAAAGATTATATTCATTCTTTACATTCTTGTGCTCGTATGCATGGCTGCCGCCACCATCGTGGAAAAAAGCCAGGGCACGGATTATGCCCATGCCCACTACTATGGGGCATGGTGGTTCATTCTTATCTGGGCAGTACTTGCTGCCCTCGGTGCGTTCTACATCATCAAAAGAAAAGTGAAGTGCGCTTCTACATTGGCACTCCATCTCTCCTTCATCATCATCCTTGCCGGGGCATTGCTCACACATATATCGGCTAAACGGGGCATGATTCATCTGCGCATCGGTCAGCCTACAGATACTTATATGGCTCAGGATGAAGAGCAGGGTATGCAGGAAGAGAAACTCCCTTTCTCGCTCTGCCTGCAGAAGTTTGAAGCGAAGATGCACGATGGAACCAACGCCGTGGCTGACTATTCTTCAAAATTCACCGTAATAGACGGAGATGATAAGAGCGAAGGCGAAGTTTCGATGAATAACATCTATTCCCACCGGTCTTACCGTCTTTATCAGTCATCTTACGATGAAGACGGCAAGGGAAGCGTGCTCGCTATCAATGCCGATCCATACGGCATACCAGTCACCTATACTGGCTATGCGCTGCTCTTCATCTCCCTCGTATGGATGCTCTTCGACCCTAAGGGCGGTTATCGCAAACTACTGAAGAGTCCTTTGCTCAAGAAGGGAACCTTGATAACAGCACTCCTCCTCAGCATGGGCAATATACAGACACTGCATGCAGAATCTGCAACAGGCAATCTCCAAAATGCTGTATTGCCAAAGGAAACTGCAGAGAAGTTTGGCGAGCTTCATATTCTCTACAACGACCGCATCTGTCCGGTACAGACCTTTGCCCTCGATTTCTGCAAGAAGATATATGGAGCCAGGAGCTATCTGGGATTGACTGCAGAACAGGTACTCTCTGGTTGGGTATTCTATGGAAATACTTGGGCAAACGAGCCTTTCATCAAGATCAAGAGCGGAGAAATGAAAACAGCGATGAATCTGCCTGACTATGCTTCGCTCAATACTTTCTTCAATCGTGAAATGGGTGGCTATACCATCGGACAGTATGTTCAGGAATACTACAATGGGCAGCAGGACAAGTTCCATCAGCAAGCCGCCGATATCGATGGCAAGATACAAATGATCATGGAGTTGCGAGAAGGTATCTCATTGAAAGTTCTTCCTTACACCTTCACCAAGAATGTGAAGGCTACCAAGGATCATTCATTCATCAAGGCTGGCACTACCACGTGGTTTTCACCTGTAGATAAGTTGCCACAGGCCGTGGAGCACCAGCATGCGCTCTATATCAGGAATGTATTCTCCCTGCTGAATGGCGATGTAAAGGCAGGCAATACGAGCCGTGTAAACGAGTTCTTCGTCAAGATGAAGAAATATCAGGAGGTTAGTAGCGGTAATTCGCTGCCAACAGCTACACAGTATAAGGCAGAACGCATCAATAATGCCTTTCCTTTTGCCACCATTCTCTTCATGGCAAACCTCACACTGGGCTTCATTGCCCTCTTCTACACCATCTATCGCATGACGAAGAAGAGAGAAATCAAGGCATTGAACATCGCTTTGCCTATCTTGCTTTGCGTTTCCTTCTTTGCCTTAACCTTCGGATTGGCATTGAGATGGATTATCAGCGGCAACATACCTATGTCTAACGGATATGAAAGTATGCTGACTGTAGCCTGGTTCGTGATGCTTATCAGCATTTTGATGCAGTTGCGCATCCGCATCGTGATGGTATTCGGCTTCCTAATTTCAGGATTTTTCCTTCAGGTAAGCCATATCAACCAGATGGATCCTGCTATCGGACAGATGATGCCGGTATTGAACAGTCCGTTACTCAGCATCCATGTCAGCATCATCATGATGAGCTATGCACTGCTATCCTTAACTTTCATCTGCGGCATCATGGGCATCTGCATGCGCTTTCATGGCGAAGAACTGCGGGATTTAAGCCGTCTCTTCCTCTACCCTGCCCTCACCACAATGGGGTTCGGCATCTTCATCGGAGCCATCTGGGCTAACGTGAGTTGGGGTAATTACTGGAGTTGGGATAGCAAGGAGACGTGGGCGCTCATCACCTTTATGATTTATGCCGTAGTAGTGCATACGCAGAGTCTACCGGTCTTCCGCAAGCCACTGGTATATCACATCTACATCACCCTAGCCTTCCTGAGTATCGCCATGACCTATTTCGGTGTGAACTATTTCCTCACGGGCATGCACTCTTATGCATAGCCCGTCAGAAGCCAGAATATATTTAGTCTTAAGGCAAAATTTATTTTCCCCTAAGGATAATTTTATTTTCCCTTAAGGATAAATATATGATGGTGTTGACATCAATCTAATCAAGAAGTATTCCGACTAACCCAGGAACAGATAGAAAAAAAAATGAAATAAGAAGTTATCATAAGCCCCCAGCCTACTTTCGCAAGCCGGATGGGGGAGGTAGCTTATGTGATAAGATAGCCCTGCTGAAAACGAAATCCGTTCCCCCACACTCTTTTTATGTTTTTTTAATATCCTACGGTAACAATTGTTACCGTAGGATTATTTTTAAAGCCGTAATTTTGCAGCCGGAAACCAGGAATGGCAGATTGCCGCCTGGAAGAAAACATTAAAATAACTCATTAATTTATAGCAATATGGCAGAAAACAAGATGTTCTGTTTCCAGTGTCAGGAAACAGCTAAGGGTACAGGCTGTACCATCAAGGGTGTTTGCGGTAAGGAGGCTACAACCTCCAAGTGGCAGGATCTGCTGCTCAGCGTGGTTCGTGGCATAGGAACCATACAGCATAGCATAGGCAAAGAGCCGACACCAGAGGTAACCCGTTTCCTCACGGATGCACTCTTCACCACCATTACCAACGCCAACTTCAACGACCAGGATATCCTACAAAAGGTAGATAAGGGCATCGTACTGAAGAAACAGCTGCTGCAAAAGGCAGCAAGCATGAATATCCACCTCCCTGCCTATCAGGAGGTAACCTGGGGTGGCGAGAAGACAGACTATGAGGCAGAGGGCGCCCGTGAATCCGTACTCCGCCACGAGAATGCAGATATCCGCTCGCTCAAGGAACTCACCATACTCGGTCTGAAGGGTATGGCAGCATACTACGAGCACGCAGCCCATCTGGGAGAAGAGAACAGCGAGATTATCAGCTTTATCTGCCGTGCTCTCGCCACCATCAGCAACCCTGATGCTGATATGAACACGCTACTGGGCGTGGTGCTCGAAACAGGAAAGTACGGCGTGGATGTGATGGCACTCCTCGACAAGGCCAACACCCAGGCATACGGTAATCCGGAACTCACCAGAGTGAACATCGGCACAGGCAGCAATCCGGGCATCCTCATCTCCGGTCACGACCTGAAGGATATCGAAGATCTCCTCATCCAGACCGAAGGTACGGGCATCGATGTCTATACCCATGGCGAGATGCTTCCTGCACACTACTATCCGCAGCTCAAGAAGTACAAGCATCTGGTGGGCAACTACGGCAATGCGTGGTGGAAACAGAAGGAGGAATTCGAGAGCTTCAACGGTCCTGTTGTCTTCACCACCAACTGCATCGTTCCGCCATCGCCATCGGCAGGCTACAGGAACCGCGTCTTCACCACCAACTCTACTGGTTTCCCTGGCTGGAAGCATATCCAGGCGGGCGCCGACGGCCACAAGGACTTCTCCGAGGTGATTGCACTTGCCAAGACCTGCCAGCCACCTAAGGAGATAGAGACAGGCGAGATCATCGGCGGTTTTGCGCATGCTCAGGTCTTTGCCCTGGCAGACAAGATAGTAGAAGCTGTAAAGAGCGGAGCCATCCGCAAGTTTGTGGTGATGAGTGGCTGCGATGGCAGAATGAAGAGCCGCAACTACTACGAGGAGTTTGCCAAGGCGCTGCCTCAGGATGTAGTGATACTCACCAGCGGCTGTGCCAAGTTCAAGTACAACAAGCTCAATCTGGGCGACATCAACGGCATTCCTCGTGTGCTGGATGCCGGTCAGTGCAACGACTCCTATTCCTGGGCGGTTGTGGCATTGAAGCTGAAGGAGATCTTTGGAGCCAGCGACATCAATGAACTTCCTATCTTCTTCAATATTGCCTGGTACGAGCAGAAGGCTGTCATCGTACTTCTTGCCCTGCTGCATCTAGGCGTAAAGAACATCCATCTGGGTCCTACGCTCCCAGCCTTCTGTTCACCAGCCGTACTGAAGGTTCTGGTAGATACCTTTGGCATTGCCGGAAACGGAACGGTAGAAGAGGACATCAAAAAATATATAGGATAAGAACAGCAGCTACTGAGTTAAGGGAGAATCTGTAAAACTCGAGTAAAAAATCAAAAGAAATGCAGCAAATCACCAACAGACTAAAGGCTGATTGCTGGGGATATGATGAATGCAATTCCAGCTATTAGGGCTTACTCGGGATTTGCAGCCGTTAGACAACGTCCATGCCGAGCATACAACAATAAAGGGAGATTTCTTGGCGAAATCTCCCTTTATCTATTGCTAAAAGCAGCTATAATTTCTTTATTTCATCTAATGACAACTGGGTTGCTGCTGCCACTTGCTCGGCAGACAAGCCCATTGCAAGAAGACGACGGGCTGTGGCCTTCTTCTCATCTTTGGCTCCTTCGGCACGACCTTCTTCTCGACCTTCTTCTCGACCTTCAGCTCGTCCTTCAGCTCGTCCTTCTTCTCGTCCTTCTTCTCGACCATCGGCAAGACCTTTCTGCCAGCCATCATCATAACCCGTCTTGATAACGCTGCGCTGATAGCGCAGATTCTCCATGTGACGGACATAATCATTCTTTTCCGCTACGGTCAACTTATCTATATCCAGGCATTTGCGGGCATCTGCCAAACCTGGAGCCTGGGCTGCCTCGCTGATCTCGCCGGTCTTGAGAAACTCGATCCATTCATCCAGATTGTTCACCGCCAGCTTATCAAAGTTGTTCACGCAGAGCAGATAATACTCCGGGAATATGTCTCCGGCTTCGCGATTAGTCTTGCGTCCCTGAGGGATTTCATCACCGAAGAAGAGTTCACTCTGTCGGTTGGAGAGTTTCAGGATATCATTCGGCTGATGCAGTCCCTGGAACATCGTCTTGCCATGATATACATAATCCTTAGCCTGTCCCAATGTGAAATACACGATATTGATGGAATATACCTTGCGCACTTTGTCGTAATCATCGCCCAGACTGATATTGTCTGTGATGACCTTGGAAACTCCATAGAGCATACGGTGGAAATAGGTATGTTCACGGGTATTCTGTATCTCGAAGATGATGAATTCTCCCTTCTCATTTTCTGCCAGGATATCCACTCTGTTGAATTTATCATTCTCGGTCTGCTGATTGCTCTCACTATCTAGGAATCGGTTGATCTTGAATTTCTCGTTCAGCAGCGAACACATAAAGCCCTCCAGCACGGCATAGTTTGCCTTGTTGCGAAGCAGGCGCTTCATCGCCCAGTCAAATCTGATATAATTTGCCATATTCTTCCTCCATTTATTAATATTCAGTTGCAAAGTTACGACTTTATTTTAAGATACCAAAGTTTTTTCGTATTTTTCTTGCTTATTACCAGAACTTTAGCTAGTAAGATTCCACTCTTATAGGGCGTGCGGAGATTCTGCCTTCAAGATTCTAAATGGAGCAAATAATAAATCGAGGGAAAATGCGTTATTGAATATAAAACTTAAATGTATGAAAGAATCAATATTCGTTACCTTGCAGAAATGCACGGTGTTTGAGGGGTTTACTCCAGAGGAAATCAGAGAGGCACTGTCGATGGTAAGCTACCGGATGGTGGAGCTTGCTGCCAGGGAAACCTATGTGCTGGCAGGAATGCCCTGCAGATATGCCGACATCATCGTCGAGGGGGAGATGATAGCCCGCATGTCGGGATTGTCGGGCAAGCAGGCCCAAATAGAGCGGCTGGGAGAATCGATGCTGATAGCCCCTGCCTATATCTTCGCACATCATAACGAGATGCCCGTAAGCGTGGAGACAAGCAAGAAGACTACCCTCCTGCGCATGAGGCCTTCGGAACTGAAACTGCTGATAGATACCGACGAACGCATACGCTGGAACTTCATCCAGCACCTGTCAAGGATAGATATCTTCCTTTCGCAGAAAATGCGCATGCTCTCCCTTTTCTCCGTCAAGGAGAAGGTGGCGCAATACCTCATCAAGATGGCTACCGAACAGCAGAGCAGAACCATCCGACTGGATGTCAGCCGCCAGGAAATGGCGGATATCTTCGGTATCCAGAAGTTCTCGCTCCTCCGCTGCCTGTCCGAATTCGAGGAGAAGGGCGCCATCAGGATTGATGGCAAGACCATCACCATACTCAACTCGGATGACATGAAATAAGAAGCAAGAATGAGAGGAAAGGAGAGAGAAAGAACCGATGAAGACGAAGTTCTCCACCTGCGCCTCCAGAGCCCATCTTCAGCACCACATCCGCTGCATCGGTTTGAAATCCCCCATTCCCATCACATTGCAGACTACATCCTGGTTGCTGGGGATAACATATCCCCAGAGCATAAAGAGGTTAGGACATTTATTAGCGGCGGATTGTAAATCCGCCGGAACGCCTAACGGAGGAAAGGGCATATCCGACGCTACGAAATTACCTTAATATATATGTGAAACAAGACAATTATGAGAAAAAACTGCCTTAAAATTTGGAGGTTACAAATATTCAGCGTATCTTTGCATAAGATTTAAAAAGAATGACGTATGAAACAGGTAGAAGAAACATACATCAGCTTGCTGACCGACTTCAGTTTCAAGCGAATATTTGGAACGGCAATGAACAAGAATTTACTGATTTGCTTCCTCAACAGCTTTTTTAATGGCCGACAGGTTGTGAAGGACGTGTCGTATCTGAATCCAGAGCACGTAGGAGGCAAGTAAGATGGCATATCGTGATATCAAAAACTCTATTGATACGGCGAAGCAAGAAGGTAAGAATGAGAAAGCCTTGGAAATTGCCAAGAACATGCTTGCCGATGGTGTTGACATCAATCTAATCAAGAAGTATTCCGGACTAACCCAGGAACAGATAGAAAAAATGAAATAACTAATAGAATAAAAAAATGAAGAAAAAAATCAAGTTGGTAGGCTGGAGCATCCTAGGAATCCTGCTCATAGCTGTAGCAACATTACTGTTGGCACGCTTTGTTTTCAATAAACAAGTGGAAGCTTATCTTTGCAATTCGCTGTAGAATGAAATGGTAGAAAAATTAAAAGACGCTGGCAAATATGTACCAGATACTACGTCCTATCATTTTGCATATCAGAAAGATTCTGTCCAATCACAAAAAATCCGTGAATATTTCAAACTCGATACAGTTTTATCTTCCACAATGCCAACATGGGACAAGGCCATTTCACTGGCACGTTTTGTAGCGGAAAACATTCCTCATGCCAATCAAAAGATTAATCCTAAGAGATGTAATGCTATAGATCTCTGGAAATACACTCGATCGATAGAGCCTGCATTCAACTGTCGATTACACTCCATCCTCTTACACGAACTATTGCAGTCTGAGGGTATTGTAAACCGCTTTGTAACTTGTCATCCCGCAGATTCCGAGGATTCCGACTGCCATGTTGTTAACCTGGTGTAGCTGCCAGAATTACAGAAATGGGCTATGCTAGACTCGGATATGAATGCTTGGGCAGAAGATGAAAAAGGCACTCCACTTTCTCTTGCAGAAATGCGTGAGCGATATATTGACGGCAGAGAAATTGTTTACCGTCCTCTCTTGAATTCAGATAATGATTTTGTTTATTACAGGGCATATTGGGCAAAAAACTTATACTGGTTTGATACTTGGGAGACAACAGGCTATGGTCGCGAAGATAATAATCCTGCTTATCGAAACAATAATCGCCATATCGTGCTTGTTCCTTCTGGATTCAAAGGTTTTGAACTTCTCGACCATTCAGTACTGACAACAGATGCTTCACGTTTCTGGGCAGCTCCCCAAAATTAGTAACTGCCATTTACTAGATCTACCCCAGGAACAAATACAATAGGCTTCGATGGCAAATGAAGCCTATTTCATTGTCCAACGAAAGTACTTTCATGTGCTCATGAAAGTACTTTCGTTTTTTATTGCTTTTTCTACTATATTTATTCCATAAAGACAGAGCGCCAAAGACTGTAGCGCGCCTCTGGATTCAACTGTTCCAAATGCAGGAAGACGGCTTGCATATCCGAACGGCGGGTAGTCTCTTCGTAAGGACACAACGCCTTCTGCTTAGTGAAATGCAACTCTTCTGCTACCTGCCGGATATCCGCCTCATGTACGAGACAGAGCGGACGGATAATGGTAAGCGGATAATGTTTCAGAGGAAGACTGGGCTGCATGGTGGAATGCGAACCCTCGAAGGTGATGTTCATCAGCAGGGTAACGAGGATATCATCCATGTGATGTCCCAGAGCTATCTTATTGAACCCGTGGCTTACAGCAAACTCGAAGAGCGTCTTGCGTCGGTTCCAGGCACAGAGGAAGCAACGGGTCTTTCGGGGATCGGTGGATTCATCGAACGAACTATGAAGGATATGGAGCTTGATGCCATTCTCTGCACAGAAATCCTGCAGATAAGAGCGGTCGGTCTCGTAAGGAATATTATCCATGATGATATGAGCCGCCTCTACCTCGATATGCGGCTTATAGATGCGGGCACGCTGAGCCAGCAAACGGACCAGTTCCAGGGAATCCTTTCCACCACTCAAGGCTATAAGAATATGGTCACCATCTTCCAAAAGCCGGTAATCGACACATCCCTTATTGAATCGCTTTAATACTTTCTGTTCTGCTTTCATCATATTCTGAAAAGGGAAAAGAAAAGCCGCACCCTATAAACAGAGTACGGCTTTATCAAGATACATCTCTCTACCTTGCAGAAGAGAAACGACAATTTAAACTTCAAATATAATTCTATCTTACTTAGCGTAAGCTACACTACGAGTCTCACGAATCACAGTAATCTTAACCTGACCAGGATAAGTCATCTCATTCTGAATCTTGGTTGCGATTTCATCAGAAAGCTTGATGCTCTCTTCATCGTTCATCTTATCCGCACCAACGATGACACGGAGTTCACGACCTGCCTGGATAGCGTAAGTCTTGGTTACGCCAGGATAACTCATGGCGATAGCTTCAAGATCGTTCAAACGCTTGATATAAGCCTCTACAATCTCACGACGGGCACCAGGACGGGCACCAGAGATAGCATCACAAACCTGTACGATAGGAGCCAATAATGTGTTCATCTCCATCTCATCATGGTGAGCACCGATGGCATTGCAGATATCAGGTTTTTCCTTATACTTCTCTGCAATCTTGGCACCATACAATGCGTGTGGCAATTCACTCTCCTCATCAGGCACCTTACCAATATCGTGCAAAAGACCGGCACGCTTAGCCTTCTTAGGATTCAATCCCAATTCAGAAGCCATAACCGCACAGAGGTTAGCGGTTTCACGGGCATGCTGCAAGAGGTTCTGACCATAAGAAGAACGGTACTTCATCTTACCGATGATACGAATCAACTCTGGGTGCAGACCATGAATACCGAGGTCGATAGCTGTACGCTTACCAGTTTCGATAATTTCATTATCCAACTGTTTCTTCACCTTGGCTACCACCTCCTCGATACGGGCTGGGTGGATACGGCCGTCAGCAACCAACTGATGGAGAGCCAGACGGCAAACCTCACGACGAACAGGGTCGAAGGCTGAGATAACGATTGCCTCAGGAGTATCATCCACAACGATTTCTACACCAGTTGCTGCTTCCAGAGCACGGATATTGCGGCCTTCACGACCGATAATACGTCCCTTTACCTCATCATTATCGATATGGAAAACGCTAACAGAGTTCTCAATGGCTGTTTCTGTAGCAACACGCTGGATTGTCTGAATCACAATCTTCTTAGCCTGCTGGTTAGCATTGAGTTTGGCATCATCCATAATTTCGTTCACATAGCTTGCAGCATCGAGTTTAGCCTGATCTTTCAGACTCTCAATCAATCTCTGCTTAGCCTCCTCAGCGCTCAGACCAGAAAGTTCTTCCAGTTTAGCCTGCTCCTGTTTCTGCATCTTATCAAGTTCCTGCTGCTTTACAGACAAGAGTTTCTTCTCGTTGTCAACACGCTGCTGATACTGATCAATCTCCATCTTGCGTCGACCGAGGTCTTCCTGACGCTGATTGAGAGAAATCTCGCGCTGCTTCAACTTATTCTCATTCTGCTGGATGCGAGAATTACGCTGCTGCACTTCTTTTTCGAGTTCCGCCTTCTTGTTGAGGAATTTCTCCTTCACTTCCAAAAGCTTCTTCTCTTTTACTACTTCTGCCTCTTTGTTGGCAGCTTCTATCATTTCATTATATTTTCCCTTAATGACATAACGGAAAATGAAATACCCAGCAGCACCGCCGATAACAAGCGCCACCAAGGCTGCTATAATAGTTACTATCATTATATTATATATATGTTTATTAATATTCTTATTTCAAAGCGTCTTCAATCTCGGAGGTAAGCTTCTCAAGAATATCATCATAAGGTTTCGTATCATTCCGATCCGATTCCTTTTCATATCTCAATGCCACATCAATGAGCGCCATATACAGGATTTCCTTATCGCTCTTTCTGCCTTTGAAAATCTTGGTATATGAGTTTACAATATCATCTATCAGCTTAGCTGATTTACGATAATACTCCTCGTCTTCCCTAGGTATTCTTACCGAAAGATCTGTATCATAGACGTGTAACCGTATGAGTAATTTATCTTGTTCTGCCATCGTTCCGATTTTTACTTTTCACCCAATAGTGTGATACACTTATTGACATCTCTTATGAGCTTGGCGATGCGCTTCTGAGTAGCTTCCATATCATTGTCAGAAATCGTCATCATCTTTGCCATCTTCAAGCTGTCGTAATCACTCTGCGCTTGAGCCAACTTTTCCTCCAATGCCTTGATTTTGGCATCGCGCTCATCCACCATCGCATAGAGTTCAGCATTCTCCTGCTTGACCTCGTCAAACTTGAGAATCATCTGCCTTACTCTTGTGGCAAACGTATTAATTGTTTTCTCATTTGCACTCATGACTATTATTTTTGGCTACAAATTTAAGAGAATTATTTGAATAAAACAAATATTCTGCTATTTTTTTTCATTTTGGGCGCAACATTTGTTACTTTCCCATCTTTTGCTTTGCCTTTTCTACGTCTTCATCTGATGGACGTGGCTCTTTTTTGGCAAGCATCAATACCTGGAAGGTAAAGTCGGTTACCCATTGCTGGCTGAATGCCAAGCGCTTGTTGAACTGACGCAACTGAAGCACGGTTTTCAGCACACTGGCATCAGAGAAATCATTCTTAGTGAAGATATCTTCTACAGTTTTAGCAGTCAGCTTGTAAAGTGAATTCTTCATGAAGCTAGGCAAACGGAGCTTAAACTTCATCAAGTTGCCCATCAGCATCATCAGATCCTGTGTGAAGTTCTGGAACTGGATGAGATATACATTGACATCCTGCAGTTTGTGGCAGTTCTTACGGATACTGGAATCTATTTCCTTAAAGAAGGCATCATCCGTATCATAGATATTCTTCATCATTTTCTTCACCTGAACCTTTTCGCCAATACCCAGGCGATTGTTGACCGTCGGAACATGCAGACTTGTCTTGAAGACACGCAAGTCTGGCAACATCGCCAAATTGGTGATACCTAACTGAGAAGCAAGTGCAGCCTGAAAGTATACACGGACCAAGGTCATGTAATCTTCCATTCCACCTACCTTTTTATCGTCGTCCTTACGACCGAATAGTTTTGCAAAAATTCCCATTCCTTTATTATTTTATTTTCTATTTCTATTTAAATTGTTCTGCAAAAATACAATAAAATCAGTAAATACCCAAATCAAAGCGACGTTTTTTATATAAAAAGGTGCTTTTTTTATCAAAAAATGCATTTTTATGGCCTATGATTTCACTCATTCAACTTTTTTTAGTAACTTTGCCGCGTTTTAAAGATAAGACTATTCAACTTTATTATATTAGAAATAGAGAAGATATGAAAGGAATCGTATTAGCGGGAGGTTCGGGTACAAGACTTTACCCTATTACCAAAGGTATCAGTAAGCAATTGATACCAATTTTTGATAAGCCAATGATATACTACCCTGTTTCCGTGCTAATGTTGGCAGGAATCAAGGAGATTTTGATTATATCTACCCCATTCGACTTGCCTGGTTTCAAACGTCTGTTAGGCGACGGCAGCGAATTGGGTGTACACTTCGAATATGCAGAACAGCCATCACCCGATGGTCTGGCTCAAGCCTTCATCATTGGCGAGAAGTTTATCGGTAATGATACAGCCTGTCTGGTTTTGGGTGACAACATTTTCTATGGAGCCGGTTTTACGGGTTTACTCAAGGAAAGCGTAAAAGCTGCAGAAGAAGGACTGGCAAGCGTATTTGGCTATTATGTCAACGATCCGGAAAGATATGGTGTGGCAGAGTTTGATGAAAACGGCAACTGCCTGAGCATAGAAGAAAAACCGGAAATGCCTAAGAGCAACTATGCGGTTGTAGGACTCTATTTCTATCCAAACAGCGTGGTGCATGTGGCTAAAAACATCAAGCCTAGCGCAAGAGGTGAGCTGGAAATAACAACTGTAAACCAGCACTATCTGACAGAAAAGACTCTGAAGGTAAGAACCTTACAGCGCGGTTTCGCCTGGCTTGACACCGGTACCCACGATAGCCTTTCGGAAGCCAGTACCTTTATAGAAGTCATCGAAAAGAGACAGGGGCTGAAAGTGGCATGTCTGGAAGAAATCGCATTCAAACAAGGATGGATTGACAAAGAACAGTTGCTGAAACTTGCCCAACCGATGCTCAAAAACGGTTATGGACAGTATCTGAAAGAACTAGCGGCAAGCAGATAGCACAGATTCTATCATTTATCTTATACGAATATAAAAAGGTGTAAACACAATAGAATATAAAATAATGGAAGAAACAAAGAACTTAGAATTGGGAAGTGGACAAGAGCAAGAAGAGAAGTCAGCTATCGACTTCCAATTGATTTACTCTACACTTATCCTTAACTGGAAATGGTTCGTTCTCTCACTCATTGTATGTTTGGGAATGGGGTATCTCTACTTGCGCTATACAAGACCTCAATATCAGGCTACAGCAAAGTTGTTGATTAAGGATGACGACCAGAACAAGAGCAGCGGTATGGGTAACAGCATGATTCAAAATGCTGCAAACCTCGGTTTTATTTCAAACTCAAACGGTATAGACAATGAGATTGAAATCCTTTCTGCACAAGACTTGGCCACTCAAGCTGTAATAGACATGAAGTGTTATGTGAACTATTATCACAAAGGCACATTCAAGGATCAGCTGGTTTACAAAGAGCAGGAAGTCAACGTAGATTTAGACCTGGCTCATCTCAAGAAACTGAATGCTCCTATCAAACTCAAAATTGAGAAAGACGGCAACCAGTATTTGGTTACAGGTTCATACTATATTCCTGTTGATGCATTCTCATCTCAGAAGGAGCCTGTAAAAATCGAAAAAACTTTAGCAAGTTTACCAGCAAGCATCAACACCCGCGTCGGAACCCTCCACTTCACTCAGAACGGCAAATACGCATTAAAAGACGGTGAGAGCCTGAAGGTGATTATCGTGTCACCAGAAATGGCGGCTAAGGGCTATACAAAAGCACTGGCAGTCAGCCAGACTTCCAAGACGACAACTATTGCCGAACTTGTATTGAAAGACGAAGATCCTCAGCGCAGTATCGACTACCTGAATACATTGATAAAGGTATATAACCGCCAGGCAAACGAGGACAAGAATGAAATTTCTTTCCGCACAGAACAGTTCATCAACCAGCGTCTGGAGAAGATCAACAACGAACTGGGCAATACAGAAGGCCAGCTCGAAAGCTACAAGAAGCGTAACAATGTTGTAGAGATGAAGCTCAACGCAACAGCTGCCATCGCTAACTCAGACACATACGCACAGAAACTCCAGGAGGCTAACACACAGGTTGAACTTCTGAATGAGCTTGGCAAATACATGAACGAACCTGGCAACAGATATCAGCCTATCCCATCAAACGTAGGTCTGACTGATGAAAGTTCAACAGAGTTGATTAACGAATACAACAAGATAGCTCTGAACCGCAATCAGATGTTGCATTCTGCCAGTGAGAATTCTCCAACCGTTACACCATTGTCAGCCCAGTTGGATGACCTTACAAAATCTATCAAGCGTGCCATGCGCCAGGCTAAGCTGGGTATGGAAATCCAGCGTAACAGCATTGCCAAACAAGCTGCCATGTATGCTAGTCAGATAGGTAACTCGCCAGAGCAAGAGCGAGTTCTTACACAGATTGGTCGCCAGCAGGAAGTAAAATCTGGTCTTTACCTGATGCTTCTTCAGAAACGTGAGGAAAACTCCATATCGCTAGCAGCAACGGCAGACAAGGGTAAGGTTATCGATGCTCCTTCATTGGAAGGAAAGGTTAGTCCTAAGAGTCCTATCATTATGTTGATAGCACTGGTACTGGGTATTGCAATCCCTGCCGGCATCCTCTTCCTGAGAGAATTCTTCAAGTACAAGATTGAGGGACATGAAGACGTGATAAAACTCACTCAGATACCTGTCATTGCCGATATTCCTGTGGCAAGCGACGCTACCAAGAAGGAAGGAAAGGCTGACATTGTAGTTCACCAGAATGTAAACAACCTGATGGAGGAGATTTTCCGTGGCCTGCGTACCAACATTCAGTTTATGCTGAAAGAAGGTGAGAAGGTGATGATGTTTACCTCTTCTACATCAGGTGAAGGTAAAACATTCGTGGCATCCAATATCGGTATCTCGCTCGCCTTGCTGGGCAAGAAGGTTATCATGGTAGGTCTGGATATCCGCAAGCCACGTCTGGCAGAGCTTTTCGAGATTGACAACCACCATAATGGTATCACCAATCTGATTATACACGACCATAATACTTGGGATGACATTCAGAAACAGATTCTCTCTTCGGGTGTCAACAGTAAACTCGACCTCCTTATGGCTGGTCCTGTTCCTCCTAACCCAGGAGAGTTAGTAACCAGAGCAAGCCTTGATGACATTATCAGTCAGTTGAAGGAACATTACGACTATGTTATCCTCGATACGGCTCCTATAGGTCTTGTAAACGACAGTTTGCAGCTTGGACGTCTGGCTAATCTCTGTGTATACGTCTGCCGCGCAGATTATACTCCAAAGGCTAGTTTCGGCATGATCAATGGTTTGAAAGCCGAGAATAAATTGCCTAATATGTGCTTAGTACTTAATGCTGTAGACCTCTCTAAGAAGAAGCACAGTTTCTACTATGGTGTAGGTAAGTATGGCAAGTACGGCAAATATGGAAACTATGGATCTTATGGCTCATACGGCAAATATGGCAAATATGGAACTTATGGTCAGTATGGCAGCTATGGTAACTACAGCAACAGCCACTATGGCAATGCCAACGACAACAGTATCAAGAAGTAATCAAGAACATACATACAACAAAGAAAAGAGTCTTTCTATCCAGATAGGAAGACTCTTTTAGATTTTAAAAACATTAAGACTATATGGCAACAATTGCAGTAGATTTTGATGGTACAATCGTAACCCACGAGTACCCGAAGATTGGTACAGAGCTACCTTTCGCCACAGAAACATTAAAGATGTTGATTAGAGACCACCATAAGCTTATTCTATGGAGCGTACGCGAAGGAAAGCTCCTGGACGAGGCAGTAGAATGGTGTAGAGAAAGAGGAGTTGAATTCTGGGCTGTAAATAAGGATTATCCTGAAGAGAGTCTGGAGAACAACAATCACTTCTCACGCAAGCTCAAAGCCGACTGGTTCATTGACGACCGAGGTATCGGCGGTTTGCCTGATTGGGGGGAGATTTATCAGATTATCACCAACCATACCAGTTACCGCAGAGTACTGAAACAGAAGTTCGGCGAACAGCAGGAAGCTCCCAAAAAGAAACATTGGTGGAGCCGCGGATAACAGATAAAGAAGATTCTCCAAAAGATATCATAATAGATACAATAAAAGATATCCCAATAAATAAAAAAGGTGTATTGCTCATTGGCAATACACCTTTTTTATTTATTGGAAGGAATTTACTAGTCTGAATTAGAAGAACAAGTAGCGGTTATCTACTACATGAGCGTTCAGATAAAGCTCGTTCATGAAGTTACCTGCATACTGCATAGCCTTCTGGCGGCACTTCTGCTCGTATGTCTTGTCATCGAACTTAACAGGACGATTAGTCTTGTTAGTAACCTGGAAGAGATAAACACCAGCGTTACCCTTCACAGCATGAGCAGAGAAAGCACCCTTCTTAGTACCTGCAACAGCACCAGAGAGAGCAGGCTCGCTAGCGCCAGTAGCTGCGATGAATACAGGAGCAGCGAAAGTAATCTGGTTTACAGAAGAAACCTTACCACCCTTAGCCTTAGCAGCTGCAATGTTCTTAACACCATTCAACTTAGCCTCAATCATCTCAGCCTTCTTATCCTTGAGCACCTCTGCCTTAACAGTCTCCTTGACAACTGCATCATTCAAATCACGATAACCGATATGATGAATCTTATCAAGAACCACAACCAACAGGTGGTTGTTGTCACCACACTCATAGAGAGGTGAAATCTCACCCTCCTTACTATCGAAGATCCACTTCAAAGCCTCGCGAGTAGAATGGATGTTTGCTACATAGTGAACAGAAGTTGTAATATCCTTCAAGTCCTGAACCTTGTAACCTTCCTTAGCTGCATTCTTCAAGAAATCCTCTGACTTAGGATTAGCACTTACGAAACTAGAGAACTTGTTGTAAGCTGTACGGTAAGTACCCTGTGAGAAGTCGATAGGCTTCTTGATAACGGCAGCGGTATACTTGCTAACCATTGCCTTGCGGTCAAGAACCTGAAGAACTACATATCCCTGACCCAACTGAAGCTGGTTCAAAGAGTTAACTGCTGCAGTATTCAATGTATTGATGAATGTCTTGTTGTCCTTATCCATAGACTGGGCATACTCATACTGCTTGGTAGTCATCCAAGCCTTGTCACCAGTCTGGCCATACTTCTTAGCGATAGCCTCGAAATCAGCACCACCGGCAATAGCGCCCTGAATAGAATCGGCCTTAGTCTTAGCTTCAGCTACTGAGTTAGCAGCAACCTGGATAACACGATACTGTACTGAATCAGGCAATTCCTGCTTAGCTACCAACTTAACGATGTTCAATGTATTGTCACCAGCATTAGCCTTAACAGCAGAAGTAGAGCCTACAGCCATAGAATCAAGCTGAGCAGCGATATCACGTGGGAAAGCATCCTTTGAAACAGGAATACCAAGGTAAGCTACTGTAGAAGCAGACTTACGTACAACCTCTGTAGGATCTGCAGCAGCAGCCAACTGTGAGTGATAACCTGCAAACTCCTTGTTAAGAGCAGCACGGTCTGCATTTGAAGCCTGAACCTCGATATCAACAAACTTGATGTCACGGCTCTCAACAGGCTGCTTGAAGCGTGCCTTAATCTCATCATACTTAGCCTTCAGATCGCTTTCAGAAATCTTCACCTTATCATCCTGGATATCAGAGTATGGGAAAGCAGCCAACTGAATCTGGCTCTCTTCATTCTCCTCCTTGAAAGCCATCTTTGCCTCTACAGGGTTTGACAGGAAGCAACCGGCGAGAAGAGCCTGATACTTCTGAGCCAAAGTCTGCTGGCGGAGAGTCTTCTCGATGAATGACCAGTAGTTGTAAATCTTGGTATACTGATCCATCATCTGTGCGTTAGCAGATGGGTTAGCCTTCTGTGCCTTGTAGTCTGCCAAGAACTTCTGGAGAGAAGATGCGTCGAAACGACCTGTCTGCTGATTAACGAAAGGAGTCTGCTGAAGCATAGGGTTAGTACCTGTCTTCAAGATGTCCTGAAGTTCAGCGTCGGTTACTGTAAGACCCAACTTGCTAGCTTCCTTAGCGATAATCTGGTTCTGGATGTAGGTATTCCATACCATATCCTTCACCTGATTCATCTGCTCTTCAGGAAGATTTTCCTGACTCTGTTGCATTTTAATAACTTCTGAATACTCATCAACGAGCTTCTGGAAATCCTGCACGCTGATTTTTTCGCCCAAAACTTCACCAATCTGCTGGCGCTCATTATTCTTTGCTGAATCGCAAGAGCGGAAAGCTTCCTCGGCAATAAAGGCGAAGAGGCCGAAACTGATGATACAAACCAGTATCACGCCTCTTTTTCTAATTGTTCCTAATGCTGCCATTACGTTTTAATTATTATTATTATTTTTATTTTTTTCTAAGTTTAGATTGAACCACTTTTAATGCTAGTAGCCAATTGTCTGCAAAAATACAAAAATAATACGAGAAAAGGGAATTTTTTGCTATCTTTTTTGACTATTACCTCAAAAAAAGCAAAAAATTCCCTTTTCCTGCTCAGCTATTTGATGATGTGGAGTTTAACAAGCTCTATTTTACGCGATGTTGACTTGATAATCTTGAACTCAAAGTTATCAAACTTAATCACCTCGTTGAGTTTAGGAAAGCTCTGATATTCATGCAATATCAAACCGCCTACAGTCATATACTCATCACTTTCCGGCAGTTCAAGACCAAACATATCGTTCACCTTGTCAATCTCCAGTCGTGCAGAAAGGAGATAGTCACCATCATCGGTTTTCTTAGCCACATACTTGGCAGCATCGTGCTCATCTTCAATATCTCCGAAGATTTCCTCAACGATATCTTCCAGACTCACCAAACCGCTGGTACCGCCAAACTCATCTACAACGATACCTAAAGACTTCTTCTGCTGCAAAAAAGTCTGCATCAGTTTCTGCGCCTGCATCGTTTCCGGCACAAAAGGAAGTGTACGGATATGATCCTGCCAACGTGAAGGATGATGGAACAGTTCGGAACTGTGAATATATCCCGCAATATGGTCTATATCCTCTTCATATACAATGATTTTCGAATTACCACTCTCTATGAATTTCTGCTGCAGTTCTTCGAGAGAAGTATCCATTTCAACAGCCTGAATCTCAGTACGTGGCACCATACAGTCGCGTACTTTAGTACCGGAGAAATCAAGGGCATTCTGGAATATCTTCACCTCGTCATTAATTTCATCTTCATTGGTAGCGTTATCGATACTTGACTGCACAAGATAATCAAGATCTACCTTAGAAAAGCCTTCATCTGCCCCCTCAGTATCCATCTTCATACCTATCAGACGCAGCAGGCACTTACTCAAGAAAGTACTGAATTTACTGATAGGCCACAATACCACATAGCACAGATAAGCTATCGGACTGAAGATAGAAAGCAAGCGGTTCGGATTAGACTTGAAAAGCGTCTTTGGCAGAAACTCACCTGTAAAGAGTACTATCAGCGTAGACAGAATGGTATCTGCAGGCACCGTAAAGGCTGCATCAAAACCTGCGAAAATCGTATTGTCGAAAAGACTGGCTATCAGGATACCATAAACTACAAGGGCTATATTGTTACCCACGAGCATGGTACTGACGAAGCCATTCGGATGATTATAAAACAAAGATAACAGTCGTTGCGTAAGGCCGTTTTTCTCCTTATCCATCTCCGCCAACATACGGTTGGAAGAGACGAAGGCAATCTCCATTCCGCTGAAGAATGCTGAGAAGACCATTGTAATAAGAATGCCTACGACTAAACTCATATCCACCTGTTCATTCATTATATCTTTTTCTTTTTAATTAGTGCAGGATAGGAATCGTAGTGGCTCTGACAGGTGTAGCCGGCTGACGGAAGTTATTCTTGACAGAATCAGGCTGGCTGCTCAAAGTATCGGCAGCACCACCACCTCCTGTCAGGTCTCCCTTTTCAAAGCTACCCTTCGAATTGCTCACATAATAGCGTGTCATCTTTTCATCACTCCAGAAATGAGAACCCTGAAGCGTTCTTTCCGGAGTAACAAGTTTGCTGAACACGTTACTTGACAATTCGTGCTTATTCTGGTCCCAGGTAAGTTGCTCACTATTGAAGCGCAAACCATCTTTGGTCAGGATGCTCACCCTACCATAAAGCTTCCATATCTTCTGCTGATCATAATAATAAGCTGTATCACACTGGATATAACTATTAATATGGAATTTCTCATCAAACTGCTCCAGCAAAAGTCCCTTATCAAAGATCCACAAAGATGGATTCTTGCTGGTATTCACCTCCCACCGTTCTGTTACGATGCGATATTTCATAACTCCCGAGTCGCTTACCAATGTATTTACACCATACGACGTCATCATCGCCACCGAGTCTTGCGGACGGATGGCGGGCGCAGTATGTTCTACCTGGTTCTGGCAACCAGCCAAAATCAGGAACATCAGGATACCGACAACATAAGAGCCTTTTATTCTATACATTATTATATAGAGATTCTATACATTATTATATATAAGCGGAAGATTAATCCATCTTCCACTTCTTAAACCAATCCTCGTTGAATGTGAATCCGATATTGATACGGAAAGAATTTTCCTTAATCAGATCCTTAGCTGAACTCTTCACCCACTGACCGCTGATATTCAGCATAGAGCGGTTGTTGTAAGCGTTCATGATAGGAATACCGAAACCAGCACTCACGGAGATTTCCTTCGGACCATCAACACCATTCATCTTAAAATAAGGTGTGGCATAGCTGGCACCTACACGATACTGAACACGCTTGAAGAAAGCACGGCTACGCTCTCCATAGCAATACTGGGCACCAAGATTAAACTTGCTTCTATCTTTGTAGATGCCATCCTGCAAAGTGTAATTGGTACCATCAAAACTAGGATAACCTAAGCTACCCCACTTCTGCAGACTGTAATCAAAGCCTACCTTCCACTGGTTGTTATGATTCCACATCACACCCGCACCAATCATGGTAGGCAACTTATAAGCCTTGTCAATAGAGTAAGCAGTGGTATCGGTAACACCATTCTGAGTATCATTAGAAATGATATTCATATCAGCAGAAGCCCCCAGACCATGTCCTGGCGAGAAGGTGACACCCACGGTAGCCCAATCTTTCTTTGAGAACTGATGGGTATACTGTACACCGAAATCAACCTTATAGCTGTTCACCTGCATAGAATAGTAACGGGTGAGGGTCTTGTAATAAGAATTGCTGTAGCTGTTTGATACACTTCTGTCTATACTACCCCAGAGATATGAGAAGTTGGCACCTACAGCCAAGCCCTTGACCGGTTCCCAACCAGCGCCGATGTATGCCTGATGCAAACCACCATCGCCGGAATAAGTATTAGTATAGTAAGTTTCCTTGTCAGCATTCACCCATTCTGATGCAGAATAATTATAGCCAACATTGGTAAAAGGAATGATACCGAAGCTCATACCTACATGTGGCAGCAAGCGGAAGCCTGCAACAACATACTCAAAATTTGAGTTGTTGGCATTCTTCTTCACACCATTCTCTTCAAAATTTGTCACCTGACCAGAGATACCGGCATCAAGGATGAAAGTCATCGAATCAATCGAAGCATAAGATGCAGGGTTGAGATAGTTTACCTGATTATGCTCATGAAAGCCAAGACCGACTCCATTCATACCGCGATTAAAACCAGAAGTCTGGTCCGACAAGATGCCAAGACCATACTGGCTGTATGGCGAATTAGTACCACTTTGGGCATTAACCATAAGGGCTGACCCCAACAATAGGGTTGCTAAAAAAAGCTTTCTCATTCTTTAATAATCATTCAAAATTATATTCAGAGTGCAAAAGTATTAAAAAAAATCTAGAAAAAAGAAGGATAATTGAAAATAATAAGGTATTTTTGCATCGTGAAACGTTTTAAGCATATTTTTAGTGCCATTTTAGCAGTAATTTTAATCAATTTAACTACTGAAGTGGCTGCACAGGATTTTTCAAGAGACAAAGACTCTGATATTTCTGTGCAGAACAGTCGTGTCAATGAAGAAGCTACTGCGTGGCTCGATTCTGTTGACATTTCTCTCCTGACTTGCGGACCAGGTCAGGAGGTGTGGTCGTATTATGGACATACCGCTCTCCGCATACAGAACAAAGCTATGGGAACTGATGTTGCCGTCAACTGGGGTATGTTCAGTTTTAACCAAAGTTGCTTTGTACTCCGTTTTGTTTTCGGACTCACCGATTACCAGATTGGCATCTACCCTATGAGCGACTTCATTGCCGAATATGCACATGAAGGCAGATGGGTAAGACAGCAGCGCCTCCGTCTCTCCCGTACAGAGAAACTGGGAATTCTGAGAAGCATCGACAAGAATGCACAGCCGGAGAACCGCGTATACCGCTACAATTTCTTCTATGATAATTGTACGACCCGGGCACGCGAGATGATTCTCTCCAACATTGGGAACCAGAGTACCAACTTTAAAGATATCCCTACAACTTCTACCTACAGGGAAGAGATTCACAAACTCAACGGACAGCACCGCTGGGCAAGATTCGGCAATGACCTTCTTTTGGGTTGTCAGGCAGACCGCCCTATCTCACAAAGAGAATGGGAATTCTTGCCAGACAATCTGAGCAAAGACTTTGCCACAGAAGGAAGAACCGACTTTATTGATGCATCTCAGACTACAGACGGCAAAACCAATACAACAAGTGACAGCGGCTATATCACCCTGGTAGATGAAACATCCGATATTATCCCAGTCCAGGCACAAATAACAGACGATACTCCTGTTACACCACAAATGATAGCCATAGCCCTGGCAATCATCATTATAGGAACAACGGTAAGAGAATGTGTAAAAAAGAAAAACTACTGGTGGTTTGATGCCATCCTGCTTGTTCTGACAGGATTACCGGGACTGATTCTCTTTGCCATGATTTTCTCGCAGCATCCTACCGTACAGATAAATTTCCAGATTCTGATACTGAATCCGCTCAACCTCATCTTTGCCTGGAAGACTGTCAAGAGGATGAAAGCAGGTCGTCAGTATTGGTATTTCGAACTCCTGGGATGGCTTCTGCTCATTGCCCTGTTCATGCAGATATGGCAGAACTATGCTGAGGGTATGAGTATTTTGGCACTTTCTTTGCTAGCGAGATACTGCGTCAAGTCGACCATGATGGATTTAAGTCCAAACAATTACGGTTTGCAGAAGCATATCGTAAAGAAATTCAGAAAGAATAAATAGACATTAAAACATACGTAAGGAAACGATTGGCACAACATCGTTTCCGAGCAGAAGAAGATAAACAACAATGATGGTAAACAGATATATCACAGCCCTTTTGGTTGTCCTGGCGGCAACCGGCATGGAGGCGCAGACTTATCAGCAGGCGCTGAAGTTTGCGCTTACGGATATATCCTACGATGAATTCATCCAGCAACCGGAGGCGAAGGCATTGGAGGAGGACATTCTCTGCGTGCTCAAAGCCTTCAAAGCGGCATCAGAAGATGAGAGCATCGCAACGCATCATCCTATCCTGTCGGCAACACTTGTCGCCAATTCTTCTGACATTCTGACAGACATTCATTCACATATTTATTATGATTCCCCTACGGAGCATAGATACAAAGTTCCGTATGGGAGTATTGTTATTCGAGGTCCAGACTGCTGATTTTATGCTTTCAGTAAGCAAAACTCAGAAGATTTGCCATAAAAACAGGTAATAATTGGCAATTCCTTGCAGATTTACAGATATTTTTAGTAAATTTGCAAGCTAGTTATAAACAACAGGAGATTTTACTCCCAAACATCATCGAATAATATAAAAAATAAATATACAATGAACTTTAACAAAATTCTCCAGTCATTGTTTGGCAACAAGTCAACTCGCGATATGAAGTTGATCCAGCCAATCGTAGAAAAGATCAAGGCAGAGTATCCTAAGATGCAGGCCTTAAGCAATGACGAACTTCGTGCAAAAACAAAAGAACTTCAAAAGTACGTACAGGAGTACGCCAAGGAAGAGAAGGCTAAGATTGCTGAACTCAAGGCTAAAATTGAAGACACTCCTATCGATGAGCGTGAAGGTATCTTCAATCAGATCGACAAGTTAGAGCAGGAAGCACTCGACAAGTATGAGGTAGCCCTCAACGAGGTTTTGCCTCAGGTTTTCGCTATCGTTAAGGATACTGCTCGCCGTTTCGCTGAGAACGAGGAAACAATAGTTACTGCTACCGACTTCGACCGCGAGCTGGCTTCTAATCCAGCTAACGACTTCGTTACCATCGATGGCGACAAGGCTATCTATCACAACCACTGGACAGCCGGCGGTAATGATATGAAATGGGAAATGATTCACTACGATGTACAGCTCTTCGGTGGTGTTGTTCTCCATCAGGGTAAGATTGCCGAGATGGCTACCGGTGAGGGTAAGACCCTTGTAGGTACAACACCTATCTTCCTGAATGCCTTGACTGGTAATGGTGTTCACGTCGTTACCGTGAACGACTATTTGGCTAAGCGTGACTCTGAGTGGATGGGACCTCTCTATATGTTCCACGGTCTCTCTGTAGATTGTATCGACAAGCACCGTCCTAATTCCGACGAGCGTCGCAAGGCATACCTGGCAGATATCACCTTCGGTACCAACAACGAGTTCGGTTTCGATTATCTTCGTGATAACATGGCTACCAACCCAGCCGATCTGGTACAGCGCCAGCACAACTACGCCATCGTCGATGAGGTCGACTCAGTGTTGATTGATGATGCCCGTACCCCATTGATCATCTCTGGTCCTATTCCAAAGGGCGACGACCAGATGTTTGAGCAGTATCAGCCATTGGTTGAGAAACTTTATGAGGTACAGCGCAAGCAGGCTACAGAATTGCTCGCCGAGGCTAAGCAGAAGATTAACGAAGGTACAAAAGCTAAGAATCAGGAACTCCTTGATGAAGGCTTCCTCGCACTCTTCCGTTCTTACAAGGCATTGCCTAAGAACAAGCCATTGATCAAGTATCTTTCTGAGGAAGGTATCAAGGCTGGTCTGCTGAAAACCGAGGAGTACTACATGGCAAACAACAACCGTGAGATGCCTAAGGCTACAGAGCCATTGTACTTCGTAGTAGACGAGAAAATGAATTCTGCCGACCTTACCGATAAGGGAACCGACTGGTTGGCTAAGCAGGTAAACGACAAGGAACTCTTCGTATTGCCTGATATCACAACAGAAATGAGTGAACTCGAGGCACGTACAGACCTTACCGACCAGGAGCGTCTTGACAAGAAAGACGAGATGCTGGCTCACTATGGTGTACAGAGCGAACGTGTTCACACCTTGCAGCAGCTCCTGAAGGGTTACACCATGTTCAATAAGGACGACGAATATGTTGTCATGGACGGACAGGTGAAGATTGTGGATGAGCAGACAGGACGTATCATGGAAGGCCGTCGCTGGAGCGATGGTTTGCACCAGGCTATTGAAGCCAAGGAGCACGTAAAGGTAGAGGCTGCTACACAGACCTTTGCTACCATCACACTTCAGAACTACTTCCGTATGTACCACAAACTCGCAGGTATGACCGGTACAGCAAGTACAGAGTCAGGTGAGTTCTGGGATATCTACAAACTCGATGTTGTTGAGATTCCAACCAACCGCCCTATCCAGCGTAAGGACTTGGATGACCGTGTATACAAGACTGCCCGCGAGAAATATCGTGCAGTTATCGACGAAATCGAGGAAACACGTAATGCTGGCCGCCCAGTCTTGGTAGGTACAACATCTGTCGAGATTTCTGAGTTGTTGAGCAAGATGTTGAAGATGCGTAACATTCCTCATAATGTATTGAACGCTAAGCTGCACCAGCAGGAGGCTCAGATCGTAGCCGAGGCAGGTCGCTCAGTAAACGGTAAGGGTGCCGTAACCATCGCTACCAACATGGCAGGTCGTGGTACCGATATCAAGCTGACTCCAGAGGTAAAGGCTGCAGGTGGTCTTGCCATCATCGGTACAGAACGTCATGAGAGCCGCCGTGTAGACCGTCAGCTCCGTGGTCGTGCTGGTCGTCAGGGTGACCCAGGTTCTTCTGTATTCTATGTATCATTGGAGGATAAGCTGATGCGTCTGTTCGCTTCAGAGCGTATCGCCAAGGTTATGGACCGTCTCGGTTTCGAGGATGGCGAGCGTATCGAGAGCCCAATGATCAGCAAGAGCATCGAGCGTGCTCAGCGCAAGGTTGAGGAAAACAACTTCGGTATCCGTAAACACCTCTTGGAGTATGATGACGTGATGAACCGTCAGCGTACCGTTATCTACGAGAAGCGTCGCCACGCCCTCATGGGTGAGCGTATCGGTATGGATATTGCCAACATCATCTGGGACCGCGTATTGAACATCGTTAACAACAACGACTTCTTCGGTGCCAAGGAAGAGTTCCTGAAAGTTCTCGCTATGGAGATTCCATTCAACGAGGATGAGTATGAGAACGGCAGACGTGAGGATTTGGCAGAGCGTGCTTTCCAGGAGGCTATGGCTACATTCAAGCGTAAGACAGACCGCATCCAGGCTACAGCTATGCCTATCATCAAGCAGGTATACGAAAACCAGGGTGCTATGTACGAGCGCATCATGGTGCCTATCACAGACGGCAAGCGCATGTACAATATTCCTTGCAACCTCAAGGAGGCATACGAGAGCGAGGCTAAGAACGTAGTGAAGGAGTTTGAGAAGAGCGTTGTTCTCCAGATTATCGATGACGACTGGAAGGAGAACCTCCGCAAGCTCGACGAACTGAAGCACTCTGTACAGAATGCAAGCTACGAGCAGAAGGATCCTCTCCTCATCTTTAAGTTGGAGAGTGCCAAGGTTTGGGATGCCATGATCAATGACATGTACGACCGTATTGCAAGTATCCTGATGCGTGGTCAGATTCCAGTAATGGAGCAAGAGCAGCCAGTTCAGGAGGCAGCTCCTGAGCAGCACACTCAACAGAACTATGTAGAGAGCAAGGTAGATTTGGATGCAGAGCGTGAGGCACAGGAGGCAGCTGCAAACCAGGATACCCGAGAGGGCGCACAGGTAAACCGCACTCCTTACCGTGCAGAGCACATGCCACGTCCTAACGACCCATGTCCATGCGGAAGCGGCAAGAAGTTTAAGAACTGCCACGGCAGAAACCTGTAATCACAGAAAATGATGATGCTCTTATATGTAATAAGGTATAAGAACATCCATCATCAGAAATAATGATAAGAATACCTAGATTTGATGATACTCTCATCATTTCTAGGTATTTTTGTTTTAAAACTACATTATTGCTACCAAGTTGCAAAAATTATTAGTATTTTTGCAGTCGAAAAGAAAAAGAGTTGACCATGAGGTCATGCCCTAAAGAAAAGAACAAGATTAAAACAAGGAAAGATATATGAAATTATCAGAACTTAAAACAGGTGAAAGCGCCGTTATCGTCAAGGTATCAGGACACGGTGGCTTCAGAAAGAGAGTCATTGAGATGGGATTCATCAAGGGCAAGAAGGTAGATGTACTCCTTAACGCCCCACTCCAGGACCCAGTAAAATACAAGATTATGGGCTATGAAGTTTCTCTCCGCCACAGCGAAGCCGACCATATCGAGGTGGTTTCCATTGATGAAGCCAAGAACGATGCAAAGCTCAGCAAGGCGGAAGAAGAAGACCGCCAGCAGGTAATTGACTCAAAAATAGTAGATTCCAACGATAGCGACGAGCAGGCGCTCGGCGACAAGATGCTCGTGGCTGAAAGAAAAGACAATGCCAGCAACGAGGCTTTGGCTGAGCAGGAAGCAGAACGACTCCACCGCGTCATCAATGTGGCACTGGTAGGTAACCCAAACTGCGGTAAGACTTCCCTCTTCAACTTCGCATCGGGTGCTCACGAACGTGTTGGAAATTATAGTGGTGTAACCGTGGATGCCAAGGTGGGCGAAGCCGATTTCAACGGCTACCACTTCAATCTGGTAGATCTACCAGGCACCTATTCGCTTTCAGCCTATTCTCCGGAAGAACTCTATGTGCGCAAGCAGCTCATCGAGCATACGCCGGATATCGTCATCAACGTCATCGACACCAGCAACCTGGAGCGCAATCTCTATCTCACCACACAGTTGATAGATATGCACATCCGCATGGTCTGCGCCCTCAATATGTTTGATGAAACCGAGAAGCGTGGCGATAACATCGACTACGACAAACTGGGCGAACTCTTCGGTATCTCGATGATTCCTACCGTCTTCACCAATGGCCGAGGCGTGGACAAACTCTTCGAGACCATCATCGAACTCTACGAAGGCAAGGAAGATTCCAGCGCTCACTATCGCCATATCCACATCAACCACGGACATGAGATAGAGCACGGCATCGAACATATCCAGAAATATCTGAAGGCAGATGATTCCATCCGCCAGCGCTACTCTACCCGATACCTCTCTATCAAGTTGTTGGAGAATGATAAGCACGCCGAGGAATACGTCAGCCATCTGAAATCGGCCAAGGAAATCTTTGCAGCCCGTGATGAGGCAGCCAAGCGCGTGAAGGAAGAGACCCTGGAGGATAGCGAAACCGCCATCATGGATGCCAAATATGGTTTTATCCATGGCGCATTGCAGGAAGCAGGCTATGAACCGGGCAAGGCGAAGGATACCTATCAGGTAACCCACCTCATCGACAGCATCCTGACCAATAAATATGTAGGCTTCCCAATCTTCGTTCTCCTGCTGTTCATCATGTTCTCAGCCACCTTCGTACTGGGCGAGATTCCTAAGGGATGGATTGAGGACGGCGTGGCATGGCTGGGCGAGTTCATCAGCAATACAATGCCGGATGGACCAGTGAAGGATATGCTGGTAGATGGTGTGATTGGTGGTGTAGGTGCCGTGATTGTCTTCCTGCCACAGATTCTGATTCTGTATTTCTTCATCTCTTATATGGAGGATTCGGGATATATGGCTCGTGCCGCCTTCATCATGGATAAGCTGATGCACAAGATGGGCCTGCATGGCAAGTCATTCATCCCGCTGATTATGGGATTCGGCTGTAACGTACCTGCCGTGATGGCAACAAGAACCATCGAGAGTCACCGTTCCCGTCTGATTACGATGCTGATATTGCCATTGATGAGCTGTTCTGCTCGTCTGCCAATCTACATCATGGTCATCGGAACGTTCTTTGCCATCCAATACCGTTCGCTCATCATGGTATCGCTCTATCTCATCGGCATCTTCCTAGCCGTGATATTGAGCCGCATCTTTGCCAGTTTCGTGGTGAAGGGCGAAGATACCCCATTCGTTATGGAGCTGCCTCCTTACCGCTTCCCTACCTGGAAGGCGATAGGCCGACATACCTGGGAGAAGGGTAAGCAGTACTTGAAGAAGATGGGTGGTATCATCCTTGTGGCAAGTATCATCGTATGGGCTTTGGGTTATTTCCCTCATAATGAAGAACTTGATAACCAGGCTCAGCAGGAGCAGAGCTATATCGGAAGAATCGGTAAGACCATCGAGCCTATCTTCACCCCACAGGGATTCGACTGGAAACTGGATGTGGGCTTGGTTTCCGGTGTGGGTGCCAAGGAGATTGTAGCCTCAACAATGGGCGTGCTCTACAGCAACAACGACAGTTTCTCTGATGATCAGGATTACAATGATGAAGACGGAAAATACGAAGTCTTGAAGAAGCAGATGACTTCAGACCTGAAGAAGACCTACGGTTACAGCGATGCCGAGGCAGCAGCGAAGGCAACGCTCACCGCCTACAGTTTCCTCCTCTTTGTATTGCTCTACTTCCCTTGCATCGCCACCATCGCTGCCATCAAGGGCGAGACAGGCAGTTGGAAATGGGCAGGCTTCGCTGCCGGCTACACCACGCTTCTGGCATGGGTAGTATCAGCCCTGGTCTTCCAGATAGGAAGTTTGTTTATCTAATCAAGGTGTCTGCTTTAAGAAAACAAGCAAAGAGAGCGCACAACACCTGAACGACAGCCGCACAACAGCTGAGCGACGCTCGCACAACACCTGTTGTGCAAGCGCACATCAGCTGTTGTGCGGCTCACTATTTAATATATCCTGAAGACTTATTCAATATATCTGAAAGACTTCAAGTAACTGTTCGGAAGACTTATGTCATATCCTTGAACGCCATCAATCATATCCTTAAACGACATCAACCATATCATTAGAAGACATCAACCGTATCCTTATTCAAGATAATCTCTTTCCTACCTTTGCGGCAACAAACGCAATCATCAGACCCAGACAGGCGGCAATACTGATGGCAATGCGGAGACCGGTAGCCTCAGCAAGCCATCCGATAACCGGAGGTCCTACAAGGAAACCGAAGAAACTGATGCTCGAAACGATAGTAATGGCGATACTCGCCTTGATGGTTCCCAGTTTTCCGGCGATACTGTAACAGATAGGAACCGACGAAGAGATGCCGAAACCTACCAGCAGGAAGCCCAAGGTGGCAGGAATGAGATAAGGCAAGGCAGCAGCCAGCCACAAGCCGCCCAATATCAAACCACCACAAACCTTCAATACTCTGGCTGGGCCGTATTTCGTAACAAACCCATCAGCCATGAATCTACCCAACGTCATCGCACCCATACCAGCCACATAGCCCGCACGGATAAAAGCCTCATCGGGTTTTACTACTGATGAAAAATATACGCTACTCCAATCGTAAACGGTACCTTCACAGAACATGCCTGCAAATCCCATCAGTCCCAAAAGGAACAGAATCGGATCAATGGTCTTGAAAGAGAACTTTGGAACATCCTCCTCTTCTGCTTTCGCCATGGCATCATTAATCAGAAAGCGGAAACCGACAGCAATGATGAGAATACTCAGAGCCAGGATAGTTCCAAAGTGGACATCTATCGGGAGTAAAGTATTGGCAAAGATGGCACCGATGATACCACCGGAGAATCCACCCAGACTCCACAGACCATGAAACGACGACATGATGTTGCGCCCATACATCTTCTCTACCAGACATGCCTGCGTATTGGTGGCAATGTTCATCAGATTCGCCATCATTCCGAAAGCAATAAGACTCAAAATCAGATGAAAAACCGTAGTACTGCTACCGATGCTGAAAAGAACCAGGGCATAGAGCACCTCAGAGAGAACCAGCATCTTCTTGCTGCCAAATCTACTCACCAGGATACCCGAGAAAGCCATCATCAGAAGTTGGCCGATAGGAATGGAGAAAAGCACCGTTCCCAACTGGCCGTTGCTCAGATGCAACATCTGTTTTACATCCGGAATACGGCTTGCCCAACTGGCAAACACTACTCCCGGAACAAAATAATAAGCCGCCACCGCCACTTCTGCATGGACAAGAATACATTGAAAGGCCGCATCAACATCGCCATGTCGAAGTTGAAGCAGATGTATCCTACCAAGCAAATCGTGGTGATGACTCCTGTGCATCGTGCTCTCTTTGCCAGTGGTGACAAGAACATCCAGCCAGATGAGATGTACGAGAATGCGCGTGGCATCTTCTTCGATGAATACGTGAAAGCTATCAAGGAAACAGGCAATGTCTGGGCGGTTCCGGTCATCGACCTCAACTCCCTTTCCGGTCTCTTCCCTCTTTACGATGCTGGTGCGCAGATGTTTAACAAACCGGATAGCGACCGTCTTCATCCTAATGATGCCGGGCACTCCCGCATGGCTAAGACCATCATGCAGCAGCTCTCTGCATTGCCTTGCGTCTTCTAGAAATCCACATCATTTTCTGCCCGCGTACTTGAGCATCTATACCCACGTACAGTAATCAATGCCTCGTTTCTCACACTCTCCTCGCAGGGCGGCGAGGAAGTAGCTGCGCTCGCTGCCCCAACCACGAACCTTGCGCTCGTGATCTATGGTCTGCTTCAAGCGCTCATCGCTGTATGCAGCAAAGCGGGCTGCATACTCTGAAATTCTTGACTCGGCATAACCTGCACCAACAGTTGATGACTCAGCATTAGCTGCCTTAATTGTTGATGACTCGGCATTAACTGCCATTACACTCTCATTGTTCTTTAAATCTGAATTTGGATTCATAAAGATAATTATTTTAAGTTGTTAAACACTTACACATTCTTTTACCACCGTGGTTATCTCTATGCGAAACTCGGTTGGTGTGCCGCAACTGGGCAACTCTTAATGCTTGATTTCGGGTGTAAAAGTACATCATTATTCTGAAACCACCAAATTTTTTCGGGATTATTTTTCCTGTTTTTTCCCTTCTTCTTAAGAAGAAGATTCTTCGGGGTAGCAGATAGTAAGGAAGAGAAATCCTTTAATGGTTAAACTTTCCTATATTTGCATTATAATAGTATTATAATAATAAAATTATAATTACCTTTGTAAATTGACAATCAGAAAGATACAAACAATTGAAATATAAAAACAAAGAATGATATGATACAGCAAGTAGAATTTTCATTGCGTCCGCTTCCTCGCGGCTTTCACCTCGTAACCAACGAGGTGATGAGGAACCTGCCAGCGCTGCCTAAGACAGGGATTCTGAATCTCTTCGTAAGACATACCAGTTGCGGATTGTCGCTGAACGAGAACTTCGACCCAGATGTGAGACATGACTTGAAGGGTATCTTCGAAAGACTGGTTCCGGATGGCGACCCAAGATACCTGCACCAGGATGAAGGACCGACGGATATGTCGGCCCATGCCAAATCGAGCATGGTGGGTGTATCACTCACCATTCCCATTACCAACGGCAGATTAAACCTCGGAACATGGCAGGGGATCTACCTCTGTGAATTCAGAGAGGGAGGCGGAAGCCGACACCTCATCGCAACGATTATCGGGGAATAAAGATAAAAACGAGGATGTTCGCACATCCTCGTTTTTACGTTAACATAATCATTTATTCTATCGCGTCCAATTCCGCTTCATCCTCTTCCTTCTCCTCTTTCTTTCCGAAATTAGGATCAATCTTCAGGAAAGCAGTAACCAGGAAGGTGATGGCGCAACATGCCATCACGATGATGAAGAACATGCGGTAACCTACCATATCCTTCAGATATCCAGAAACCATGCCCGGCAGCATCAATCCGAGATAGGAGATGCCCGTACAGATGGAATAATGGGAGGTCTTGAACTTTCCCTGACTGTAGAACAGCATGTAGAGGGTAAGAACCGTGAAGCCCAGACCATAACCCAACTGCTCGACAAAAAGACAGCTGGAAACCACGATGAGGTTGCTGTTGAGCGAGTAACTCAGATAGATGTAAACCACATCAGGCAAGGTGATGGCGCAAACCAGAGGCCAGAGCCATTTCTTCATTCCATCCCTGCTCACCAGAATTCCACCAAGAATTCCACCCAGCAGTAAACCTATCAATCCCACAGTACCATTGGCAAAACCATATTCCTGAGGTGACAGTCCCAGTCCACCCTGCGAATTAGGACGGAGGATGAAGGTCTTGGTCATGGTGTTCAGAAGCGCTTCAGGGAATCGGTAGAGTAAGAGAAAGAGCATCACACAGACGGTTTCACCCAATCCGAACTTCACGAAGAAGGTGCGGAACATGTTCTTCAGTTCATGAGCCACTTCACCCACCGTTCTGTCGGTCTGCACATCATCCTTCGGGCGAGGCATGAAGCGGCTGTGGTAGAGCCACAAACCGATGAAGATACCTGCCAGTCCGTAAAAGATAAGCGCCCATGAGAAGCGAATCTGGTTGCGGAAGAGAACCTGAAGCACACCTGCCAGCATCACCAGAAAACCATTCACAAAGATGATGGCGAGGCGGTAGAAGGTATTTCGCAAGCCCACAAACTTGGTCTGCGTATGTTCATCCAGCTCAATCATGTAGAAACCATCTGCCGAAATGTCGTGGGTGGCACTACAGAAGGCGATGAGGAAGAAGAAGCACATCGTTGCCTGGAACCAGAAGGCGGTAGGCAGCGAGAAGGCGATGCCGGCAAGGGCAGCTCCGATGAGAGCCTGCATGGTGATCACCCACCAGCGCTTAGTCTTCAGCAAATCTATGAACGGACTCCACAAGGGCTTGATGACCCAGGGCAGGGCGAGCCATCCGGTATAGAGACCCACCTCAGCATCGGTCAGCCCCAACTGCATGTACATCACCACAGAGAGGGCGGTTACGATGACGTTGGGGAGTCCTTCTGCAAAATAGAGGGTCGGAATCCATGCCCATGGACTCCGACTGTTTTTCTTAGTTACCATTTTACATCACTATTTATAAAGTTTCTTGATTTCAGCACCCTGATAGTAGTGCAGCAGGATGGCATCATAATGATAACCCTGCTCGCCCATCACGGCAGCACCAATCTGGCAGAGACCTACTCCATGCCCCCAACCGGCTCCGATGAGTTCGAAACGCTGAGGCACTCCCTGTTCATCCTTATCATATTTATCCACCACGAAGGCTGAACTCAGCAGATGACTGTCGCTCAGCGTACGGCGTATTTCGAGTTCCTTACCGATGGTAAAGGTCTTCTCTGTTCCGATGATCTGGAGCTTGCTGATTCTTCCACTCTTTCCGCGCTCCACGGCCTTCATGTCTAGGATGGCACCCAGGTCCATCTTCAGTTTGTCGGCGATGAGCTGCTGCAACTTCTCCTGGCTGAGCGTTTCCTTCCAGCGGTAGAAATTGACGGTTTCCTGATCATAGTCGTTGAGCACTTCTGACAGGATTTTCTTGTCCTGCGTGTTGCAGAAAGCTGGCGGATTGAAACGGATCCATTTCTCAGCCTCCTCCTCATTGGTCAGATTAGGCAGTGTATGTTCCACGCCCAGGGCGATGTCGCGAACCGCCGTGAGATAAGTCTTCGGCGTGTCCTCCCAGCAATACTGGAATTCCTCGGTTATTCCGCCGCAGCATTTCGAGAATCTTGCATCGCAGATTTCGTCGCCGTCCATCAGAATCTGTCCCTTGGTCTGGCGGATGGCTTCAGCTACATGGGGCGATGTTTCCTTGGTGATACCCTGGTAGCGCTGGCAGTGGTCGTCGGCACATACATCAAAGAGGGTGTGGTCTTCGCGGTCGTACCAGCGGATGAGCGTATCTTCCTTCTTGGTGAAGGAGAAGAAGTTGTTGCCGCTCTCAGCCACCTCTCGGCGCTTCTTCATCTGTGCCAGGAGCCATGAACGAGAGATGACGGCGTGCGCCTTCAGGAGTTCGAGACTCGAAGTGGCACTCATTTCACTGCTGATGACGCTCTCCAGATATTTCTCTACAGGCAACTCATTGATTGCCACAATCTTATCCGATTCTACCACAAAGCGGAGCGTGCCCAGGAAGGTTTGGGTTTCCTTGCGCTCCCAGTGGAAGTTGACACCGATGGTTACGTCGCTCAGCGAAAACGAGGCGTCGGCACTCTGCGGATGGAAGGTGAGCTGGCTGTACTGGTTGCCGTTCCAGAGCACACCGCCCTCTGAGAATTCTACCACCTGTTCGCCCAGCACCTTTTCGCCCTTGGCAAGATAAGGTTTGTTTAGCGAGAAATGAATCTTCTGCGCACTCACGATGCCCACCGTTACGTCGGGCTGCTTACCTTTATTATATAAGGTGGAAGAGGCTTCGGCTGCATCCTCGGCATCCTTAGATGCCTTCAGTTTGGCGATGATGGCGTTCATCTTTTCTTCCGAAACGCCACATTCCTGCAGCAGCGAGAGGGCTTTCTCCTCGGTCAGCTTTCGGAAATCTTCCTCACGAGGGGTGATGATGAGTCCGCTCATATCCAGTGCTCCCGGCGAAACCACAAACTGGGCGTCGCCTTCGGCAAAATAGGCTTCCGGACGGTGCTTTTCTCTCGGAATGACCACGCTGATGAATTCCTCGCCCTTGCGCCAGGAGATGATGTTCATCATCGGTTCGGTTTCGTCGCCACGCTGAGGCATTGCCTTGTAGAGACGGCGGAAGAGGGCCTCATCGCTCTCAGCACTCTTCGAGATGATGACGAAGGCGGGAACGATGAAGTCGCGAACCACTGAGATTTTCTCCTCATCATTGAGAGAGATGATGTCGGTCAGGTTGCGGGAGAGACGCTGCCAGTTGGTCTGAAGAGGAAGGATGCCGTTGGTTCCTGCCTGGAAATGAAGATGGTCTGGAGCCGATGCACCACACTTCGGACCGTTGTAGAACACCATCAGGTCGCTGTGCAGACTGATGAAGCGGTGCATCTCGCCGTAGTTCTTGTAGATGAGCTGAGGCTGATGCTTGCGTGCCGGAATGGTGAAGTGGACTGGCAGAATCGGGAACGGATTCACCAGAAGATGGAATTTCTCGTCTATCTGCTTCGACATCTGTTCCTTAGGACGGTTCTTGTCGCAAAGGAAACAAGGGCGCTCGCCCAGGGTTTTCTTATCTATCTTGGCGCCCGTACTTACGATGCGGGCTGGGTTCCACTGCAGTTTCAGCTGGTCGGAGAATTGGCGGGTTTCTACATGCTTGAGGTCGCGGAAGCGGTGGCGCGCATCGGTCCAAACCTCCAGCTGACGGTTGAAGAAACGCGAGATGCTGCTGTCTTCCATAATGTCGGCCTTGCCCTGCAGCATGTGCTGGCGTGCCTTCAGTTCCATGGTGCGCAGGCGGTCCTTATACAGGTTGTTGGCGTTCACCTTCTCTACGCTGAGGGCTGCATCGCTGTTACCTCCCCAGCGGCGGCAGAGGTAGAGTTCGTCGTAGATTCTGCCGATGCGATAACGGCGCGAAAATGCCAAGCCGAGCGCATAATCCTCACCATACGAGGTGTTAGGAAACTGGATCTGTCTGACCAGCGGAGTAAAGAAGGCGCGCGGAGCACCTAATCCGTTGATACGCAGCGCATTGTTGCATCCGTTTTCATCGGTCCACTCCTTGTGGTCTATCAGTCCCGGTGGCAGGGTGTTGAGGTCGAAGTCGCACATGCGGTACGAGCCGATAATCATGGCTGCCTTCTGCTTGTAGAAGGCATCTACTATCTTCTGAAGTGTCTTTGGTGAAGAATAGAGGTCATCGCTGTCAAGCTGTACAGCAAACTTTCCGCAGAAACTGCTGTTGATGGCTTCGTTCCAGCATCCGCCTATTCCCAGGTCGGTTCTCTCCGGCACAATCTGTATCAGGTTGTCGACTTTAAGTTCATCCAGTATTTCGCCGGTGCGGTCGGTAGAATGGTTGTTTACCACAATGACGTTAAACTTGAAGCTTGCCTTCTGTCCCAGCGCACTCTTCACGGCATCAGCCACCGTCTTTTCACGGTTGAAGACGGGGATGATGACAGATGCCTCGTATTCAAAATCCTGCTCACCGAAGTCGGGCTGGCGGTAGAAGGTGGTGTCTATCAGGGCGCCCACCTTGCCCAAATGCTGGGTGCATGCCTTTTCCATCTCAATCTGCACCTCGCGGTTGCGCGGGTTTACATAGTCAAACTGCTTCTCGCCGCTCTTACGGGTGTCGAGTTCGGCTTCTGAATAGAGGAATTCGTTGAGATGGAAGATTTCGCCCACGCGGCTCAGATAGAGACGGAGGTCGTAGAGGGCGGCAAACTGATACTCTTCGCGGTCGGGTTGGGCGATGTAGTCGGCCAGCGCCTGTGCCTTGATGCACCAGAGGCTTCCAAAGTCGAAGTCATCTCGCAAAGAACCTGACTGGTAGTCAATTACCGGATGTTTCTCCATTTTGCCTTCCACCATCTTGTAGTGGTCGGCGTAAACCATGACGGCATCCGTATCATCTGCCACTCTGAGGAATCGCTCCAGCGTGTTGTTTCCCCATCCTATGGTGGTGTGGCGGGTACAGATCATCACGTAGTCGGCATCTGTATTTTCAACGATGCTGACAATGGTGTTACTGCTTTCCAGGCGGTCGGTGATGACAAACGTACATCCTTCGGGCACCTGATGATGAGCGGCAAAATCAGCACTCACCAGGAAGTGGATATGCTGTACTGTCTTGTACTCATGAAGCACCGACAAGGCATTCTGCGCATCGTCGATGTATTCGCAAGGCAAGAAAAGGTCTATTTTTTCTCTCATTTTCTTACGTTATTTTTGTTCACTTCAGCCCTTTTCGGGGGGCTAAATCTGTGTTTTTTATCTTTATTTTATCTTATTATATTAAAATATGTGGCAAAGATACTAATTTTTCGGCAAAAAACACTATCTTTGCAGTATGAATAATGAAAAAAAATATCTTTTGGGCCTTACACTTGCCGAATTGAAGCAGGTGGCAAAGGACTTAGGCATGCCCGCCTTCACCGGTGGGCAGATGGCGAAGTGGCTCTATGAGCAGCATGTGAAGAGCATTGATGAGATGACCAACATCTCGAAGGCGAACCGTGCCAAACTCGCTGCCGAATACGAAATAGGATGCTTCGGATATTCCGATGCACAACATTCGGTGGATGGTACCATCAAGTACCTCTTCCCTACCCGAAGCGGCAAATTTGTCGAGACGGTTTACATCCCCGACAAAGACCGCGCCACGCTGTGCGTTTCTTCGCAGGTGGGATGCAAGATGAACTGCCTGTTCTGCCAGACCGGCAAGCAGGGGTTTGAGGGCAGCTTGCCTGCAGGCGACATTCTGAACCAGGTTTACTCGCTGCCGGAGGTGGACAAACTTACCAACATCGTGTTCATGGGTCAGGGCGAGCCGATGGATAATCTCGACAATGTGCTGCGCGCCACAGAGATTCTCACCGCCGCCTACGGCTGGGCATGGAGCCCGAAGCGCATCACGGTAAGTTCGGTGGGCGTGAAGAACAAGCTGAAGCGGTTCCTGGAAGAGAGCGACTGCCATGTGGCCATCAGCATGCACGACCCTATCCCTTCTGAGCGCGCTGAACTGATGCCTGCCGAAAGGGGCATGGGCATTGAGCAGGTAGTAGAACTGCTGAGGAACTATGATTTCTCTCATCAACGCCGCCTGAGTTTCGAATACATCGTCTTTAAGGGCGTAAACGACAGTATGCAGCATGCCAAGGCCATCATCAAGCTGGTGAAGGGACTTGACTGCCGCTTCAACCTGATTCGTTTCCACCAAATTCCAGACATTCCTCTGCAAGGTGTGGATGATGAGAAGATGGAGCAGTTCCGTGATTACCTCACCCAGCATGGTGTCTTCACCACCATCCGTGCCAGCCGCGGCCAGGACATCTACGCCGCCTGCGGTCTGCTCAGCACCTCGAAGAAAATCGGAGAAATCCGTGAGCACGAGGATGAAGAGAAGATGAATAAGTAAGGAAAGGTGGGGGAAAAATGGTTAGAGAATCTTTAAAGATCCTACTTGCCGGCTGTCTTTTGTTCCTTTTTCTGGCAAGTTGCAGCCCGGGAGGAGGAAGAAACAGAAAACTGCCCAAAAGCACAGGACAGCCTTACGAGGTGGTACTCAAGGGAGATACCGACAGCATCGTTACGAAGATACTGACGGAAGAGGTGCCAGCCCTGCCCCAACCCGAACCGCTCTGCCGGCTCATCCAGGTTAAGAAGGGCAAGATCCACGACAGCTACCTGCTCGTAAGAACTCGCATCGTAGTGAACATCCCAGCAGCGGAATTCTCAGTCAGGCTGAGCCGCAACGAGAATGCTTCACCGCAGACCGTCATCCGCATCTCTGCCCGCTCACTGCAACAACTCAGAGAGAAACTCAACCCCGAGAAACTGCGCCAGCTCGTAGATGAGACTGAACTGGAGCACCTCGCCTCCATCATCTCCACCAACCCGAGCAAGCAGAACCGCGAGATGCAGCAGCTGGTAAAGAAGAACTTCGGCATCAGCATGATCATCCCTGCCGAAATGCAAGCAAGCAAGAAGGCGAAGAACTTCATTTGGATCTCAAACAACGCCAGCTCGGGCATGAAGAACCTGCTCGTAATGAAAGTGAAGAGTGAAGAACGAAGAGTGAAAAATTCAGATGCTTTTTCACCTCAAGAGAAGCAGCAGATTGATAGCATTCTCCGAACCAATATGCCCGGCGAAACCGACAGCATGTACATGATAATCCCGGTCCTTTCAGAAAAAGGACTCTGGGAAATGAAGGGCGACGCCATGGGAGGCCCCTACGCGATGAGGCGCATCCGCCTGAGAAAAACGGGGGATGAAATCATCATCATCGGCTTCGTCTATGCGCCCGAAATGAAAAAGAAAATATTAATCAAGCAGCTAGAAGCTGCGATTTCTACTATAAAATAAAACGATAAATGGACAGCAAAAAGATTAGAGTGGCCATCACTCACGGAGATACCAACGGTATCGGATACGAACTCATTTTTAAGGCATTCAGTGAGCCAGAGATGTTGGAGTATTGTACCCCTATCATCTACGGTTCGCCTAAAGTGGCAGCTTATTACCGCAAGGCGATGAATCTGCCTGCCCAGTTCTCCATCATCCAGAAAGCAGAAGATGCTGAAGACGGAAGAATCAACCTCCTGCCAGCTGTAGACGAGGAGGTAAAGGTTGACATGGGCATGCCTACTCAGGAATCGGGTACGGCAGCCATCAAGGCACTTGACCGAGCCATGACCGACTACCGCGACGAGCTCTTCGACGTGCTCGTTACCGCACCGGTAAACAACCAGAACGCACAATTTGAGGGCTTCCAGTTCAAGGGCCACAAGGAATACATTGAAACTTGCCTGGGCGAAGGTGCCAAGGGCCTTTCCATCCTCTGCGGTGGCGACCTTCGCATCGCATCCGTAACCGGAAAGACTCCGCTCAAGGACGTGCCGGCAGCTATCACCCAGGAACTCATCATCGAGAAGGTGAAGCAGATGCACACATCACTGAAGCGAGACTTCATGATTACCAACCCGCGCATCGCCGTGCTCGCCCTGAATCCTAGCAACAACGGTGAGGAGAGCTGCGGACCAGAGGAAGCCAGCATCATCATCCCAGCCATTGACCAGCTTGCCGAGCAGAAAATACAAGCTTTTGGTCCTTACCCTACTGACGAGTTCTTCGGCAACGGCCATTTCGTAGAGTTCGACGGCATCATGGCCATGTATCATGATCAGGCTACTACCCCGTTCCATTCTCTCTACACCGAGGATGGCGTACTCTTTACTGCCGGTCTGCCACTCGTGCACACCGCCGCCAACACCACTCCTAGCTACAGCATCACGGGCTGCAACGAAGCCGATGCAATCTCCTTCCGCCACGCCATCTACTTGGCGCTGGATGCCTTCTGCAACCGCGAAGACTATGATGAGGCCTACGAGAATCCACTGCCTAAACTCTACCACGAGAAGCGTGACGAGAGTGAGAAGGTAAGATTCTCCATCCCTAAGAAAAAGGGATAAGAGAAAGATTCCCTATTCCCGAGAAAAAGCGGAATAAAGAAAGATTCGGGAGGGAAGATGACGCAAAAAAGGCAAATCTTCCCTGTAATCAGACCTCCCGAACGTTAAAATTAAAAAAAAATGCAGATAATTCAGAAAAAATGAGTAATTTTGGCAGCTAAATGGATACTTCCGAACTACAAAAGATAAAACAACGCTACAATATCGTCGGTAACAGCGACGGATTGAACCATGCGCTCGACGTAGCCCTACAGGTAGCGCCGACCGATCTCTCCGTGCTCATCATCGGCGAGAGCGGTGTGGGTAAGGAAATCATTCCAAGGGTGATTCACGACAATTCGCCACGCCGCAGAGAGAAATATTTCGCCATCAACTGTGGAAGCATTCCGGAGGGAACCATTGACAGCGAACTCTTCGGACATGAGAAGGGTTCCTTCACTGGAGCCATAGGCGAAAGCGAAGGATACTTCGGTATTGCCAACAAGGGTACCATCTTCCTCGACGAGGTGGGCGAACTCCCGATTCAGACGCAGGCAAGACTGCTGCGCGTGCTCGAAACGGGAGAATACATCCGCGTGGGTGGAACTGAGATAAGGAAAACGGATGTCCGCATCGTGGCAGCCACCAACGTAAACATGCGCAAGGCTGTGAGCGAAGGCCGCTTTCGCGAGGACCTCTACTACCGCCTCAACACCATCCCGATACAGATGCCTGCATTGAGAGAGCGTGGAGACGACATCCTCCTGCTCTTCCGCCTCTTCGCCATGCAGATGGCCGAAAAATACCGTCTGCCTAAGATTTCACTCTCAGATGAGGCCAGGCAGATCATGCTGAAATACAAGTGGCCGGGAAATGTGAGACAGCTCAAGAACATTACCGAACAGATGTCAGTGCTAAGCCGAGAAAGAGAAATCGATGCACAGACTCTCACCCAGTTTATTCCGAGAGATGAGGAGTCTACACAGCTCGCCACCATACAGAAGGATGGCAAGGACGACCATAGCTACGCTAGCGAGCGCGAACTGCTATACAAAATTCTCTACGAACTGAGGGGCAACGTGAGCGACCTGAGACGAGAGATGAACAGCATGCGCAAGCAACTCGATGAAGCACGCCAGTTGGGCGGTACAGGCGGATATGTTTCTCCGGTTCAGCCGAATACCCAGGTAGCTCCAGTATCATCCGTATCTCCGGTTTCATCGGTTTCTCCGGTTCCGTCCGTATCATCCGTTCCATCGGTTTCTCCGGTATCTTCCGTACCTCCGATTACCGATCTCGACGAGCTACAACACATCCGTCAGGAAATAGCTACAGGAGGCATGAGGGGCACTTACAAACCCGAAGCTGAGGATGCTGAGATTGAGGAGATCAAGGAAGAAAACGAGAATCTGAACCTCAGCGACCTTAGCAAGCAGATGATAGAAAAGGCACTGGAGAGAAACAACGGAAACCGCAAGAAAGCGGCAGAAGAACTGGGAATCTCCGACAGAACTCTGTACAGAAAGATTAACAAATATAAGTTATGAAGCATATACGCGCGTACCTATATATAATAGGAGTCACACTGATGGTAGCGGTCATGGCAGCATGCTCCGTGAGCTACAAGTTCAACGGTGCCAGCATCGACTACACCAAAACCAAGACCATACAGATAGCCGACTTCCCTATCAGAAGTTCGTATGTGTGGGGTCCGATGGGTCCAATGTTCAACAATGAACTCAAGGATAAGTTTGCCAGCAACACCCAGCTCATACAGGTGTCACGCAACGGAGACCTGAAGATAGAGGGCGAAATCACCCAATATTCTCAGCGCAACAAGTCGGTTAGTTCTGAGGGACACTCAGCACAGACCGAGCTCAGTATTACCGTAAACGTACGTTTCACCAACACCAAGAACCATACCGAGGACTTCGAAAAGCAGTTTACATCTGCCAAGACCTACGACACCACTCAGAGCCTTGCCTCGGTGCAGGAAGAACTGGTAACCCAGATTATCAAAGACCTGGTAGACCAGATATTCAACGCTACGGTAGCTAACTGGTAAAGTAAGTGAAGAACGAAGAGTGAAGAATTTAACGGCTTTACTAATCATAAAGTTCAAAACTCAATGTTCAATGTTTAAAGTTCAAAATAAAATAAAGTAAAAATATCGTGGAATTAAACAGATTGATACAACACCCGGAGGAAATGAACCGAGAGACGCTCTACGACTTGCGCGCCCTCTTGGCCTTATATCCGTATTATCAGACGGCACGCCTGCTGATGTTGAAGAATCTGTACCTGCTCCACGACCCGAGTTTCGACGAAGAACTGCGCCGTGCAGCCATCTACATCACCGACCGTAAGATTATCTTCGAGATGGTAGAGGCAGCCCACTATCAGATAAAAAACGCCCCTGAAGAGGCTGAATCCGACAAGCAGCAAGGCGTAAGAGGAATAGGAGCAGAAAAACACGGAGACCGTACTAGCGACCTCATCGATCACTTCCTGGGATCCATTCCTATGGAAGAAGACGAAGAAGAGAAGAAGGAGAAACGTAAGCCTACACCTGCTGACGCGGCTGTAGACTATGTGGCTTATCTCATGGAGACCGAAGACCAGCAGGAGCCAGAAGATACTTCGCGCACCATGAGTCTCATCGACGACTTTATGGAGGATGGCGGTTTCAAACTGCCTAAAATCCAGCAGGACGAAGATTACAAACCAGAATTTACTCCCGAACTTCAGACCGATTCCGGCAAGGATGGCGAAGAGGAAAACAGCGGTGTATTCACCGAAACCCTCGCCCGCATCTACATCAAGCAGGGCAAGTATCAGAGGGCTTACGAAATCATCAGCCGCCTGCATCAGCAGCATCCTAACAAGAACGGATATTATGTTGACCAGCTCAGATTCCTTGAGAAACTGATGCTGAACAGCAAGAAGAAATAAAGAAGAATAATAAATAAATAAAACTAGTTTTAAAAAATGGCTTACACATTATTAGTAGTATTAATCGTCCTGGTAGCTATCCTGATGATTTTCATCGTGCTCATCCAGGAATCAAAGGGAGGTGGACTTGCAAGTAACTTCTCTTCAACCAACTCAATCATGGGTGTTCGCAAGACCACTGACATTGTTGAGAAATTAACATGGGGCCTCGCTGCAGCCTTGGTTGTCATCAGCGTGGCATGTGCTTATGTAGCCCCTCAGGCAGCTGGCGAAAGCAGTGTTTTGGAGGGAGCCACTCAGGAGCAGACCGCTCTTCCTGCTATGCCAGGTGCTAGCAAGGATGCAGCAGCAGGTGCGCAGAAGGCTATTCCTGCAGCTGGTGCAGATGCCCAGAAGGCAGCTCCAGTTGTTCCAACAAGCCCTGCAAAATAAAAAATAAGAAAAAAGGTACGAAAAAATTTGGTAGAACCATTTTTTTTTCGTACCTTTGCACCCGCTTAACAAGAATATGGTGGACGTAGTTCAGTTGGTTAGAGCGTCAGATTGTGGTTCTGAATGTCGTGGGTTCGAGTCCCACCTTCCACCCAACTATTTTTGAAAAAGCAAAACATAACCAATATGGTGGACGTAGTTCAGTTGGTTAGAGCGTCAGATTGTGGTTCTGAATGTCGTGGGTTCGAGTCCCACCTTCCACCCAAGATAAACCCTGCAAGATTCATTTCTTGCAGGGTTTCTTGTTATATATCCGTATTGAGCGGAATTCTTTTTTTGTCATATAAACGAATTACAATAGTACTTCTTAAAGTATATTATAGACTGAAAACATACAAAAAAGCCTGCTAAGGGAAGAAAATATCCCTCTAGCAGGCATTCATATAAGGATGAATTGAAAACCTATCTGATTACTTTCACTTCACCATCCTTAGCAATCTTAACGATGCTGGAAGGCTGATGTGGTTTATGCTCCTGACGGCGGCTCCAGCAAACATAATCTACAGCATTGAGGATTTCCTCGGAGATGTCGCAATAATTCTGTGCAGCAGGCTCACCACTCACATTAGCACTTGTACTTACAATAGGCTTCTGAAAACGGTAACAGAGTTGTTTGGAGAAAGGCTCATAGGTTATACGCATCGCCAGACTTCCATCCTCTGCTACCAGATTATTAGCCACTCCACTCGCATCATCAAGAATAACCGTAGTAGGCTTTACAGGCATGGCAGCATCGATGAAATCCCATGCTACCTGTGGCACATTGCGGAAATAACGCGCCATGCGGTCAGCAGAATCTATCAGGCAGATAAGCGCCTTAGAATCGTCACGTTTCTTTATTTCATAAACTTTCTTTACCGCTTCAGGGTTGGTGGCGTCGCATCCTATGCCCCATACGGTATCTGTAGGATAGAGTATCACTCCACCCTTTCGCATGCACTCTACAGCACGCTTGATGTCTTCATCTACAGTCATAATACTATAAAACTAAAAATCAAAAATCTTTTGAATCTTAAAAATCGTCACTAACATCTTTCTTCAAACACTCATAATAAGCTATGTCCTTCATACCATTGAGAAAAGCAGAAGCATCCATGCGTTTCTTGCCACTGAGCTGCAACTCCTGAATAATGAGCCATTCGTCAAGGCAGGCTACTTGTAACGACTTCCCCTCAACGCGGAGCGATCCCACAGGCGCATCACCACGCTTCATACATGAAAGACGGGTAGAAAATATCTTAAGTACCTGAATTTTCTGTGTACTCTGCTTATGGGATGGATGAGCAGTAGGCTCAGGGAACCTCACGTAATCATCATCGCCCTTAGGATCGTCAAAGAATACTACTATCTCCTTCTTCTTAATTTCAGTCCATGCACCAGGGTATGGAGAAAGACCGCGGATGAAATCATACACCTGCTTGGCAGGCTTGTGGAAGTCGATGCGGCAAGTATCCTTGAAGATTTTCGGAGCCGGCTTTAGTTCGGCACCCTGTCCTATCATTTCGCTCTGAGGAATGGAACCGATATTGCCATCGGCAGCGATGAGCGCATCAATGGTTTCCAGCGCCAATTCAGCACCAAGATGCATCAACCCGTCGTAAACATACTCCACATTTGCCGTCTCCGGAATAGGAAAACGTCTCTGCAGGATGATGCGACCGGTATCAATATCGTGGTCGAGGAAGAAGGTGGTAACACCCGTCTCCTTCTCGCCATTAATCACTGCCCAGTTGATAGGCGCCGCACCGCGATACTGCGGAAGGAGGGCTGCATGTACATTAAATGTACCATATTTCGGCATCGCCCAAACCACCTCTGGCAGCATGCGGAAAGCAACTACCACCTGCAAGTCAGCCTGATAAGAACGCAACTGCTCCACAAAGTCTGGGTCCTTCATCTTTACAGGCTGCAGCACCGGTAAACCATGCTCTACGGCATACTGCTTAACCTGCGAAGGTTGCAGCGTATCCTGATGTCTGCCCACCGGTTTATCAGGCTGCGTAACCACAGCCACAACATTGTAACCGCCCTCTACTAGGTGCTTGAGGGATTCCACCGCAAACTCCGGTGTTCCCATGAAAACAATTCTCAAATCCTTCTTCTCCATAAAACACTAATATTTTAAAATAAAACCAGCAAAGCCGTTGAATTCTTCACTCTTCGTTCTTCACTCTTCACTTAAAACTCCTACTCTGCCGACATATCCGCTACAATCTGCCTGTACATGGAATAGATTCTAGTACGGCTGATGTAACCCTTAAGTACGCCTGCCACATCAACCACTGGCAGTTGGGCGGCATCGGTTTTATCAAATTTCTGCATCACCTCGTCCATACTGTCATGTTCGGTAAGAACGGCAGCAGGCTGCATCATCAGCTGACGCACGGTGAAATGCTGATACAGTTCGGTGCGGAAGATAATGTGGCGAATCTTCGTAATATCTATTACTCCCAACAGCACACCCGCCTGATCCAAAACAGGCAGAAAGTTGTTGTTACTGCGACTTATCTCACTCACCAGCTTGCTCATCGGCAGATCCGAACCTACCGGATGATAGTCTTTCTCAATGACATCCTGCATGCCCAGCAGGGTGAGCGCAGCCTTGTCAATATGGTGGGTGAGCAGCTTGCCCTCTCTAGCCAGACGCAGGGCGTAGATACTGTGACTCTCGAAGATGCTGATGGTGAGCAGCGAAGAGATGCACACTATCATCAGCGGCATGAAGAGCTGGTAGCCGCCCGTGAGTTCGGCGATGAGGAAGATGCCCGTAAGCGGTGCATGCATCACGCCCGTAATGAGGCCCGCCATACCCATCAGTGTAAAGTTCTGCTCAGGAACATAGACACCTACCTGATTCACATTCCAAAGGCGCGCAAAGAGGAAACCGGCAAAACCTCCGATAATGAGCGAAGGAGCAAAGGTACCACCGCATCCGCCACTACCATTGGTGGCCGAGGTGGCAAAAACCTTGGTAAAGGTTACCAAGGCGATATAGAGGATGAGCAGCTGGTTGTGCCCGTAGAAGAGCGAACGGCTCATCACCTGCCCCCAGTCTTCCACATTCTGTCCCTTCAGCAGCACGTTGACAGCCGAATATCCCTCGCCATAGAGCGAAGGGAAGAGGAAGATGAGCGAACTCAGAATCAGTCCACCAAAGAGCAGCTTTACGTATGGATAAGGCGAAAGCTTGGCAAAGAAACCCTCGCATGCCGACATGGTGCGCATGAAATAAAGGCTCACCAAACCGCAAAAGATGCCCAATAACAAGCAGGCAGGCACGCGGTCGAGCGCCCACGGATTGGTAAGCGTAAAATCGAAAAGGCTCTTGGAGCCCATCAGGATGTAGGTAAAGCAAGTAGCTGTTACACAACTGATAAGGATAGGCAGCAAGGAAGCCATGCTCAAGTCTACCATCAGCACCTCAAGCGTAAACACGAGTCCAGCTATAGGTGCCTTAAAGATTCCAGCAATGGCTGCAGAGGCGCCACAGCCCACCAGCAGAATCATGGTTTTCTTGTCCATGCGGAAAATTTGTCCCAGGTTTGAGCCGATGGCCGAACCCGTGAGCACAATAGGAGCCTCGGCTCCCACGGAACCACCGAAACCGATGGTGATACCTGATGCCACCACCGATGACCAGCAGTTGTGGGCCTTGAGCTTGGAATTTTTGGTAGAGATGGCGTAAAGCACACGGGTGATACCGTGGGAAATATTATCTCTGACCACATATTTAATAAAGAGCATGGTGAGGTAAATGCCCACAATCGGGAAGAGCAGGAAGAGCAGGTTATAGGTGCCCTTGTTAAATCCCGAAGTGAGCAGCAACTGTATTTCGTGCACAATGCCGTGCAGGAAATATCCTGCCACCGACGCCAGAAGGCCGATGATAAAAGCCAGGATAAGGGTCATCTGGCGGTCAGAAATATGTTTTTTCTGCCAATCTACCACCTTACTGACCCATCCCTCTTTCTGCTCGTTGTAATCTAGAATTTCTTCATCCATCTTTTTACATTGATTTAGAATTCCGATGTGAAATGGAACTTGATGTGTTCAAAATCCTGCTGCGCCATGCTCAACACGTAGCCCGAATCGGCAAGAAAGACATCACGCCCCTCAATATCCTTGGCCATGTACTGGTACTTGCGCTTCTTGAAGTTCTCGAGTTCCTTCTCGTCATCTGCCTCTATCCAGCAAGCCTTGTGAAGATGCACGGGCTCCCAGCGGCACTTGGCGTTGTACTCGTTCTCCAGGCGGTACTGGATAACCTCGAACTGCAGCTGACCAACCGTGCCCACGATGCGGCGGCCGTTGAACTGGTTGACGAAGAGCTGCGCCACACCCTCGTTCATGAGCTGCTCCAATCCCTTCTGGAACTGCTTGTTCTTCATCGGGTCATCATTCTCGATGTACTTGAAAAGGAGTGGAGAGAAGCTTGGCAAACCGCGAAAATGCATCTTCTCTCCCTCCGTCAACGTATCTCCTATCTTGAAAATACCGTTGTCTGGCAAACCTACAATGTCACCCGGATAAGCCTCGTCAATGGTACTCTTGCGCTGTGCCATGAACTGGGTAGGCGAAGAGAAACGCACGTTCTTATCCAAGCGCACGTGGTAATATGGCTGATTTCTCACAAATTTGCCCGAGCATATCTTACAGAAAGCGATGCAGGAGCGGTGGTTTGGATCAATATTGGCTGTAATTTTGAAGATGAAACCACTGAACTTAGGTTCTTCAGGCTTCACCAGTCGCTCATCTGCCTGGGTGGGTCTAGGAGATGGAGCAATATGAACAAAACAGTCGAGGAGTTCCTGAACACCAAAATTGTTCAGTGCCGAACCGAAGAACACAGGTGCTACTTCGGCCGAACGGTAGGTTTCTTCCTCAAACTTAGGGTAAACACCATCTACCAGTTCCAGTTCCTCACGCAGTTGTGCAGCCTCACGTTCACCAACCCGCTCGTCGAGTTCTGAACTTTGGATGTCTACCTCTACCTTCTCGGTAACTCGCTGTTTGTTAGGGGTAAAGAGGTTCAGCTGATGCTCGTAGATGTTGTAAACACCCTTGAAACGGGCGCCCTGACCGATAGGCCAACTCAGCGGGCGAACCTTGATTTTGAGCTCTTCTTCCAACTCGTCAAGCACATCAAACGGGTCGCGTCCCTCACGGTCCATCTTGTTGATGAAGATGATTACCGGGGTATTTCTCATGCGGCACACCTCCATGAGTTTACGGGTCTGTGCCTCCACACCCTTGGCAGAGTCAACCACGATGATGGCTGAATCTACGGCTGTAAGTGTGCGGTAGGTATCCTCGCAGAAGTCCTGGTGACCTGGAGTATCCAGGATATTCACCTTATAAGGTTCTCCCTCCTGTCCGGCAGGGAGATAATCAAATTCCATTACAGATGTAGATACCGAGATACCACGCTGTTTCTCAATATCCATCCAGTCAGAAGTCGCAGTTTTGCGAATCTTGTTATTCTTTACAGCACCTGCCACCTGAATCTGTCCACCGAAAAGCAGAAACTTCTCGGTCAATGTTGTCTTACCAGCATCCGGGTGAGAGATAATGGCAAATGTTCTTCTTCTTTCTATTTCGTTCATCCTGTTGTAAATATATAATAATGTATATTCTTAAAAAGTAATCACTAATAACTAATCCCTACATGTCGTCATCATCAAACTTGAGTCCCTCGGTTCGGTCTTTGATGTAATAATCGCTGAGCAGACCTATGAAAACGGTTATCTCCTTGATGGCCCTTTCGGTTTCGGGCGTAATTTCCTTCTTCTGCAGGCGCAGCATCATCACACCATAGAGAGCATCGAGGCAGGTTTCAATCTCGTTGAGATCCTTGTCGCCCCGCTGGCGCAGCTCTACGATGAAAGGCAGCACCTTGTAATATTCGGCATTGTAGATAGGAAACTTGGTGCTCTGCAGCAGCATGCCGTGCAGATCAATGACGTCCTTCAGTATCACCTTATTAATATTAAGGTGTCCTCCCTCGCGCTTTCCCTCCTCGTTCATCATGCGAATCAGGTTGCCAAACCAGTCGAGTTCTTCCTCGCGCTGCTCGGGTGTAAAGTCGAACCGGTCTACATAATTCTTTTTGATGACAGGCAGCGAGCATCCGTAAGCTCGGATGATGTCCTCAATCTGCCACATATATAATAAGTATTCTGCGATACTTTTCTTTCTTAATTCTTGTGCTACAAACATAAACTTTGAACTGTTAACTTTTGAACTTTATGCTTTGCCTTCTTCTGATTGAAGGGGTGTTTAAAGACCTGTTTAAGGACTTTTAAAATTCCGGCAGATGATACAGATTGAAAATCGTGCCGAAGAGAGCGATGATGGAGAAGATGATGACCACGCTGCCTATTACCTTATTGATAATGACGATGCCGTTGGTATCAAACTTGTTCCTAATCTTGTCGACGAGCCAGGTGAGTCCGAACCACCACAGCAGGGCTCCGAAGACGATGCTGAGATACCCTACTCCCATTTCTACCGGCATATCCGGTACGACGAAAGCAAACTGCGCGAAGGTGGCCATGAAGAGGAACACGATGAGCGGATTGGAGAGTGTTACGAGGAACGCCGTGATGCCATTGTGCATCAGGGTACCCTGCTTGTTGCTCGACTTGTGCATGTTCTTCATCGGATCGCTCTTGAAGCAGTAGATTCCGAATACGAGGAGCATCAGACTGCCGAAAATCTGAAGATAGAACTTGTTCTCGGAGTTGCTCACAAAATCCATCACAAAACTCATGCCCAAGCCTGTAAACAGAGCATATACAATGTCGCTGCATGCGGCACCCACACCTGTTACAAACCCATACCAGCGACCCTTGTTGAGTGTACGCTGGATGCAAAGGATGCCTACCGGACCCATAGGGGCTGAGGCAAGAACACCGATGACAATTCCTTTGAATATGAAGTCAAGGATGTTTATCTCAATTGGAAATGCTAAATTCATCTTAGTATCGTTACAATTTCTAACAGTCGGCAAAGTTACAAAATTTTGGGCACAAAGCACAATTTTTTTGCCTAAAAGTTCATTTTATATCCGTTTTTTATATTTTCGGGCACGGATTACACGGATTACGCGGATGTTCTGCATGAATATAAACAGGATTTAGGGCAACAGAGAAATTTCGGACAGCAAATCATCTGGCAGAAAAAAAAGAAAATTAATTTTTTTTATATTTAAAAATAAACGAGATTCAAAAGTTTTCAGTATCTTTGCCGAGAAATAAAATAATTCTAACTAATTTTAAATAATTAACATGACAGATAATACACTTAAACCGTACGTAATAGGCCTTGACCTCGGCGGTACAAATTCAGTTTTCGGCATCGTAGATGCTCGCGGAGAGATCAAAGCAACAACTGCCATCAAGACAGGCGGTTACGAAAAGGTTGAAGACTATGTGAAGGCAGCCGTAGAAGCTCTCCAGCCTATCATTGATACGGTAGGCGGCATTGACAAGATTAAGGCAATGGGTATCGGTGCGCCAAACGCAAACTATTATAATGGAACCATTGAATTCGCTCCAAATCTTCCTTGGGCACACGACGGAGTGGTACCATTGGCCGACTTGTTCAGCAAAGCCCTCGGCGGCTTGCCTGTAGGTATGACCAATGATGCCAACGCTGCTGCGCTCGGCGAGATGACATACGGTGTAGCAAGAGGCATGAAAAACTTCATCGACGTTACGCTCGGTACAGGCGTTGGCTCTGGTATCGTCATCAACGGACAGATGGTTTACGGCTGCGACGGATTCGCAGGCGAATTGGGTCACGTTACCATGGTACGTGGCAAAGAGGGTCGTATCTGCGGATGCGGCCGTACAGGATGTCTCGAAGCTTACTGCTCTGCCACTGGTGTGGCTCGCACAGCACGCGAGTTCCTCGAGAAGAGCGATGAGCCTTCATTGCTCCGTGAGATGAATCCGGAGGATATTACATCTTATGATGTGAGCGTTGCTGCAGGCAAGGGTGACAAGCTGGCACTGCGTGTATACGAGTTTACCGGCAAGATGCTCGGTGAGGCTTGTGCTGATTTCGCAGCCTTCTCTTCACCAGAGGCTTTTGTCTTCTTCGGTGGTCTGACCAAGGCTGGCGACCTCATCATGAAACCTATCCAGAAGGCTTATGATGAGCACGTGCTCCGCACCTTCAAGGGTAAGGCTAAATTCCTTGTTTCTACCCTTGATGGTAGTTCTGCTGCCGTACTCGGTGCGAGTGCTGTGGCTTGGGATATGTAAATATTTTTAAAGATTAAGAAGGTTATTAGAGACCTTTCCTTTATTGGGAAAGGTACTCTTTCAGGTTAGATTCCACTCGTGAAACTCGTGAGAGGATTGTAGCGAGAATTAAAATTGTTAATTGTAAAAGCCTGGCACTCGAGAGAGCGTCAGGCTTTGCTTTTTCTTATCATAAAACAAAAAAAACTCAACAACCACCATGCGGTCATGGTGGTCATTAAAGTCATTGGTCATTAAGGTCATTAAGCTTTTTCCAACCAGTTTCTCACCATCTTCTTGCCGTCTAGCGTCAGCACGCTTTCCGGATGAAACTGTATACCATGAATATCATAGTTCTTATGCTTCAGACCCATGATGCAACCATCATCGCTTACGGCCGTAACGTCCAGGCAGTCAGGGAATCCCGAGCGGTCTACCACCCAAGAGTGGTATCTGCCAATCTCTATGCGCTTGTCCAACCCGTCGAAAATAACATCGTTGCCAAACTGGGTGCAAGGGGTTGCCACTCCATGATACACCTCAGAAAGATTGGTAAGCTTGGCTCCAAACGCCTCGCCTATGGCCTGATGACCCAGACATACGCCCAGCATCGGCTTGCGACCTGCATACTTGCGGATAACATCCATCAGCAGTCCCGCCTCCGACGGAATGCCCGGACCCGGACTCAGAATGATCTTGTCGAAGCGCTCCAGCTCCGGCAACTGGAACTGGTCGTTGCGGAACACCATAACGTCAGCTCCCAACTCCTTTACCAGATGGGCCAGATTATAGGTAAAGGAATCGTAATTATCTATGATTACTACTTTCATCTTTTGTCAATGTTAAATGTTAAATTAGAGCTTCTCTGCAATGTGAATCGCCTTGGTCAGCGCACCGAGCTTGTTGTTACACTCTTCTAGCTCATACTCATCATTGCTCTTTGCCACTACTCCACTACCCGCCTGGAACCAGAGTTCGCCGTTTCGGCTAATGAAGGTACGTATCACGATGGCCTGATTCAGGTCGCCGTTCAGACCGATGAAACCGATACAGCCACCATAGGCACCGCGGTTGTGAGGCTCCAGCTCTGATATAATCTGCATCGCTCTCACCTTAGGCGCACCGCTCAGCGTACCGGCAGGGAAGGTATCAATAAACTCCTTGATGTGGTCAGCATGCTCATCCAACTCTCCGCTCACACGGCTCACGAGATGGATGACATGACTGTAGAACTGCATGTCCTTGTAGAAATCGACCTTCACCCCATGACAGTTGCGGCTCAGATCATTGCGCGCCAGGTCTACCAGCATCACGTGCTCGGCATTCTCCTTCGGGTCGTTGCGCAGGAATTCGGCAGCCTTGCGGTCCTGCTCCATATCTCCTGTGCGTCGGGTGGTTCCGGCAATCGGGTCGATGAACGCCTTGTTGCCCACGATGCGGTTATGGGTTTCAGGCGAAGAACCGAAGATGCGGAAACCGCCGAAGTCGAAATAGAAGAGGTAAGGCGAAGGGTTGATGCTGCGCAGCGCACGGTAGAGTTTGAAATCATCGCCCTCATATTTCTGTACGAAGCGGCGACTCACCACAATCTGGAATACATCTCCGCGTAGGCAGTGCTGTATGCATCGGCGTATGTTTGCCTTGTGCTCCTCATCGGTGAGCGTAGAGGTGGTTTCGCCCACCGGGTGGAAATCATAAGGTTTCACATTGGCCTTGTTCACCGCCTTGAGCAGTTCGTCGAGCTCTGGAAGTGAAGAGTGAGGATCTTCACTTTCCTGGAGCGCAATGAGCTCCATGGTGTTGTTGAAATGGTCGAAGACGATGATGTCCTTATACATGATGTAATAGATGTCGGGCGCATCATTCTTCTCCATGGTGGTATCCTTGACCGGTATGTTCTCAAAATATCTCACCGCATTGAAGGTGGTGAATCCGTAGAGTCCGCAGAACTCCTTGCTCTCGCCCTCTACAGAGAAGGAAGAGATGAAGTCGTTGATACTCTTTGAGATGGCGAGTTTGCACTCCTCACCCTGACCGGCACCGAAGGCCGAAAGCTGCTCTTTCTCTACTCTTCCGTCGGGATAGGTCTTGATGACCTCACCATGACTCACGGCGATGCTTGCCAGCGGATGCACACCGATGAAGGAGCGCGAATTCTCGGAACCATGATAGTCGGAACTCTCCATCAGAGCCGACTGCGGATAAATATCTCTCAGTCGCATGTAGACTTCCACCGGCGTATAGAGGTCGGCGAGAATCTTGCGGGTAACTGTCTTGTAACTAAACTTTGCCATTTTAAAAATTAAATCTTTGCTATTAGAAGTTTCCGTACTCTCCCGCCATTTCCTTGTGCGCGAGATAGGTTTCTACATCCTTGTCGCCACGGCCTGATACGGTGAGCACCACCACATCATCCTTCTTGAACTTCATCTTCTTCAGGGCTGCCACGGCGTGCGCACTCTCAATAGCCGGAATGATGCCCTCCATGCGGGTGAGCTCGTAACCGGCGTAGATAGCCTCATCGTCCTTGATGGCGAGCACATGGCTCCTGCCCGATGTGGCAAGGTCGGCGTGCATAGGGCCGATGCCCGGATAGTCGAGACCGGCACTGATGGTAAAGGCTCCCTCTATCTGTCCGTCCTCGGTCTGCATCACGAGGGTACGGGCTCCGTGGATGATGCCTTCTGTGCCGCAGTGCATGGTGGCAGCGGTATAGTCGGTATCTATTCCGTGACCGGCAGCCTCAGCTAGGTAAATCTTCACGCGGTCATCATCAATGTAGTGGTAGATGGTTCCGGCAGCATTGCTTCCGCCACCCACACAGGCGATGAGGTAATCAGGATAGTCGCGGCCAATCTTCTCCTCAAGCTGCCATTTCAGTTCTTCAGAGATTACGCTCTGCATCTTGGCAACAATGTCTGGATAAGGGTGCGGACCCATGGTAGAACCTACGATGTAGAAGGTATCCTGTGGGTGGCAGCACCAGTCGCGTATGGCCTCAGAGCAGGCATCGCTCAAGGTCATGTTGCCGGTGCGCACAGGGTTCACCTTGGCTCCCAGCATCTTCATACGCTCTACGTTGGTATGCTGGCGTTCCACATCGGTGGCACCCATGAAAATTTCGCACTTCATGTTCATCAGGGCGCATACCGTAGCTGTAGCCACACCGTGCTGTCCGGCTCCGGTTTCGGCAATGATGCGGGTCTTGCCCATCTTCTTGGCCATGAGAATCTGACCGATGGTGTTGTTAATTTTGTGTGCACCGGTATGGTTCAGGTCCTCGCGCTTCAGATAGAGCTGGCATCCGTACTTCTCGCTCATGCGCTTGGCATAATAAAGAGGTGAAGGACGGCCCACATAATCTTTGAGCAGCGCACGGTATTCCTTCTTGAACTCCTCGCTCTCAATGATTGGCTTGTAAGCCTGCTGCAACTCGGTTACACATTTATATAATATCTCAGGAACATAAGCTCCTCCGAATTTTCCAAAAAATCCTTTTTCGTCAACTTGATACATAATACTTAGTTTATAATTTATTATTTATAGTTTATAGAGCAAGACTGCTATACGGCGAAGCCGCTGTTAACTATCAACTACTTTTCGAGGCACTCAAAAAGCCCATCTAAAGCCTTATCCGGATCACCGGTTTCATTGAGCAGGGTTACAAACTTGCTGCCGATGATGGCGCCCGCCGCATTATCCTGCGCACTGGTAAGGGTCTGCTTGTTGCTGATGCCGAAACCTATCATGCGTGGGTTGCGCAGATTCATGCCGTTGATGTGGTTGAAATAAGCCAGCTTGGCATCGCCGAAACTGCTCTGGGCGCCCGTGATACTTGCCGAACTGACCATGTAGATGAATCCATCGGTATGCTCATCGATGAAACGGATGCGCTCCTCGCTGGTTTCTGGCGTAATCATCATGATGACACGGATGTCATACTTGTCGGCTATGGGGTTTACCACCTTCAGATAATCATCAAAGGGAAGGTCTGGGATGATGGTGCCGCTCACTCCACTCTCTACGCAGCTCTTGAAGAAAGCCTCAATGCCGTAGTGCATGATTGGGTTCAGATAACCCATCAGCACGAGTGGAAGCTGCACTTCATCCTTGATTTCCTTCAGCTGGGCGAAGAGTTTCTTCACCGTCATTCCGTTCTTCAGAGCCACGGTTCCGGCACTCTGGATAACAGGACCATCAGCCAACGGATCACTGAAAGGGATTCCTACCTCAATCATATCTATCCCCTTGCGCTCCATCGCCTTAATTACATCACCGGTACCTTCCAAAGTTGGGCATCCGGCGCAGAAATACAAGCTCAAAAGCTTGCGGTCTTTATTGTTTGCAAATAATGCATTTATCTTATTCATTTTTTTTACTTTTTTATTTTTTTACCTTTTTACTTTTTTACCTTTAAAAGGAATTCCTTGAGTTTCTCTACATCCTTCAGTCCCGGTTCTATCTCAAACCTGGAATTGAGGTCGATTCCTACGCATCGGGGATGATGGAAAGACAGGATACGGGAAGCATCTTCCGGACCTATGCCGCCACTCAACAGGAATGGAACATCGCCATCATATTCATCCAGTACCTGCCAGTCAAACTGCTGACCACTTCCGCCCACTGTCTTACATTTGGTGTCGAAAAGGAAGTAGTCAACAGCGCCTACATACTCCTTATATTTCAGAATGTCCCCGGCAGTGGAAACACTAATGGCTTTGATTATCTTCATATCCCCCTTTGCTGCACGCAGCTGCTCACACAGTTCCCTGCTCTCGCTTCCATGCATCTGCACCGCATTCAGAGAGAATGAATGAATCTTATCCAACATATTGGAAATGGAATCATTCACGAAGACTCCCACTCGGCACACATTGCGGTCAGCATCAGAGCGAGCCAGCACATGACTGGCATACCGTGGAGACTTAGGATAAAAGATAAATCCCATCATATCAACGCCGAGTTGCGCAACCTGCTTTACATTACCAGGTTCACGCATTCCACAAACCTTTACTAACATTTTCTTTATTGTTTCAACTGCTTAATAAACTCTTGAAGCGCCACGCCCGGGTCAGCCTGTTTCATGAACTGTTCGCCCATCAGGAAACCTCTGAAGCCGCCTTCTTCTCTCAACCGGAGAACCGTCTGCGGGTTGGAGATGCCACTCTCGCTCACCCTGCACACATCCTTCGGAAGTTTCTCTGCCAATCTGAAGCTGTTCTCCACATCAGTAAAGAAGGTTCCGAGATTTCGGTTGTTGATGCCGTACATATCCGGTTCCAGTTCAGCATACTCGAAGTCGCGCTCATTATGCATCTCGAGCAGTACCTCCATGCCCAGCTGGTGTGCCATGTTCATGAGTTGCTTACACTCCTCCTTGGTCAGGCAGGCCGCAATGAGCAGCACGGCAGAAGCTCCGCAGTATCTCGCCTGCAGCAGCTGGTATTCCTCTACCACGAAGTTTTTATATAAGATAGGTAGGGTAACGCCCACATGGCGCGCCTCCTGAATATACTCATCATATCCTCCGAAGTAATCAATGTCGGTGAGGATGCTGAGCGCCGAGGCTCCGTTCTGCTGGTAGGCGAGCGGGATGATGCTCGGCTTACCTTCCTGTTTGATCCAGCCCTTAGAAGGCGATTTGCGCTTGAATTCAGCAATGATTCCCGTTTCCGAGTTCATCAGCGACTCCTTCATGCTTCCGCCCGGCACCTTTCCCCCATCTTCCTGCATTTTCTGCTCGGTGAGGGTTATCATCTGCCGTGGCTGGATAAAGCGCTTACGCTGCTCAATCTCTATTCTTTTATGAGCCACAATTTCCTCTAAAATATCAGCCATTTTTTTCGTTTTTTTATTTAAGATAAAGACTTGGGGAACCAGCGATGGAATCGCTGGGAACGGGGGGGGGGAACAAAGGGGTTAAGGCTCTTTTTACCTTTTTACCCTTTTACCTTTTTACTTTTAAAAGCCCTTTTTACCTTTAATTGTTGATCTCTACGAATTTCTTGAAGGTAGCGAGCGCCTTACCCGAGTCAATGCTCTCTCTTGCTATCTCCACACATTCCTCTATGCTCTTCTGTCCCTTCTCCATTACCTGGATGCCGAAGGCTGCATTGGCGAGAACGATGTTCTTCTGGGCTGGGAGGGCACGGTTTTCAAGTACTGCATCAAAGATGTCCTTAGCCTCTTCCTCGGTTGCTCCGCCTCGCACCTCTTCCGGTTTGGCTATCTCGAAACCGAGACCCTGAGGCTTGAAGATCTTCTCATAGTTGTTGGTGGTTACCTTGAAGTCGCCGGTGAGTGAAATTTCATCATATCCGTCGATGCTGTTAACAATGCCGAAATCAATGCCTAGTTTCTGGTAAACCTGATTGTAAAGGCGCATCTGGTCGAGATTGGCTACACCCAGCAACTGGCACTTAGGCTGACTAGGATTAACAAGAGGACCTAACAGGTTGAACACGGTAGGAAACTGCAAAGCCTTGCGGATAGGACCTACAAACTTCATTGCCTTGGCGAAGAGCTGGGCATGAAGATAAACGATGCCTGCCTCGTTGATGCTGCGGTTCAGCTTGTCTATATCATCGGTAAACTGGACACCGTGGTTCTTGATGACGTTGCTGGCACCGCTCACCGAAGTAGCCGCATAGTTGCCGTGCTTTGCCACCTTGTAACCCGCACCCGCAATGACGAAGCAGGAAGTAGTAGAAATGTTAAAGGTGTTCTTGCGGTCGCCACCGGTTCCCACCACGTCAATGTAGCGGTCGCAATCCAGGATGGCTGGCACGCCTGTGGCAAGAATTCCGTCACGGAAACCGAGCAGTTCATCTACCGTTACGCCTCTCATCTGCAAACCGGTGAGCAGGGCTGTAATCTGTTCCTCAGGAAAATCACTCTTGGTGATTCCTACAATGATGTCTCGGGTTTCCTCACGGGAAAGTTCCTCATGGTTCAACATTCTGTTCAAAATGTCCTTCATTTCCATAGTTAATATCTCCTATATTTTTTGTTTTTATTTTTCGTTGTAAAAGAAAAGGGGCCTGTCGTAAGTTACGGCAGACCCCTAGTATATTATGTTGTTCACATCCACATACAGCGTCTCGACTCACGACTTCTGGAATCTTGAGTTACGCCACCACCATGATGTAGATACGAATGTATTCATATTGCTTTTTCTTTTAATTGTTTGTTACTACCAAAAACGAGGCGTTTCTTTCTTTTTAACGAAAAGATTCTCCTTCGTTCTTCATTTCTACTGCAAAAGTACAGTTTTTCTTTTAAACTACAAACTTTTTGTCGAGAAATTTTAAGTTTTAACACTATTTTATCATCCAGCGCCCCTTTTTCTCCACTTTCGTCTCACGTTTTCTCCACTATACCTTATTATATATAGGGAGAAAGAAAAAGAAAAAATATTTCGCCTGAATGTAATAAATTTCCCAATACGCCGTTATTTATTTAGAGAACAGGTTACGGAAAGAGGAAAACTCATCCTCAAGACATGCCCGTTCTAAAAACAAATAACAAGAAGTATTATTCAAATAAAAAGATTCACGCCTATGAAGCAAGTATTTACACCAAAGAAAATGAGACCTTCGGCTCAGACCATCTACTTCATCAAGCAGATAGCCTACTCCTATCATACCATGGTGCAAAATGGGAAGCTAAAGGTGTGCTATCCTAACTAAAAGAAGAAGAAAGATGAAAACAATGGTATCCCCTTCATTGCTCTCAGCCAACTTCATTGACCTGAAGAGTGATATAGAGATGATTAACAAGAGTGAGGCCGACTGGCTCCACCTCGATGTGATGGATGGTGTCTTCGTGCCCAACATCTCGTTCGGCTTCCCTGTGATAGAAGCCGTGAGCAAGGTGTGCACCAAGCCCCTCGATGTTCACTTTATGATACAGCACCCGGAAAATTACATTGAGCAGACTGCCAAGCTCGGTGCCATGATGATGAACGTGCACTACGAGGCCTGCACCCATCTGCACCGCACCATCCAGCAGATTCATGCAGCAGGCATGAAGGCAGGAGTTACCCTCAACCCTTCTACCCCGGTATGTGTACTAGAAGACATCATCTGCGATGTAGACATGGTACTTTTGATGAGCGTTAACCCAGGCTTCGGCGGACAGAAATTCATCGAGAACACCATCAAGAAGATAGGCCGTCTGCGCCAGCTCATCAAAGAGAGCGGAAGCCAGGCACTCATCGAGGTAGATGGCGGCGTGCAGGCAGAAACTGCTCCAAGACTGGTGAAAGCCGGAGTAGACGTGCTGGTAAGCGGAAGTTATGTGTTCAAGAGCACAGACCCTTATGCTACCATCCATGCCCTGAAAGAACTCCACTAATCAAGATTCAGATAGATATTGTGCTCCTTAGCCATCTTGCGGAGGTTAAGGAGCGCATAACGCATTCTTCCTAGACTCGTATTGATGCTCACATTGGTACACTCGGCTATATCCTTGAAAGACATCTGCTGATAATAACGCATATAAACCACCTCGCGTTGTGGAGCCGGCAGAAAGTCTACCAGTTTCTTCACATCACGGAGCACCTGTTTGCGTACCATCTCCTGCTCAGCACAGTCTGCCTGAAAATCTTCGCCTCGCAGACAGGAAAGATCATTGTCGTTCCCCTGTTCAACCATGCGGAATACACACTGACTGCGATAACCGTCGATGATGACATTATGCGCTATACGCATTAACCACGAAATAAATTTGCCAGAACAGGAATACTGGCCAGCATGCAAACGACTGATAGCCTTTACGAATGTCTCCTGGAAGATATCATTCGCCAGATCCTCATCGTGAACCACGAAAAGGATGTAAGAGAACAGTTTCACCTCGTTGCGTGAAAGCAACAGGTCAAAGGCTCTGTTGTCGCCCCCGACATAAGCCAGAGCCAACTCTTCGTCTGTCATATTATTGAGTTTTCTCATTTTCTTAATCTTATTTATTAAGTAAATGTCTATCCAATAGGCTACCCAGTATTTATTGCGTTAATAATGTTAAATATCGTTGCAAAGATAACAATTTATTTTGAAAACACCAAACTTTTTTGCAAAAACATTTAATTTTAACATTACCAGTACCTGTTTTCCAAATAAAATTCGTAACTTTGCACCGATGTGTTAAACATCAAACCCAAACAAACGAATAAACAGATTCATACAAATAAATAAATACAAATAATCATAAAACTAGAACAAAGACAATGAAGAAATTCTTTAAGACCTTACTCGTTGCTCTGCTTCTCATCCCAGCCTGCGCTTGGGCCGACGGATGGAACGATGCTGAATATCAGCGCATTGAACAGAGCATACAGTTGCCTAATATCAAGCAGGCAACCAAGAAGTATGTAATTTCTGCCTATGGAGCCAAGCAGAACGCTTCGGCTGCACAGAACCAGAAGGCAATCAACAAACTCATCGCCCTCGTCTCTAAGAAAGGTGGCGGTATCATCGTCATACCGAAGGGTACCTGGCGCACAGGAGCCATTGAGATGAAGAGCTTCGTAGAACTGAACCTCGAAGAAGGTGCCGTACTGCAGTTTGCCTTTGAGCCAAAACTCTATCCGCTGGTTCGCACCGCATGGGAAGGATTGGCATGCTGGAACTACTCTCCATGCATCTACGCCTACAAGGTTTCCGACATCGCCATTACCGGTAAAGGTACCATCGACGGAGGCGGCAACAATGATACATGGTGGCAGTGGAACGGCAATCCTTACTTCGGATACAAGGAGGGCGTAACCAAGGAACACCAGAAGATGGGCTCCCGCGCCAGACTGCAGAAAATGGCAGAAGACGGTGTGCCTTTCGATGAGCGCAAGTTCGGTATGGGACAGGGTCTCCGCCCTCAGCTCGTCAACTTCGTACGCTCTGAGCGCATTCTCATCAAGGACGTAAAGATGATCAACTCGCCTTTCTGGGTGATGCATCCTCTGCTCTGCAAGGACATCACGGTAGACGGCGTAACCGTTTGGAACGAAGGACCTAACGGAGACGGATGCGACCCTGAAGCATGCGAGAATGTACTCATTCAGAACTGTATCTTCCACACCGGCGACGACTGCATCGCCATCAAGAGCGGACGAAACAACGACGGTCGTCTCTGGAACAAACCATCTAAGAATATCATCATCCGCAACTGTCGCATGGAAGACGGACACGGTGGCGTAGTCATCGGTTCTGAGATTTCAGGCGGATGCGAGAATGTATACGCCGAGAACTGCGAGATGGACTCTCCTCATCTGGAGCGCATCCTCCGCATCAAGACCAACAACTGCCGCGGCGGACTCATCCAGAACATCCACATGCGCAAGGTTACCGTAGGACAGTGTAAGGAAGCCGTACTCAAAATCAACCTCGACTATGAACCAAGAGAGGCTTGCTACCGCGGATTTGAACCTACCGTGCGCAACGTGAGCATGGAAGATGTTACCTGCCAGAAGAGCAACTACGGTGTGCTCATCATCGGTGGAAACAAGGTAGAAAACGTATACGACATCCATGTAAAAAACTGTAAGTTCGACGGTGTCATCAAGCAGCCTACCAAGGTTACCGGCAAGACAAGAAACGTGAAGTTCGACAACCTCATCATCAATGGTTCACTGGTTCTCAACAAGGAAGACCGTCCTTACCAGACCTACTCAGAGTGGCTCACCCACAGCGAGATGCAGCGCGTGCCTCAGTCTTACCTGCTCGACTTCAGCAAGAAGCCAAAGTGGAGCTACGTAATGGGCATTGAGATGGAAGGTATGCTCGACACCTACCTCCATTACAAAGGCGGAAAGAGCACCTTCAAGGGAGCTGATGCCGAAGCCAACAACGAGGCAATCATCAACTACCTGAAAGAATATCCTGCCAAGATGATTGACGAGAAGGGAAACATCACAGGCTACAAATATGAGGACTTCAACCTCGACAATGTGCGCACAGCGAAGTTCATCCTCCGCATGCACAACCTCTTCCCTAGCAAGAGCAGCGAACTGGCGCTGAAGACGCTCTTCAAGCAGCTGCAGAACCAGCCTCGCACCAAGGAAGGCGTTTACTGGCACAAGGCTATTTACGCCAACCAGGTATGGCTCGACGGCATCTTCATGGGTCTGCCTTTCTACTGCAACTACGCTGTACAGAACCTCAAGCCAAAGAAGGCGAAGAAGATTCTCGACGATGCGGTAGACCAGATTGTGAAGACCGACCTGCGTACCTACGATGAGAAGACTCAGCTCTGGAAACATGCATGGGACGAGACCCACAGCCAGTTCTGGGCAAACAAGGAAGACGGAAAGAGCCAACATACTTGGGCAAGAGCCCTCGGATGGTACGTCATGGCAATGACCGAATGCCTCGACGCCATGCCAGAAGATTATGCGCGCCGCGGCGAAATCATCACCTTATTAAATAAGGCAATGAAGAGCGTGGTGAAATATCAGGATAAGAAGACGGGTGTATGGTACGACGTGATGGATGTAAAGGATCCTCGCAACTACCTCGAGAGCACCGCTTCAAGCATGTTTGCCTATGTTCTCCTCAAAGGTTACCGCAAGGGATACCTCGGCAAGGAATATCAGGAAGCAGGTATCAAGGCTTATGAGGGAATCCTGAACAACTTCATCCAGGTAAATCCTGACAAGACCATCAGCCTTACCCGCTGCTGTGCAGTCAGCGGCCTCGGTCCTGGCCCTGGTCCATACGTTAAGAAGCCAAACTACAAGCGAGACGGCAGCTTCGACTACTACATGAGCGAGCCTATCCGCGACAATGACGCCAAGGGCGTAGGTCCTTTCATCTGGGCTAGTCTGGAAATGGAAATGCAGGGACTGAATAAGTAAAACTTAATTAATAGTTTAAAGTTAATAGTTTACAGTTAATAGTTTACAGTTAATAGTTTACAGCGGCTTCGCCGTATAGCAAGATTGCCCTATAAACTATTAACTATAAACTGAATTTAAACCAATGGAAAAGAAAATATTCACAACAATGGCAGCAGCACTCGTGAGTGCTGCTGCTTTGGCACAAGCTCCAGCCTTTCCGGGCGCAGAAGGTCACGGAAGATACGTAACCGGCGGAAGAGGCGGAAGAGTAGTACATGTAACTAATCTCAACGACAGCGGAACGGGTTCTTTCAGAGAGGCTGTCAAGTCGGGTAAGAGAATCATCGTCTTCGATGTGGCTGGCGTCATCGCCCTGAAGTCTGATCTCAAGATAGCAGACAATATCACCATCCTCGGACAGACTGCCCCATCTCCGGGCATCACCCTCAGATATTACACCGTTCAACCGGGCAGCAACAACATCATCCGTTTCCTCCGCATACGCCGCGGGCAGGAAAAGAACATCAATGACGGTGCGGATGCTACCTGGCAGCGCAACAAGACCGGCATCATCTTCGACCACTGCTCCTTCAGCTGGAGCATCGACGAGGTGGCTTCGTTCTACGACAACAACAATTTCACCATGCAGTGGTGTACCGTTGCCGAGAGTCTCACCAATCCGGGTCACTCAAAGGGTGCCCATGGTTACGGAGGTATTTGGGGAGGAAAGCTCGCCAGCTTCCACCACAACTTTCTGGGTCATCTGATGAACCGTGGCCCCCGCTTCAATGGTGCCCGTTACGGATGGACTGGTTACACTAGCAATCAGGACTACGCTACCTATAAATGGAAGAACCCCGTCCAGGCAGAGAATGTAGATTTCCGCAACAGCGTCATCTATAATGCACAAGGAACCTGCTATGGTGGTCCTGGAGGAGGACAGATCAACATCGTGAACAATTACTACAAGGCTGGACCAAGCCAGGGACTTAAAGAAACTACTCTGAACGGTCTCAAGGTAGATGTAAGCACCGGCAAGGAACGTGGCAGCCAAGACCGCATCACTCTGGTTACCTTATCTACCAGCAGTAATTCCGACAAGAATCATCCTGAGTTCTTCGACATGACCAGCCGTTACTTCATCAACGGAAACACCACCGAAACCACCAAGGGTTCTGTTACCAAGAACAAGGATTGGAAAGGTATCAGCTACGACAAAGGCATTCCAAGCCTGAACGGAGAATACTACAGTCCGGATGCCAAAAACTTTTATGGTGACAATGTTGCCCACGTAACCATCAGCGGTAAGTCTTGTGTCAAGATTAAGATGGACGCTCCTGCTCCAACAGGAGATGTTACCACACACTCTGCTGACGAAGCCTTCAGTAAGGTCCTGGCATACAGCGGCGCCTCGCTCTACCGCGATGAGATTGATGCACGCTACATGGAAGAGGCAAAGACTGGTACTGCCAAGTACAAGGGAAGCATCACCCAATCACCTGGCATCATCGACAAGGTAGCAGATGTAAACGGCTACACCGAGGCAAACTTCGGAAAAGGCTCTCGTCCTGCCGACTTCGACACCGATAATGACGGAATCCCAGATGCATGGGAGACAGCAAACGGCTTGAATCCGAACGATGCGAGCGATGCGCTCACCTACTCTCTTGATGAGAAAGGTTACTATACCAATCTAGAGGTCTACGCCAATTCGCTGGTGGAAGATATCATGAAGGCAGGCAATGCCAACGCAACAAATGCTGTTGATGAATATTACCCAGCTTGGAAGAATCCAACAGGCATCAGCGATTACCCGGTCATTAATCCTGACGATTTGGTTAAGGTGAATTACTACAGTCTTGACGGAACACTCCTTTCTGCTCCACAAACTGGAATCAACATCCGCAAGATGATTTTCAGAAACGGCAAGGTATTGACAGATAAGGTTATCAAATAAAGAACTAAAAAAATAACGCCCGTGTAACAGTTAAAGAAACTGCACACGGGCGATTTTTATTAAATCAATAAAAAAAATTGATTAACGATATTTCGTCAATTAAAATCTTATATTTTTTTGATTACTTTACGTATTTCTTGCCGTTCTTGATTACCAAGCCCTTGTAAGAGTCTGAAACCTGCTGACCAGCGAAGTTATATGTTTTTCCATTTTGAGCAGCCTCAGCTTTTACAGAAGAGATGCCTGTTGATGTTCCAACCTCATACTTGAAACCATAGAAGCCCAACTTTGAACCAGTACAGAAAACATAGTATGTACCACCCTCAGCAACGTTGATTTTTACAACGCCATTGGACTTTTCTGCAAGAATATTCTCGCCCTTATCGTTCTTTTCGAAAGTCTGAGAATCACCACCCTTAGCACTTGGTAAATTATAAGAAACAGGAGTAAGCTCAGCAAAATCTGCATCCAGGACATGGAAGCCCTTATTACCGTTCAACTGAACTCCTACTGTTAGAGAACCCGCCTTTTTTGTCTCGAACTTATAAACACAACCTGTTGGCTCAGCACCAGATACCAACTTACCATCGCTCCCACCAGATACATAAGCCACGAAGTCTGCGTCAGCCCAGTTACCCATAGCCTTACCTGTCTTAAAAGCTTTACCAGCATTCTCCATATAAGTCAAGGTGATGTTCTCTACTGAAGTAATCTGGTCACCAGGATTAACATTGTCACCCGCCTGCACTGCATAAGTGCCCTGAGCGTTCATACTTGCTGCCATAGCGACAGCTGCAATAAGAGTAAAGAATTTCTTCATAATCGTTTTATTTTAAGTTTATAAATTAAATTTAGTTGATGAATAACTGTATTGTAGTTTAATTCAATACTGCGTTAAATTAACATTTAATCGTCTGTAAATCAATAACTTATATTAAG